>ERZ795047.601-NODE-601-length-44194-cov-9.376153_pt1 | contig 44194 bp, 55 predicted proteins | sample MGYA00375131_ERZ795047 | MGnify/ENA primary metagenome ERZ795047 (study PRJEB30176, sample SAMN05720228) | activated sludge metagenome | isolation source: Anaerobic digester | place: Japan | collected 2015-05-20 ... | reverse complement strand
AAATCAATATATTCACCGTTCTCCCAACGCTTCATGCTCATTTCAACCCCCACAGGTAAAAGCGCGAACCAGCTACAAAATTCGAGCCGGTTTGTGGATATAATGTAATACTGGTAATCGCAGCAGTTGACCGCCAAAGCCCGCCAAACAACCCGACCGAGTAATCCGAGTCTTCGCTGCCGTCGCCAAACTTTAGTATAGCACCACTGCTTACGACCTTCCTGGTGGTGGTATTGGCATACGAGGGAAGCATGAACCAAGTCGTTCCAAAATTGCCCGCGCTTGCATTCGCGCCCTCGGCCCGGCCAACTAGCAGATAGGTATCACTTCTTATGGTAACACATCTTCCGGTAAATGTTCCATCAAACACGCCTCTAGCCGCAAAATTGACCCATCCATAATTGTTCCCCGAATCCGAATTAAACTGAGCTTTTACGTTATCGTTCTCGTCGGCATTGTCAGTTCGTGCAAGAGCGGTCACCATAAGGTTGATGTAGGTGCTCGGAATATTGCTGAAGGTCACACTTGTTGCATTTGCCGTCAGCACTGCGGAGGCAATAAGAGTACCAGGTCTATACATACCAATAGTATTATCAAATTCTACCAAAGAAATATCAGCTAACCAACGTTCTTCAACCGCCTCATGGGGCTTTGGTTCATACTCATCAAAAGTAACCGTATAAGCATAAGCAGTACTAGAATCAATACGCAAGGTATGTTGGCAATGACTTGCCGCTCCATCATCAGCCCAAATATTTTCTAATTTACTCTTATCTTCAGGTTTTAACCATAAAGTAAATTTCCATTCCCTAGGGCTCCAGGCAAATTGCCTCGACCGTTTACCAGAAATGGTTATTTCACTATTTACGGCCTTAGGCCGATGCCCGCCACTAAAATTGTGTTGAAAAATTATAAACTCATTATCATCTAAATAAATTTTTGTTGGTAACCCAGCCATTTATCGCCTTACCTCTTGCCTAAAATAGTTTTTCATATCAGTCATAAATTCTTTACGTTGTTCAGTTAACAACTTACCAATAATTGCTCTATCAACTTCCCCACTAACTGTAATAACAGGAGAAAATACAAAATTAGCTGCACCTAACCCTGCAAATGCTGGTATGTTATTAGCATAAGTCATATTTATATTCGGTGTCATATTCTGCAAGTTATCAGCTAAAGAAGAATAAGCCCCAATAATATTATCAATTGATAATAAAACATTTTGTTCCAAATTTTCAAATGCTGAAATTACTGGGTTTGTTACTCTGCTGGATATATCTGTAATTGTTGGTATAAAACCAATAAATTTATCACGAACTTCCAATAACATATCTGGCACAATACTATGACCAACAATTGTATTATATAAACCATTAAACACACCAACAACTGCATCAACAACCGATGTAGCCGCGCCTTCTACTTTACCAGGTATAGTCTGACTCCAAGTTTCTTCTATTTCCTTCTGTTGCTCTTCGGAAAACTTTGCTCCTCTAAACATTAAATTCTTAGCAAACAACGCTTCTGTTGTCTCCCCACCAAAAATCGCATTTGATAATTGTGTCCATAAAGTAGTAAATAAATAATCAAAAATATTTGTACCAAGTCCTAATTCTCCCATACCTGCGCCATAGGTCACAGCCCCTTTAACACTTTCCACACCAGGAGCATGGCCCATTGATGCAACTAAGCTACTAATGGCAATAATTAAATCATCCATTTTCCTAAGCAAATCAACAACCAATGTAAAAATAGATTTATCTCCCAAACCTAACTGCTCGGATAATCTTTTAGCCAACTCCTCTAAACGCTCAATCGGCCTTCGTTCTTCAACAGTTTGCCCTAAGTAATTTACCTTATACCTACTAACTTCAATTCTCTCTTGCCCAAATAAACCTATTATTGCATTGGTAACTGAAGTTATTAAATCAACAATCGCATTGCCTAATGACGTTAAAGCAGAACCAGTACTCTCCAAAAATTTCGCTCTGGCATCTTGAATTGATGTTTCTACACTTGCAACTAAGTCATCCAAACTCATTGCCTCAGCTAATTCAGGAGCTTTGTTATAAACATCAACCATTGTTTCTTCGGCATCTTGTGTAGCCTTATTAAGATTACCAAATAACTCAGACAATACAGATACCGAAGTATTTAACTGGTCTGCTACCGCCATTAAAGCATCAAGTTGCTTTTGTTCGTTTGCTCGTTCAGCCTCGAACTTTTTCTCCATTGCTTCTTTTTCTGCCTCACGTGTTTCTAGCTGTGATTGTAAAGTCTCAATCCTAGCTACAATTGACTCTTTTTCCGCAGTTAAAGCATCCTTTTCTTTCCGGTATTGCTCTTGTATATCAAGAGTCATCAGTTCTCGTACTTTTTGATTTCTTTCTTCCTGTGCAATCTGCTCTTGTATCCGCTTGATATTCTGCTCAATTGCTTTCTGGTTCTCCATCAATTTAATTTCTTCTTGTGACATAACTTTAATACCAAGCCGTTCTCGTTCTGACCGTAACATTTCTAACCTGTCTTGGCCTTGATTATATTCGGATTGCAACAAATCTAACTCTGTTTGCAACCTTTGTAACAATGTATCATCAATAGAGATACCCATGTCGCGCAAGCGTTTGGTAACTTTTTCAGCAATCTCTTTATCTATTGCTTCAAGCCGTTTATCAATATCACTCTCTCTACGCTCTAAACCAGAAACAGTACTTCTAATTTGCTCAATTTCAGAATCAATTATTTTAATAGCTGCATCTCTGGCCTTTTCAGCTTCTTTAATACGCTGTTGTATCTCATTAACCTTATAATTAGCAACAACAGCCGACATAGCTTGTTGTATAAATTCATTAACCGATGCAACAGAACCAATAAACTTTTGGGCGTATTCATTTGCAATCTGGGTTAAATCACTTGCACTACCTGAAACAGATAAAGCCTGAAGTATTCTAGTCTTAAATCTTAATGATTCACTAACTATTTCCTCGCCTTTATTAGTTACATTTCTAGTAACCAAATCAACAACTTGATTTAACATATTTAACGACTCTGACCCAATTGAAGTATAAGCCTGAGTAACTTTACTCAAATTGGCCCCGGAAACTTCTTCAAATGCTTTATCTATAAATTCTGTCTTTACGGCAGAAGAAACTACATTAGAATTTTCTTTAATTCCTTGGGCAGTACTTTCTGCCATTTGCCTACCAACCATTTTCATTTCATTTTTATCAACATAATGTCTCATTCCTGAAGTCATTGCACCGGCAAGAGATGACTTGACATTAGAAATCTGTTCAGTATCTCTACTAAACATAATATCAATAAGTCTAGCAAACCCCCGTATTGCATCTGAAACCACCATAACTGCACTTCTAGCAAAATCACTAATTGATGTAATAACTGCTTTTCCATCTTTATCAATAATCGCTTTCAATCCTTCCCAAGCCGAGACAAATGTCCTGGAAACACTACCAGTAATATTGAACCATTCATAAGTTTTACTAATAACAGCAGCAATCCCAGCCCCAAGCCGCCTTAATGTTTGCTCCATAACAGGCATATATTTATTTATTTTCTCTAAGAAATCCGTACCAACCCTAGCCAACGCATCAAATATCGGCGAACCCAAATCAACTAACAACAAACCAATAGTATCATGTATATTTGACAAGACACCTTTCCACGTTTTAGCCTGCTCTTCTGCTTGGCCCACAACCATCGAAGATTGCATTGACCAAGCTCTTAATATTTCCGTACTATCTCTAGTAGAGTAATTCAATTCATTATTTGCATTCAATAACTTTACTTCTTCATAACCCAGTTCTCTCAAATTAGCTCTTAAATCACCCGTTGCCTCATCATATATTTCCGCATACTTGGCTGCTCTCATAGTACCATCAGCATTTCTCTTCACATAAGCAGTAACAGATTCAATCGGTATACCAATCGCTCTAAAAGATTGCCGCCAACTAGTAACATTATTTCTCATTCTAAATACAGCTTCATTTACTTCATTAACATTTGTATTAAATGAAGCCGCCATTTCAATCATTGGGTAAAGCCATTCTTGAGGATTAAAGCCATACTTCATCATCTGGGGTATTGTCTGAAGTACATCAACTAACTCAAATGAAGACTTAGCAATAACACCTTTGGCCCATTCAAACCATGCCGCCGATTCTTCGTTAATGGCTTTTATTCTCGCCGTTGCATCAGCGAAACCACCACGCCCAGAAATAATACCAGTCAACGATGCTCTAAAATTAGCAAACGCATCATTAGCAGTTGACATAGCATTGACAAACTTCATTATTGTATTTCTAAATATAAAACCAACATTTTGTCCAGCAAATGTTCCTAAAAATACTGGCAAAAATACATGTCTAAATGTATTGGTTACTTTGCTAATATGTTGATGCAAGCCGCCTAATGAATTAACCATTACCCCAATAGATTTAGTAGATAATTTTATTGCCTCTCCTGCCGCTTTAACTTGCTTTACTTGTTCCCCTCTTGAAGCATTATAAATCACGCTTGTATGCTGCAATTCTCTTTGCAAAACTTTATAACTTTCAATTGCGCCCTGAATTACTTTGGTTTGGTCAGCAGTTAATGTCCCACCAAACGAAGTTAAATTCTCTTGCAATGTTATAATCATGTTTTCAACAGCTTCCATTGCTGTAGCTAAACTGGTATGGGCATCTTTACCCAACATTATATTTCGGTGCATCGAGTTTATTGCCCCAATATATGCACCCATATAACTGTTTACATCTTTCATACTCGCTGCAATTTGCTCATTGCCTTCAAAATAATCAACTAAACTCTTTCCTAAAATATCATATTGAACAGCTTCTCGTTTCAACAAATCAATTTGCTTGTTAGATTCAGCCGTTAAAGGTTTTCTAGCCGCATTCCACTCTTTGAATTTAAGCAACAAATTATCAATAGATTTTGTAAAAACATTAGTTGCTTCACTGCTGCCACCAAAAACTCGGCGCAAAGTTTCCAACATGCCTACCCCTTCTTTACGATAGGCGGAAAATTGCAGCAACATATCTTTCAAATTGCCCCTGCCACCAGCTAATATATCACTAATCTGAGTCTTGGTTGCAGTCATTACCATATCAATTTGCGCTTGCCGCAATTTAGTAGTTTTTACTAATATGTCTGCTAACCCTTTATCAATTGTATCTAATTGATTCTTACTTTCTGTCAATGCGGTAACTAGTTCCTTGCCAGTCGTCGAGGGCTCTTTAACCTTAGCTATCATCTTATCAATCATGCTAGACATACGTTCAACTTGCTCAATACTTAACAAAATTGATTTTGGATTTATTAAGCCTTGCATCGCCGAAGCTTGCAAGTTCTGCAAATTAGTACCCAAAACAGTTGTCAATGAAGAAATAACATTTAACGAACTAGCAGACTCACCACTTGCTTGCAATAATTCCCGTGTACTCTGATGCAAAACAGCTAAAGTATTAACCATTTCTTTCAAACCGCCTAACATTCCCACTGTTTCCACATCAGCTTTATCAAAAGCATTGGTCAAACTTTGCATAGTTACTACAAAATCTTTAGCTTCTTGTGTAGCTGTAGACATACGTAAAACCAAACCAGACAAAATATTATTAAACGTGCTTAATGTCTCACTTCTTAATGACTTCTGATAACTATCCCATACTTCTCTAGCTTTTTCTTCAGTCAAACACACTTTACCAAAAACTATATCAAAATCCTGACCTTGCTGCGCAGCCCAATTGATAGCTTGCCCTAACTTAGTAGTTGATATATTTAACTTATCCGCAGCCGCAGCAACGGGTAATTGCTTTTTCACTACTTGATTAAGTAAGGGAAGATAATTAAACGAATATTCATTATACAACCTTTCCAATGACTGTATAGTCTTCTCAAGTTGAATTTGCATTTCCGGTGATACAGCATTCTTTTGGGCATTACGCAAAGCATCAAGCTTTTCCGACAAATCTGACAGTAAGGGCTCAAACCCTAGTACTTGTATTTTTGCTTCTTCTAGATTGCCAGCCTCAAGTGATGAACGCACCGCAGTACCAACTGCCTTAAATTTTGCTGCCATTGAACTAACATTTATGCTTTTCAATAACGTAGCAATGTCATTATATATCTCATTTACTTCGTTATCAAATACCCGCGCACTACGCCCAGAAGATGTAAAAAACGATTCAAATGCCTTATGTATCTCCGCAACTTCCGGAATAAGTTGGTCAGCCGTTACTGTACTCGTGCCAGCAATAGCATCATTTATTTCAGCAAAGGTAGCCTCAGCTACTTGCCGAATACTTTCATAATCCTCTTGCAAAGCCAAACTAACTTTACCACCTTTGGCAATCATACTATCCATCGCTTTTAAGTGCACTTCAATTATTCTAGCTAACTCTTGTAAACTTAATGAAGCCTGTGCCGTTTGTTGGGCAAATTGAGCAGTTTGCTGTGTACTTTGCGCAGAAGTAGCAGTAGGCGTTGGTTTACCTGGTGCAGCAGGTGCTGAAGTTAATGGAACATTAGCAGCAGCAGCAGCTTTTGTAACTTTGGCAAGACTATCACCGATTTTTTGCAACTTATCTAAAATAATATCCAAACTATCATCCAAATCAGTTAAAGAAACATTAACATCATTTATACTGGGCAATAAATTAGTAGAAAAATTAACTGAAGAAGCTTTAGCACCAACACTACTAATTTTTGCTACCATTTGGTCTAACATCTTATCGGTAGTGCCCAAATCAGAATTCAATTGAGCAATTACACCCGATAAAGCATTAAAACTTTGACCTAACTTGTTGATTATTTCATCACCAACTGCCGAAACTGCTTTTATAGTACTAACGCCGACTTTCGCTAAAGCAGAAAGACCTTGTACAGCTTGACTTGTATCTATGTTTGTTTGTATTTCAATGACTTTTTTCCCAGCCATTTATTCTCCTAAATTATAGGGGGACTTAACTTACAAGTCCCCCTGCTCCGGTATCGGTACAAAAATATACTCATCTGGCTTTGTTATTTTGTTACCAAACTCGTCAATAAATGTGCCGTCTTCCAATTGCGTTACTTCTTTATAATATCTACGTAAGTAATCAACCGGCAAAGAATTCTCTTTTATTGTCGGTTTTTTACCACCATAAACTTTCAATATTTTTTGCTCGACCATCATTGGTTCAGCACTTGGCATAATATACTCTACGTGATAAACCCAAGTCCAATCCTCACTTTTCCCACCTGCTAACATATACCTCTCATACATATCCATCTCTTTTATTCTCATTGCAGCAAACAGTTTCAACAACCAATCTGACCAATCTAATTCCTCATCTATATATCGTGATGATAAATTAAATGTTGAACATACCAACGCCACATTCTCCGCATCTGCTACCAAACCATCTCTATCAAACTTACTGTTAATAAAGGAATTACTTGACTTGGGTTTAACACGCTGTATAATTAAAAATTTTCTACAGTATCCATCGAAGCTGGTGTAGCATTAACACCAACCTGGAATAATAGTGCATTTACTGCCAAAATATAAGTCTCTAATATATCGCCATGCTCATCCAAGACTTCTTTAGGTACATTCAATAATATGGGCAATTTGTCTTCAAATCTTTCAAAGAAGTCAGTATTAGTCAAACGGCCAACTCCTATCAAAATTTTAGCAATTGTCTCAGCAATATTCATGTCTTCCTTTTGTTGTCCTGAAACCAAGCCGACCAAATCAATGCCCATCACATTTGCCATATTCATTAGTTCACCAAATAAAGACAAAAATGATAACATATTCAATCTTGCCGCTCGGCCCTTGAGCTTCTCTACTTTATATTCTTTACCAGCAAATGTAAACTTAAATACATCAGTTGGTTTGGTCTCATTTGCAACAATTGTTTGCTCTTCATTCTCGCTCATTAAACATAAGCCCCCAAAATATTAGTTAGTTTTCTCTTTAAGTGCCTTTATAATCTCCGCATAGATGCCCCAAGCCGCATCCGCAATGATGCTCTTTATCTTTGGCAAGCGTGCATCTTCAGGAAACAACGCTTCCAAAGCACTCTTTTGTTTGCCCTCTAACCGCCTAAATTCACGAGTTAGCAGTTCTTCATCTTCTTTTTCCATACAACCATTCCCTCTCTTCCAATCAAGAAATTTTTTATAATAAATAATAAATCAATACAGCCACAACGAAGCAGTACGTTTCCCTAAGGGCAATGACATAACAGGCCGACCACTTAAAGTCACTGCAATATTAGTCATCTGCGCCCTATTCAACGAACCAAAGTTTAGACCACTAGTACAAACAGCGTCAAAAATAGTCAACATACCACCACTAATTCCAACGCTCATACTTTCACTGGTCGGGGCATCGCAATTAACATTAGTCCATTCAATACAGACGGGACGAGTAATTGACGCGCAACCCCCGCCCATTGACCATAAATATTGGTTATCCTGCACCAAACCAGTCGTCGCCAATAACAAGTCAACCAATTGTGGCTTAACTTCTACAACGTTAATCGTAACGGTGCATTCCTCATCAATTAAATCATAAATAGTTCCTTTTGGCAAGTTAGAAGTTTCAACTGCTTCCCAAGTTTTGGTCAACACCGGCTCTAAATTGGTTATTGCTCCAATATCAAAAAACTTGCCATTCGCCAAACCAACAGGAATAGACCTATTAGTGTAAGAATAACTTGTCATATCCAAACTACCCCACAAATATTCTGTACCAATAAGTACCCTAACCTCAGGTTTCATAAAGAAACCACGCGAAATTGTTGGTGCAGCAGGTCTAGTAGTTTTCCAAGGCATATTTTATTCCTCCTTTACATAAGAATTACGAGATTTAGTTTCTTTTTGTTTACCGTTATTTTCAATAATAGTTTCAAGCATCTCTATATTTTCTGGTTTACTTTCTTCTTCAATTATAATAGGTTCTGGTTTTATTATACCACTATAAGTGCAAGGAAAAACCGCGCGCATAAATTTACCTTCACAACAAATAGGTATTTGCCTATTAAGCACAACATCTTTATCATCTTCTCTTATCCATGCGCCAGTCGTCGGTATAACATATTCCAATCCGCTAACAGTTTCAGACGATGGGATTTTAACAACCCCAATTCTAGCATTAGCCGCCACAAAAATCCAATCTAATACTTTTGCCATCACAACCTCCCCTTCAATTAACAAGAATATAGTGAAAAATCAATAACCGAGTACATTACCGGAATATCTCTAACAGAAAATTCTTCAACGTTGGAAACAGAAAATGTATCTGGCACAAAGTTAACTTTATAATGTGCGCTTTCATCTTCCAAATATCCATAAGTTGCAGCAGCATCATATAACGAAGCTACTATCCTATCTCTTACCGTCAAAAAATCACCAACCATATATTCATACATTGCATCATCATCCGGTAATGAATAAATATAATCAGCTAACTCAAAAGAAACATCAAACGTTGTTCTATTTTTACTAACTTGTAGGGATAAAGTGTCTTCAAAATCAATAGAATAACGCCGACAAGAAATATTTACATGATACGGCCTAACTGGTGGAGTAAAACGAGTTATACTAACGTTCTCTATTTCACGTTGTACCCCACTATGCTTAATTCCTTTGACCCATTGCTCTTTATTACGTTTTACAAAATATTTTAGTATTTTTCTAACCAATAACTCGTTCATTTATCAATACCAACCTTTTTCACTAACTTTACTAATAAACTCTTGGGCCCTCGTGTAAGCATCTAATTCTTGCAGCTCTATCTCTTTATAAGATTCAGGCGTTTCAAATGCGCCGTGCTTGCCACTAATAAATACATATTCATTTTCAAATAACCAGTCCAAATATTTAACTAACCTATTGGGCAATCCTTCTATAATTTCCCTATATATTAAATCCATTTTGCTGACAAAACCTTCATTTCTTTCGTTAACCCCACCACCAGTGCCAGGATGAGAAATAGTATTCGGTGTCAAAAAGGCAAGGCCCTCATTAGGCAGCGGGGGAGGAGGAGTACTCCACCAAAATAAAAACGTTAATGAATTACTAACATTTATATCATGCGCTGAAATTGGCAAAATAAAACTATCTGAACTGGTAGAATAAAATCTTAATAACAACGGTGTCAATGGAGAAGAATGCTCTATACTTAACGATAATTTATAATTGTTAAAGCTAGATGATTGCGTATTAACTTGATAAGAAAATGGCTCTTCACTAAACTTAGGGCTCCAAGGGAATCTGTCAGAAGCTCTATCAAAACCAAAAGTACCAGGAGCTTTCCTTTCTATAAAAGCACCGTCGCTATCATCAATAACACTAACCACACTTGAACCACCACTTTCTTTTGCCCAATTTATATATTTATCATCATATACTTTAGTCCAATACGTATCAGCCCTCTGGTAATATTCGCCATTCAAATCTTGTTTAGTAAATTCAACCATAGCTAAATAGTTAAATCTTTCAGTAATATAAAAACCTAATAAATTTAATATTTCTTCTGCTTTAGCAACATTAAACCTAGTACCAAATATTTGCCCCCAGGCCCTCTCAGTACTTTTTACCTTTTCTTCCTTAACAATTGTTGGCGCAGCCTCACCTGAGCTAGTTGACACATCCTCGCTATACCTCAAAATATTTTTAATATTTTTCCCCAAATCTTCAGCAATAGAAGAAATTTTATTTAATTCCTTTCTTAGTGAAGATAAAATACTCATAAACTACGCCTATAACTTCGTGCAAAAGATTGCATAAATTCCAATAAAGCCTGCTCTTCAATTGCTGAAGACCAAAAACTTACAACATCAACCATCTCGGAAAACTCAGTATCACCGTATGTCCACCTTGGCCCTAATGGTGATAAAATAAACCGTTCCGCAGGAGTGCTAATTCTATATTTTGCTCTAAGACCCATTTTACCTGTAGCAATCATCTCAACCCAAGTATTATATTGCTGATAAAAGACATTGCCAGGACTATTCTCCGAGCCAGGCCCCATAGCAGGAGCAGGCCGCAATGTATTGCCAATTAAACCAGCCGCCCCTAAACCAACTAAATAATCAAGAAAATATGTTTGAGATTCAGGCCATGTTTCGCCATCTAAAGCTTCCAAAGGTATAATATATCCAGCTTGCATTAGTCTCATATCAACTGCCGAAGCAACCATTTTAATAAAATATTCCACAGTTTCACCATCTGGCTTAGTTAAAATATTAAAACCAGATGACCAAGCAGGATTTGAAGCCATCAATAATGAGACTGTTGCTGGAGTTGAGTATGGAAATATAGCAGCCATTTTACCTCAAGATATAAGAGATAATGGAAAGGAGCTGTTAGCTCCTTTCCATTTGTTATTACTCAAACGAGTCAAATACAAAAATAGAATCAGCCGCCTTCAACACAGGAAAACCTGTAATGGTCACACCAAGCTTAGTTTCAAAACCAGGCTCTGGATTGGTAGATGTCCAAACCATCTTACCATTAACATACTCGTTATCAGGCGCGGGCGTCGGTGCAACAGCAAAATTACCAAAGTTCTCGCCCGGCGGCAAAACAATAACACGACCTGGCTTCAAGAAGGGCACTCTATTGATAGTTGGGCCACTGCTAGAAGCAATATTAGTACGATAAGTCCATTGAGCATCATACTCAACAACCTTAAAGCCCATACCATCCATTAGAAATTCCTTCAACTTGCCAGTATCAATGAACTTAATACTCGATTCGGTATAAGTAATTCTACTCACCAAATCAGAGTTAAAAGCCATATACGACAAGACATCAGAAGACATCAACAACGTACTACCACGAGCAGGCAAACCAGTTGTACGGGTAATAAGCTGAGCAATAACTTCCAAATCTTGCAAAATCTTTGCTCCAGAATTGCTCCAAACAACATGCCCACCAGCTCGACTATCAACACCCGTCAAAGTTGATGCTTTTTGAATAAATTCAGTCCTAAATGGGAAAGTCATAATAAACTCGCCTTCACCCCATTGAGGCATTTTATTAGTAATAATACTACCACTGCTATCTCTCGGCGGCCAAATAATTTGACCTTGTAAAGCACTCATAATCATATATTCAATAGTCGCATCAACTTCATCATCGCATTGTTCCAATGCACGCTTCACAGCTCTCTTGGCACGGTCATACGCAGATTGGTCGGCACGAGACGTAACACTAACCTCGCCAGCATCGCGCATATTAAAGACCGCCACTGGGTCAACAATACGCATAGCTGCGATAGTTTGCACCGTAGCAAACATTTGACTAAAAGACACGTCAGAACCAGGCACGGGCTTGCCGTTAATAGCATAAATACCAGCCAAATTATTTTCTGCCTGGACTACATCCCATGTCAAATCCCATTCCGTAACATTTTCAGCAGGCAAAATAGTAAGACCAGCATAATTGCGCCGCAATGCCTCGTTGTCAGGTCTAGCTTGAATAACACCTTGTAGATAAGTCCTATTTAGTGGATTTGGATAAACAGCCATGATACTATCCCCCTATTATTTCCATTGAATGTGAGTCAGAGCTGACTTAACTGCAGCGGGAATAACACCCACTGTACTACCATAAACATAACAATAATCTTCAATAAATGTACCTTCAGTAACAGGTGAAACCATTTTGGGGTACAAAGTCATATCCCAATATTCATTCAAAATACCAACTGGAACATAACTCGTCGCCCCATAAGCAGAACTAGCATTATAAGGAACATAATATGAACCGACTTCGGCCACAATCATACCTGGAAATAGTTCTTTATTACCATTAGCATCAGCAGCAATATAATTAGTATTAAAGAATTTCCCTTCCTTACGTTCCTTAACTGCACTAGCAATAACTGTCAAAACAGCTCGATGAGTTTTGGTTACAATAGCATCCATAATTTTGCCCCCCTATTATTTCCAAAAGCGTTTGATGTCATCATCATTAAATGACGTAGTTACATCTTTGCTTTCATTGGTTAGAATATGCTCAACTTCAGTTTTACTCTCTACTGGCACAGTACAGGGCGCAACGTTCAACAGCAATTGCTCAACCTGCTTATACAAATCATCCCTAAAATCAGTATTCTCCAACATAATATTACCAAAATATTTATCACCCAAAACATCCTTCGCCCAATTTATAATCGCGGGGGAAAGTTTCTTACCATCATCCAAACGTACTTCAGCTTTAGCCATCAAACTATCAACTTTAGCCATAAACATCTCACGCTGCAATTTAATAGTAGCCTGCAGCAAATTGTTCCGTTCCATCTCCATCTTCTTAAATTCTTCCATAGAAAGTGTAATGGAATCGGTATTAACTTGGTCTACGGCTTCCTTCATCACTTCCTCGTTAACTTCATCCATATCATATTTACCTCCAAATTGAAAAGTATTAACACCATCACCTAAAACATAATATTGATAATCATTAACATCAAACGACAATAATTTAACTGGATTCTGGCGAATAATAAATGGGTTGTTAGTTAAAGCAACACCAGTTAAAACAGTACCAAAATCCTTGTTTGTTTCTGGGTCAACAAAATTATCGGTGAATTCTATACTGGCATATTTATATTGCTTATCCTTAACAACGTCCAAGCCGCGTTTATTAAACCACACTTTGGCAATAACGTTATTACCATCCCTAACTAAATCTTTGACCCAACCGACTGCCCCGCCATGCCTATCATGGCTCAAATTAACAGGTAAATCATCACCAATAATACCAGAATAAAAATTATTTATAATTTGTGAAAGCTTATTATCATCAAACTTTATCTCGCCATATATTGGATGCTTAAAAGTTGATAATCGAAATGATGGCAAAAGAGCATTCGGTGCTTCACTATCTGCATTCTCCGCATCATCTAGCAGTTTCAGTTCTGACAAATCAACCACAAAAGATTTATCTTTAGGCATACTCTGCTTTTTCCATTCACCTGTTTCTGTCTTAACAAAACCAGCATTCTTCACAGCCGCCCAAGCTTTCTTAAATGCCAACTCTTCTGAGTCGCCATTAGCAACCGCCGTATTAAAAGCAGAACGAAAAATTTCTTGTGCTTTTGCCGGCAAAACATTTTTTACACTTGGCGGCAATTCATCATTAGACCTATACGGCATAACCACACCCCCCATAAAAAATAAATATAATATATATCTATCCCTACAATTATATTATACCACATATATTATTATATGTCAAGTACCCTTTTTTATTACACACCAAATTCAACCAAACGATTGAACAATTTTTGGGCATTTTCCCAAGTCCATGATTTGAATTTTTCATAAGCAGGAATTTGATATTTAGTGTAAAAATATTTATAATGGTCATACCAATCATTTATGGCATCAGCTATCTGTTTAGGAGTAACTTCGACCAATTTAACCCCCAAATGCCACATGGAATAGAAATCCTCAAATGGTTTTATCATATAACATACATCACCATAAACTTCAGACCGAGCGCATCCATCATCAACAGTAATTACTGGAGTTCCACACATAATTGCCTCCAAAATAGGCAAAGAAAATCCTTGCACAGAAGAGGCGTCTAATAAAACATCAAACGTATTTATCTTAATTACATACGGAACTTTGTTCCACAATGCTTGACAAGCCTCTTTATTATTAGGTGGTCTCATATTCAACAAAACATCTTTAGTCAATAACTCATCTTTATACGGCCCATAATAATATTTATATGTTTTAGCTGTATCAGATTTTAACAAAATTTTATCTTCTACGCCATAATATTTTGGCATCCAAGTTAAATCATAACCACCCATAATATGACCATCAAAGCCTTTGCAATGCAAATAAATCAATACATCATCCTTAACATATTGCGCCGCTTCAATAATTTTTGGTTGGTTATTTGTACGTTTATTAACACCAACCATACCAACTACAAATCTATCAGCAAAACCAAAAACTCGTTTTAATTGTTGTTTTTCTTCCCAAGTAAAAGCCTCAACTGGAACATGATTATAACCATGATAGGCTTGAAATACATTCTCAGCTCCTAATCTAATTAACTCTTTCTGCCCAAACTTGCAATAAGTAATCTTATTTTCTACTTTATTACACATTTCTAATATTGCAGGAAATATAGGTAAACCTTCAATAGGAAAATAAACAACAATCGGCACAGAAGTAGTAGTATTGTTAGTCCGCATTATATGAACTTTGCGGCCTAATGTTCCGCCATCCCAAACGGCAAATATTCTATCAGGATTGGTGTAATCCAAAAATTCATTTAACACCGCATCAGCCATTGCATCATGGGGGTTGACAGGCCAATATGTATATGGCAAAGATTTAATTTTAATAGGGTCATATTTTATGTCAAGTGCCCCCAAAACATGTACATCAAACCCCGCCTCTACAAAACCTTCAATAGCCATTCTAATCACATTGCCAAAACCAGATGTGACTAATGGGCTATCACCTACAACGGCAACTTTTAACCTATCAGTCTGAAACACATTTTTTGCCATTTCAACCTCACAAATAACTCAATATATTGCGCCATAAATCGGTATATACGCGCTCAATATTAAATCTGTTCCTAAGCCAATCCATTTCCCCTTCAGTAACTTCCTTCCTTTTATCATTCAAAACCGCTATAATTATTGCTTCAGCTACTTCGTCATCAGTCATAAATCCATCATCTTTTATATAAATTGGAAAATCCTCATACCAATAACTATAAATATTATTATTCAAACAAATTGGGCGCGCACCACATAACCCACCTTCAATCGCTCCGATTTCATAACCTTCAACAACCCTAATGGCATTAACATATTTACTTCTATTGTACAAGTCTACCATAACCTCAGTATTAACATTTTCAAAATAAACGAAGTTTTTACCAAAACTAAAATCTTTCCCAACATGAAATACTTTATAACCAAGCATCGAAAATGCTTTATAAAAAGCTTCTATTCGCTCTGTTTCTGAGACATAACCAGTTGACAAAACAGCATTCTCTTTTTGTCTACTATAATCACGCTTAAATATATTGACATCAACACCAAGCGGTGTCCTATAAAAATTAAACTTTTCTTCAAACCATTCATTTAACGGATAATATGATAGGACTAAAGGGACATTCTTAACTACATCGCGCCAAAACATAGTCGGATATAACGAACCAGTCAAAAAACAGTAAAAAAACGGTATGGTCTTCTCAAATGGGTAACATAAATTTAACTCATTCTCGCCAATTATATGCACAATCTTATAATCAGCATTATCCACCGATTCAACAAACTCAATGTTATCAGGGGCAAATTGCTTTATATATTTATTATTATTATGTAAAGCTCTACTCCAATCTTTGTTAACATCTGACCAAATCTTTATTTTATACATTCATACCTCATTTCATGTTCATCTTTTCTAGGAATATTTCTTACATTAGAAAAAACAGATTTTAATATTGGCTCTAATGTATCAGCCGTATAACCGAATTTATGTGAAGTATATTCTGGTTCTTCAAATGTGCCAAATATATTATTTAATATTTGTCTATTCCCCATCAATAATGTCTTAGCGCAAGCAATCATATCTGGTACACTAAGCTCTAATACACCCCCCGCTTTCAAAACTCTTTTAAGTTCTTTTAATACATCAACAACTTCATCGGGCCAAATATGCTCCAAAACATGATGAAATTCAATCCTATCAAACTCATCATCTGCAAACATATATAAATTATGCACATCTCCAACAATGTTGCCCACACCTTCGCGTATATCTACAATACATACCTCGTCATCTTTTTCACAAACCTCGCATCGGCTGCCTATTGCCAAAATCTTAGCCATCTATCACCTATGTATGATTAGCATTTATATTTGGATTACACCAGACTCTATAACCTAATAATCTGGCATTGCGGCAAAACTCTTTTACATCTTCTTCAATACCAAATCTAACATTGTTACGAATTATTTCACCTTTAGCTAAGAAAAAAGAACCGACCGTACTTACCTCGAATATATCGTTATAACCATTTGCTTGATACCATGACTTAGGCAACGGCGGAAAATTGCTGCCATCCAGAAAGGTCATGCCCCATGTATCATACATAACATCATTGCCCCAAACCATGCCGCCAACAATGTCTTTATTGCTGTTTATCAAATCTCTTATAACTGTTCTAGGATTCCAAAAACGCAAATCCATTTGTAAATAAAAATAATAATCAATACTTTCATCACTGGCTAAGTCATTCAATATATAATCATTGCATGTCCCCAATATTAAAAACCTTTCTGGGCAAACAACAGAACCATACAAAGGCCTATGCAAATCTAATTTATAAATCTTTACTCTCGGTTCTTCCCTCTCCCATGCCTTCAGAATCTCATAAGTATTGTCAACCGAATCGCCTTCACAAACATTGACTGTCCAATTAGAGTAATCAAAAGAATAAATCTGGTCTTTGTAGCCTTGAATTTTGTCAGCTCTATCACGCATTAGGGAAAATATAGCAACTTTTGGTTCTTCGCTCATTTTACTTACGCCTCACTTCGGCCAAAATATCATCGTAGTTATAATTAAGACCAGGAAAGCTCAATATATCTGGCCTATCCTTATACTTTTCTCGCACATAATCTTGCGCATTTTTATACCTTAACATTTTATCTCGCCTATAATCTAAGTTGACATAATAACCATTTTCGTCTACTTCATCATGTTTATCATAATGTTTTAGAACAATATTATTGTCATGTATTGCTCTTGGCACACTGTCAAATGTTAAATGAATTATATCATTAAATCTAAACGAAGAAGAATTCTTAAATATTCTAGGGTGGCTTTCTAACAAACCTCGATAAATATTATCGCGTAATACATAAATTGCCTCGTATCCATTCATATCTGCGTTATTTATAGCATCCCTAATATATTTACCATCAGTTACCCAACGTTCATCAGTATCGCTCCATAATATCCAATCGCCTGTGCACAATTCTCTCGCCGTCTGCCGATGTGGGTCAGCATAACCCATGTGGGGCATTGCCTCCAATGTCTTTGCGCCATATTCTCTAGCAACGGTTAAAACATTGTCTACTTCCTTTCCATCATGTACAACAACTAATTCATCAACAAAAGTTTCCATTTGCTCCAATATTTCTATCACATTCTCCGTACTATCATAAGTTACAATCATAAACGATAATTTCATATCATATACCAAATGCTTGTATCAACAGCGACTGCATACTTTGGCAACGTTTCTTGAACCGCTTGAATCACACCAGGCCAATACTCAGAATAATCGTGCCCACATAATAGACCACCCTCACTCAATAATTGCCTAAAATGCTCAATATCTTCTTTAACTGCGGCAAACGTATGTGTTGCATCTATAAAAATCATATCAAATTTTTGCTGCTCAGTTAATAATAACTCATAAGCCTCTTTAGCATACATTTTAAGAATTCTGATTCTGGGCAAATGTTCGGCCAAATTGGCCTTGAATTGATTCAAAATATAATCAGACCCAAAATTTACTGCTTCATCAAAATCATGTGCATAATTCTCAATATCCAATGGCCCAGCCCACGAATCAACAACGGTTATGGGGCAATTAGAATTGTCGGCTATGGCTCTAGTACTCTTGCCCTTCCATGGGCCAACCTCTAAAATATTAGTTTTATCTTGAGCAGCTTCAGCTAACCATAATAATTCCGAACCCAACATCCAACCAGGAATCTGTTGGGCAATCGCAATATTTACCATATTTTTCACCAATGCCTTAAATAATTGTATTTACCAAATTGTTGTGTATCTGGGTGATGATAAAGGATTTCTTCTTTAGTCCTGACACATTTATAGCCACGTTTCTTATATTCGTCTAGCATAAACCAATCGCCCATTTCTATACTATTGTCAACTGGGAAATCTGGCATACTCAAAAATAAATCCGTATCAACAAACCACGTATTACCAGAAACATAAGTTGATATTGGATAACCATTCCAATAATCTTCCGGTGTCATCGAATCAGCATAATTACCATCTAACCTCTTGCAATGAAATGGACTCAAAATGCCTATTTTATATGGGCAATTTTTTAACTCTTCAAACGAATCAACTAAAATCTTTAACCAATTATCAACTTTAACAATCATATCATCATTACTTAAAAAAAAGTACTTCGGCTTAGGTATATACGGTTGGATTGATGTAACATGCAATAAAGCTCTACATTCATTCAATGGATACCAGATGCCCCAATTACGTTTCTCAATAATTAGTTTCTCTATATGGCCTTCATAAACTTTACTTAACAAATACTCCCTGCTGCCATCACAATTGCCATTGTCAACTACCCACAAGCGCATCGGATAACCGGGGTTCTTTATCATACTATCAACACACTGCTCCAATATTTCCTTACGCCGCCATGTATAAATAAAAACCACACAAGCATCTTTATCTACTGTATAATCCAAAAAACATTCGTCAGTCATTTGTGTAAACCATCATTATATAAGATTCAGACAACTTAAAGCCACATGATTCATATAATTTAATCGCTGGAATATTATTTAATTGTGTTACAACACTAACATCAAGTAAATTACATTCATTAGCCTTTATAATATGTTGTTTTAATAAATTTTTAGCCATATCACGATGTCTATACTTATCAGACACAGCCATAAGACCAATAACTGCTGCATACGGTAAAATACGCAAGGTAGAAAATCCACCAATGTCTCCCTCGATATCCGTTACAAAGGCCAATGTATCGTAGCGCGCCAATACAGCATTCTCTACCCACTTGACATAAACTTTATCAGCCATTTCTTTAGTATATAATGGGTCAGTGTGATAGCGGTCATACTTAAATGTGCCAATAATTAGTTTTTGCATTGCTTCTATATCGTCTTCGGTTGCCAACCTTACTTTATAATCCAAATATTTTGGAATTTCTGGCAGCCCAGAACTTTCAATATCATATTTATAATTTACACAAACATCAGATAAAACAAAACCAACTTTCTCTAATTCTCTAATCAAATCCAATGAATCAAGCGTAGCCCGCACAATCAAATGCTTATAACCAAATTCTAAACAATCTTTAAGAAACGGCCCAAATACTTCATATTTATTTGTTTTTATATCCCATATTCCAGATAATATGCCCGTTACATTTGTATCAAAATCCAAACGGTTACAAATTATTTTATCAATCACAGTCAATTCGACCTATTCATAAAATATGTTCTAATTTTATCAACAATATAATCAAACTGAATTGTGCTCAAATCTGGATATAATGGCAAAGAAACACATGTCTCCCCAATATGTTCAGCCAAAGGTAAAAATAACTTACCATATTTGTTGACATAATATGGGTGCAAATGCAAAGGCACAAAATGCACACCACATTTAATACCATTATTAAGCATATATTTCATAAAATTATCACGATGCTCCACTAGAAAAACAAACAAATACGGCGCAGATTTAGAATTCGGCCCCTCACGAATACAACCAACATTATAACCTAATGTTTGCAATTCAACAGTCATAAAATAATATCCAATCCAAACCGAACGGCGCAAATTATAGATTTCTTCATACCGCTTCAATTGCTGCCTAATTATGGCCGCCGAGACATCAGAAAGGTTATGCTTCCAACCAATATCTTCCACAACAGGAAATGAACTAGATGACCTATCTGTATACCTATTCTCCGCGCCTGAACTTAAACCATGCAACCGCCATCTTTTTATTTTCTCTGCCTGTTCATCTGTTGCACCAATTATCATTCCCCCTTCTGCCCCAGCCAATATTTTTGTAGGGTAAAACGAATAACAATGAATCAAACCAGTTTTGCCGCTCTTGTTGCCAATATTATAAATTGCGCCATGCGATTCGGCTGAATCAATAACAATTGGTTTATTAAACTTCCTCAAACCTTCAATATCAACAGCATTACCAGCATAATCAACTGCTAAAATTAAATCAACATCAAATAACTCATTATTATTAGTATCTATACAACCATCAATACCAACATCAACAAATTTAACTTTAGCTCCCAATGCCTCAACCATATTGGCCGTCGCAGCAAATGTTAATGCTGGTACAGCAACTACATTATCTGGGCCAATATTCATTGCTTTCATAGCTAAAAATAATGCAGATGTGCAACTATCAGTGGCAATACCAGGCCTATCTGCTTCACAAAATTCAGCAAATTCTTGTTCTAATTTAGCCACTTCATTGCCCATCGTTAGCCAACCATTCGCTACACATTCCTTAACAGCCGTCAACTCTGCTGTCGTAATACTAGGCCTACAAAATGGAATATCAACCATCACTTTAACATTCTCCTCAATGCTCTAACTGTATAATATTTATCATCCCCAATATCATCAGGGCCAAGTTCTAATATCTGTTTAGACATTTCATCTAACATATTAAACAAGGACATAGTAGTAACCTTATCAAAGATAGGGCCAAATAATTGGTAATTTCTTGAATCCAATGTCTGAGTATTATTAACTATGTCAACATCATAATTATATCTTTCTTTAACAAATTCAGCAATACATTTAGCCAAATTATTTATGGTTATATTAAACGATACTAAATTCATTATCTTCCTTTGATAAACATAACCATTAACCATATCAGAATAAAAGTTAGTTGCATCATCTAAACTCAAAAATGGCCGCCATTGTTCACCGCCAAAAACAGTTATGCAACGGCTTAATAAAGCATCTTTCAACATGCCTGGGATAGCTAAGTCAAAACGCGGCCTTTTCGATATGCCAAATAACGTACCCATCCTAAACACTTGAGGCTGCCAGCAATTATCGGCCATTGCGAATAAATCTCTTTCAGTTGCTAATTTCTCTTCTGCATATAAGGATATAGGATAAGTAGGAGACCATTCCCCAGCAACATAATTAACTGAACCATAAACTGCTGCGGAACTAGCAAATACAAACGGGATACGGCGTAATTTGCACTCCAACGCCAAATGGACGACGCTATAATGGTTTACTATTTTAGTTAATACTGGATTTAATTCACATGCGGGGTCATTGGAAATGGCCGCCAAAGCAATGACAATGTTCGGCTTTATTTCATCCAACCAATAGCCCCAACCTCTTGGCATATTCTCTACACGTTCTTTAACTAACATATATTTTCCGCTATCATCAACATTATTTTCACCAAAAAAGCAGGCATCAACACCAACAATAATATCAACCAAATCATTAGCCAATAATTTATCTACTAATACCGTGCCTAAATAGCCTTCTGAACCAGTGCACAAAACTCTGACTTTATCCATCAACGGCCTCAATCGGACTAAACGGCAAACTGTCAAAGAAATATAGTACGACTTCCTCATCACCAAATTTTGCATCTAATTTTTTATGAGGAATATTCAAAAGATTAACCCTCAATCTGGCTATATCAATAGGGCTTAAAACATACATAACATTTGATAGATTGTCAGAAACACAATCGTAAATTGAATCGGACATCACAATCAATTTTTCATCAAACAAATCTTCATCAATAAGTGAATATTCAAAAACAGTTTCCATAATAGTTTTTAGTGAAATTCCCCAACACCAACTTAAATTACACGTAGCCCTAGCAATAACTAATGCAGAATCCAAATCAAACTCTTCTAACAAATTATAAACCAAATGCCGCAAATAAAGCTTTTCCTGTTGTTCATCAAATTTAACTGGCTTAAACAACTTCTCGTATCTGAACTGTTTCATCACTTACTCCTTTTTATTCAAAATACTATAACTTAACATATAACCAGATAATGGGTCAATATTATACGAAATAGAAAATGGAGGCGTAGAACGAGAGTACAAAGGTGGAGAGACCAAAGTTAAAACATCATTATCCCTCAATGGTTTAACCCCCAAATTAGCCTCAGCTACAATTAAATTGCCGCCCAATGGGGCATCCTTACCATCCCTAGAAGAACCAGTAGAAACTTGGCTGACAACAATAGTAGCAATCTTTCTCTCTTTAATAATTTGAGCCAAACCCTTCATAATCTTTATAGCACTCGGCGCAGGGTCTAAATCATTCAATAATGAAACCTGGTTAATTTGGTCTAAAACGAAGACACTCGGCACTGGTACTTTACGCATTAAATTAAACAAATTTTCCGCATTTACCATGCCCCCATCTTCCAATGCCGAACCATATATATCAATATTATAGTTACCAAATATCGCTAAAGCTTGTTCTACAGCGGCCCAAACATGACTTTTGTTTCTATCTTTACAAAATATGCTTGGGTTATCAGATAATAGAATTTTGTCCAATATATCGGCGTTTACACTGTCACCAAAATATTCTTGCGTGTATAATATATCAGTAACTTCCAAAGCCAATATATTTAGGGCATAACGCTCTGCGGTCATAACACTTTCAGTTGAAACAACAGTAACTGGATAACCACTCTTGGCAATTCGCCAAACCCAATTCAAAGCAACAGTGGTTTTCCCAGCTTTTGGTTGACCAAATATTACAACTAAATCACCATCACCTAAATTTAGGCCATAAATATCATCTAAACCATACAATGGGACTTTAGTAATATTTCGTAATTGTTCTTTCCGCTGTTGCCGTCTAACTAACAAATCACTCGCTAACATTGCTCGCCTTCTTGGTTATTGGGTAAATGTCATAGAATTGTGTGGTCTTGTCCTTTATCCTATGCTTAAAAATCTCAACCACATTTCTTGGTGCTTCCTCTAATGGCTTTTCTTCCATGTCTAACGTTGAACTATAAACAATCCTAAAATCATCTGTTAATCTAAAGAAATATTTAACTTTATGCAATAAGTCGCCTTTGACAAATTTAACTCGCTCATCGGTTTGTAACACATTTAATTCATTAACAAACTTGCGCAATTTGGCTAACTTGGCATCATCATCCATAGTATCATCAATGCCCAACTTATCTTCATTGAAAACAGTTATGTCACCATGTTTGCCAACATTAACAAAATATTTCATTAACGACAAAGTTAATGGGTCAATTTCATACAATTCTTCCATTTGGAAACCAATAGCCATACCAATAAAAAAGGCGTGCGCTCTAGAAAATATCCATGATTTAGATATATTCATGCGCCAAGCCAAAGAACGAACATAACCAGTCCAAGTACGTATAGGCTCGCCATTTTCATCAAAGGAAAACAAATATAAATGGTTATAACGAATATAACCCAACGTTACATAAATTGCTTGCTGGCTGATATTGGCTTTCGCCATGTGCTCAGCAATAACTGCTTCGGCTTCTTCTAATAACCTGCGCCCCTCTTCAATGGGCAAAGAAGGAGCAGGCGTGAGACCTTTATAAATTGTAATTTCTATCTTTTTATGTGTATCTTCATCCATTTTTTATCTCACTAATTAGATAATAAATTCTCCTGTTTATATAAAATCCCTCATCCGTTCTTGCTTTTACTTGAATAAAAGAATATAATTTATTTTCACAAATAATATTATAACAAAGTTTCCTATTTTTTATAGCATCATTAAACGAAATTTGCTCCAACTTTTTTATAATCTCGCCATCAACTACAATCTTACTTATATCTATATTAAATTCATCGCAAACTACTTTCAATAAGTCGTCATCAAACTCAAACCCATCTATTATCACTTCGGTTACATCCTTATTTATTGCTCAGATTGCTCTGGCTGTTCCTTAACAGGTATATTACTTTGTTTTAGTTGTTCTGCTTCTTCTTTAGTCAAAAACGGTATATTGCCTATCTCCCCAATCTTTCTAAAATCAATCTCATTTATAACAGGTAGTTTACTATTAACCGCTACTTTTAGCAAATCAATCAATGCTTGCTGCTCCTCCATATCCAACGCGCTGCTACGTAGATTTACCATCATAGTTTTTTCAGACCCAAAATTGAACAAGGAATAACGAGTACATAAATATCTATTCAATTGTGTTATTATTTCATTCAAAATTCTAGAATTATCTAGCATTAGAATTTGATAATGGATACTGCTCATATTAAACGAGCCAGAATCAAGTTGAGTAGCAACTGTATCGGTGACTAACAGACTACGAGTAATCATCACGCCCAACAATTTTAGTGCACTTTCAAATTGATTGCCACTATAATCATTTTTCAAATATGACAATGACCACATCGGATTGCCATCTTGGTCTCTGTCACTAGGCAGAGCAATGGCTGGGCTTTTAGCTGCCTTATCAGCAAGCTGCTCGGCAATAACCAGCGCATCCAATGCCCGCCCACTTTTATCAATAACTTTCCTATTTGATGGGGCAGTTGCCACGACAACAGGTGTGCTGCTTTTTTCCAAATATCTAACAAAAGACCTCCAAACTACATCATACCAAAAATAGAATGGATAAACTGCTGTTAAAATACTCTCACCCCATAAATTTCTAAACTTCTTATTATAACTCAACAATAATGATTGCTCCATCGGTACATCAATAACTTTGCTATTTATTATCTGTGTAAAACCATCAAAACTACCGTCTGAAGTCAAATTCAAATGGTCAACCGTTTCTGGATTAACAGAATTGATAGCATCAACTAGGGCCAAACCATCTTCAACGCGCCAAACAACTTCATTTATACTAACCCCATATTCTAACATAGACATAAAATCATGTATATATCGTTGAATCATATAAACCAAATTATTAGCAATCTTCTTTCTGAAGTTCTTACTGCCGCGACTTATGTCAACAGCTAACGCCCCTTCCTTTCTGAAAACATTTTCAATGGGGGCTTTTTTAACATGTAAGCCAAAGACAACTTGACCACATTTCAACATATCTTTTATCATACTATAAGTCAAACGGCCAGCCGCACGGTTATAATGCTTTAATCTATTTTCAGAATAATTAAATAAATCAGTCTCATACATGTCTCCATACGTTCGACCTTTAGTAAAATTGCCCAAAGAACTGGCGGTCATAAATATTTCACCGCCTTGTTCAGCCATCATAGTCTTGGCCGTTTCTTTGCCATAACGTTCACTTAATACTTCATAAACTTCAATCGGCGCAGTTGAATAATCAATACTATCTATTTTGTGCATTCTATATTTAGCAGCACAAGACTTACAACAAAATGTCCTCTTGTCATTTTTTAACTCATTACCGCAATTAAGACAATATTTCATAATCACCTCTTAAATTATATTAAAGAATGACTCACGGTCATAACGCATAAATTCAGATTCATGGTCAACCCTTTTACTATAATTTATCGGCCCTTCAGTGTACAATATTGGTTCTTCAAAATTATACTTATCTTCGGTTGTTATGTGATTAAAGGCAATACCTGTACTAACACCACCATAAGTCAAAAAGGCATCAAAAGCATGAAAAGCAGCCATAGCTACGTCATCATGCCCCCCTGACGGCGCACATGCCCCTCCATTGCCATCTTTAACCATAGACCGCAATTCATTAAATAATACTTCATCACCAAAAACAATACTACCACCCTCAATAGCTAAAATGAATTGATTAACTAATTGTTGCTTTGATTTCATAGTTACTCGCTTCGGAATAACCTGACAAACAGGATTGGGGGGCAAAACGTGCATGTTATAAACTTGTATACCAGCCCCCATATATTCTATTTGCATAATTCCTGGATATTTCTCGTGCAATTTACTAACAAAACCAGGTTGCAAAACACCATAAACAATCGTACCTGCCCAGACGCCCAATGGGTATTTATTGCGTATAACTTCAACTACCTCACCTCTATCATTTATTACAACTGCAGCATTATAATCACCTGAACTCTTGCCTTCCGCCGTATCAATACCACTAAAATACATATTTGACAATGATGGTTTGAAACCAGGTTTATAACACTGCTGCAAGGCGGGCAAATGAAATGCTGGTTGACCTAAGGGCATAAACATTAGTTCAAATTCTTGCATTCTTTGTTCTTCTGTTAAACCCTCACTGGCCCTTGCCAACCACGCATCATCATAACCACAATCATAGCGGTAGTGCACTCGATGAATTACATAACGGGTTGGTTCATTATGTTCAATCTTTTCTAATGTTTCAAAATATAATTGTTCAAAAATTGTATTAGTAGCTGGAGTACTACAAATCAATAATTGCCCACCATGCGCCGTCGCAGGTACTAAACTTGTCCATAATTTCTCAGCAACATGCGGCGGCCAAAAGGCCATTTCGTCACACAACAAGAAACTTGGTGAAGAACCACGAGGAACATTGGAAGCAGTACTTAATGACCTTATAACTGACCGACCAATTATTTGACCATAAGTATTGCTCTCAGGATTGTCGTCTCTAAAGACAAATTCCATCTTCAACCTGCTATCAGTACCAATTTCACCAATCAACCAAGAAGGACAATTATTAGCAAAATACCTAACTTTATCTAACAAACTAATCGCTTTTTCTTCCTTATCTGACAATAAATCACAGTTTTTATTCAAATGAAAACAAGCCAACCAAAGTACAAATCCAGCAACAATCGTTGTCGCCCCAACCTGTCTTGATTTCAACAAAATCACCGACTCACCATTTGCCAAGTCACGCAATAATTTCTTTTGCCACTCAAACATATTGCCTTTTAATGGCAAACGACCATACTTTGGATGTTGAATATAACCAAATTCCTCCAGAAAAAACACAACATCATTTGCGCATTTTTGCACAATATAATATTGTTCTTCATTAAGTAATATCATTATTCCTCAATAATACTTGTTCGGCCAAAGTATTTAACAGATTTATCAGATTTAATACCACTTTGACCAAAAATATCCATTTTTATTGTTTGTAACTTACCAAAGGCATTGGTTAAATCTAACAACTCACGAGAAGTTAAGCCTTCTCGTTCCAATGCGTTTTTTATTAAACTTTCTAATTTATTTAACATAACAATATCATCTTGTTCTATTTCATACTCTTTTTGCCAATTTCCTTCATTCTGCTTACTTCTAAGAGTGCTTAATGGTATGGCAACGCCGAACAAGTCCTTTGACGCCTTAGCAATATCATTAAGGCTCATTGAAGAATGTTTATATAAATATTCTGCTGCTGCTAAAGCAGTTTGTAACTCATTATTCTTAGCCACTAATAAAACACCACTCCATATTTACTAAAATTCTTAATAAACTCTTTTATAAATTTTCCATAATAAAAAATAACCTTACCGTTCCTTGCAACTATACTATTTTTAGCAGAATTTATTAAATTAAACCTATATTTAGAGAAAACAACACAACTAGATATAGCTGATAAGGATTGAAACCATGAACTATCTGTATCGTTATCAACAAACACAATTGCTTCGCTCACATTGTCTTTACCAATCTCATAGATTAACTTATGTACAAAAGAATCAATCAAATCACGTTTCTTGGGCGGATTGAGGAATATGCGGCTATTGTTGCCCCAACTCCGACTTAACGCATTGTCATATTTCGTAAAGAACCTATCCGCTTTAACAAACTCATTGGCACTGAAACTTGAAGCTGGGTCTAAATCAATCCTACCCAGTGTTTCTCTAACAGACTCTATGATGTTCAACGGCGTAAAAAACTCATCAATATCCAGCCTTGTTACCTTGTATCTCTCTTGTCTCATTTCAACATCATTCTTTTCCTCCTATTCTTATTATACAACACTTCAATAATTTTGTCAAATTTTACCAAAACTTATGACCTTCTTAACTGACCCTTCGGTCAGTTTGTTAAGAAGGTATATTCCGGCCCAAATTATTTACTATCCAGGAACCGGTATTTATACAATATATTACTTTATTTTTACTTAACATAATGTTATTATATATTTTACTTAACATAATGTTGTTAAATATAATATTTTAATTTATTTAACACCTTGTTTTGGTTTGCGGCGAAATATAAAAAACATATTTCGCCTTAACCAATAGTTAATAAAGAACATTAACTATTGAATCATTATGTTATTAAATAATTTATTATTCTTGTTTTGTGTTGTTGTAATGTCTTTATGTGTTTAGTATTGACAAGAAGTCCTTTTGTTAAAAACATCAAAAGTCCTTCTTGTCCCTGGCTAACATAGCCATTACAACAACACACCACCCCTTTGGGGTGGTTGCTCGTGTTATCTAATGCCCTATATATCTTAATCTCTTTGTTATTGTTTGTTATATCTCTTTGTTATTGTTTGTTATTATTTAGGCATTAGATAACACTCGCTAAATATTTTTGTTGTGCGTTTTTCAAACGCACAACAAATTAAAAACCGAGTACGTTTTTTGTACTCGGTTTTGCCCTGTGACCGATGTTCTTCCGGTCACAGGGCATAGTATTCCCTTTAGTAGCTACGCTTCCAGAAAAAGATAAAACAAGGTAAAAAACTGGTTTAATCATTAGACCTGGATTATCCAAGTATAGTTAGAAATGACAGCAACAGAACATAAATGGTTGCTTTACCAGGGGTTTTTACCTAATCTTAGTCTAATACAGGAGCATTCTTTAATTAACACCCTAACTAGGTTTATTGCAAAAGAATGACTTATTAGACTGTGCAAAAGTGGTTAGTTTTTGCACTTCTGGAAAACGTAGCACGCGCTCGTGAAGCCAAGCGTCCCATGTGTTACCTTTTACCCACCTGTTGTCAGACCGATAAACATTACGCACATGAGACCTACTTTTCAAGCCCTAGTTGCATCAAACTAGGTAAAGTTACTACGGCGTCCTCTTACTCTAGATAAGTTAGCACTTATCGCCTGAATTTCGCTGCATAACCATTTGGTAACATAACAACCATTTGGTTACACTTAATAGGGGTTTCGTCAGATTTCTCCCAGTCGTTTAAGCCGCATTACTGCGGTTATGGCACTCGGTCGGGTATTCATTCTAATTTATTAGAATTCTAATTTATTAGAATTAGCCCCCGGAGCCTTAGCGGTAAAACCATCCGCGCGCGTTGACACGTATGAAATGGCATTCTTGTTATCTAGCCATCTTTGCGGCCCGTGCCCGAACCAGCAAATATATGTGTTACCCCAGTATTCTTTTTGCTTTTGAGACATTATCTCTCCAGCGGCTGAACTTGTTAAGTTCTTAAAGTGCAAAGTGTTGCTAAAAACATACTATCTTCTTTACCTTCTGATTATATTATAGCATACTTTTTATTTTTTGTCAAATCCCACTATATTCTTCTTTCCCTTCTAATTATATTATAGCACACATTTCAATTCTTGTCAATAGCCAATTTTAATTTGTTTGGGCAATTTAGCAGTTTCCCGCAAAACTCCACAATTTCTCCATAAGAAACCACTTGACAAGCTGGGAAAAGTGTGCTATACTAACAATAGTTACTTGAGGAGGTTAAGGAAATGTCACAGATGTTGGTACGAGTCAACAGGGAAGACAGGAAGTATCCAGAAACTTACACGGTTGGTCGAAGTACCGCCAGCCCCACCAGGCTCACGAGAGCGATAGAGGAGGCAGGTGGCAGCTTTGATACATCCACTGGCAACTGGGTCTTGCCCGACAAGGAGGCTCTAGCCAAGCTACAGGCCAAGTTCCATGTCAGGCCTTGCGATTTCTATTTGGATTATAGAGACTTTAGTATTATATTTAGACCAACTAATAGTGCGGTTTATGTTGCAAATGATTTTGATGAAAGTGATATGATAATGCAAGAAATGCAACAAGCATTTAGTAACGGCGATGAGGCTTTTACGAAATATTTGGCCGAACTAAAAAAGCGTTAAGCCACATAATGTGTGTTATATGAGGTATTATCTATGACGAAGCGTTATTATGACACAGAGCCTTATGGACTAGGGCGATATAGAATAACTAAAGACAGGGAGATATTGGGTCAATGCACGAATTGTAAAGAAATTATTTGGGACATATACATTGATAGGCGAATAACCAAAACAGTTGATTTTTATAACGATATAAAATATGACCAAAGCTTATTAAATAAAGTGTTTTATTTGTCAAAAGAAGATGTGTTAATACATTTGAAGTGCGGTGGCACTGTAAAACTTTTTAGAATGAATTAGGAGAAAGAGAAATGCCAAGTGGTTTTTCAAACAGCGTTAATATTATTGGTGAAGTTACATGGATTAAAGAGCCCGTTTATACAGATAAAGGAGTAATGAAATTTAATTTTTCTATAAACACCGACCCATTTACAGAAAACGGTAATTTTGTAAATGTAATATGTTGGGGTGATTTGGCCGAATATCTAGCTGATAGGATTGAGAAGGGCGAGTATGTTTATGTACACGGGGCTTTAGTGTGCACTAGGTATGAAAAAGAAGGGCAGAGACAATATTATACCTTTGTTAGTGCCAAAGAGGTCGCATTGTTGCAACCAATTGACCGAGCAGAAAAGCCGACCCGTGCTCCCAGACCAAAAACAACAGAGACTAAATCTTCCCCAAAGGTTCTGCGGTCTAGAGTCAACCGTCGGCCTGCCCCAGAGCAACCAACTGAACTAGATGACACATTAACTGACAATGAGGAACAATGGTAGAAAACAAAACTATAAAACCTGGTTGGGTATTCCCTCATGCCGTTGATAATGAAAATCAACAATTGTTAGATAAATATTTTATTCTGGCTCTAAATGACTTAGCCAGTAACATTAAAGACTGGGCGAACAATAAAGGTTTTGATACACCAACTGATATAACGCAGGCCGATTTAATACTGGCTAAGTTAATGTTAATTGTCTCTGAATTAGGTGAGGCCTGTGAGGCAGTTAGAAAACAAGATATGATGAATTTTATTGAAGAACTTGCTGATACGTTTATTAGATTATTTCATTTAACTGCAGGCTTAAATATTGATATTGCAGCATCAATTGCCAATAAAATGGCTTATAACGAATCTAGGCCCTATCAACATGGAAAAAAATCAGGCATTTAGACCAATTTCCAAGCCAAAACCTAGACGTAGGAAAGTAAATAGATTTATTCATAACAAAGGCGTTATGAATGCAAACTCCTTAAAAGAATACAGACGTATACAGAGAGAAATAGTATATATTAGAGCGCATGGTTGGTGTGAAGTATGTTTCCATCTGAACCATATTAGGCGAGAAGGTGTTGATGTCCACCATGTCTTTGGCCGAGCAAGAACATTAGAATATGCAGAACAATATGAACGAGCAGATAGGTTATTATTGTTATGTCGTGGTTGTCATATTAAATTACATGACACTGGTGAATTAACTAGAGAAACTTTAGTCGAATTATTGGATAAAATAAATAATGCCTATAAAAATTTACAAGAAACATAAATTTAACAATCAAACCCATCGCGGCAATGTTTGGCATGAAGAATACGATTGTTGTATAAAATGCGGACGAATTGACCGCCCGTATGCCAGCAATGGCTTATGCACGTATTGTTATGCCCAATCATTGTACAAAGATTTGCCGCCGTTGGAAGAAGGTATAGAAATTGCTTTAGGCAGAAAAACAAAAGCAGTTTTGCCTTCAGAGACATTTACCAAATTGCGTTATTTAAGGCACATCTTAGGTAATGTTGACAGTAGCCAAGTTATTAGATTGGCGGTTGATATATTGTATGATACAATTGGGCCATTGGTGGGCAAAATAGAATTAACACCAGAGGGCTTTTTGGACTTTATGTCAAATATGCGCGTACAAATTATAAAGTCTGGTATAAAAGTACAAGCAAGCGAATTGAAGAAAATATTAACTGAAACACCAGAAGTTGAACGAAATGTCCTTTCACCGAACACTAAAGTAATTGGTGGAAGAATGACAGGAATGTTGAAAAAATAATGCACAAACTAAAATCTAATCCAAAAGGTAATAGGCGTTTTACTGATTTATATGTTCAATATTTCACAGTTACTTGTAAATTAACTTATGAACAAATCAGACATCTTATTGAAATGAACCAAGTATTTCCTGAGGAAAGTTTATCGGACATTGTGGCTATAGCGGTTGATTTGCTATATCTGTTTCTAGCAGGTGATTGGCACGATGTGTATGAAACCATTGATAAACCTCAGTAAGCGTTCCAAAAACAATTTTGGTTTGTGGTTGACAGGTTTTTTCAACTATTTTTTCTTCTATGACCAAGTAAATATTATTATCATTTATCTTCAAACTATCACAAATAGCGTCTTGTATCAATTTAGTCGAACTACCAATATCACGCATATTCTTGTTTAAGTAAACAGCAATATATAAACCAAGAGGTGGCTGCAAATTAGTTATGTCAATTGAATATAAAGCGGCTTGAACTAATGCGGCTTTATTTTTTGCTTCAGCAGTTTTGTACATAAAGGCGTGTTTGCCTTTTGCGGCCACCCCGTAAGCATGGTTTGTGGTTGGAAATAAGAAATCAAATATTAGTTCTATCATAATTATATTATACAACATTTAATTGAAAATAGCAAGGGGTTTACCAATGCAACAAATTGAGTTGATTTGTTCAGATTGTTTGAAAGGAATGAATAAATTAGAGCCGCGTTCGGTTGATTTAGTCGTTACTTCGCCGCCGTACTTTTGTGGAAAAGAATATGAGGACAAATATAAGACATTGTATGGTTATGAATTATATGTGAATTTTTTACTTGATGTATTTGATAAAGTATATTGGCTGCTAAAGCCAGGTGGTCATTTGTGGATAAATATTGATGACAGCCATACCTCATTAAAGTCAGAATTCAAAAAGTCAGTTGTTTTACCAACACATGCGTTACTAATTAGCCATCTATATACATATTATGACTATAAGGAATTAGTGTTATGGCGTAAAATAAGGTCACATCATGCTTCAGGTGGAGCGCGCAGGTTATTAGGCAGTTATGGCCGATTTTGTTCACCTGGAGCAATACCGATTATTGGGGAATGCGAATATGTCTTATGGTTCAAAAAGCCTGGTAAACGCACCGATGTAACAGATGAAATGCGTAAGGCATCTGCTTTAACCAAACAAGAATTTATTGATTATGGGCGGCAAATATGGGAAATTGCGCCTGCCAGGGCCAAGAAAATAGGCCATCCTGCGCCATTTCCAGTTGAATTAGTAACTAGAATAATAAAATTATCAACTTTTGTTAATGACTTAGTATTAGACCCATTTATTGGCAGTGGTACAACTGCATTGGCTTGTTTGCAAACAAATCGGCGTTGTATTGGTTTTGACAAAGAAGCAAAATATATCGAACTAGCAGAACAGAGAATAAAAGAATGGCAAGAAAATAATGTACAAACAAGCTAGATTAAATTTTGCCAGTGACTATGAATTTACTTGGCCTGATTTGGAAGACTGCCGTTATATTGCCATTGATGTAGAGACTAATGGCCTTAACCCATATTCAGGCCATAAAATATTTGCTTGTAGTATTGCCACTAAACATGGCTCTTGGTATTTGCCATTTAGGGCCCAAGAAGGTTTTAATTACAAAGAAAGCGATGTTTTGAATTTAATCAAAACAATTGCCGAAGACAAACAAAGAATTTGTTTATTCTATAACGCTCCCTTTGACTTGGCCTTCTTAAGACAAGAGAACATTGAGTTTCCTAATAAAATTGCCGACGTTATGGTTCTGGCCCATGTCTGTAATAATAATTATGTCCAAATTGGCTTAAAGGAATTATCTAGGACACTAGGGTTCGAGACAGAAGAAGAAACGGCCCTAAAGCAATATAGACGCAAACATAAAATCCTCGATTATAGCCAGATACCGACCGATATTATGGCTAAGTACGCAGCAGCAGACGCTAAATTGACCTATGAGTTATTCAAAGTCCTTTACCCTCGTTTAGACGAGAAAGGTAAGAAATTATTTGATAACGAATGTGACGTTACTAAAGCCTTATTGGAAATGCAAAGTATAGGCATTAGAATAAATGTAGACTATTTATACGAGTTAAATGAGCTTTATTTGGCTCAAATCAATGCCATTGAACGAGAATTAACCCAACATGGCATTGTACCAACCGAAAACAGAACAATAATAAATTATATTACTAAACATAATATTCCTTACAAAAAAGTAACCCCAACTGGTTTAATTTCAACCGATGAAAAGGCATTGGAGTTAATAAATGATGAAGTATTAAATAAAGTATTAGAATACCGCAATATACGTAAGTTATTCTCAACTTATGTAGTTAATTTGTTAAATAACAATATTAACGGTGTTGTACGATTCGACTATCGGCAAACTGGGACAGTTACGGGCAGGTTCAGTGGAAACAGCCAGCAGTTTCCGAGAAAGATGGATGTTATAAGGAAGGCCTTTATACCAAGAGAGGGTTATGCCTTTTTAATTTCAGATTACAGTGGGCAAGAGGTTCGTTTAGCGGCCCATTACAGCAATGACAAAAACATTATTGCTGCCTACAAGGCGGACAACAATTTTGATTTTCATGGTATGGTTGCCAAGCAATTAAACATTGAGCGTCAGATGGCAAAGCAATTAGTATTTGCCATAATTTATGGCGCGGGCAAAGAAAGACTATCGTTAAATCTAAATGTTGATTTGACTAAGGCGAAGGAAATATTGGACAATTTCTATGCAGAATTTCCAGCAATTGCCAGGTTACAACGTAAAGTTGACAAAGAAATACAAGAGCGCGGTTACATAACCAATATTTATGGCCGCAAATTATATATTTCATCAGACATGTCCTATAAAGGCATAAATTACTTAATTCAAAGCAGCGGGGCCGATATGATGAAACATGCGTTTGTTAAAATAAATAATACCAAGCCAGACTATTTGCATATTTTATGGTCAATACATGATGAATTGGGGTTTGAGTGTCCTGTTGATAAGGTGGGGGAATGTGCCAAGTTTATTAAAGAAAATATGGAAGACCTAAGCACATTTACAATACCGATGGTGGTAGAAATAAATTATTCGTTAACAAATTGGGCCGAGAAGCAATTGTTAAATGTCTGATTATGAACCGTCGCATTTTGTCTGTCATGTTACCTGTCCATTCCATGAAGGCGACGACGTGCCAAGTTTGGCAATATATTCTAATGGTACAGCCTATTGTTTTGCCTGTGCCACTTATTGTAAAGTTTCCGACATAGACAATATAAACCAGTTAATAAAATTATCAAGAATAAAGCAAAAGCCAGTTAAAGAAAAAGTTAAAAAATTATACAAAACCTTAAAAGAAAGTGACAATAATATTTCTGAACAATTATATTATAAATTTCATAAAAATTTATCAAGCAAACACAGGCAATATTGGCACAAAGAGCGTGGCCTATATTATCGAACTATAGACAAATATTTAATTGGTTGGACAGGTCAATTCTATAGTATTCCTATTTATAAAAACAACAGACCATACAGCCTAGCTTTTAGGCGGCATGAATTGGACACAATAAGCATGAAATATATGGTGTTAAAGGGCACTGTACCAATATTATTCAACAATGACCTATTATATTTAGACAAGTTGTGGATAACGGAAGGGTTTGTTGACTGTTTAACTATGACGCAAGTTGGGTTTCCATCTGTTTGTTCGATTATTGGCAGTGTAAATGGCTTCAAGAAACAATGGGCAAAATTATTTGAGAACAAGCAAATTTACATATTATTAGACAATGACCAAGCGGGCCAAATAGGGGCGGATAATTTACATGCCTTATTGCCCAACAGCCGAGTAATACGTGTGCCTGAGCAATATAAGGACGTAAATGAATTTTGGGTAGACTGTTGTCGTAGCAATAGAGAAAGTTATTTTATTGATTATTTTAATAAATTACAGGAGAGGTAAAAATGGTTAAAGTAAGAATAGTTTCAAACACAAATGTACAAGAATTCAACAAAGAATTAGAGCAGTATCTACTTGATGGCTATCAAATTGTTGGTTTGAACCAATTAGCCACACAAACTGAGGTTCATTTTATTGCCGTAGTTGGCCGGGACAGTGACATTCAATTAGCGACCCCAGTAATTAAATTTGGAGCGAGGGAGAAAAATGATTAGTCTGGGCAAAGAAAAAATCTTAGTACCATTATTTGACTTTGAATTAACCAATGGCAACAAATTAACTATCTATGCCTCAATGCACATTTCTCTATCGTTAGACGGCTCGTTATATGTCGCCTTAAAGGAATATGGGCAGTTAGAAGCATTAGAGAATGTTGCCAAAGACTTATTGGAAGCAGCGGTTGATACGGTTATGGCCGAGTTAGATGGCACAAAAGAAGAATGAGGAAATGAAAGAGGAAAAAGACGAGAAATTGCGGAAATTAGCTATAAATACGTTTGGTGATTATTTTGTGACTTACAATAGTATGGAAAAAGTTAGGGAAATTATGCAAGACTTGTTGGACAGTACACCAGAGAAATTGCAACGGAGCAAAAATATAATTGAACAGAGGTTAAATAACAAAACATTACAAAAGGTTGCGACTGAGTTGGGCCTATCGCGTGAGCGAGTGCGGCAATTAGAGGCCAAGTGGTATGAATGGGCCAGGCGGCCCAAAGTTACTAAAGGAACGCCGCATATTGTTATTGGAGACGAAGATTTTGAATTTATGGACTGGGAAAATTAGGAGGTAAAAATGAACGAATTTAGAAAATACATGCACATTGCCCCAATTGGGCACTCTGATACAAAGGGCATATTGACTGGCACAGTTGTTATTCAGCCAAAAATTGATGGCGAAAACTATCAAATTTGGTGGGCAGACGGACAGCCGGGTTATGGTTCTAGAAACAAAGACATAACGGGGCAGGACAATGGTTCTGGTTTCAAGCAATGGGTCGAAAGCAATGACCAGAAATTAAGGCAATGGTTCACCCAGCACCCATCGTGGCGGCTATACGGGGAGTGGTTAATTCCGCATACTTTAAGAACCTATTTACCAACCGCCTGGCGCAAATTTTATATTTTTGACGTGTATGACGACGAGCAGGACAGGTTTGTACCGTATCAATTTTATCAGCCAGAATTGGAAAGGTTTGGTTTTGACTATATTCCCATTTTAGCGACATTAACTAACCCAACTGAGCAAGAATTGAGTGAATATTTGCACAAAAATACATATTTAATTGAGCCAGGCAAAGGTTATGGGGAAGGTTTAATTATTAAGAATTATGACTTTGTTAACAAATATGGGCGTGTAGTTTGGGGCAAAATTGTGAGGGGCGAGTTCAAAGAAGAGAAAGTAGTCATGCAAACTGGCCTAACCTCTGAGGAACAATTTGCACAAAAGTATGTAACAAAAGAACGAATTAACAAGGAACTAAGCAAAAATAATGCCATGAAACCACAAGAATTATATAACCGTATTTACCATGACCTAATTACAACTGAATTATGGGACTTTATCAACCGTCGCAAGGACAATGTGACCATCAATTTTAACGAATTAAAGCAACAAATTATCAAGCAAATCAACAAGGAGACAAACTAATATGGAATTTTCACCTAGAGTATTGAACCTACTGCAAGAGCGTTATTTATGGCCCAATGAAGAACCTGAGGAAATGTTTGACCGTGTGGCCTTTTCGGTCGCCATGAATTCAAAAGAATACAAACATTTCAAACGCATATTTAATGACCTGGCCTTTATACCTTCTACACCCATTTTAACCAATGCGGGTTCAAACATACCTTCTTTATTTGCCTGTTATTTCCTCTCTATTCCTGACAATATTGATGGCATAATGGAAATGGCAAGCATTTCAGCAAAAATATACAAACATAGTGGGGGGTTAGGCATTGACCTATCAAATATTAGGCCGCGTGGTTCGTTAGTTAGAACAACTAGGACAATAGCCAGTGGGCCAGTATCGTTCCTGCATATATTTGATAGTGTGGCCGAAGTAGTTAAGCAAGGCAGCCGTCGAGCGGCGGTACTTGGTAGTTTGAATATTTACCATCAAGACGCAGAAGAATTTATTTTAGCCAAAAACTTACAGAACAATGGGGGCAATGAGGGTTACTTAAAGAATTTTAATTTATCGGTCATTATTCCCAACAAATTCTTTGAGGAACTAAATTCTGGCAGTGCGAGAGAGCAAGAACTGTTTGATTTATTAGCCAACAGTATTTGGACATCGGGTGAGCCAGGTATTATTTTAATTGACAGGCACAATGCTGCTTGGCCGTTGAGTTACAAGCGGCCCATACAGGGGGTGAATGCCTGTGGTGAATTAAGTATGACGCATGGAGAATCATGTTGTTTAGGGGCAATAAATCTATTAAAAGTAGTGAAAAATTTCACAATAGACTACAACTATTTAGAGGAACTAGTTAGGTTAGGGGTTCACTTCTTGGACAATGTTATTAGTATATCTACTTATCCAACCTCATTGATTGAAAGCACCACCAAAGAACTGCGCAAAATTGGTTTAGGGACAATGGGTTTACATTCCATGTTATTGGCTTTAGGTTTACAATACAATGACCAAGAGGCCTACAACATTACTGGCAAAGTTTACAAATTTATAAATGACACCGCGATTGATGAGAGTGAGCGTATGGCAAAGAAATTAGGCCCGTTTCCTGCTTATGACGACTGCAACATGGCTTTCCCACCTCGGCGGAACATAACTTTAACATCGGGGCAACCGAGTGGTTCAACCTCGATGATAGCGAGTGGCACGGGTTTGTTATCGAGTGGTATTGAACCGTTCTTTTCCAATCAATACATTAAAGACACTATAGGTGGGGAGCAAGTAGAGTTACCAGACAACATTTTATGTGCGGTTGATTTAACGTATGAAGAGCATATTCGCATGTTAGAAGTTTGTCAGAGGCATATTGGGTCATCGGTTTCCAAAACAATCAACATGCCCAACAGTGCCACCGTAGAAGACGTAAAATCGGCCATTCAGCGCATGTATGAAGGGGGCATTGTTAAAAATATTACCCTTTATCGTGATGGGTCGAGGGACAAACAAGTATTAAACAACCTTAAGCGCAGTGGGTGTAGGGGTGGAGTGTGCAGCCTGTAATTACCATGAATCATACAACTTTAACCGATTTAATTGAGCAGGGTTATATTTACAAAAAGCGTCTAAGCAGGTGGGGTTGGACGCACGCCTTAGTGGACTTTGTTACCAGTCATTGGCAATTATGTGGCAACTGTCTAAAGCAAGACCAATGTCCGATTATAGACGACATATTAAAAGTGCACGCCAATTACAATGTTATTATGCGAGTTGTATTATGCAATGAAGGTTTTGAGCCGAAGGGCGAACCGGCCCAGTTAAAGGAGCAAAATTAAATGCCAGCAATTGGGTTTAACTGTAATGGACAGAAATTAGATTTTACAGCTTGTTTGGCGCAGGAGTACCATTTAGAGGGCAACTGTATTCTACCGTACCCATTACTGGCCCTCGTAGCTGAGCACAATCAGGGCAGCCATGCCATCTACTCAGTCACCACCTGTCTTTACTGCCTACGCAAAGCCTACTTCTCGTCTTATGTCAACTACTACCTAGACGCGGGTCAAAGCCTACAAGCGACCTATGGCACGTGTTTACATAAAGCCATAGAGGACTGTAGTCTGAACAGGTGGGAGAAAGAAATCAGGGTAAAACTGCCACTTGACAAATTTGAAATAAGTGGTATAATAGATGCAATGTTAGAGTTAGAGGGGGGAGGGCGAGCGGTAGTGGACTTCAAGTTCCCTGCCGAGCCCAAGCGAGAGGAGTACCTGGACGATTATGTCAAGCAGATACAGATGTACAGTTACATGGCGCGGGAGAGTGGGTATGACGTAAGGAAAGCGTATTTACTAATAATGCCGACCAGTCACAAATTAAATCAAATTCAGCAATATGAAATTTCGTTAGAGGAAGAGGAACTACAAGAAACGTATGAATACATAAAAGAGCGGGCCGAGTTATTATACCGAGCGTATGAGCAACAGCAACCGCCGCCGTATTATGAGCGAGACTGCAAATTCTGTCGGGAGGAAATAAAGAGTGTCTGTCAGCAATATAGATGAAGTAAAGGAACTATTAAAGAAGCAGTATTGGATGTTAGTACCGGCAACGTACACTGATGAGCAAATAATCAAATATTTTGAGAACAAACATCATTACAAGCCAGAGCACATACTTACTATAAAAACGTTAGTACATAACTGGAAGTATGCAGGGCCGATTAAAGACAAGAAAGAGGAGAAATGAACAACAACACTGAAGCGACAGTAATTGCATTTACTGAATTTTATATGGAAAATGGACAAAAAATAAATATAACCGTGCGGCAAGGGGCGGTACAAGAGGACATAAAAGAACTATTAGACAATGTATTTTATTTAATAAACATTTCGCGCGAGTATGGACTATACACAACCCAAAATGAGCGTCTAAACGCACAAAAAACTAAAAGGAGTTAAGAAAAATGTGGTTAAGTGAGCATCTAGACAGTTGGATAGAAGAACTGAGCACCGCCGACGAATTCAAGGGCGGGGTGTATGAATGTATAGACATGGTTATATCGGAAATTAAGTTATTGAAGGACAGTATTTATGAACTGCCAACAGAGAACAACGAAGAAGTAAAAATTGAAGTAATAGATAATAAATATATTTTCACTGACGAAGATGGAGAAAGTTATATACTTGACGAAGTGCCAGTATTGTTGATGTATTAACCTAACCAAACAATCGAATAACCTAAAGACATAAAATAACTTTTACAACTAACAACAAAGATTTCGCTCTTGGTGTGGGAAGCAACTCCAAACTCGCGCCGAGAGCGAAATTTTATTTAACTGACCACTAATTGGGCATGAGAATAGGTTACTTTACATAATGTTTATTTTATTCGTATTCACGCCAAGATTGGTTCTGTATTTGTATATATAAACACACATAGTCTTTTATTTGTATATGCACAACATAGTCTTGTATTTGTATACGTACTTATTAGATATTTTGGGGGCGGGTTGGGGAGAAGATAAGAATCTCCATCTATGTATACCACAGCTAAATGTACTTCTTAAAGAAAAAGGTCTTTTATTTGTATATATCTAGCAGGAAAACCGGTTTTTCATTTGTATATGTGTTTGTTAATAAAACCGGTTTTTTATTTGTATATGTATTTATGAAATAAGCTATTAGTTTTCACGTGCATATACGTTATGATTTTTTATTTATATACGTAGTTATGGGAGACATACCATGGTCTTTCATTTGTTCACATACTATGGCTTTTTATTTGTATATGGAGTTATGAGGTATTAGTCCTGCAACCTCTGCGCAACTTGACATAATGTGGTCTGGGGGGCTTGACATAATAAGTTGTAAATCGGAGTTGTCAAGTTATCTGCACATCGCTATTGTAAACTATGTTGACAATTGCAGTTGCTACAATACCTGACAATATGACTCGCCACAAAACATGACAATACCTATGGTCATAAAACATGTCAATATGAGTAGTCACAATATGTGCTAATGCCCACTGTTACAACATGTGCCAACACTAATGGTCATAACATAGCCCAACACGGATAGTCATAACATACGTCAATGCCGATAGGTACAAGACATGCCGACACGAATTGGCATGGAACATACCTACTCGTGTTGCTACAATACTTGCCAACATGGGTAGGCATGAAACAAGTCAGTACAAATTGACCACTTGACATGCTACGCGACATGTGCTATACTTATAGGGTAAGTCGGCCCATGGGTCAGGTGGTATGGCGGGACAGTTGCCTACTCAATGACCCGTGGATCAACGGATAAACAATTAGTATGTAGAAAGTGAGGAAAACAGGAAATGGAAAGCGAAATTGCATTGAGACGGATAGCCAGAGACACAATCAATAGCATGATAAAGAATAAGGTTAGTGAATTTGAGAAACTCAACGTAGAGTTTCTCACAAAAAAGTACGGCTTAGTCGTAAACCCTGAACTTGGCTTGGTGTTTATACCTGACGCCCCCCGCGGGCGAACAGGTTTAGCACTACCTACCCTACCAAGCGATATAAGGAATGCGTTGATTGAGAAAGCAAAGGCTGATGAAAATACCGTTCACTTACCCTGTTGGGTAAGTGATAGGTATATCGTCACCAAAGATAGGAAACATTTCATAGTGTTTACTATCCATGGAACGGACATAACGGCTATGAAACTAGAAGTGACGGTTACAAACAAAGACAAACTGGAAAAGCAGCTCAACCGCAAGTTGAGCGGAGCGACAAAGTTTGTCGCTTCTAGAAAGACCATTTATGCGCTGTATGAGAAATACAGCAAGGAAACAACAGAATAGGTTGACGAAGTAGTGACTACGTAGTGACTACGGCTATGCCGTAGCCACTATTTTTTTACTTAAAAACAAAATAGAATATTTTGTATTTTATTTTTTTGCCTATTTCTGGCCTCTTAATTTTTTTGGAAATATTTTATAAAAATTCCGTATAGGCGCGGATTTTTATAAAATGTTTCTACTAGTAATGCTCTTGGGGGCATTGTTGTTTTAACAAACATTGCGCCTCTCACGGCGCGTTATAAATAATAGGAGAAAGGTAATGAAAGGTGAAAGTTTATAATTTTTCGCATCCTTTAAGTGAGGATGCAAAAAAACGAATAGTAGAACTAACCCAAACAGAAACAGAAGATTTCAGTGAAGAAATCTTCAAATTTCAGATAAACTTGACCAACAATGTTGCTGGTCAAGTATTACAAAGTGTAATTAAACTAATCAGCAAAGTTGCTAATGAGAAATATATATTCGATAGAGAAGCGCGCGAGGAAGACGCATTTCTCATAATTCTACCGGCACTTAGTATTGCGGCTGGAATTTTTGCCGCGATGTTGCAGAATGCAGTTGATTCAATGGTGATTCCTGATTGTGGTTTAGTAGTAATAAAATCACAACCAGGAGTCGTAAATACTGTTTATCAGCCTGAAAATGTTTTCTGGTTGAACGATATTTAAGTCAATAAATAATTAGTTCGGGAGGAATGCCATGATGACGCGAATCAAATTGTGGATATTGAATATGTTGTATAATCTAACAAAGAGTAAGAGAGTAGCCACAAAATACAATGAAGTATGGTTACGGTCAATTCTGGAACTAAGCGATTTAGAATAATCAGTTGAAACGAGTATAAATA
>ERZ795047.597-NODE-597-length-44302-cov-9.653649_pt1 | contig 44302 bp, 29 predicted proteins | sample MGYA00375131_ERZ795047 | MGnify/ENA primary metagenome ERZ795047 (study PRJEB30176, sample SAMN05720228) | activated sludge metagenome | isolation source: Anaerobic digester | place: Japan | collected 2015-05-20 ... | reverse complement strand
ATCGGCAATTGTCTTGATATATATCTTGTGTACACTCCTCGATTTCGCTCCACAACACGGACAGATTGCTTCTTCCCTCGCCATCTTCGCGTGTAACTCTATTCTGTCTTTGTGAATCACTGTTTCGGTCAGCACTAAATCCCGGTCAAGTGTCTTCAGCATCTCTTCCAAGTTCCTCATCCCCCCTCTACAACTTATTTCGCTCCTTATCCTAATCTTACACCGTTTTCTCCTTTTCTCTCATACATACTGAGGAAGAACCATTTCCATTTTGCCATACACATATCTACCGTGTATTTTTCAAATATGAAATGGAAAAAAACGGTGTGGATACAGATATTTGTTTTAATAACTATCACTCTTCCGATTATCAATTTAGCCAGTTAGAGCTATGAACAGAAAAGGAGCTAAAGTTCTTTGGGTATATATATTCTATCGTATGATTATATCATATATAGTTAATCGCACGTATAACACAAATAATTAATGGGTATTTTTTATAGTATAAAGTTATGTCGAAGCCGCTGATGGATTGTATATAGCTATTTTAGCTCTTAGTGTTAGTAGCAACTGGTACTATATCAATTCCCAAGAATCTATAGCCATTCGTTTTTTACTCTTTTGACAGGTAATTTGTAACATAATAAGTCAATCGAACGTGTTGGATTTTTTTGAATTTATCTTATAATAATTCTCGAATAGGAATAGTTCAGTTTTCTTTGAAACACTTTCATTAGTTTATGTTTTGGGGGTGGAAATTTAGGAGGTTATATATATGAGAAAATTTGTACTCTTCATTTTGCTTGCTTTTTCACTCTTCTTCGTTATAACAGGTTGTGTGGTTTCCAATCCAAAAGTAGAGAGGCTCGTTCCACCCGAAAACGCACCTGAAGAGGTTATTTTTTCTCCTCTAAGCGATAGCGGTATACAGTCATCTTCACTCATTGTTGGAGCCGATACGGTAATTGGCCGGATAGAATACTGGGTAGATGATGAAGATAAGCTTCTGTACGTAGATTTCTATGCGACGGAGAATGGCTGGTTGCTGACGGAAACTAGAGTAGCTACCGCGCTTTCTCTTGCAGAACTTCCAAGAAACCCTGAAACCAGGCGACTAGACCCGGATTACTATCCGAATTTCAATATTCACAACCCACCGGTTGGCATATCGCACTTTGTATTGCCTCTGGGTGAGCTGGAGCCTGGAACAACAACAAAACTTTACTTCTCGGCCTATGCTGAAGCAGTAAGAAATGAGAACAAATACTTCTCTCAGATAGGAATCACCGCTCCGTGTGTTTACTATGTAATCACCTATACTGAACCGGTGATCGAACTTAGACCGATACTCAACGTAGAGGTAGATGGCAAAATCGATCTCTCAAGAGTAACCGAATATGATTGGCAACTGACGAAAGAAGCCACTCCCGAGGCGATAGTCGACCTTGAGCGGGGCGATAGCGCCACGGTCGAATATACGCTTACAGCCACCAGAAGCGTACCGGAAATCAAAGATACTTATACTGCATCCGGAGTGGCTACAGTCACCAATTATGGAAGTCTGGAAGCAACCAAAGTCGGTCTCAAAGTCACCTTACTGGGGAAAAAAGGTACGGAGTGGCTTGAGATAGATTCGAAAGTATTGATAGAAATCAGTTCCAACACAACGATAGCGGCGAGCGATCTGGTGGGTATAGGAAAACCCTTCACTTTCACCTTCGATACAGGCGATTACACAGAGGTGAAGATTCTCGCGCAAGCCGAAGACGACTGGCCTGAATCAGTGAGTGATGAAGAAAACCATATGGTGCCAGTCTCTCCTACCGGGGAGACAAAAATAGACGAAAGCGCTTCGGTGATAGACATGCCAGTCAATCTGGCGGATTTTGAAAGCCGAGGGTTCCTTGTGGACCACACCGGCACATGGCCATGGGACGAATCGCCATGGATTTTGGACGATGTTTCCGGTGGCAAGAAGATCTATTCGATATCGATTAAAAACGAAAGTGCCGATGAGAACTCTTTCGGCGTGACGCTCACGAACATAGCAACGCTCACGGAAATCGATACCCTGGAGAAACGCGAGGACAACGCCAGAGTATTGGTTACGACTCCCGAGCCATTCATCGAAAATCCTGGACTTGATATGACTCTGGAAGCAACAGTAAGCTGGACAGAATTGCTCGAATACGACTGGACGATAGAAAAGAGTGCAACACCGACTTCTTTGACACTGGCGCAGGGAAACTCTGGAAACGTGAACTATACGGTGGCTGTTACCAGAGTGAGCGGGGACGCGACATACACATATACAATATCCGGGACGGCTACAGTTTTGAACACGGGAAACATAGACCTGAACGTAGTGGGTGCCGTGAATCTAGATGGGTACGCGGGAAAGACAGTCTCTATTGGCCCTTTGATAATTGCGGTAGGGGCGAGTCACGAAGTTCCATTCACCTTCACGGTAGAAAGCTCGGCTGAAATAGCCAACTTCACCGTGAAAGGAAATGCCCATTCGGTAGATCTGCCGGTCAATGTAGATAAATCTCTAGGGCTTGTTTCACCTGGTACACCCGAGAGCTATACAGAGATAGATGAAAAAGCGGATGTCATAGATAAAATCACGGGAGTACCTTCAGGGTTCAAGGCAACTGCAAGTGTTGAACCGAGAGAATGGAAGAACCTCACAGGCGATGCCACATTCACGTACATCGTAACAGTAACCAATGAGGAAGCCACTTCCGGTGGCAAATTGACGAACACGGCGACTGTAACTGAAAACGACACGAATGAAGAAGACTCGGACGATGAAGAAGTGACGGTAAATGTACCCGGACTGAACATGACACTTGAGGCAACAGTAAGCTGGGCAAAGGAAATCGAATACGATTGGTCTATCGCAAAAGATGCCACTCCAACTTCGTTGACCCTTGTACAGGGAAGTTCAGGTACTGTTGATTACACTGTGGTAGTTACAAAAGAGAGTAAAGATGCTACATACACCTACACTGTGAGCGGTAAAGTAATCGTCCAGAACACAGGAACAGTTGGACTAACGAATGTAGAAGGAACGGTATATCTGGACGGTTATGCCGGCAAAAGCCTTACTTTAGGGCCAGTATCGCTCGCTACCGGTGAAAGCAAAGAATTCCCGTACAGTTTCACTGTTGAGAGCGACACTGAAATTGCGGGTTTCACCGTTAAGGCCGAGATTGATTCGGCGGAAACTTCAGGTGTTAACGACAGTAAAAATCTCACACCCAGTGTCGATCCACAAAGCTTGATAGAAATAGATGAAATGGCGGACGTAATAGATGAAATAACTGGACAGCCTTCGGGGTTCGACATATCGGCCAGCGTGGAGCCGAGAGTTTGGAACAGTTTGACCGACAGTGCGACTTTCACGTACACTGTAACCGTTATCAATCAGGAAGCCACTTCCGGTGGCAAATTGACGAACACGGCGACTGTAACTGAAAACGACACGGATGAAGAGGACTCGGACGACGAAGAAGTAGTACTTAACGTACTCGGACTCAATATGGAGTTGAGAGCGGCTGTTAACTGGTCGAAAGAAATCGAATACAACTGGAGCATAGTAAAGGACGCAACACCGACTTCTTTGACACTGGCGCAGGGAAACTCGGGAACCGTTAACTATACGGTGGCTGTTACCAGAGTGAGCGAAGATGCGACATACACCTACACTGTGAGCGGTAAAGTAATCGTCCAGAACACCGGTACAGTTGGACTAACAAATGTTGAAGGAACGGTATATCTGGACGGTTATGCCGGCAAAAGCCTGGCACTGGGACCCGTGTCACTCGCTGCCGCTGAATCCAAAGAATTTCCATATAGCTTCACTATAGAAAGCAAGAGCAAGATCTCCGGCTTCACCGTTAAAGCCGAGATTGACTCGGCGGAAACCCCGGGTATTGACGACAGTGAAAATCTCACACCCACTGTCGATCCACAAAGCTTGATAGAAATAGACGAAATAGCGGATGTCATAGATATAATCACAGGGTTACCTTCAGGATTCAAAGCAACTGCAAGTGTTGAACCGAGAGAATGGAAGGACCTTACAGACGACGCAACATTCACATACATTGTAACCGTGACTAACGAAGAAGCCACTTCCGGTGGCAAATTGACCAACACGGCGACTGTAACTGAAAACGATACGGATGAAAAGGACTCGGACGATGAAGAAGTGACGATCAGCGTACCTGGACTTGACATGACGCTTGAGGCAACGGTAAGCTGGTCAAAGGAAATCGAATACGACTGGGACATCGCAAAGGACGCGAGTCCAACTTCGCTTTCTCTTGAAGAAGGAAATTCAGGAAACATAAACTACACCCTCGAGATAACAAGAGAAAGCGGGCAGGCGACGTATACCTACACGATATCCGGTACTGTGACTGTACAGAACACTGGAGACGTACCACTTACTGATGTCTATACCAAGGTTACCCTTGTTGGATACTCCATGGAGAACACCGTATTACTACTGTCCCCACTTGCTCCAGGCGGCAGCGCAGATACGAACTTCTCCTTTACAATCAGGAGCAATACAGAAATCTCTGGATTTACTGTGAAGGCTGAAGCCGATTCAATAGAGACTCCGACCTCTTATGATACAGCCAATCTCACAACACCGGTTGATTACAAGAGTCTCATCGAGATCGACAAGACCGCTGTGGTAAATGACCTAATTACGAAGGTTCCATCGGGTTTCACCATAATACCTCTCACAATTGAGAGAAACTGGGACCTCGCAGATTCAAATACATTGAAATACTCGTTGGTGTTGAAAAATAAAGATGCGGGACCAGGAACGTACTACCTTACGAACACGGCTACAGTTACAGAGAACGACACCAAGGAAGAGAGCAGCGACGATGCTACGGTAATGATACTGGTGCCGGCACCTGGACTGAGCGCAGAGGTAGGACTTGAAGTCGGAAGAGAAGACGAAATAGCGTACAACTGGAGCATAAAGAAGAGTGTAGAACCGACGGAAGTCACACTCGACCAGGGAGAAGAAGAGGAAATAGGCTACACGATAGAAGTTAGCAAGGGAGAGGCCTACACTACAGACAGCACCTACACGGTTACGGTTAATGTGTCCGTATCCAATACCGGACAGGGTGTCGCCCAGGGAGTTAAGGTAACGCTCACCATACCTGAACTGAGTGTTTTGGATACTCTTGCAGACGGCATAACTATAGGCGTTGGACGAAGAATTACAGCAAGACTTACAAAACCGATGTTTTCAACGCAAGCTATACGGCCACGGTAGACGTAACCTCTTCAAACAATGCCGCTCTACAGGTAAGCAAGACAGCGAATACACCGACCGATCTCAACGTAGTGAACGAGATAGACGAGAGCGCTACGGTGAACGACCTAATAACGAACGTACCGGCAGGGTTCAGTATAGATCCGGCGACTCTTGCGAGAGAGTGGAACCTCGACGACAGCGACAAACTGAACTACACGCTGGTACTCAAGAACGATAACGCACAACCTGGAACATACTACCTTACGAACACGGCTACAGTTACAGAGAACGACACCAAGGAAGAGAACAGCGACGATGCTACGGTAACGATACTGGTGCCGGCACCTGGACTGAGCGCAGAGGTAGGACTTGAAGTCGGAAGAGAAGACGAAATAGCGTACAACTGGAGCATAAAGAAGAGTGTAGAACCGACGGAAGTCACACTCGACCAGGGAGAAGAAGAGGAAATAGGCTACACGATAGAAGTTAGCAAGGGAGAGGCCTACACTACAGACAGCACCTACACGGTTACGGTTAATGTGTCCGTATCCAATACCGGACAGGGTGTCGCCCAGGGAGTTAAGGTAACGCTCACCATACCTGAACTGAGTGTTTTGGATACTCTTGCAGACGGCATAACTATAGGCGTTGGACGAAGAATTACAGCAAGACTTACAAAACCGATGTTTTCAACGCAAGCTATACGGCCACGGTAGACGTAACCTCTTCAAACAATGCCGCTCTACAGGTAAGCAAGACAGCGAATACACCGACCGATCTCAACGTAGTGAACGAGATAGACGAGAGCGCTACGGTGAACGACCTAATAACGAACGTACCGGCAGGGTTCAGTATAGATCCGGCGACTCTTGCGAGAGAGTGGAACCTCGACGACAGCGACAAACTGAACTACACGCTGGTACTCAAGAACGATAACGCACAACCTGGAACATACTACCTTACGAACACGGCTACAGTTACAGAGAACGACACCAAGGAAGAGAACAGCGACGATGCTACGGTAACTATCACAGTACCCGAAACTGTCAAGCTCAAGGCCGAAGTTGATGCCGAATTCACCTGGAACAGAGAGAGGATATACGAGTGGGAAATAGATAAGAAAGCGAATCCAACGTCGGTAACGTTCGATGTGGATGAGTTCGAAAAGACTATCGAGTACACGATCACAGCCACAAAGACACTCGCATCCGAGATCAACACCCACACTTACAGTGGAAATGCAGTCGTTACCAACAATGGCAACAGTCAGGCCGAGAACGCGAAGCTCCTGATAACACTCCAGTACTTCGATGGAACCGACTGGATAGACCTTCAGAGTGAAACAGAAGTAATCCTTGGAAGCATCCCATCTGGAGCATCGGCATCATACAGTTTCGGACCAATAAGCTTCACACCGGTTCAGAATATAGTTGAATACAGAGTGAAAGCAGTAGCCACAGCCGACGCGCCGGCCAACAGCGACGAGGCATCTTCCGATACTTCAACTCTGACAGTTACAGGCTCAACCGAAACCAACGCCTCGGCCGTTCTGAATGATAGCTTCACAGATATTCCGGAAGGATTCGCGATAGTGGAAACCGATCCCGATCCTCTACCATTCCCGAAGACTATAACGGAAAATACCACCGTTGTCTTTGAAATAACGCTGGTCAAGTTCTTCTACAGCGGTAGCTCAACGATTTCCTACGAAATGAATAAGCTTGGAGCCTATCTAAAAGCCAAAGTAACGGGTTACATGGCCGGAGAGTATCCGGGGTGGTGTACCGAAGTAAATGTGAGTGGTATAGGAACCTCTGCTGTAATCGAGTCAATATACATCAACGGTGCGCCCGATGCTAAATACGCAAAGATCAACTACATACTCAACAGGTACAGAGACGGTCTTTACTCGACCAGTGTCGACTACAGGCACATTCAGATCGCGATATGGGCGATAATGGAAGGCTATCTCGACTGGAGCTGGAGAAGCGTATCGGGAATCAATCCAGAAGTTCCATATGGAGACAAAGCCCTGGTAGAGAATATCATTGCAACAGCCGATGAAGACTTCCTGCCTGGATGCGGCGATGTGATACTGGTGAGGGCCAAAAACGCGAGTAAGCAGGATCTGATACTTGAAATGGAATTCCCGTGCGGAGAGGAATATGAACTGAAGAACAGAGCTACTCTCAAGAGCGAGACGCAGGATCTGTGGGATGACGCCATAGTAACGATAACGCTCACACCGACAGACCCGGAGATATTCGATATCGATCTGACAGCCGAATATTCGATGGAGAAAAACACGACCTACAGGTGGGAGATAGACAAGAACGTCACACCGACAGAAGTAGAGCTTGAAAAGACGAAATCTACTACCTTCGTCTATACACTGGTAGCCGACAGGTATTTGGTAAGTGTTAGCAGACAAGTCCAGGGAAGCGTAGTGGTATCCAATACTGGCACGGGCGATCTTTTGAACGTATCAGTGAAAATCACCTTCAAAGGCGATGGAACGGTTCTTGATACGGACGGAGCTACAATCCCGCTACTAAGTGCCGGTAGAAGTGAAGTTGTAACGTACTCGTTCGACTTCAGTACGGGCCAATACTCGAATTACACTATAGAAACCAGAGTTGTTGAAATGGCTTCCGGTGTAAGCGATTTCGATAGCACGATGCTCGTTCCGACTGAAGTAAAACACAACGAAACGGCGGACGTAAGGGATGAATTCACAAACCTTTCCACATTCACGGGTAACGGATTCACGATAGCACCCTCTACCAATCCCAGAATCTGGACGGACATTATAAGAAACGTTCTGTGGACCGCTGATGATTCGAATACCTGGAGGACTAGTTTCAACATAGCGGTAACCAACAATACAGCAGCTCCCGGGATTTACGTTCTCAACAACGAGGTAGAGATTTATGACGAAGACCAGGTATTCGACGAAGACTCCGCATTTATAACCATAACCGTACGCGGAGGAACCTGGAGCGAAGGTACTGCCTGGGGCGGAAATTATCCCGGCGGTGGATCGAACTGGTGGTATTACTTCGATACTAACGGACCTTCAGTGCAGGCTATATACGCGGGACAGAAACTGATACAGGGTGCATCCGTAAAGTACGAAGGTGGTAAACTGACAATAACATTGGGTCCCAATATGCGCCTTCAGGACGTGAGCGATCCAGTGAAGATACAGGGCTATTCTTCCATACCGGGCGACGCGCCGGAACCGGGTAAATTAACAACCTACAAGGGAACAAATCTGGTGATATCCGTGCCTTACTACAGGTACTTCGCGATTCATCTCGATGTAGAAGTATGGAGTCCATCAAAGTAATAGCTGAATAAACTTTGCAGTTTCCCCATAAGCCCTCCGAATGGAGGGCTTATTTCGAAGAACTTATAGATGCGGTTATCTCTTCTGTTTGCGGAGATGTCACTACCGGAGAGAAGAGTTATGAAGAGAAAATGTGGATGGAGAATGGCATGGGGGTTTATCTGGTGTCCCTTTGAAACCGCAGATCTGGGGTACTGTGGAACTGTGGCCTCTAAGATCGTAGTGGGAGAGATTGATACATCTTCTCACTGATAGAGAGTGTTTTCAAAGAAGTAATAGAGGAATTCAAAGCTGTATTTGTAGCAGGAGGCTATGAGATAGCAGACAGTTTTCCTCTGTGGTTAAAAAAGGAAGCGCCGTGAATATCTACGCAGTCGATTTCACAGGTGTTTTATGCTGGATCATTATCTATTCCGAAACCAATTCGATAGCAAACTTTGGACCCGGTGAGTATTTCATCTTTATCGGCCTGCCTGATCAAGAGCATCTTTCTCAATGGGCGGAGTGGTTCTCGTGAATGGCTATATCTTTAGACTTCTAAAGAAACCTAAATCGACGTACAAAAATAACCCCGGAGAAACGGACGATTATCGGCCGTGATTCTCCGGGGAATTCATGTTAAGCTGAACTCTTCAGTTGGTTATCCCAACGTATTGAATCGCACTTCCGGCGTTCTCGGGATCTGTGAAAGCTTCGCTTATGGTTTTGAAGAACGCACTGCCACCCCTTATATTTTTTGCTCCACCTATGTAGTAGGAAGTATTTATTCCATCAAAATCGCTATCTCCGTTGAAACCATACAATCCTGACGGTTTTTTCAATAGCAACGCTAGCCTGAACGATGTCATAAGATCTCCGAAGTCAATGCTCAAGCCTCTCTTTGAAAGAGAATCTATAATAGCTTGCTGATTGTTTTTGCTGTTCAGCAGTATGTCTCTGAATATCTCGGGATCGCCTCCACCCTGTGTTCTTACGTACTGAAGGAATAGATAAGAGAGAGAGTAGTTAGCCAGTACATCGCCATTGTCGTTCCAGTACAAAAGTGATTGGCCATTCTTTATGCTGTTCGCATTGTTATAGTAACTTATTCTGCTGTTTAGCGTACCCTTATAAATATGTTCGGCTGCCATGGAAAGGCCTTCATTCAGCCATGTAGGCATTGTGTCGCCGCCTTCCACAAAATAGTTTCTGTTGAAGTTGACCATGTGCTGGAACTCGTGCACCAGAGTGCTAAAGGCTTTTGAGACATCTACAGGGTTAGATGCTGGATATTGCATAGTCGGGTAAGTATCTATATAGAAGATCTCCATTTTGTTCGAGTTGCTTATGTTGAAAAGGTCGCCTGAACTGAAGTAACCACCAACATATGCGCCTGTATTATTAAAATCGTCCTGGATGTCGATACACAGTATAGCGACTTTCCCGTCACCGTTTACATCCGATGGTGTATAGAAGTATTCGGAGACCAACGGATATATTACGTCATCGAACTCTTCACCTATCTGAGTCGCCTTTTCAACGGTTATTAGAGAGGTGTTTTCAACCCAGATCTCACTGGTCTCACCGGAGTATTGAAGTGTGGCCGTTATTTGGTAATATTTATTGGTTTTGAAGTTCTGAACGTAGAAAGTCTTCGTGCTTCCTATGTTCATAAGTTCGTATCTGTTTTCAACGAGTTCCGGTCTCATTTTCATGGATATGTCTACATCATCCGGAAGAGGTATTTCCATGTTCAAGGCGTACGCTTCAATATCCAGATTCTTTGGAAGTACACTACCCGAGGGAAGATATTCAGAATACAAAGTTCCTGTATAATCAGAAGTTGCACCATTTTCCGACTCGTTGCTTACCAGAAGTACATTTCCGCTGTAAACAGGTCCGTTCATATCCAGTCCGTCTTCTGGCTGGATTTCCGCTTCTATAGTTCTGAACTTCCATACATCTCCGGCAGTACTCAAGTTTTTAGAATCAACCGCTACCACTTTCCAGTAATAATCCTTGCCGTTCTGAAGGGTATTAGGCGAATATGTGTTTGTAGTAATTCCAGATGCAACCAGCGCAGGATCGGAAGTTTCTCCGAAGTACACGTTGTACTTCAAAGAATCCCCGTCAGGATCGCTGCCGGACCACGAGAGAACCACCGAAAGAGCAACACTTTCGCCGTTGTTTGCTGGACTGGGATCGTAAGGTTTGGAAGGGGCGTTGTTTATCTTCTGAACTGTTATGTTGAAAGTATCGGTCGATTCCCCGCCCTTTCCATCACTTACTTTGATTGTAGTGGAGTAATTTCCTTCATCGGTTGCGCTATAGCTGAATTGGCTTCCACTTACGGTACCCACACCGGTGACTTTAGAGAAAGTTAATATATCGCCTTCTTGATCGGAAGTGTACTTCTTCAGGTCGATAGCTATATTGGTTCCGGTGTTTACTGTTTGGTCTGGAATTGAGATCGAAGGAATTCCGTTGTATTCAGCAGTTATCTTCATAGGTCTGTCGACAGTCACTGTCAAAGGATTTGAGGTCGAACTTTCACCGTTGACTTTCCAACCGGTGAAGGTGTAATTCTCAACAGAAGGTGCGGTTACTGTAAGGCTGCTCCCCTTTTCATACCAGCCGCTCCCTGAAATCGTCGCTACCGTCGAACTTACACTCACAAGGTATTCGCTCTTCATCTGGGCTGTCTGCGATACATTTCCCGTTACCGTGAGAGTCCTGACTTTTGAGGTGTTCCCGTCGCTCCATTTCACGAAGCTGTATCTTGAGTCCATTCCATCAACGCTTGTGCTCTCGTCTCTCTCCTGTGACGTGACTATCTCCACCGATACGCTCTCCCCATGCTTGACTACAACACTCGCCGGTGCCACTTTCTTAACTCCGTTAATCTTGAGTTCGAGTCCGGTCGGTTCGGTGTTCACACTCACGCTGTATCCATTGAGCGTATAGACTGCCACTATGTTCTTGGGAGAGTCGTGGGTAACCTCTATGTCTCTTCCATCAACCCTGACACCGTTGACTTCCCAGTGTGAAAACTCGTATCCGATTGAGTCAGGTGACTTGTAAGAAAAGAAAGAATCTTTCACTTTCCATCCCGCGCCATCTATGCTGGCAACTCCCTCTGGCAGAGTTGAGGTCTTCACGAGATATTGTGTCTCTGTCTGAACCGTATAAGACTTATCCGAGTCGAGAACTACAGTCCTGGGGTTCGAGGTGTTCGAGTCGCTCCAGGATTTGAAAGTGTATCTCGTATCGATACCGGGAACGAAGGTACTGGCATCTCTTTCCTGAGTGTTGAAAGCCAACGTGTGAGAAGTGCCGTCTTTTGCCTGGATGTTAGCCGGTGCTGTGTATTCTGAGGAATCGATTATTACCTTGAGACCGACAGGATCGCTGTTTATGGTGAGCGTTTTTGTAGCTATTTCACTGTATATCGCTTCTATCTTCATAGGTCTGTCGACAGTCACTGTCAAAGGATTTGAGGTCGAACTTTCACCGTTGACTTTCCAACCGGTGAAGGTGTAATTCTCAACAGAAGGTGCGGTTACTGTAAGGCTGCTCCCCTTTTCATACCAGCCGCTCCCGGGTATTTCGACCAGGTTTTTTGGACTAGCTGTTAGGCTTACTTTGAATTTGGATGTGGTATTTGCCACAAGCTTTCTATTTTGATCCACAGTAACGATTCTAGGATTCTCCTTCGATCCATCCAGCCAGCTATCGAAGATGTGAATCTCCTCGTCTGATTCTACTGGCTCATCGTTCACAACCTGTATAATCACACTTTCATAGGGCTTTAAACTTACCTCGAAGGGTGTTAAGCGAACATCCGAAGGCGTGTAGTTCTTCTGCTCAAAACCATCGAGAATAACTACACCGATATTTCCCGGATTCGAAACAACTTCAAGTGTGAAAAGTTTGGCTTTCGGAGTGCAGCTACTGAAGAGCATTATAAAAAAAGCAAACATCAATACTAATATTACTGTATGGCTTTTTCTCACAGAGATCCCTCCAGAGAAGAAATTGCTTCATATGAATATTATATAGTATGTAATCAAATTTATCATAATAAAGACCTATACAATATATTGAATCAATTGACCTATTTACATTCATTAAAAATTCCCTCTTTAGAAGAGTATAAAAATTTGGGTACACCTTATTTTGTTAAATACAAAAAACTCATCTTTCTAAGCAAGCAAACGTATGAATATCTATAAAGATTTATACTCTGATAAAAAATGGAGATTTACAATTAATTAACCAAGATATAACTTTCAAATATCACCTATATAGACCCTTGACTTCCGCTGCATTTTCCTCTGCGGGTCGCTTAATTAACTGATGATTCTTGCAACTTTTCACGATTGACAGGCATTTAATTATTCAAATTCAGAGATATTCGAAGGTGATTAAATGGAAAACTGCACAGTACTTTTCTTGAAGATAAAAGTGTTTTTTCAGGAAAGAAAGCATTTAAGATTGCCAAAGTTAGTGCTTTTTCTGTATTCTGAGTCTAACGAGGTCTATCTCATATATACGAAGTCTTCTGAAGAGTTTTTCGCTGTTTTTATTTTTCAAAAGTTGCAAGGCCACTTTTGCACCTATCGAGGCTAGATTTCCCAGTGTCTTTCCAGTTGTATACCACTGTTTCAATGGGGTCTCTTTAATGATTATTTCAAGAGGAGTCACGGTCTCGCTTTTCATTACCATGCTGTGAGTCTGGAAGCGTTCCTTTCTTTGTTTTTCGAGTTTTTTTTCGAAATCGTCGGCGGTTCTCTCGATTTTCGAAATCGCGGCGATATCCCTCCCGCTCTTTCCGAAAAGATCTGACAAAAGACGAATATCGAACTTCTCCAGTGCCTTTTCAATCGACGAAACTCCCAGTTGAGTTTGTGAAGGTTCCGCTCGTCTGACTAGCGGAGTAGTAAATGGAACGATCCTGCTTTCCTTATCGCTCATAGTTCAAGTGTATCCTTCGGTGTTTCCGTCATTATTCTCGTAACTTCGAATTTCAAATCGTCATCGATCAGCGAGAATATATAACCGTAAACGTAGTTGAAATACTGCATGGTCGGTCCATCGAAATAAGCGGTATTCAACGACGCGATGTGCTCTTTGATCAATATAGGCAGATTGCTGGAAGCCTTCGAATACTCTTTTTCGTTCTCGGAAAAGCGATCGAGCAGATTCTTCAATCTATCGATAGCCTTCCTGTTGTAGCGTCCGTACCTGGCGCTTCTAAGTTCTTCCACCTTTTCTTCAGCGACTCTGTAGAAAGCAGTTTTAAGTTCCTGATAACGTTCTCCGAGAGTTTCTTCCAGTAGAGAGACATCGATCATTGATTCGATCGAAGCCGCATGGTTCATTGCTCTTCTTATGCCCATTTCGTCGTCAGAGACTTTGATACCTTCGAGAATACTCTCGAGTTCCAGCAGTACTTCTTTGTTTTTTTCAATCTGTCGTTGCTTTATTTCGTCTTCGCGTCGAGCTTTTAGCTGTTCGAATTCCTCCCTAATTTCGAGTAGTTTTTTCGAATATTGTTCAACAAGAGCCATGGAATTGTTTCCAGCGTTTCTGCTGAGCTCTTCCAGAGCCCTTTCACCACGGGCCATGATGTCTTCGATCTCTTTTTCGCTTTTTGCGACTTTCAGGTCCGCGAATATCTTTTCCATAAGAGTCTTGAAAATATCGGCATTCTGTGGAAAACGATTGGCAGCAGCGCTCAGCACCAGTCTACTCTCAAATTCCTGGTTCTTCTTTTGGAGTTCCTTGTAACGCTTTATATACTCTTCGGGGCCGGGTTCTCTGGTGAATTTGAATTCGTAGGGTCCCAAAAAGATACCACCCTCTCTTTTAACAAGCCTGTAGCAGAGATATCCCAGAATGATGAGAGCAATTATAGATATTACCAGCATTACGGTCCCTCCTTGCGAGTATTCGAATGGAGCGTGTACTTGCAATATATGAAGTTCTAGTTTTCAAATAGTATAGAACTATGTTCACCTAAATCCCGTTCCAGAATGAAATTTATTGCGTGAAATACCGACTCTTTCAGAATCCTTACGAATAAAATGATAACACGGGTAGGCCCATTGTTGGAAAGCGCCATCACCGTTTATTGGGGCAGGTTTACCGGGTGTTGAGATCTCGTTTGATGTGGACAGGAAAAATTCCGGACAAGAATGAAACCACGCCGGTCGGTAAAAATCTTATGGCCAGATAAACCACTAATATATTGATAAACCAGTACAGAATCCAAAACTTTCTGAGAATCTCTATAGGATCTCCGAAAAGATCGAAAAGAGGATAGACGAGTACTCCTGCAGCGATATGATAGCCAAGCACGAAAAGTGTATTCCTTCCTATTCTAGAAAAGAAGTCCGCCATTTTACGAAATTTCTCGATTATTCTTGAAACACCTATGATAGAGACGATACCGGAAAGTGCGGCGACTATGTATATCAAAGGTTGTGGACCGAAGTAGTCTTCCATCAGATAGACTTCGCCACAAAGGAAAGACGATGACGCGTAAATCGCGAACGCTACTAGCAAGACCGGCCAGCTGATTTTAGGGATCCTATCTTTCTTTTCTTGCATGGCCTTTCCAAGTGCGAAATATGGTGTAACGGCAAGGGCTACGTCGATTTTGAAAGGCAAAGAGCCTCTGAAAAAGAACATCGAAACGAACCCTACAAGAATACCTATCGTAAGTATCTTCAATCTCTTGAACAATATGTAATAGATCTCCATAACGAAGACAGCGGGCAAAAACCAGAGAGGTATGATATTGAAGGGCATTATGCCAAGCGCAGTCCTTACTAGTAAGATGTTCCATACGACGTCTATTACAGGCAAATCCAGCTCGGTCCGCTTAGAGATGACCCAGGCCAGTAACCAGATCCCAAGATTTATAAGAGACATGAAATAGTATGGAACCATCAGCTGCTTAAATCTCTTCTTGATACTGAAGATAATCGGTGCGTCTCTCGAGATCAACCCGGAAAGGAAAAAGAAAGTGCATGCTGCAGGGTTTATAAGATCGGCAACCAGCTGCGGGGGCAGTGTGTGAAAGAGAACCACCAGAGACATCAAAAAACCTCTGGAGATATCTATCCAGGCAATTCTGTGCATTTTGATTGAGGATGACGCGTCTGGAGCTTGCATACCGAACAACCACCCGTTATGATCATTGCCATCAGTATAGCACAGTGGTGCGACACGGTGGATAAATGTCATCGTAGGCCGTTGCATGAAGAGCAGAACTTATAAATTGCATCTAGCTGAAACTATCCGATTTCTTACCTGTACGAAAATTCCTCAAGAAAGTCGTACAACACTCCGGCCGTTGTGAAAGCGAGGGCAGTTACCGTATCGGCCGCCCCGTAATATATCGCGATTCTACCGGTATCAGCATCTTGAATGCTGGCGCACGGGAAGATTACATTAGGTACATCCCCGACGTTCTCGTAGGGCATACGCGGATTTAGAATGTAATGTTTGGACCTTTTTATAACCTTCCAGGGTTTCTCTAGATCGAGCAAGGCTACGCCGGCACTGTAAACAAAACCGTTGCAGGAAGTCCAGACACCATGATAAATCAGCAACCAACCTTCCGAGGTTTCTATTGGAACCGGCCCGGCTCCGACCTTCGTGGATTGCCAGCCTGTTGTGGGCGACATGACGTGCCTGTGACATCCCCAATGAATCATATCTGGACTTTCGCTGTAAAAGATATCGCCGAAGGGAGTGTGGCCGTTGTCGCTGGGCCGGCTGAGCATGGCGAATTTACCATTTATCTTTCTTGGAAAGAGAACTCCGTTGCGGTTGAAGGGAAGGAAGGCGTTTTCGAGCTGATAGAAATTCTTAAAATCGTAAGTGTAGCCGACGCCGATCGTCGGTCCGTAATACCCGTTGCACCAGGTAATGTAATACCGGTCTTCGATCCAGACTACTCTGGGGTCGTAACCGTAGATAAAATAGCTTATCTCAGGTTCTTCGGATTGAAACTCAATGCGTTTCTGATCTATTTTCCACGAAAGCCCATCCCGACTCCTACCGGCATGGAGCTGCATTATGAGTTCTTTTGTATCTGCACGAAAGACCCCGCTGTATCCGTTTTTGTCGGCTACCACTGCGCTGTTGAATATACTGTTGGCTCCTTTGATCGCTTCACGCGTGATAATTGGATTTTTCGTATATCTCCAGACCGGATCGTCGTTGCCAGGCCTCTCCTCCCAGGGCAAGTCCGGAAGCTTTTGGCCTATTATCCTGATGCCCATGGAAACACTCCCCCTTTGACACTCTTCTATACGGCCTTAACGGATTCTCTTTCTATTATCGCTGTTGGTAACACGATGTTCCTGAAAACCCTCTTTTGTGTGGATTTCAATCTCTCTATCAGCAGCTGTGCGGCAGCGCTTCCCATCTCTATTCTAGGTTGTGAGACCGTGGTTAGCGAAGGGATGGTGTACGGCGCGTGTACGGCATCGTCGAAACCGATCACAGATACATCGTCAGGAACGTGAATGTGGTTTCTGTGTAGTTCCTGAATAGCCCCCATTGCCACGTGGTCGTTCACGGCGAAAATGGCGGTGAAGTCGATTCCCGAAAAATGTAGATAATCACGGATTGCCTCCTGTCCATGATGAGGTTCGAAACCACCTATTCTGGCTACTTTGAGATTGAAGTCTGGAGCTCTGGTGGCGAACTTCCTGAGTCCCCTAAGTCTGTCCCTGGAAGCGTGCACATCCTCCTGACCGGGGAGGAAGAGAACGTGTCTGTGTCCCCTGTCATAAAGGTATTTCGCCACGCAGTATGCTGCCGATGCGTTGTCTATATTAACGGAATCGGCCCGGATTTCCCTAATGGGAGAATCGACGGCTACCACCGCGATACCGCTCTGAATGAACCTGTTCAACATGTGTTCGTCGCTGTGAAGCGTTGCGACTATCACCCCATCGACCTTTCTCTGGAAGTATTCATTAAGGATTTCCTGCTCGCGGCTCACCATTTCTCTTGCCATGGCTAACATTACGTTGAAACCGTTTCTGTGGGCGTACTCTTCAATACCCATGAAGATCTCTCCGTAGTGATTGCCCATGGTGTTGGGCAACAGCACTCCCAGAGTTCTGTATAGACTACGCTTGCGTATCGAGGGCATTGGGTGGTAGTTAAGCCTATTTATCACCCTCAATACGCGTATCTTGGTATCCTCGGAAACGTAGCCACTTCCATTCAGAACGCGTGAAACAGTTGCTATGGAAACTTCCGCCTCGGCAGCGACATCTTTGATCGTAACCACTGAAACCTTCCCCCTATTCTATAAGTAGGTCCGTGTCGAAAATACTGTAAGGTGTTACAAGCATCTTTTCAAAGTTTTTCACTGTACCCTGCCCAATAATTTCCTTGAAAAGGTAGAACGAAGGTCTTGGTGTAAGTTTCCCGTCGGAAAAATCCACTCCGATCAACCCGAATCGCTTTCCCAGACCGGACGACCATTCGTAATTATCGGTGAGCGACCAATGGAGATATCCTTTTATGTTGTAACCTTCTTCCAGCAGTTTCTCCAGAGCTTTGAGATGGCTTATCAGGTAGTAAGGTCTGTAGCGATCGGCCATATCTGCAATACCGTTTTCCATTACATACACAGGCACGTCGTACCTTCTACAAATCGTCTTCAGTATATTGTACAGCCCTTCGGGATAGATCTCCCAGCCGAAGTCTCCCGTCGGTCTTCCATATCCGGAAGGTGAATTGGGTTCACAACTCTGTCCATAGCCTCTGAGAGTTCTGTATCCATTATCGCTAGAGGGATCGCTCTCTACAACCATCCTTGAGTAATAGTTACAACCCAGAAAATCAAGTTTTTTTGAGATTCGATCAACAAATTCAAACTGAGTCTTTTTCATCGCCAAATTTACGGCCGTTTCCTCCCCGTCGATCCAGCTAAATGCGTAGATGAGCCCTACCGGTAGATCGGATGTCTTCTTAAGTTCATCATATGCAGCAAGGTGAGCTTCGATCAGGTTATTTCGGGCAACTTCTACCAGTTCAGGCCTTATGATCGAGGGAGGAAAACCTGAAGCCCTGTTTCTATAGCCAAGCATGGCTACAACATTGGGTTCGTTTTGAGTTGACCACATATCCACTAGATCGCCAAGCTCCCTGCCACAAAGCGCAGCGAACTTTCTAAACTGCTCGACTGATCTGGGATCGACCCAGCCTCCAGACGTGAAATCGAATGATCTGTTTACCTTAATTGGATCGTGAAGCCAGACGGGCAGTGTGAAGTGGTTAAGATTGACCACCACTTTCATCCCCCGTTCCTTGATATCTTCGATGACTTTTCGGTAATGCATTAGAGCACTACGGTCACAGATCTCTCCAATCTCAACATCGTTTATATCAAAAGTGGGGGATGGCAAAATCCTCGACCATTCCAGACCTATTCTCACTATTTTCATTCCCGAGAAAGCGGCTAGCCTGTGATACTCTCCGTAATTTTCCCAGTAATTCGGGCCATCTTCGGGATAATCGCCGCTCACGATACCGTTTTCGATGTTCAACTTGTCGTGAGTCCACAGATACCAATCCGAACCGCGGTCAACACTTTCTGGACAGGCTCTACCCATCTCGAATTGAAATCCTGACAGAGAAACACCGAATTCAAAATCTTTGCCAAACATATGTTCATCTCCTTTTTACGGCTACATAGTGATCTTTTTCAACTTCCACCATTTCGAGTTCTCCGTCTTCAGCGGGATCGAAACACTTCAAACTATGTTTCTCGTTTTTCTGAAGACTGTCGATGTCCTTCCATTTTCTATCCAACCTCGGTACTGAGGAGATGAGTCTACGAGTGTAATGGTGAATGGGATTAAGAAAGACCCGGTTGGTACTTCCCATTTCAACAACATGACCTCTGTACAATATGACCGCCTTTTCGCTAAGATAGTATCCAAGAGACAGATCGTGAGTTATGAAGAGTATCGAAAGCCCACCTTTCTTCAGATCGGCGAGGAGATTAAGGATGTCGATCCTTGTCGAGGCGTCCAGCATACTGATAAGTTCGTCGGCCACAAGGAAACTAACATCCAGCAACAGAGCCCTGGATATGAGGATTCTCTGTAACTGCCCTCCACTGAGCTGGTGGGGATACTTTCCAAGAACCTGTTCAGAGTCCAGTCCAACTTTCTTGAGGGCCGAATCCACTTTGTCAATCCACTCGCTTTGGCGCAATTCTTTGAAAAAGACGTCGTGCAAGTTCTCAAAGACTCTATCAACCTTGAAAATGGGGTTGTATGAACTGAAAGGATCTTGAAAGACGCCCTGGACTTTTTTGTAGTACTGTCTCAATTCCGCTCCTTTTATTGTGCTTATGTTCCGTTCGTCAAGCTTTATCTCACCTGAAGTTATGGTTAGAAGCCTCAATATCATCTTTCCTATGGTGCTCTTGCCGCTCCCGCTCTCTCCTATTAGAGAAGTCACTTCGCCTCTTTCAATTTTGAACGAAACGTTGTTTACAGCCTTGAACCGCCCAGAAGAAAACGCGCCCGTCTTGAAAACTTTGGTGAGGTTTATTAGCTCAAGCATTTATTTCACTCTCCAGCATGCCACCCAATGGTTCGGTTCGATTTCGATCATGGGAGGCTCTTCTTTACATTTCTCGAAAGCTTGCGGGCAGCGTTCTTTGAATCTGCAACCCGGCGGGGGGGAGAGGAGTTGAGGTGGTTTTCCCGGTATTCCTTTCAGCCTTTTATCGTTGTGGTATACACCGACCTCGGGTAGAGAAGAGATCAGCATTTCCGTGTATGGATGGATGGGCTTATTAATTATGATTTCTGTTCCGGCACGCTCGACCAGCTTTCCGGCATACATTATTATTATCGAATCGGCTATCTGGTAGAGAATCGAGATATCGTGGGTGACGAAGATCACGCTTTTTACAAGTATTTTGTCTCTGAATTCGACGATCATCTCCGCAACGGCCCGCTGGGTCGAAACATCGAGGGCCGAAGTGATCTCATCGGCGATCAGAAGCGACGGGTTCAACAGTGTGGAGATAACCATCACCGCTCTTTGTTTCATACCTCCGGAAAGTTCCACAGGGTACATATCGAGTACTGCCCTGTCGAGATTGACTACATCCAGCCTCCTGTTAAGTTCAGGAAGAATTTCATCGTACCCCACTCCATGGCAGTTCAGGAGATCCGAGATAAGTCTACGCAATTTCACGGTGGGATTGAGAGCGTTCATGGCATACTGAGGTATTATCGAAATCTTTTTATATCTGAAGCCACCCATTTTCTTATGATCCTGTAAGGGGAGCTCGTTCCCATCCAGCGAGACATACCCTCCGACGAATTTCATGGGAAGACGCAATGTTATCAACGAATTGCTGAGTGTTGATTTTCCGCACCCCGACTCTCCCACAATTCCGGCTATCTCTCCGTCGCGAATATCGAAAGTGACCCCGTCGAGAGCCTTCACATCTCCTTTTAGCGTCTGGTAATACACCCTCAGATTGGAGACATTAAGAGACATGATCACATCTCCCTCAACTTCGGATTGAAAACTTCATCGAGACCTGTGTTCATGAAATACAACGCTCCAACTATGGCCGTTATGGCAACTCCCGGCGGTATCAACCACCACCACATCCCGAGTTGAATCGCGCTCCAGAGAACAGCGTTCTGCATCATAAGCCCCAGTGAAATTCCCTGAGTGGGACCCAACCCGATAAAATCCAGGGTAACGGCTGCGAGTATCGCCCCTCCGAACTGGAGTATAAAGGTCATGAACAGGTACGACATCATGTTAGGCGCTATCTCTTTAAAAATTATCTTCGAAGGTTTCATACCTGTAATCCTTGCAAGATCTACGAAATCTCTAGTTCTCAAGGTGAAAGTCTGTGCCCTTATCGCCCTCGCCGCCCATGGCCAGGCGGTAAGACCTATAAAAACACTCTCTACAAGTATCCCCCTGTAGGGTAAGTATGCCGCGACTATCAACAAAAGTGCCAGTGTAGGTATCACGGTGACTATGTTGGTCAACATGTTAAGCAGTTCGTCAACCATACCTCCTCGATAACCAGCGAAGAAGCCAACGAGGATTCCTAGCAAGGTCGAGAGACCACCGGCGACCAGCCCGACTATGAAAGTGGCCCTGAGACCGTGAACCGTCTGGGAAAAAACATCCTGACCAAAGGTCGTGGTCCCCAGCCAGAACTCGTTCGATGGTGGGCGGTAACCCGGTCCGGCGTAATCGAGGGGTCCATACCTGGCAAAGAAGGGGCCAAAGACAGCCAACAACACGAAGAATAAGAGTATGAAAAGGCCGACTTTCAAGCGCCCGTTTTTCAGTGCGAAATATAAAAACTCGTTCTTTATCTTCATACTGTCTCTCCCACCGAGGAATGTCGGATCCTCGGATCGATAAGAATGTATGCAAAATCCAGTATTATGTTGGCCAGCAAGACTCCAATTATTATGAAGAGAAAACACCCTTGAATTAGAAAGTAATCCTGATTCAGTATCGCTTCTTTGAGCAAATGTCCTATACCTGGATAAGAGAAAACCACCTCCGTGGCGAGTGCGCCGGCAACTATGACACCCAATTGAAGGGCCAGCCCTGTTATTTGAGGGAGCACTGCGTTTTTATAAGCGTAACGCCTTATCAGTTTTCGCGAGGCTCCAAGTGATTCGAGGTATCTGCAATATTCGGCTTCCAGTTCGTAAATAATCATGTTGCGCATCCCAATAGCCCAACCTCCGAACTGTACAATAAAGAGAGAGCTGAAGGGGAGGATCCAGTGCTTGAAAAAATCCCAGATGAAGCCCCAACTCAAGTTTGGAACCATCGAGAAACTGTAAGCTCCCGCTATCGGAAGTATGTTCAGCGCAACCCCGAAAAACCAAGCGAGGAGTATACCCAGCCACATATAGGGTGTTGCAGTCAGCACGTACCATAGAGGCAAGACTATGCCGTCGAGCCTCTTTTTTCTGGCAGCGAAGGCACCGAATTTATTGCCTGCTATGTAACTCAGCATGATTGCCGGGATCAGTAAAGCCAGATCAAAGGGCAGCGCCCTCGCTATTACCCGGGCAACCGGGGCCCCAGTAACATATATACTCACTCCCAGATCACCCCTGAATAGTCCTGCCCAGAATGCAAAATACTGTTGTAACGGAGGTCTGTCGAGTCCGTAGATCTCGTTTAGATACCTGGCGATCACCTCGGTGGTGTCCGAGCGGGTCGAAAACCTGGAGAGAAGGTTTTGGATGGGGTTGCCGGGCATGAATCTTGGTATCATCCAATCTATTGTCACCGCAAAGATGAACGTGAGAAGGTAGATGACTATTTTTCTTCTGAAATAGGCTCCCACAGTCTGAGTCTCCTTCCAATAGCTTAAGAGAACTACAGAATAGCCCCCGCAGAGCAAGAAATCTGCGGGGACCGGATTGATGTATTATTTGGCCTTCAGAGCCGTCAACATGAAGATACCACCAAGCTGCCACTTTCCGTTCCAGGTACATGGGTAATAGTGTGGACCGTCTTCACTAGGCCAGTTACTCCATACACTGGTGCTAGCCTGGAACCACATGCCGTTGAACCAAAGAGGAACGTAAGGAATTTCTTTAAGGAAAAGCTCTTCGAGTTCCGACATAATCTTCTGCCCGGTTTCATAGTCGTCTACCGGTGTTCGATCGAAAGCACCCATCAATTCAAAAACCTTCGGATTGTTGTATTTTCCGTAATTTCCCTGAGTTTGCTGTTCTCTGATATCCCAGAAGAGCCAGTAGTAGTAGCTCCACACCGTATTGGACAGGTTGCTATTGAAATTGTTGATCGCCATGTCGAATCTACCGCTGTAGAGCTCGTCCTGGTACCTCGAGTAGTCGGGGAACTCTGCCTTGGCGTTGATTCCTACGGCTTTGAGATTGTTGGCTATTATCTTTATAGACTCCATCCAGTCTGTCCAGCCGAAAGGCACTATTATTGAGAGCTCAACCTTAGAACCATCTGGAGCCTCGACGAAACCATCTCCGTTGATATCTTTGTAACCGGCGTCGGCCAGCGTTTTCTTCGAGACAGCCGGGTCGTACTTGAAGCCATACTTCTCAACGACCTTTTCATCGTAATACTTCATCCAGGCATCGATAGGAAGAAAACCCAGTGGATTGGACCTGATTACCTGGTTTTCGAAAACCCTGGTCACGATGTCATCCGAGTTTATAGCCCACGCAACGGCCTTCCTGAAGTTAACGTCGTCCATAGGTTTTCTACTATTATTCAGGAATAGGACAGCCGTATTATCTGAAAGCATGTAAGGTGCTTCGTCGAAGTATGTGTGGATTCCGTAAGCGGCTTTCACTGCGGGAACTCCCGGCAGGAAGAAGTTGCTTATATCGAGCTCTCCCTTGAATATCATACCCAGAGCCACGTTATTTCCAGAAACTGTAAGATAAACGATTCTCTTGGGAGTAGGTTTGATTCCCAATTGCTCGATCGCCCACCAGTTATCGTTTCTGATGTAGATCATCCTGTCCTGACCGTAACCTTCGGCCAGATAACAACCGGTGCCTATGGGCCCCTCATTGGCACCTGTCAAAATTTCGGCTTCTGTCTTGTTCTTCCAGATGTGTTCCGGCACCATCGGTAATTGATAAAGCTGGAAGGACCACTGCTGATAGAGTGGTTCGGTGAAGTGAACGCGCACAGTTAGCGGATCGATTATTTCTACTTCTTTCATCCAGTTCCACATAGAGCTATAATGCACACCCGGGTACTTTTTGGCGATGTCGAAGGTAAATTTGACGTCTTCGGCATCGAATTTCTCTCCGTCTGTCCAGAAAACGTTGTCTCTAAGTTTCAACTCGTAGGTCTTCCCGTCGATCCACCCTCCACCAACAGCGAGCCAGGGAATCATTTCGTTGCTGAGAGGATCGAACATGAATAGATATTCATAGATCAGACCGTTGGTACCTGTCATTATAGCCCAGGGAGTGAATGGATTCCAATTGTTTGGTGGACTCCACAGTCCTCCACCGGCGTACAGCGTTTCCTTTCGATCGTAAACTTGACCAATGGCGAGACTACTAACGAGTATCATGGCCAGAAGTAATAGAAGAAAGCCTTTTTTCATACACCCAACCTCCTTTTCTCGCCCTTTCGGGTCCCGACACGATGGTAATACTGAAAACATTTACACATAAAACAGTTAAAGGGGCGGTTTTCACTGGAATTTTCCGATTATAACTTAGCAAAGTCTCATGCTTTATTTATTCAAATAAAATTAATTGACAATCAAGCTATAAGACACTTTATATGAAAACGCAGGTTAATTTACGGGTTATATGGATCTTTTATTAGTCCAAAAAAATAATTTATAGCGGACTATTCAATAATTAACCGTGATTTTGAGATTACGCTTATCATAAACTTAGAGTCGTAATTGACCGAAAAATGTGAAAACTGTTTTCATGGCTTCTCTAGAACAGACTTTGTAGTTGAACGAAAACAAGTTTCGAAGAACAGAAAATCCCAGAAAGCGGTCTTACTTACAACTGCGGGCAGGGATATGATAGTCTATTAATATCACCACAGGGTATCAAGAATTACTGATATACAATAACGGCCTTTTGGCTTATCGGAGGTATAGATATGAAAAGGATACTCTTTATCGTCTTTCTCTTTGTTTCAATGATAGCTTTTGCCGTAGATACCGATACACTCTTCAACAGCATGCTTTCCAGAAGCCAGGACTTTGTAGCTTTCACCGGTGCAGGTTTCGAGGCCAGGTTCATTCCAGCCTATGCCGTAGCTGACAGGCAGGACGGACAGATAGAGATCGAGAAAGATCTTTATTTGCTAGGGTTATTTGTTTTTAGATCAGAAAGGTCGATGAATATACAACTGGATTCGATCCAAATAATGAACGCCACCTCCGATGAGCGAGTTGAGGGTCAGATTTTTAGAGTCGAGGAGCTCTTCGTACCAGTGCAGCTTCCAATTGTTTTGCCTTCCGGTGGGATTATAGTTCTTGCCAGCCAGGTTGCGCTCCAGGATTATTTTATGGATGTCAGGGTTCAGAATATATTGCTACCCTGGAGAATTAGGACAGCTATACCCGGCAGAACAGTCGAAATGGCTCCGGTGAGTATAGAAGTGCAACCTCCATCGACCGACACTGCAAATCTTGAAGGCTACGAGTCTATCAACGAAAGTATCGCCGATCTAAATGAAAGACTTAACTTCCTCCAGGACAATGTCGAAGGTCTCAATCTTCAGTTCAGAAGGTTGAACACTCTCTTTCTCGATACACAGATAGCCTTGGCCGAATACAAAGCTTCTGTGGACAACAGCATGATCGACCTTCAGGAGCATAGATTAATCTTCGAGCAAAGAGTGGAAGCTCTCGAGTCAGCTCTCTCTACAACTACCTTCGATTCGGACGCGCTCGATTCACTGAGGACTTCGATCGAAGACTTAAACACCGAGATGCAGGGAATTGAACTTGAGCTTCAGCTCATAGATGAGATGAAATCGTCACATGAAGAACTCAAAACTTTGCTGGGCAAGCATGAAAAAACGATCGAAGAACTGAGAGACGCCATAGGAAGTATTTCCTCATCGATATCTGATCCGGAGAGGTTTTCGAGTATAGAAAAGGCTATCGAGGAAAATCGTGCCGCTCTGGAAGCTCTGGGTGGTGATCTTCAAAATACAAGAACCTTCCTTGCCGACGATCTAGTAACTATAAAGAATTCTTCGCAGGAACTGATCGAAGCTCGCAGAAGAATTGATGAGAGAATCATTGAACTGGAGCAGGAGATCGCAAGAGTGGGTAGCGTTAGTGAAGATACGGCAGTCTCACTTTCAGAAGCGCTTTCTTTCCTGAACGGTGCACTCGAGCAGTTTGAGAGTTTTAAAAACATCGTGATGAATGAACTGAGTAGATCTTACGAAGAATCGATCGCGAGTTTGGGCGACATGGAATCGAGAGTATCCTTGATTGAAGCTTCGCTAACCAATCTTGAGAATCTAGAGGCGGAGTTGAACAATCAGCGGGAAGAACTGAGAGCTTACGGGGATATTTTGAACAGATCTATAACCCGTATCGATAGCATCGACAAAAGTGTTGAAGAACTTGAGGCACTTGTCCAAAGTCTGGAAAGCGTTTTTGAGAATCTAACGCCTTCTTCCCAAGACTCTCTTGGAAGTTTTTTGAGCAATCTTGAGGAACAGATCGGAATTCTAAGAGAGTCCATTGGAAGTTTATCGATCGGCTTCGTGAGGATGAATTCGGAACTTATACAGATCAAGGAGTCGATCCCTCCCGAAGGGGTTTCTCCCGAGGCTTTCTCACAGACAGTTTTCGAGTTCAACAGCAAGATATCGGATATAGAAAAGCTTTTCACAACACTGGAAGCGAAGATAGGTGGTCTGAACGTCTCACTTGCCAATATCGACAAACGCCTCCAGGCAACCGCCGTCGAAATCGATAGCCTGAAGGGTAACTTCGATGGATCGGTCACGGCTATCGATAACAATCTTAAATCCATTCAAAAGCTCCAGACCGAGTCAGCACAGCTAAGAATGCTAATCGAAGAAAACTCCAGAAATCTGGCGACATATCGCGGGGAAATCGAGAGCAGGCTCGATGCCACTCTGGTAAGCAGAGAGGAGATTCAGATGATCGTCGATGAAGCCGTTAGTGCCGCTAAAGAAGAGACGAAAAAAGAGATATCGTCTTTGAAAAGGGCGAACAATATCTGGCTGACTATCGCGGTACTCTCTTCGGTTGCGGCCATAGTCCTGGGTGTGCTGAACATGATGGAGATACCTTGAATTTTCCCGGCAGAGTTCGATGACGAGTCAGGATAAGTTTAATGAAAAGACTATTCTCGCTACTCATATTCGTTGGGTTCCTTAATACATATACGACTGCCGGTTCCTTTTTTTCGAATGTAAGATCGGCTTTCGAGACGATCGAACAGCTATTCATATCTTCGCGTCAGTCTAAGGATTACAGAGTGAGGGAGGACGGGATTTATTTCCCCGGTGGAATGGTGGAAGGGTATCTAATCATCGACTACGATGTCGAGTATTCGAGAACAGGCAGAGAGACTCTAACCATGGATATCTACTTTCCTCTGAATCTGAAACAGAAAGAAAAGTCCCCTGCGGTGATTTACGTTCACGGCGGGGCGTGGGCCAGCGGTAATAAAGAGTCCGGACCGGGCTTATTGATAATTGCAGAGCTCGTCAAGAACGGCTATTTGGTTGCCGCCGTCGATTACAGGCTGGCCCCCGCCCATATATTTCCGGCTCAAATTGTGGATGTGAAAACAGCTGTGAGATTTCTCAGACAAAATGCGGCTGTTTACGGGATTGATGCTTCTAGAATCGGTGCCTTCGGAACGAGCGCGGGTGGGCACCTGGTCTCTCTTGCTGGATTGACTCCCAACTACGATCTTTTCAGGGGTGATCAATACAAAGAAGTATCTGATGACCTGATGGCTGTTGCCGACCTCTTTGGTCCTACCGATCTGGAAAGTCTCTTCATAGGCCTGGAAAAAGTGCTCGCCGAGAAGATTTTTGGAAAAGGGGAAGATGCATTGAAGGTTGCGAGTCCCAAAGAATATGTGAGAGGTGATGGTCCGCCTTTTTTGATAATACAGGGCGATAAAGATGTAGTTGTCCCCCCGTACCAGTCAGAGGAGTTTTATCGGTCGCTTGTGGAAAGCGGTAATTATGCTGAACTACTCATAGTAAGAAACGCCGGGCACGGTTTTGTACCCAGCGGTGGAAAAATCAGCCCTTCATTACTCGAGATAGCCGGTACCGTGGTGGAGTTCTTCGATCGATTTTTATCGGCCGACTATTGAAGCAAGATCCTCTTTTACGTTGGTAATAGGTCTTATGTTGAAGTTATCTACCAGCACCTTCAATACGTTTTGCGATAAGAAGGCCGGGAGAACCGGTCCTAGTCTGATTCCCTTAACGCCCAAGTAAAGCAAAGCCAGAAGAACGGCTACGGCTTTCTGCTCGTACCACGCTATGTCATATTCTATCGGTAGATCGTTTATATCCTTTAGTCCGAAGGCTTCCTTGAGTTTCAGGGCGGTGACTGCCAGTGAATAGCTATCGTTACACTGACCGGCATCCACTATCCTTGGAATGCCCCCGATATCTCCAAGTTCAAGCATATTGTAGCGATACTTTGCGCAGCCGGCAGTGAGTATAACGGTATTTCCCGGCAATGCGCTTGCAAGGTCCGTGTAGTACTGCCTCTCTTTAGCGTGACCATCGCAGCCTGCCATGACAACGAACTTCTTGATCTTTCCAGTTTTAACGGCGTCGATTATCTTGTCCGATACTTTTGAGAGCTGATTGTGAGCCAGACCTACCACTATGTTTTTTCCAGATTTGGCGCCTATGTTACCTATTTCCAGAGCTTTTTCGATCACCGGCGTGAAGTCTTTTGGCTGTTTGCCGGTTCTGTTGGGTATGTGAAAGACGTTTGGCCATCCTACAAGACCCGTCGTGAAGATCCTGTCTTTATAAGTATCTAATGGTTTCTGAATGCAGTTGGTGGTCATAACAATCGGACCCTTGAACTCTTCGAATTCCTTTTGTTGGTTGTACCAGGAAGTGCCATAGTTACCCACAAGATGTCTATATTTCTTCAGGCCCGGATAAGCATTGGCCGGGAGCATCTCACCGTGAGTATAGATATTAATCCCCTTTCCTTCGGTCTGCTTCAAAATTTCTTCAAGATCAAGCAAATCGTGACCGCTAACAAGTATTCCGGGACCTTCGATCCTACCGGTGAAGACGGAGGTGACTTCGGGGTTACCATAAGTGGAAGTGTTCGCCCCATCCAGCAGGGCCATGGCCTTTACGGCATGTTCTCCGGCTTTCATGACGAGATTGACATAATCGTTTACGGAAAGAGAATCATCAAGAGTTGCGGCAAGAGCCTCCTGTAGAAAAGCGAGTACGGAGTCGTCGGCATGCTTCAAAATGTATGCGTGATCTGTGTAAGCGGCTATGCCCTTTAGACCATAGATCAACAGTTCTCTCAAAGATCTTATGTCGGGATCCTTGGTTTCCATTACGCCGACTTCGGCCCCTTTCATTTCGTAAACATCGATTCCTCCGATCAATTTCCAGCTGGCAGCTTCTGGGACGGTACCATTGTAATCCCTTCCATTCTTATCAATGAAGGCCTTTCTGAACATGGCTTCGGCCTTGTCCCTGATCTTCAGTGTATGTTCAATCTTTTTTCCAAGACTCAAAGGATCGAAGTTGACGTTGGTTATGGTTGTGAAAAGTCCTTCGGCCACAAAGAGATCCACTTCTTCATTCCGGGCACCGAATTTTCTGGCACCGTTTCCCCAGAAAGAGACTCCCTTGAGCAACCAGATGAGCAAATCTTGGAGGTTTGCTACTTCCGGTTCCTTTCCGCATACCCCTCTGACGGTACAACCTGTTCCCTTCATGGTTTCTGAACATTGATAACAAAACACCTTGCATCCCTCCTTTTACTTGTACAAATATAGTAAACGGTTGGTGCATTTTAGGTCTGTAACATATGTTACATAGCCGGATCTACCACTTGAAGCGGATCGTCATCAATAGTAAGTGAACTCTCTGGAATAGATAAATTCCTCGGGCGGGTTGCTACCGTCGGAATACTCTGTTCGCTGAATCTCGCTGGTGATATTTCCCCTTTCGTCAGTCAGTAACCAGTCGGACCTGGTAGTGATTTCCATGGATCTTTCCTGGCCTTTGTTCCTAACCCTTACAATCATTTTTTGACCTTTGAACTGCCCCAAGTCGTTGTAGTCGATCTCGATCTCCACAACCATGTTGATGTAAAGATCGCTCTCCTCGACTCTTTCGGTTATGTATGAAACTAGGCGGTAGTTCATATAATTCGAATCGAAATAAAGAGTATTTCTTGAAGAACTTTTCTCGGATGTGTTGGAAAAGGTGAGTGTATTGTTCAGAACATCGAACGTGTATTGTGTTCTGCCTACTTCAAGGTTAGAACCGTCATATGCGATAGCGGTATAACTGTCTTCGGCGTATTCTATGGATATCCTCTGGAGCAGTAGGCCTGAGGAATCTACAAAGAGCTTTGTCACAAGTCTTTTCTGATCATCGTACCTGTACTCAACGATTATCTCTCCCATATTCTGGGAGGTGATGAAACCGCTCTCGTCAAATGTCAACTCGTAGGATTGGGATTCCGGTGTTTGTGCCCCGATCGGGGTAATTTTCACTTTAACGGATTTCACTTTGTCCACAAAACCGAGCTGCCCACGTGTTACAGGTTCCTCCAGCGGAACGAAAGAAAAGGCAAGACAGACTGATAATAACGAAAGAAACAGAAAGACTCTTCTCAAAGTAAACCACCTCTATAATTCTCAATGTGCGTTATGGGTTGTTATACGGGGAAAGAGAGAATCCAGAATCTGGACATCCGATGGAACTTCGGCAATGCCCCATGGGAGTTTTCCATATTCCCCTTTGCCAAGCTTCCCCATTCTCCATAATCTCGATGCCGAAGTTCTACCGGTCACGAGTGGAACAAGATCAGCAATCGATATCGAAAGACCCTTTCGATCGGTATATACTACTTCACCGTTCCCGATGGACAACGATAAGTCGTTCTGTGGCAGATTTCTATCTTCTATTTCGATTATGACACGAGCGGAAATTTCCTTGTCCATCAGTTCCGAAATAACTGGAATCGGTGATAGAATTCTCATCATTCTCGAGGAAAAATCCTTCAACTCTGCAAACCTTCCAGCCTGCCAGCCCGAGTGAAGAAGGAGCTCGATCGGAAAGTCGGGAGGTACCCTTCTGATTTCAAAAGATGATAGTTGATCCCTGTGGTTCAGTAAAAACCTCTTCAAAGCATAAAAACCCTGGAGATCTGTAAAACTAAAACGTCTTATATTCATTTTTCGGCCTTTCTTGGAATACAGTATCAAACCGTGCGGTATATTGTTTTCATCGATTACCACAGCGCACAAAAGATCCTTTTCGCGATAGATGCCCTGACTGTAGGCGCTTATCTCTTTGACTTCTGCGTACCTTGACTCTTCCCATAGCTTTTCGAGAGCAGCTTCCACCAACGGCTTCATAGAATCTTTTTGATATAGCATGCCCGAAACGATTCTCAAATCGTTTTCAACCATCTCGCTTGAGAGAAGAGAGTAATCGAAACTCAGGTTCAGATTCTCAAATGCTGTTTCAAAGCCGAGTTTACGATAGTAATCATGTTTGAAAGGGTCCAGCATCATAATGTTAATTCCACTATCGAGGGCATCTGCGCAATCTCTCATGAAGATATCTTTGATTATACCCATGTTCCTGTATTCGGGAAGAGTTGCGACACCATCCAGATAACGGCATTCGATTGCTCTGTTCCTTATCTTCACTCGCTGTTTGTAGCTTATATAACTCGCGATAAGCTTCTGGCCATCGAAGGCGCCCCATACATATTCCCAGAGTGAAGGATCGTCGAAGAACGGCCCATCTTCGTCAATATCAAAATTGTAGTCGAAGCAAATTGTGAATATTTCTATGATCCTTTCCCTGTAGGTGTCGTCGAGTTTCCTGATTTCCATATTTGCAGTTACACCTCCACCCGTCTGTTGACAGCTTCGCGGGTTACCGATCCGGTTTTCATATCAACAATGATACCAGATGGTCTCTTCGAAAATCGCTTCAAAGGTTAGAAATTGATGTTGAGAAGTAAATGGAGTACACTCTGCTATACTTTATATGGCGAAAAATCGAAGTATGGAGGGGTAACCATGAACTACAGGGAGCTTTCTCAGGCGAGTGGCCTTAAATATGATACCGTCAGGAACTACGCGAAGGTCCTTCTTGATGAGGGATTGGTTGAGAAGATCGACGAAAGCACGATTCCAGTCGTCAAAAAGATTCCCGAATACACGGCCAGTGGTTTTACAGTTAAAGAAGCAGCCTATAAAGCCTTCGAATATGTACATCAAAGCTCTGGCACGGGAGAGATAAATGCGCTTCAGAAAAAGCTTTCCGATCTCGAGCTGGAAAATGAATCTCTGAGAAATGAACTTCAAAAAAGCAAAGAAATGATAGAAAATCTGAAAAGAAAGCTAGAGTCGTTGTCGGAGGAGGAAACGCCTGCAACTTCAGAGATCGTAGTGTACAGACAGGATGTAAGAACGGCAGCAGATGTCTTAAAAAAAGCATTGAAATCTGCCGGACAGGGTTTTGCTCAGTTCATTCACTGGCTTTTCGATACCGAGCCGGAGAAACCGGTTGAATAAATAGGAGAAATCGGGAAGATCGAGGTAAAAGTACATCGACCTTCTCCCGTTTAATGACAAACAACAACTCCTCAAAGCAAAGAGTAACTCTCTTTACTGCTACATGGCGTGTCCTTTTATATGCCTGTTGTGAGATTCTTTAAGATTAAGAGCTACGGGAATTAATCTGCGAAGATTAGTATTTGAAGATGATACATAACGGAGATTTACGCCTGTGCTCTGTTTTGATGCCACCGAATTTATCCAAGCGGCTTTCTTGGATAATCGTTCTTGCTTCGAAACCTAGGCACGGTGATCTTCGTATCCCCAGAGGTGTGATCTATGAACTGTGAACTGGACTTCGCAGACATATTTGCACGAATCACTCAGCTCGAAGAGGTCTATGACGAGCTGAACGATAGTATAAACAGAACAATTCTTCAAACCGGCCTCAGGTGTCTTCCGGGTTGCAGAAGTTGTTGCGAGACGCCTTCTTCGAACATCGAGGTTTCTATTCTTGAGTTTCTTCCGCTCTCTATGAACTTGTGGCAGAATAATAAAGCCATACAATTACTAGAGATTCTGGAATTAAAGGCCGAAGATGATCCCTGCATTTTGCTACAAAATGATATCGCACTGCTTCCTGAAGGAGGTTGTAGCTATTATGGATTTCGACCGCTGATGTGCCGGCTTTTTGGATTTTCCGCAATAATTGGAAGAGAGGGATTTCCATCACCCGTGATCTGCAAACTAGTGAAAGTCAACTATCCAGATATTTCGCGGAAGATTGCTGACAGTATCAAAGATGGCCTTGATATACCTGTGTTTTCCAACTTTGCGAGGCGGGTAAGGGGTATTGATCCGTATCTGGCTGAAAGAGTGTATCCCATCAATCAGGCATTAAAAAAGGCTATTGAATTCATAGGACTAAGATGGTATTTTGGTTCACTAGGGTACGACAAACCTGCCTGATCCGTAGATGAGTCACTTTCCACTGTGTATGTATCTACCAGTCGTGGTAGTACAATTTTCTTTAGACCAGAGTAATACCTGGAATCTCATTTGGAGGTATTTATATGAGGAAATTCATTTTATCTCTTCTCTTTATGACTCTTTCGATCGCGCTTTTTGGCCAGTTGGGTCTAAGAACCATAACTCCGGAGGCAACGCAGACTACACCTGCAGTTTCTCCACTGGAAACGCTCACTCTGAAAACGGTAGATCCTCTATTGCAATCCTTCAGAGATGGCTGGAAGGAGCCGGAAGACCCTACATGGACCTCTTTTCTAATCGGTGATCGAGAGCTGAAACTACCCCAGCATTTTTCGATATCGACTCAAAAGTACGGTGTGAATTACGATGTGAGAATCTTTGATTCAGAAGGACGACTTTTCGGGTGGCTTTTCTACTATCAGCTCGAAAGTTACGATCTTCAGGAATTGTTGAACACTGTTGTTTCTTCAGTGTATGGAGATAAAGCTACCGGAGAGAAGTCTTACGAAGAGAAGAAGTCTTTCGACAACGGACTGGCAGCTTATCTTGCTTCTTTAAAAATAACGGGACAACCTGTTGATTTTCCCTCGGTGATCGTTTACTCTCCGAAAGAGAGCCTCGACGTTACAAGCGCCGGCCCCGTAGCTATTTTCTTCTTCGAACCATCGAATTTCGCCGGGCCGGCTCTGGACATGGCCAAATCCTGGATTGCCGGTGCCGTGGGAAGCTTCGTTTACCAGACTGAGACGATAGTCGAGCCGGTAATTACACCCGAGATAATCGAACCCCCTGTCGTGGAAGTTACCGTACCTGACGACCCGTTCATAAGAATTATCGCCAGCCTGCTCGCCGGCGAAGACGTTGAAATTGAGAACATAGACTCCTGGAAAGACGTTGAGGGTGAGTATTTTGGCTTTGCGATGCCCCCGGAGTTTTCCGTTGAATTCTTGATGGGCGACGGGTTCGAGGTCGCAGATCTGGGTATTGGTGGAATGATCCTGGCGAAATTCATGGTGGGAGAATTCTATGAGTCTACCGCGACGGCAGAAATCCTCGGCGAAATAGTCGACGCCTATCTAGGCGCCTTCGGAAGATACAATATCGCTGCCAATCATGCAATAAAGATAGAAGGCGAATCATCGATCAATCTTTACACACTCGATTTCTCCGGTCAGCTCTGCTGGGTAGCGCTGTTCTCGGAATCGCCCAATCCAGAAACATTTGGCCCGGGAGAGTTTTTCGTCTTCTTAGGTCTTGTAGATCCGACCATGAAGAACCAGCTTGCCGAGTATTATGCAGGTATGCTTGCCACACTCAACTTCTGATATAGGTAAGAGTTGTTTAAAAAGACCATGCCAAAAGGCATGGTCTTTTCTTGATTTAGATTTTATCTGGCAGCGTTTGCTATTGCCCAGTTTACAAGTCTTTCAAGGTATTCCTGATTCGAAGGTTCTGGAAATATGTTTTTCCTGTCTATTATATAACTCTCAAGACTTTTGAAGGATACCGTTCCATCTACAATCTCTTTTCCGATTCCGCTAGAAAAGCTCGAATATCTCTCTTGTAGTAATTTTTCGATAGAGCCTTCTTCAAGGAGCAGAATGGCCGCCTTCAGGCCAAGAGCAAAGGTGTCCATTCCTGCAATATGGCCGGCGAATAGGTTTTTCTCTTCCATCGAACCTCTCCGAACCTTAGCATCGAAATTCAATCCCCCGGGTTTTAACCCACCGTTCAGGGCTATTTCGTACATGGCAAGTGTTGTAGTGTACAAATCGGTCGGGAACTGGTCGGTATCCCATCCAAGAAGAGTGTCACCCTGGTTGGCATCAACACTACCAAGCATACCGTTGATCCTTGCATACCTCAGTTCGTGCTGAAAGGTATGACCGGCTAGAGTGGCATGATTGGCCTCTATGTTGAATTTGAAGTTGTTTTCCAATCCGTATTTTCTGAGAAAAGCCAGCGAATTGGCCACGTCGAAGTCATATTGATGCTTCGTAGGCTCCATAGGCTTCGGTTCGATGAGGAATTGGCCAGTGAAACCGATCTCTTTTGCGTAATCGACGGCCATTTTCATGAATCTGCCCAGGTTGTCTATCTCTAGTGACATATCTGTGTTTAGAAGGGTTTCATACCCCTCTCTACCACCCCAAAAAACGTAGTTTTCCCCACCCAGTTCTTTGGTAATTTCGATAGCCTTTTTGACCTGAGCGGCTGCGTAAGCGAAAACTTCTGCACTGCACGAAGTGGCAGCTCCGTGGACGAATCGAGGATTTGAAAAAAGATTAGCTGTCCCCCAAAGGACGCGAACCTTTCCATCCTTCAGGTGATCCTTTATATGTCCGACTACCTCATCAAGTTTCCTGTTGGTCTCTCGCAGAGTTTCACCCTCCGGGGCTATGTCTCTATCGTGGAAACAGAAGTACTTTATATCCAGCTTTTCGCAGAGTTCGAAGAGTCCATCGATTTTGATCTTTGCAAGAGTCATTTCATCTTTTATCGAACTCCATCCCCGTCTGACGTTCGGTTCTCCGAACATATCCTTTCCATCGCCTTTGAAAGTATGCCAGAAGGCTATCGAAAAACGGAGATAGTCGCTCATTTTTACCCCGAAGACCTCTTCTTCTGGATCGTAAAAGCTAAAAGCCAGAGGATCTCTGTTGTCCGGCCCCATATACCTTATTTTGTCGATGTCCTTGAAAATCATATTGAACCCCCTTTTATTTCACTAATCTATTTTGTAGCTCGCCCAGGACCATAAAATTCTCTTTTAAGCTGCTATATAATTTCCTGTATATATCAAATATCGCATCGTAAACTTCTTTTCTTTCGTTGTCGGGCATAAAATACCTGTCGAGCTTTATCCATGAATCCGATTCAACTCCCATGGCCATGGCAGCTAGCCGGGCCGAACCATAAGCGGCGCCTTCGTCGACCCGAGGAGACCAAACATCTCTCCCCAGATTGTCGGCAACTATCTGGCACCAAGTATCGCTTCTCGAACCACCGCCTACTATCCTGACTCTTTCTATAGATGTTCCCAGTCTCTGTATGAGATCAGCTCCCTCCCTAAGCGCGAAGGCAACTCCTTCATAAATGCTCCTGAATACATTTCCTCTGCTGTGAAAGGAAGAAAAACCAAACAGTGTGCCTCTGGCATTCGGATCACGGTGTGGAGTCCTCTCACCGTTGAGGTAAGGCAGGAAGACAATCCCATTCGAACCGGCGGGTGAACTGGAAACGATAGTTTCGATCTCACCGAGACTTGTTTCACTGGCAAACCTCTCTCTGAACCAGTTTAGCGAGTTGGTTGCCGAAAGTATGACGGCCATATGATAGAAAGATTCACCGGAAACATGTCTGAAGAGGTGAATGCCTCCTGTAGTATCGGGCACCGCATTTTTCGTAACTGCCACTACCGTACCCGAAGTCCCGAGGCTTACCATGGTATCGCCCGGCCGTTCCACTCCACAACCAAAGGCTGCGGAGGCGTTGTCGGCTCCTCCAGCCACCACAGGTACTCCCTTCAGTCCAGAGATCGTTCCTTCGAGTACAGGTCCAATAATTTCGCCTGAATTGACGAGTTCTGGATTTGATGATTGATCGACATTACATAATTCAAGCGCACGTGTCGAAAACTCTCCTTCCAGAGTCAGGGCCGAGGTTCCGGAAGCATCCGAATAATCGATCGTAGATCTTCCCGTGAGGCGGTAGGTTATGTAATCTTTAGGAAGCATCCATCTGACGATCGTTGAAAAACGTTCGGGTTCGTTTTCTTCGAGCCACAAAAGTTTTGGAAGAGTAAATCCTGTAAGGATCGGGTTCCCGAAGGATTCAATGACTGCCTTCTCGCCCCCGAGCTTATCGGTAAGTTCCCTACACTGTTTCTCCGTTCTCTGATCGCACCAAAGGATGGACGGATACACCGGTTCGTCTCTATCGTTGAGTGCGACCAGGCTATGCATTTGACCGCTCACGGAGATTGCCGCGATCCTGTGGCCACTTTTCAAAAACTCCGAGAGAATATCAACTACAGCTTCCCACCAATCTTGCGGATTTTGCTGGGCCCATCCCGGTTTTGGCGTATGCAAAGGTAGGCTTCTAGAAAGGGATTTTTCTATCTTGCCCTTTCCGTCAACAGCTATCGCCTTCACCGAAGTTGTACCGATGTCGATTCCAATAAAGATCTCCATAAACTTCCCCTTCAGATGAAATCATCTACTCTACGTTCTATGATATGTAGAGCAGCGCCTATCATATTCGAACTGGTTTTGCCGTGGGTATCGAGAATGCTTCTCCTCACTTCTATGTTCTGTCCGGTTGCATATAGGACTTTGGAGTTGACGATTCCTGTGAGACGTTTGAGCGCTTCTTCTGGAATCATCGAAGCTACTCCTCCAAGGACGATAACCTCCGGGTCTAACGAATTCACTATGTTTACTATTCCAACGGCCAGACTCTTTTCTATTTCTTCAATCAAAAAAGAATATTCGCTCTTTTCATGATTCTTCAGGATATCCAGATATCTTTCGTTGTTGTTTGAGCCCTTCAACTCAAGTCCGCTGGATTGTGCCTTTCTCACTATCGCCTCGCTGGAAGCGAATGTCTCCCAGCAACCGCTATTGCCGCAGTAGCATTTGGGTCCATCGAGCTGCACTGTCATATGGCCGATTTCTCCAGCCGAGTAGTCACGGCCACGGTGGATCTGTCCGCCCAGCATGATCCCACAACCGATACCTTCCGAAACATAGACGAACACTATATCTCCGAGGCCGGCAAGATCGGGATTGTTCCATTTTTCAGCTATCAGCGAGAGATTAGCCTCGTTATCCAGTACGACGGGATATCTTTTCGAGAGAGAATCTTTCAAGAAGACGTCTTTCCACCCGAGGTGGGGCACATAAACTATCTTGGATTGTTCAACGTCTACCATACCAGGGACGGATATGGAATACCCGAGAAATTTGTATTTGGGTATTTTCTTCATTATTTCTCCTGTATTCTCAACAAGAACCTTTGTGAATTCTTCGAATGTTGAAGGAGTTTTGAAACTGCTTATTATCGAGGTCGTACCATCGAAGTACCCTTTACCTATACTGGTTTCTTCAACCCCAATATCCACGACTATCGATAAATAGGCCTTTCGATTCAGACGAAGCTCTATGGCTTTTCTACCGATCCTGTCGGTCACTTCCGTACTAACTTCATTGCATAAACCAGCCACCAGGAACTCACGAATTATCTTTGTCACAGTACTGGGATTGAGTCCCGAAGCAGCTGCAAGATCTCTCCTCGTCGTAATAAGGTTTTTTCTCAGCAGTTGAAGAACGAGCCTGCGATTGGACTTTCCAATATTTTCAGAGTCGAGTTTTCTATTTATCACAAAGATACTCCCCCTTCAGTAATAGCTTACTACTTAATTCATCAATGAATAAACCTAGAATCGGCCGTTTACAGCCGTTTTTGAATGAATATCGACGTTGAGTGCTTTTTTTCTATTTTATTTATTGCTGCAAAAAATGAAGAAACCCTTTCCGATGCTCAAGATTTCTCTCGCGATCTCAACACCGGATTACTGGCCAGTCCAGAGATTCTTTCTTTTTCGAACTTTCTGAGTCTGGAGATAGCTGCTTTATGAAGTACCTCTTGAGAATTCACCAGCGGTTTACCCCTTCTGTCAACTTTCTTGTATTTCCCGTCAGGAAACTGGAGTCTGGCCTTTACCGTATCTTTCAATACAATCTCGAGTATGGATTTCAACCTCTTCTTTAGTCTCTCGTCTTCCACGGGAAACATCACTTCAATTCTCCTGTCGAGATTTCTGGGCATGAGGTCGGCACTAGAAAGAAAGAACTTGGGATTGTCTCTGTTCTGAAAATAGAAGATCCTGCTGTGCTCAAGGTACCTGCCGACAATACTTATCACCCTTATATTGTCACTGACTCCCTCGATCCCGGATTTGAGGCAACAAATGCCCCGAACTATTAGGTCGATCCTAACACCGGCTATCGAAGCTTCGTAGAGTTTTTTTATGCATTCTTTATCGAGTAGAGAGTTGATCTTGATAATTATTCGGGCTTCATAACCCCTTGCGGCATTGTCTATCTCGGATTGGACGAGTCTCAAGAAAGTTTCACGTAAATTGTAAGGCGCCACGGCGAAGGTTTTCCATCTCGGAGGTAATGAGTAACCCGTTAGTACGTTGAAAAGTGCCGAGGCATCGGTTGTTAACTGGTCTCTTGCCGTCAGCAGTCCGATGTCAGTGTACAACCTTGCCGTAGTATCGTTATAATTTCCCGTGCTCAAATGAAGGTAACGTTTTATACCGTCGTCTTCTTCTCTTACTATAAGTAGCATTTTCGCATGTGTCTTCAAACCCACCAGTCCATACACTACGTGGCAGCCTGCTCTCTCCAGCATTTTTGCCCACTGTATGTTGCTCTCTTCGTCAAACCTGGCCTTGATCTCTACGAGCACCGTAACCTGTTTTCCGCTATTGGCCGCATGGACTAGCGCATCGATGATCGAAGAATTCCCGCTGACCCTGTAGAGCGTCTGCTTTATGGCCAGTACACGGGGGTCTTCGGCCGCTTTATAGACCAGATCGGATATGTGCTTAAATGATTCGAAAGGGTGATGAAGCATTATATCTTCATCCCTTACGATCTTGAAGAGATCGTTCTGCCCGTAAAGATCGGGCGAAGCCTGCGGAAGGGCCTTTGGGTATCTGAGGTTATCGAATCCTTTCAGCTGAACGAATTTCATCCATAACGTAAGATCCAGGGGAGTTCCCGAAATGTATATATCCTCGTCTGTCAACTCGAGCATCTCTTTCAAATATTCTCTCAATTCAACATTCATACCTTTTTCGATTTCCAACCTCACCGGAAAGCCCCACCTACGTCTTTGAAGGGATTTCTCTATCTCGATCAACAAATCATGTTCATCTTCTTCTTCGATGCTCAAGTCGGCGTTTCGCGTGATCCTGAATGCATGAATATCTTTGATGGGGTATCCCGAGAAGAGCCTGTTCATGTGGGATTTCAATATGTCTCCCATGAAAGTGAAACACTGCCCTTTCTTCGAGGGCAGTTTGATCAATCTTGGAAGAACAGGAGGTATCTGAACCACAGCAAAAAGCGATTGATCCTTCTGATCAAACACCACTCCAAGATTGATGCTCTTGTTCTGGAGAAAGGGAAAGGGTCTAGACTGATCGATCGCCATCGGTGTGACGACGGGATATACGGTGTCAGTGAAGTACCTCTCGATGTATTCTTTCTGTTCATTATCGAACTCTTCGGGCTTGAGAAAGAAGATATTTTCTTTTTTCAAAGCCGGCAGCAGCGATCTGTGAAGGCAATTGTTCTGACGCTCAACTATTTCGTGAACCTTGATCGAAATTGCCTTTAGTTGTTCTGTCGCGGTCATTCCGGATGGATCTATACCTGTGTATCCGGCCTCTTGCTGTTCTTTGAGACCGGCTACTCTAATCATAAAAAACTCGTCTAGATTAGAAGATGTGATCGAAAGAAATTTTAACCTTTCAAAAACCGGATTTTCCTTGTCGAAAGCCTCCTCAAGAACTCTTTCGTTGAAATCAAGCCAGCTAAGTTCCCTGTTCAGGTACAGATTGGGATCGTCAAGATTCAACGGGATTCACCTTCTTCTTAAGGCTGGCCTTCAAGCCAAAAGCCTCTTCGAAAAGTCTAGCTTTACTGTTGAAAGCCCACTCCTCTAGCAGTATGTCTTCTCTCGAGTGAATGGTTAAGGAAATCTCGTTATCCTTCAGCCTTACTTTTATAACGTCAATTTTTTCCGAATGGGATCTGTCGAGCGCATCGGCAAGCCTTAATATACCTGCCAGTTTGGAAACTTTAACTCTCTGCTCCATTGAGAGAGTTCCGAAAGCGGGATCCGATTCCGAGGGAATGATATTGCTGTGAAAAAGAGAGATCAGGGCTATTATTTCCAGATCCGCCTGACTAATACCCGGCAGATTCGACCCCCTTATGAGTTCGTAAGACCTTCTGTAATGTTCTGTGAAGTTAACGTATTTACCTATATCGTGAACTAGAGAAGCTACTTTAAGCATCAGCGCATCGTTTTCATCCAGTCCGTAGGGTGTCTTCAATTTCTGGAAAATCGCCATAGCGTTTTTGACCACTCTGTTTCCATGTTCTTCGTCGAAGAAAAAACGTTTTCCGAGGGTCCTGGCACACTGTACTATATCTTCTCTGAAGTTTTCGAGACGTTTCTTGGTCTCTCTGGTCAGAAGAATCTCTTTCAACAAGGCATCCTGAAGGGTGACACGGCTGGCATATATGCACTTACTTTTTGTGAAGCTGGCAAGAAGCCTGTAGATTCCCAGAGAAGGGAGGAGTATTTCAGCGACTTCCTCTGCGATCCCATACATCTGGGCTACCTCCAACGGTGTACAGCTCTTGAGAGTGTCGTACAGTTCGTCTAGCTTCGCGATCGGAATTTGAGTGATACCCGCTCCGGCAGGTGTTGCACATAAGGAAGCGATGATTTCTATTTCCTGACCGCATACAACGAAATGATCGATCTTTCCGAAAGGTGAGGATTTGGGTATCATTTCCTTGAAGGAGCTCAGATAATCCTCGACTATCTGGTGGAACCTGTTGGTTTTCGATTGAAGCTCCCCGAGCAACTCCGTTAATTTTAAAGATCCAAGCTTTATATTTTGAGTGCTGTACAGTCTTCCTCTCTTATACCAGGCTACTCCAAGACTGCCAGTGCCAATGTAGGCGATCAAGGCTTTGTTCTTTTGCAATTCTTCGTTTCCGCTCATCTCAGACAACATTTCTCTATAGATGATACCCTTCTCTTCCGAATCGTCGAGAATTCTGACTTTTATCCTGGTTTTGCCGACTATCTGATCGAGAAGGTAGTCGCGATTGATGGCTTCCCGGACGGCAGTTGTTGCAACCGTACGCAAAGACGCCACCTTGTACTCGCGGGTGAGCTTTTTAAAGCCTTTGATGATCTTGCATGTTTTTTCTATTTTTTCCTGGCTCACTCTTCCAGTGTTGAAGGTGTCTCTTCCTATGCTCAAAGGATATTCGAGTGATTCTAAGACTTTAATTTTTCCGGCTTTACATTCGCCGATGACTAAAAACAAGGCGTTGGATGATATATTTATTACCGCCCCGACTTTTCCATCACTCATGACTTACCTCCCTTGGAGTATTATTCCAAGGCCGTTTTCGATCAATGAAATAGCTCCGAAGAGACTGGCATCATCGCCCAGTTCAGATAGCTCAATACGACAAGCAGAGAAAAGACCAGGAATAGCCAGTTCACGGGCTTTGGCCTTTATTCTCTCTATCATAAGCTCTCCCATTGCTTCGATAACACCGCCCCCAAAAACCACCAGTTGCGGGTTAAGAAGGTTTATAACGGACGCGGTAGCAATGCCCAGATAATCGGCTGCCCTGTCCATGACTTCAACCGTGAGAGAATCTCCTCCGACATAGGCCTCTTTCAGGTGTGAGCTCTTCAACACATAACCTTCCCTCGATAGAAGATCTTCGAAGTAGGTCTTTCTACCCCTGGCGATCTGAGACCTGAAGATTTTTGTGATCGCGGTTTTGGAAGCGAGACTCTCAAGACACCCTCTTGCGCCGCAACCACACAACGGTCCGTCCGGTAGTACGATCATGTGACCAATCTCACCTGCTCCCCCAGTCGAACCACCGAATATTGAGCCGTTTATTACTATCCCCCCTCCGATTCCCGTACCCACGAAGAAACCTACAAGATTAGAACAACCTTTGCCGATGCCGTGTTTCCAGACGCCTAAAAGACTTACATTGGCGTCGTTTCCAATATAAGCCGGTACGGAATAACGTTGGACCAATTTCTCTTCCAGAGGGTAATCTTTCCAGGAGAGGTTCGGACTGAAGAGAATTCTCCCGCGATCTATGACTCCGGGGACACCGGCCCCTATGGCCACAAGCCTTCCCGAATCGTCACGTAGTGAGTCGATGACCTTGCACACCTGACCGAAGATAACTTCTTCGCCCCTATCTGCCTTGCTCTGTTTCTTGCTTCTCTTTATTATCTTCCCTTCTTCATCGAAGAGCGCCCCGAGTATCTTCGTGCCTCCGATGTCCAGACCGATGTATTGATCACTCATTTTTTCCACCCCTCAAGATGATCCTATAATAGATAATATAACAATCCAGGTGAAAAACTGAGTATATAAAGCTCTGCAAACGTTGAATTGACCGCTGCCGAAAACAGCATCACTTTTATTGACAGGGGATATTTAGTATAATCTAAATACGACCGTATCCAATAAATAGGCGAAGAAAGGAATAAGACAAAAGAAAAGGGACT
>ERZ795047.595-NODE-595-length-44357-cov-6.663898_pt1 | contig 44357 bp, 37 predicted proteins | sample MGYA00375131_ERZ795047 | MGnify/ENA primary metagenome ERZ795047 (study PRJEB30176, sample SAMN05720228) | activated sludge metagenome | isolation source: Anaerobic digester | place: Japan | collected 2015-05-20 ... | reverse complement strand
ATTGTCACAGTATGGTGCGGAGACCGAAACGGTCGCGTCTTGAGAAGTCCGCTTCCATTTGGCAGCAGGCCTGCGATGCTGTGAATCTTCGTCACGACGATGGATTCTTCGTATGACAAGTCGGGCATGATCTCGGGCAGAGATTTTGCAAGAACGGTCTTCCCGGCTCCGGGCGGGCCTACGATAAGGAGATTGTGTTCTCCTGCCGCGGCGATTTCAAGAGCTCGTTTAGCTGCCAAGTGCCCCTTGATGTGATCGTATGACAAGTCTCTCTTGGGATCCTTTTCTAAACAACAATTCAAGCGAGAGTCCCGAGCCAGTTCTTTTTTGCCAAGTATGAAGTCCACTACCTCACTTATGTTACTTGCCGCAAGAACGTTAAACTGTTCAAGAAACGCCGCTTCCTTATAGTTTTCAAAAGGGACTACAGCTCCTTTGAGACCCAACTCATAAAGTGCGAGAACCATTGCCAGAACCCCGGGAATGGGTCTTATCGTGCCGTCAAGCGCCAGTTCTCCCATAAAGCCGTATTCCTCTGTTATACCGTTTTGAGGTATCTCTCGGCATGCCGCTAACAAACCAAGAGCTATAGATAGGTCTAATTGGGTGCCTTCTTTGTGTGTAGCTGCAGGAGCTAGGTTAACTACGATCCTTCTTGAAGGGATTTCGAAGCCTGAATTCTTCAATGCAGATCGAACCCTATGCTTCGCTTCCCTGACCGAGGTGTCGGGCATACCCACGATCTCTAGACACGGAAGACCGTTAGAAACATCGGTCTCAACTATAACTGCGGATCCTGTTACGCCAGACACCGTTGTACCAAATACGGAAGAAAACAAGTGCACTACCTCCGCCTAAGTGTATTGCCTGGCATGTTGCTATTATATGGTATATTGTATCAGCAATACCCTGTAATGGCAATACTTATCTTGCGGAAAGGCAATGGGTACGTCAGGTATCTCTCTTCCTTAAAACAGTTTTCGTTTAGTGGGATCTACGAGCAGAGAAAGACCCATGCGTTCCTTAGCGCGCCGCAAAACCGTCGAAGCCACTTCGTTAGCCCTTAGGGCGCCCTCTCTAAGTATTCTCGGGAGCTCTCCGGAATCACGATACTCTTTGTATCTCTCCTGTACCGGTTCTAGTTCCGCTACTATCGCATCGGACAATTCCTCTTTGAACTGGGCATATCCCTTGCCGGCAAAATGAGATTCAATTTCACGAATCGATTTCCCGGTGCACAGTGAATATATGGTCATTAGATTCGCAATCGCGGGTTTCTCTTCGGGAAGATATACGATTTCCCTTCCGGAGTCTGTGACAGCTCGCCGTATTTTTTTTGAGATCTCGTCCTTGGAGTCGTCAAGACTTACGTAACTCATAGGATCTGGATCTGACTTTGACATCTTCTTTTCCGGATCTTGAAGGGATTTTATCCTAGAACCAAACTTAGGGATTTGCGGTTCGGGCATCTTGAAGGTTTCGCCATACCTGTTGTTGAAACGCTCCGCAAGGTCCCGGCATAATTCGACGTGTTGCTTTTGATCTTCGCCCACAGGGACCACATCTGTGTCATATAGAAGGATGTCTGCGGCCATCAGCACAGGGTAAGTGAATAAACCGGCAGATACCGACTCTTTGCCCTCGGACTTATCTTTGAACTGGGTCATCCTAGATAATTCTCCGAACGTAGCCGTACATTCCAAGATCCAGCTGAGTTCTGCGTGACATGGTACGTCTGACTGTACAAACAGCGTGGACTTGTTCGGGTCCAAGCCTGCCGCTAGATAGTAGAGGGCCGTATCTTGTATTTGCTCTAAAAGCGCCTTTGGGTCTTGGTATAAAGTAATCGCATGCAGATCAACTATGCAGTAATAGCAGTCATAGCCTTCTTGGAAGTCAGCAAATCTCTTTATGGCTCCAAAGTAATTACCCAAGTGCAGTATGCCCGATGGTTGAACGCCCGAAAACACTCTTTTCAAATCATATTCCTCCCAGTCAAGTAGTATCAGCCGTTTACAGATTATACACCTTAACGGCCCAGAATTGTTTTTGCCAAAAACTGTCCAGTCTGAGTAGCAGCTAGGCCGCCCATCGAGGTTTCCCTCAGGCTCTCAGGGATTGCTCTACCAACTTGAGACATGGCTTGTACTACTTCATCCGGAGGTATAATGCTTGTAATTCCGGAAAGAGCCATTTCCGCCGAAGCGAGAGCAACTGCAGATGAAGTGGCATTACGCTTAACGCACGGCACTTCTACTAAGCCTGCAACCGGATCACATACTAGCCCCATCAAACCTTTTATCGCCAAGGCTGCGGCGTTAATGCAAGTCAAAGGAGAACCGCCGCCCATTTGTGCAAGCCCTGCTGAAGCCATAGCCGCCGCTGATCCACATTCTGCTTGGCAGCCACCCTCTGCTCCTGATAGAGAAGCTTTCGAGGCGATGCATTGACCTACTATTCCCGCGGCACATAACGCATCTATCACAACGTCATCAGAAAGATCTAAGGCTTGCGCTACCGATAAAAAAGTGCCGGGTATGACACCACATGATCCTGCAGTCGGAGCAGCTACTATTTTCCCCATCGATGCATTTGTTTCAGATATCGCGAGCGAATATGCCAAAGACCTAGTTAGGACTTCATCGCCAGGGAATGAATTCCCCCTAATATAGCGATTCATTACTTTGTGCCCGTCTCCTCCCGAAAGGCCGCTTCTAGAGGTGCGCGCATCATGTGATAGGCCTTCTTCTACCGCTTGTCGCATCACTACAAGAAACTCCGCCATTTTACCTCTTATATCGGAAGGACTGATTCCGGATTCCTCAGATTCGAGCCGAACTGCCAATTCGCCCAAAGATATGCAATCCCTCATTGCCGTGTCAGCGATTTCAGCCAAGAACAATGGTGTTACCTCCTTTTATGGAGTTATGATGGCTATTGATCCTTAAGGCAAACTACCTTGCCTATGCCAGGATGCATGCGGACTCTCTCGGTTACTTCCTCAGGGATGTGTTCGTCAGCTTCTATAACTGCGATTGCAGCCTTTCCCTTCCCTTGCCTGCTCACTTTCATAGTAGCTATGTTTATGTTCATCTCTGCAAAGATACCGGTAACTCCTGCAATTATACCCGGCTGGTCTTGATATTGCACCAACATGGTAGGCCTTTCCCCTGAGATAGAAAGAGGAAGCCCATCTACATCGAAGACTTCTACCCTGCCTCCTCCTATAGAAGACCCCATCATGGTCACACTCTTGCCGTTTCTGCCGAAAAGTATCATTTTCACTGAATTGGGATGGACGTCACCGAGATCCTCCGAAGATAGATGAACCTTCATTCCTTGTTCTTTTGCATATTCAAATGATCTTTTGAGTCTGTCATCATCTACGGAAAACCCCAGCAATCCGCCAACTAGAGCAAGATCCGTTCCGTGTCCTTGGTATGTTGCGGCAAAGGATCCGTGGAGATATATATGAACCTCCAAGGGCGGTTCATCCAGCAAAGACCGAGCTATATTGCCAAGCCTAACTGCCCCGGCAGTATGAGAGCTAGAAGGTCCTATCATTATTGGACCGAGAACCTCGAACAACCCAGGCATTTGACTCACCTCACAAAAAAATCACCACTAGACTGATTATAGATAACCTGCGCATATAAAAAAAGCCCGAGCTGAAAGCCCAGGCTGACGGACCGGCTGTTGCACATCGGGGGGTGATGAGCAACAGTCGAAAGCATCTCATAAAGATGTTCGACAAAGACCGTCAAACTATGCAGTGTCTAAAGACCCATTTTCATAGGACAAAAGGCTCTTTATGACTGAAATAGCAGCTTGAGTCCTATCCCGTACCCCAATCTTTCGGAAGGCGCTGTATAGATGGTTCTTAACCGTTTTTTCGCTGACGAACAATTCTCTCGCTATTTCAGAGTTGGATTTTCCCTGCGCTACAAGCTTAAGTATTTCAAATTCTCTTTCTGTGAGGCAGTTAGCCTCGCAATTCAAATTAGGAATACCTTTGAATAGTTCCTCAGCGAGCGACATCCTGAGTTTTACTCCCCTATCAACGAGAGATGCTGACACGTAAACGTCCCCTCGCAATGCAGCTTTTACAGCATTTTCAATCTCTGTAGGCGTAGCGTGTTCGTCAATGAACCCGAACACGCCTGCTCTAATAAAGTTGGAAAATGCAAAAAGTTCCACAGAGGAGACAACAAGTACGAATCTAGACCGAGGGTATTTCTCGTGGATCTTGAGCATAGTTCGCAGAGTGCTTTTTTGATCGCAATCGCCAAGATTGAGAATGACTGCGTCGTAACAGGCTTTTTCGGTATGAAACATGACCTCATCTAATGAGTTGGCGTATCCTACTTTGATATTGTCCTGTTCATCTATGATCGCTTGAAACTGCGTCTTCCATATGGGCTTGTCTACCGCTACTAGTACACTAACCATATACAGGTATACCTCCCAACTAGATGGCTACCTGTATTATCGGATAAATCAATTCTTTGGTGAGCTTTTTTCCATGATGTCAGACTTGCTCTTTGCCAAAGTCTGCATGCCATATTTGGCACCGCTTGGTATAAGGTCAGCGATTTGGACATACTTGCCCTCTTTCAGGAGGTTTTTCACTGGTTCTATGCCAGTGAGAATCTCGACAGCAGGAAAGACCCCTCTATCTGTCTTAATGAGTTCAACATATAGAGATCTTTCAAATACTTGGGCAAGCCTGGCTCTAAAATCCCTTTGTCGTTCCATACACACGTTTTCTACCAATTCGCATAGCCCGTTTACTGCGCCGGAACTTGGCGTGGATAAAAACACCTTAGAACCGTTTTCGGCATTCGATAGGATATGATGCAAGAATGTTTCGTCCAAAGGCATATCTACGCAAATAACGTCAGGGGACAAGGAAGTCAGCGTATCTACTTGCGCACCCAATGTTTCCCCAACGCGGACTTCGAACTGTGTTATCAGAGAAGTAGTCCGCGCAAAGACGTATTCTGTTGCTCGAGATATCCACACTATATGCTTGGCCTCTTTAGAGGCAATTTCAGATACCATTGAAGCCAAACTTAACGACTTTCCAGAACGAGGTTTCGAGGAAACGATGTATAGCCCACCGTCCTCAGACGCCAGATCGCCGAAATCCGCATCTAGGCCTATCGATTCCGGTCCGCGAGGAGTTTGAGTTAGTATATGAACCAGCATGAACGGTCCGTCGCCAGCCTTCGCCAGATCAAGCCTACATCGCACTCCTTGACCCATGTTAAGAACAAATCTCGTATACCCATATCTATCCAGGATACTGCGATGCAGTTCAGGTACATACTTTTCTATGAACTCGTGCAAGTCGTCCCCTGTGATAATCGTTGGTTCAAATACCACAAGATCCTCCGCAGGATTCCTTGAAAAGCAAGGGGAATCTTTGTTTATATAAAGATAGGATATGTTGCTTTCTATGGCTAAACCTAGGAGCTGAAAGAGACGTGGCTTGTCATTGTAACTCCTTTGCATCTTCGCTCCCTCTTTTCCGATCTGTTTTCTGGGACTCAACTGTAATCCCAAGATGCTTGAGGACCATGCCCTCTAACACTCTCACGACTTTCGTACCTATGAATTCGTTAGTACCGATTCTGTTCACAAGAACAGTATGACAGCCGACAATGTTACCACCTAAAATGTCAGTGAATAGTTGATCGCCAATGACGCATGTCTGCTCGGGGTCGGATTCAAGGACATCTAGGGCGTCTCTGAAGAAACGAGTTAAGGGTTTCCTTGCGCCCACTATAACTTGAGTATTAAGGTTCGCCGATAGCTCATCGATGGACGGGTGAGGTTTTGCATTGCTGAGTATCACAGTCTTAAACCCGTGCTTATGAAGGTTACTAAACCATTCAGACAGATCTTGCATATTTCTGTAGTCACGCCACGGAACCAATGTGTTATCCAAGTCGGTGATTACCGCAGTGATTTTACGTAAACGGAGAAACTCCAAAGGAAGATCATATATGGTGTCTATATAAAGAGACGGCGTCAAAAGATCCGCAAGACCTCTCCGCTTGCTTCGAACCTTGGCCTCACCCACCTGTTCTCCTCCCTTTTATGTAATCACAATGGTTTTGTGACCAAGACGATAGGCGTCTGTTGTTCTTGGTTGCCCGCAGGGTTAGTTGACATTACGTCTTCGAGCCACGAAGCATCTACTCCTGACGAATATCCTACCGCCCATGCAACCCCAAGGTCATTTGCGTCTATGATAGCAGCTTCGCAACCTATTTCAGAAGATATCGTCTCAGCAAGTCCTGACGGATCATAAGGCCCCATAATCACGTAATAATCATACGGCGGTAGACTTCCTAGTACGTCATCGATCTGACCGGCATCTTGCCCAGCGAGCATGTAAAACCAGCCTTTCTTGCCCAGTATTTTGCCTACTCCGCCTGCAATAGCCGCCAATACGGTTCGAACCGAACCGATCTCTTCGAGCAAGACCTGCATGGATAAAGGGTTTGCCATTGGAGCGGCTCCGCCGAACGGGATATCCTTTTGATCCACAAACCGCGAAAGAGATCTCGCCAGAAAACCAGGTTCGACGGCCCCCTCCATGAAGAATCTGCCTTCCATCAAACCTGCTACGCATGATGAGATAGTGGCGATGTCATCGGGTTTTGGAGAAATGACGTACTCCTTCATGACTTCTTTTGGGTCGTCTTTTTCCGTTAGAAGTCGTGTCTTTATAGGCACGATGGCTACCCCCGATGGCGGGAGCTTCCCTCTGACCGGTATCGGTGGAAGATCTTCCACACGCCCAAAACCGAGGTCTTCCCAATCTTGCCTGAGCAATGTGCTTCTGGGGTATGCTTTGATGCCCAGGGACAGCACTTCTTTAGCTCTTTGTCTTTGTCCACGTTCTAGCAATCCATTTACTAAAATATGGAATTCTCGATCGTGGAAATTCGAAGACTCGAGTTTGATGAATTCCAAAAGATGGTCAATAAGCTCGTTATGCATGCCTTTTTCCTCAAGAAGTCGACAAACTCGTTTGTACGCAACCTTTAATGGATTCTTACGATTAAACTTCTTGCATATTTCAAGAGCCGTAACGAATGACTCAAACGCGGCTTCTTTATCTTTGAGGAAGAAGTACTCGACGTCCCCAATTAAGAGGTAAGGCCACGGATTATCACGGTCTAAATCCGATAGTCTGCGCGCAACTGACAAGGCCGCGTCATAATCTTGTTCCTTGATCAGCATGTGCATCAAGAGGCGCCCACATCTCAACGAAGGTCTCTTCTTCATTGAGGATTCGAGAAGTTCCCTCGCCTGAGCCTTGTGTCCTGATTGCAAAAGACGCTTGGCTCCCATATACACAACATAGGGATGATGCTCAGGTTTTGCGCGCCTGGCAAAACCGTCTTGAGAAATATCTTTGAATCCCAAAACATCCATAAGCCATAATCCGTAGATCGCTACCGTGCTCACAACGAGAATCCCCTTTCGCATGCTTTGTCGTAGCCGGCAGGGTTCCTCGAGAAAACTAGCCCAAATTCCTTTCGCGTACTAGTCTTGCGAGGTACCTGCCAAAATCTTCTCCTATATCTGTTCTTGCCAGAGCCATCTCAACAGTAGCTACTAGGAACCCTTTGGGATCGCCTACATCGTACCTTTTACCCTCAAACTCATAGCCTATGATTGTATGAGTGTTCAATAGCTCTCTTAGCGCGTCGGTTAGTTGAATTTCGCCTCCCAGTCCGGGCTCTAAGTGCTCTAGTATCCCGAAAATTTCTGGGGGCAGGATATACCTACCGATTACGGCCAGATCGGACGGGGCGTCCTTGGGATCCGGCTTTTCTACAAGATCAGTGATCTGCCAGATGCCGTCACCTAATGGCTTGCCTTTGATTATACCGTATGAGGAGACGTCTTCCTCAGGGATCTTTTTGAGAGCGATCACCGAAGTCTTGGCCTGCTCGTAAACGTCGATCATTTGTCTAAGGCAAGGATTAGGTGCAACGACTATGTCATCGCCCAGCAAAACCGCGAAGTACTCCTGCCCAACGTGTTGTCTGGCGCACCAGACCGCATGTCCAAGACCAAGGGGTTGTTTTTGTCGGACATAGTGCATTTGACACATATTAGAAATACCCTTGACTAGATCCAAGAGTTCCGTCTTCCCTTTTTCCATCAAGTGACGTTCAAGCTCGCCCGAGTGGTCGAAATAGTCCTCAAGGGCTCTTTTGTCCTTTCCTGTTACGAACAAAAAGTCATCGATGCCTGAATTCACTGCTTCTTCGACCACATATTGAATAGTTGGCTTGTCTACTATGGGCAGCATTTCTTTTGGCTGTGCTTTAGTCGCGGGCAAGAATCTGGTACCTAGGCCGGCAACGGGAAAGACACCTTTTTTGATGGGCATTTGTCATGCTCCTTTCGGATACTCTAAGCATATTCTAACCGAGGTACCTAAATATTCAAGTTAAGCGGAAAACGGGCATTTGACAAGACTTGAAGGCAGAGCTTGTTTTATGATTTGAAACGGACCATAATAAGCACGGTGAATGACATGCATATATCTATGTGGACTGACAGCTATTATCCTTATATCTCTGGGGTAACCAGATCTATAAAACTAACCAAAGATACTCTAACGAGGATGGGACACAGTGTTTCAGTGTTTTGTCCGTCTTATCCAGAGGCAGATCAGGAACCAAACGTATATAGATTTCCCTCAATCAAATCTCCTACAAAGCCAGATTACTACATAGCAGTTCCGGTGAACCCTAAACATCTCATGGCAATAAAAGAACTCGCCCCTGATGTAATTCATGCACATTCTCCCTTTAACCTTGGAAAGATGGGAATTACAGTCGGAACTATTCTTGATATACCAACTGTGTTCACCTTTCATACAATGTACAACATGTATTCACACTATGTACCTTTGATTGGAAATAGCATAGCTGAACTGATTGAGTTTGGAGCTATTGGCACCGCCAAGAGCGTTGATGCTGTCATCGCTCCGTCTTCGGCAATAAGAGATTACCTCAGAGACCACGGGGTCACTACAGATATATTTGTAATACCCACAGGGATTGAGATCGACCAATTTCGCAACGGAGATGCGTCGTATATCCGCGAGACTTACGGCGTCCCCGATGATCTGCCTATACTACTTACATGCGGCAGACTCGGAAGAGAAAAAAACCCTGAGTGCTTGTTACGCGCGTTCTCAATAATACGCAAATCGCTAGATTCTGTACTGGTAATGGTGGGAGATGGCCCTCTTAGGGAAGAACTGGAGCAGCTTGCCGAAGAACTCAATGTGGCTGACAGGGTGATCTTTTCAGGGAAAGTCAACCCTGACTTAATGCCCCACTTTTACGCATCTGCAGACCTGTTCATGTTCTCTTCTCTCACCGACACTCAAGGATTGGTTATAGCCGAGGCAAAAGCAGCAGGGTTACCTTGTGTAGCAGTAGGTGCCCTCGGTGTGAAAGATATGGTTGCCCATAACGTAGATGGATTCTTGTGCGATAATGACCCAAGTTGTTTAGCGCAAGAAGCGCTCTTACTCCTTGAGAACCCATCTCTTATGGACACTATGAGAACCAACGCGCTTTGTAATGCACATAACTTTTCGATTGAAAAGACCTGCGCTCGGCTCGTGGAATGCTACGAGACAGTGAGGAACGTATCTCTTGCAGCTAGGTAGAGTCTAGTCGCCCTGATAAATCCGGACGTTTCTTTGGTGTTCGGAGAAGGTGCGTGCAAAGGCGTGTGTTCCGTCGTTTTTGGAGACAAAGTACAGGTAGTCTACATCGGCAGGTTCGAGAACCGCTTCCAGCGAAGCCTTCCCGAAATTGCATATGGGCCCGGGTGGCAACCCGACGTATTTGTAGGTATTGTACAAAGAATCAACCTCGAGTTCCTTCCAAAGTAGTGTTCCTGTATATCTGCCTAGAGCATATAACACGGTAGGATCGGCATCTAGTTTCATGCCGATGTTAAGCCTGTTTATATATACCCCCGCGATAATCGGTCTTTCCTCATCTACGACTGCCTCTTTCTCCACAATCGACGCTAGAGTTGCGACTTCATGAACCGAAAATCCTTGTTCTTTAGCCTTTTCTTGAAGCTTCGGAGTAAAGACCTCGGAGAAACGATTAAGCATCATCAGGATGATCTCTTGTTCGGAAACGCTCCTTTGAATCAAATATGTATCCGGGAAAAGATATCCTTCAACCGGATAAACGCAGTTTTGCAGTTCGTCGGCAGATGCAAAAGAAGAAACCAGGTCCGGATCTTTTGCTAACTCCAGGAAGACTTCTTTATCAATTATACCTTTTTCTGAGAGAATTTCGGCAATTTCCTCGACACATAGCCCTTCTGGGATCGTAAACGGGTGATAGATTACCTTGCCTTCTTTTAGGTCCGCAATTATGTCCCATATGAACATAGGAGATTCGAAGCAGTACTCCCCAGCCTTCATATCGCCGTCGGCCCCTGTGACCCGTGCTACTATCCTGAACCAGTCGGGGCTCCGAATTAGGTCTTTTTGGTACAGCAGTTCGCTAATTTGTCGAGTCGAAGAACCCGGCGATATGAGGACATATACCGGGGCGGAATTCTCGGGAAGAGGGCTTGAACTAAGGTAGAACAAGACCGAAAATGCCGCCAGGCAAATAAGCGCGATAGCACCAAGTCTACTCCATCTTCCCATGAGATCCACACTCTTTTATAATCGTATCTATGGCGCACAATGTCTTCGACTCATCCCCGTGGCTCATGTTGGTCATCTTGTTCATCAGGTTCCTCGACCTCGATCTCATAGTCTTCAAATGCATCATCAAACTCGAGATCTTCGAATGCTTTGAGTATCTCGTCCCATTCCTCGTCGCTGTTTATCGTAACCAACGTAGCTTCGCCATCCTCAAGCGATTCGACGCGCAGAATGACCAATTCGGCTTCAGCCTCCGAGTCATCGCTAAGAGGCATAAGGACAACATATTGCCTATCTTCTACAAATAGGTCGTCGATAAGGATCCGAAATGCTTCCTCGTTCCCTTCCTCATCGGTAAGGACGATCAGGTCATTGTATTGTAGTTCTTCTGGAGCGGTTTCATCGTGCTTCTTGTCGTTTCTGTTGTTCACGTCATCACTACCTTTGCGATCTATTCTTGCTCAGTATCGGCTACACTGCGCAGGTAATTCTCAAGAATCAGAACTGACGCTGCTTCGTCAATTCCGGCCTTTCTTTTTCGTCTTGACTTCCCCAAGCCTATCATTTCTTTCTCCGCTTGAGAAGTAGTAAGCCGTTCATCCCACAATATCACAGGCAACGGAGTTCGAGACTGGAGTTTTCTGGCAAATCTCAAGGAACGCCTGGCGGATTCGCCCAAAGTTCCATCCATGTTCTTTGGAACACCTACCACAAACCCTTTTGCCTCGTGCTCAACTGCAAGCCTCATTACATCTTCTACGACTTGATCTTGATTTTTATAGTATATAGTTGTCAGTGGATGTGCAAACACTCCCAAATCATCACTAATGGATACACCGACCCGCTTTAAGCCTAGGTCTATGCCTATCAGTTTTCCTTTTGGATTTTTCTGCTCAGAAGCCAGTGAATTTCACCGTCTCTTTCCTAGACAACTTTTAGGCAGAAATTCGGGCAGACTCTTGCGCAATACCCACATAACATGCATCTGGACTCATCTATAGTTGCCTTGCCGTTTACAATAGTTATGGCTGAAAAACCGCATTTATCTGCGCATTTCCCGCACCCTTCACACCATCCTTCGACAACCAATCGCTTTGGGGTAGACCGGCTGATGGAATAGGCTTCAGCGATCTCTTCAGTTGAGATTTCCGAACATAGAACTTTACACGCAAACTCTAGTTCGTATTCGTTTTTCACTCCGACACAGACGCTATCTTTGTGTGGGAAGTCCCTTGCGTATGAAAGTGCTTCAAAGGGTTGGCGGTAAAGGTGACCGCCCCCAAGGGCTTTCATAAGGTATATTCCTTTGCCCATGTATCGTGCAAAAGCAAGAGCCTCCTCCATATCTTCCCTCGAACCATCGGCAATTCCCAATCCCTGCATGTTCAAAATAGCGAAAATTACATCTATTTCCGGCAACATAGCAGCAGATCTCACGCATGAAACGTAATGGGTAGAAACTGAAACCGCATCAATTATTCCTTTCTCTCTCGATTCAGCCAGATATTCAAGAGCTTCTCGATGACCCTTTAGAGTCAGTCCTGATTCTTGTTCATGCAGTCCAAAGATTTCGATTCTATCTCGATTCAACTCGGATCTGGCTACCTCCAAACTACGTTTCATTTGGGATTCCGATACTGCGTAGCTCCTCGACGATATGATTATGTTCTTCTTTTGACTCAGACAGCGAAGATAAGGATAAGCGCCATAAAACTCGCTTGTATCAAAGAAGTTAACGCCCCAATCCAGAGCACGTTGGATAAGGGAATTGCCTTCTTCTATAGACAAATTATACTGGGCCGGTCCCATCACCAGACTTCCCATGCACATGGCTGACACGTTGAGACCGGTTTGCCCTAAGGAAGTATATATCAAATCATCACCAGCCCATATTCGTAAGGGGGCTCTTCGAAGAAAAGAGCCCCCCATGCCTCTTGCGGATGAAATCACTCTATAGGAACAAGTCTACCTGTTAGTTTTTTCATCACGTCTGGTAGGGTTGTGTATTCTAACTCATCAAGTCCAAGCCTGTGAGGCTCGAAAGGACCATGAGATCTCATATAGTCAGCGATCTCATTTGCCATCTGTCTTGCTCTATCGTATGCGGTGTCTGCGAAAAAGTCCTGGGGTCCGACAAGCTTCCCATTGCACAGCTGGAACCCTAGAGCTACAACTCGAGGCGGGCCATCGAATCTAGTAGGCGTACTCCGTTCTACACTGCACGGCATCAAGGGCCCATGGTGGGAACCTCTCATCCACCCCGAAACCAGATGAGGATGAGAGAATGGTTCTAGAACTTCACCTACGGCTGGCATTCCGCTTTGGCACCTTACGATACATACCGGGTCATCTTTACCTATGTATCTGCCAGCCATAAGGTTAAGCCTCTGCGTAGACGAAGTAGCTGCTATGTCATCTAGAGTCCTCGAATAGATTGATTTAATGCAATACCGCCCTGGAGCACCTATGAAAACTAACATGTCATAGATTTCTTCTGGACAGTGAAACACCACACGTTTGTTATCGATAAGATCGTGAACTTCAAAATCAAACCCTTTGTGCATCTTGGGGTCTATAACTAGGCCTGCCGTATTAAAGGGGTCAGCGAATATCTTATACAGCGGAAGATTCCAAGCACCTGGTTCTGTCTTGTCAGCCATAAAGATGACCACAGGTTCAGACGGTCTTTCTTCGAATTCCATTTCCGCAACTCCAGGGCCTAGCCCTTTGATGTTGCCCGAAAAAGAATCAGCGAGAAGATCTTGGCCCGCCCCGTAGAGTTTGAGACTTCGCGCAACCTCCGTAGCGGCCATGAAAGCACCCCACGCAAGTTCGTGAATCTCTTTGCAGTCTACACCGAGGCGATGGGTCATTATAAGTTCCATATCGTCGCCTACGTGCGTAACGTAGTAATCGGTAAGCAACTCCTTGCCATGTTCGCTCAAGTAGCGCTTAGCGGTTTCCATAAGTTGTGGGTGAACACTGGAATGCCCAACAATTCCTCCTACATCTGCCTTGATTACCGATAAGGTGATCTTTGACACTTATACTCCCTCCGAAATCATTATGATTTACTTAGGAACAGTACTACCGATCCTTAATCCGTTATACCTACTGTCTAGACTATAGCATAACCCACGAGTCCAATTCTTTCCTGTGGCATCGGTTCATGCATCTATATCATAAGATCTACGCATGTTGGTCCGTCTGAGGATGATTGATAGAAACATGCCTACAACAAATCCGCCGACGTGAGCCCAAAATGCCACACCTCCTTGAGCTTGAACTCCAATAGAGGCTACCCCGGACATCAAGTTGGTTGCAAACCAAACCAAGAGAAATACCAAAGCGGGCAGTTCTACCACGGGCAATAAGCAACCTACGGGAACTAAAGCAATGACCCGCGCTCCAGGAAAGTTGACAAAGTAGGCCCCCATTACACCGGCTACCGCTCCGCTCGCACCTACCATTGGAAGCATTGAGTTTGGATCAAATACTACGTGAGTTATGGATGCGCAGACTCCCGCAGCCAGGTAGAAAAACAAGTACCTGAAATGACCTAAGATGTCTTCAACGTTATCTCCGAAAACGAAAAGATAAAGCATGTTTCCAACTAAGTGGACCCAGCCCACATGTATGAAAAGTGATGTAAACATGCTCAGTAAACCACCTGTTTGAACCAAAACTTCTGGAGGAAGATTCCTGTAGTTGGTAATGACGCCTGGGATAACGCCCCACTTGACGACGAATTCTTGCAGTGCAGGTTCGGGCAGGCTAAGTTCCCAGGCAAATACCAGTATATTTACGATTATCAACATCCAGTTAATGTAAGACCTCGAGCGGGTCATCTGCACATCCTTTATGGGTATCAAGTCTAGCACCCTTTCTATCTAATAGATGGGGACTGCGATGCACCAAATCTACCATTGATAGAATTCTACTTTAGTTTCGAAATAACCTCAACTCAATGCGCGCCAATGTCCGAAGAATCCATGCAGGAATTGGCCGACGTCATGTGAAACCTGTATTTTGGAGAAGTATTCCTATTAAGCAACGAAAGGGATGACCTTATGTTTCAAAAAGAGCTAGAGAAGATACAACATGAGTTTTCCGGCGGCAGTGCGTTTCAACACGTAAGCGAAATAGCTCGTTACCACAGAATTCAAGCTAGTCCTGGATTTCGAGAAGCCGCGAACTATGTCTGTTCTACGTTGAACTCCTTCGGGATTTCCGCGGAAGTGCTCTCATTTCCAGCCAGATCGGGCGTGAACTGGTGGTGTGAATCCAGCTTTTCGGAATGGGATTGCGAAGACGCAGAACTTGTGCTGATTGATGGCGACAAGAAGATACGATTGTGCTCCTATCGGGAGAACAAGTTGTCTCTGATACAAAGAAGCAAACCTACCCACCCCGACGGAATTGAAACTGAGGTGGTTTACGTTGAAACGGGGGATGAACCGAACTCATATGCGGGGCTAGACGTCAAGGGGAAAATCGTTTTTTCAAGAGGGAATCCAACCTCTGTCGCTCAACTAGCCGTAGGGAAACATGGCGCGTTAGGAATCATACTAGACAACATGACCGAAATCGCTCCAATTAGAGATAGGCTAGATCTGCCAGATGCCAGACAATACACCTCTTTCTGGCCTGTGTCGGAAAAAGACGCCTTAGGATTTGGGTTTGTGCTTTCGCCGAGGCAAGGAGAGATGATAAGACACCGGTTTTCGGCCGGAAAGGAGGTAAAGGTATGCGCAAGAGTTGATTCCAGATTCTATGACGGCGAAATCGAAGTGGTCTCTGCATGCATACCCGGAGCCACATCTGAGGAGACTGTGGCTATGGCCCACTTATGCCATCCCCAACCATCCGCGAATGACAATGCCTCCGGGTCGGGAACGCTCATAGAAACAGCCAGAGTTCTCAATACCCTTATACGTTCCGGCCAACTAGATAAACCGTTGCGGACTATTAGGTTCCTCTGGGTACCGGAGATGACGGGCAGCTATGCTTATCTCGCTTCGGCTGAGAAAAGAATAGGAGAAGTAGTATCGGCTATTAACTTGGATATGGTAGGCGAGAATCAGGACCTGTGTAAGGGCCCCCTTGTTGTGGAGAAACCGCCCCGATCTACACCCGGTTTTGGGGGATATCTCGCAGAATCAATCCTAAGATACGTCGCAAAACAATCGCCCAATCTTGCGGGCACGTTTTCATATGCCCTATTCAAATGGGCAGTTTCACCATTTTCGGGAGGCAGCGATCACTGCATTTGGTCAGATCCTTCCGTAGGTGTGGCATGTCCGATGCTCATTCAGTGGCCTGACAAGTTCTATCACACCAGCGAAGATACAATTGATAAGGTTGACCCTAACATGCTAAAGATAGTTGGAACCATAACTGGGACGTACCTCTACTTTTCGGCTGACATGACTTCGGCGGAAGCTTCATGGCTTGCTAAGGAGATGCTCTCAGTGTTTCCGATTGAAATCTACGATGCGGTAAACTGTATTGTAAAGACGTGTGACAACCCACAAAAAGGCGCTCGCCTGTTATCCAAGCGAGTAGAATTCCTCAAATCCAGATGTATAGAAGACCTAAAGAGTCTCACAAAGTTCTTGGAGCCTGAAAGCATGTCTGAAAGCAGCCTCGAGCAGACAATCGCTTTCCTTGAATCCACCTCAAACCATATAAGGTCCGCAGGCCTTGAGAGCCTGTGCGCGAAATACGGTCTATCACATAAAGATCTTCTCTGCGAGGCTTCATTGCCTTCTCCAGACGAATGGGATCTCAAAGCAAAGGCCATTGTCCCTAAACGACTGTTTAGGGGACCTTTGTCTTCCAGAACGAAGAACCTCCTTACGGACGAATCTCGAGAAAACATGTCTCAGATTCAGACGAAATGGAAAAACGAATCAGCCATGTTTCAATATTTCGTGTATTGGATTGACGGAAATCGTTCGATCTTTGAAATTGCAGACCTGGTTGAGGGGGAAATGGGAATGAGGAACACTCAAGCCCTTATCGAGTACGCCGAAGTCCTGCGCAAGGCAGGCCTCATAGAGACTAACCCAAGTGTAGACAGTCAGATGTAGTTTTCGTTCGGACAGGTGACGTGAAAACTTGTAATCAACGCGTCACCTGTCTACGGTTTGCGGTATTGACCTATGTATACCCGTATGAGTTCCTCAAGAATTTCATCTCGTTCGACTGTGCGGACAAGACTTCTTGCACTGTTGTGACTCGTAATGTAGGTAGGGTCACCCGACACGAGATAACCGGCCATTTGACTAATGGGGTTATGGCCCTTTTCTTTAAGAGCGTCGTAGACCTTTAAGATAACCTCCCTGGTCTTGTTTTCGGTTTCCGGTTTTACCTCAAAGAATCTGGTTTCTTCAAATTCAGCCATACTGTAACCCTCCCATGTTTTTTATGTATTCTCTCCGGAAGATAAAATATCCTCTAGGACGCTAAGACGCTACCTTGAAATAACGCTGAGGATCCTACCCGCTTCCCGAGATGCGATTTCCAAGGCCCTTTGCATCTCTGAGATGTTCTTTCCTCCAGCTTGCGCCAGGTGTTTTTTGCCGCCGCCTGAACCGCCTAGAACTTTGGCAGGTTCTTTTATGATCGTCCTTGCATCAACTCCAATGTCTGTAAGGTTGCTTTCTACCATTACTAAGAGAAAAGCTCGTTCGTTTTTTGTCGAACCCAAAATGACAATTGATGCTCCTTGGTCTCTAAGTAGATCTCCTAGATAACGAAGGTCTTGCGCATCCATATCATCGTGACGTGATGTTACCACAATATGTCCTTGAACCATTACGGATGTTCTGCTGTCTCTCAAGAGTTGTGACGCCAGATCTCTCGTCCTTTGTTCCTTCAGACGCCTCAATTCGGTCTGCAAAGTCAGCATCTCATGTTTCAATCTCTCTATCTTTTCGATTATTTGATCAGGAGGACAGTCTAGCTTATTTGCGGTGTCCTTTACTACCGCCATCATGTGATTTATCCTAGATAGTGCGCTCTTGCCCGCTACTGCCTCTATCCTTCTTATTCCCGCTGCGACAGAGTATTGCGACTCAATTATGAAAGGACCTATCTCACCTGTGTGAGAAACGTGGGTCCCCCCACACAGTTCCTTCGAAAAGCCCTCTATATCGATTACTCTCACTGTTTCTTGATATTTGTCTTGAAATAGAGCTACTGCCCCTTTTTCCACTGCATCGGTGAGAGCAGTCTGGTACTCATGTACAGGCAGGTTGGCCATTATTGCCTCATTTACAATGTTCTGAACTTGCTCAATCTCTTGATCCGTTATGTCATAAGAATAGGTGAAGTCAAATCTGAGGCGCGTGCTTTGGACCAGAGAACCTGCTTGCTGAACCTGAGCCCCTAAAACTTTCTTTAGTGCTCCGTGGAGCAAATGCGTTGCCGTGTGGTGTTGCTCAAGACCCTGTCGGCGCTGGCGGTCGACTACTGCAATGAGGTTCTGCCCTACGCTCAGACCTTTCTCATGGGCCTTCACCCGATGGAGCACTGTTCCATTGGGTGCCTTTTCAACCTGCAAGACGGTAGCTACGATGTCTCCCGAATCTGCTGTTTTGAGAAACCCAGTATCATGTTCCTGCCCTCCGGACGTTGCGTAAAAGGGAGTTTTGTCCAATATGATTATTCCTTCGGAGTTTGCAGCGAGTTCTCCCGCTCTATCGCTTTGTGAGACAATGCCCAGAATTCTAACTTTATCCTCTGTAACAATATACCCGGTAAACTCAGTTGGCGGCAAATCACTAACCAGCTCATACAATTCAACGTCATTTAGAAAGCTGTTTTTCCTCGCGTTTCTGCTTCGTTTCCTTTGCTCCTCAAGCAGTTTTTCGAAGCCTACTTCATCAACTGAAAGGCCGACTTCTCGCGCCATGTCCTTTGTAAGATCTATTGGAAATCCGAACGTGTCGTATAACATAAATGCCTGATCGCCAGGTATGACTTTGAGGCCCTTTTTCAAGGATTCAGCAATCACCTCGGATGCTTTGGATTGGCCGCTTTCTAATGTGACTAAGAACTTCTGTTCATCGTTAGTCAATACGTTCATTATGAACTGTTCTTTTTCAGACAGCTCTGGATAAGCATCCTTCATGATATCTACTACTACAGGAACCAAATCGGCCAAAAAAGGCCGCTGTATTCCTAAGACCTTGCCGAACCTTATTGCACGCCTTAAGATACGCCTCATTACATAACCTCTGCCCTCGTTTGACGGGTAAACTTCGTCGCCGGCAAGAAAGGTGCAAGCTCGGACGTGGTCTGCTATCACTCTTGCGGCAAATACCTGGTTCGAGGTATCTCCCTTTACCCCTGAAATCTGCCAGACTTTGTGGATGAGAGGAATAAAAAGATCCGTGTCAAAGTTGCTATCGCCGCCCTGCAGAACCGACGCAATCCGCTCTAATCCCATGCCCGTGTCGATGCTCGGCTTGGGTAGTGGGGTTAGAGTTCCGGTTTCATCGCGATAATACTGCATAAAAACAAGATTCCATATTTCCAGCCATCTGTCACAATCGCATACGCCGACACCGCAATTAGGACCACATTTATGACTCTCTCCTCTGTCAACTATGATCTCGGAGCATGGTCCGCAAGGACCTGTATCACCCATTGACCAGAAATTCTCTTTTTCGTTCAACCTCACTATTCTAGATGATGGCAGCCCAGAGATACTCTTCCACAATGATTCCGCTTCGTCATCATCTTGAAACACGGTAATCCATAAGTGTTCGGGAGGGATCTCTAACACATGGACAAGAAAGTCCCATGCATACTCAATAGCCTCTTTCTTGAAATAGTCTCCAAATGAGAAATTGCCGAGCATCTCAAAGAACGTGTGATGGCGTTTCGTGAACCCTACATTATCAAGATCATTGTGCTTACCACCTGCACGAACGCATTTTTGAGAACTCACGGCCTTATCGTACGGTCTTGATTCGAGTCCTAAGAAAACGTTTTTGAACTGAACCATGCCGGCGTTTGTAAACAGCAATGTAGGGTCATCATGTGGCACCAAAGAAGAACTCGGTACAATTGTGTGTCCCTTGCTGCTGAAATACTCCAGAAAAAGTCGGCGTATCTCGTTTGAAGAAAGATGTTTTCCAATACCTTCTGACATTTGCGAAACCCTCCCCGTCCTATGCCTACAACTACTGTCTTATCTTTAGCACCTCAATAGCGAGCGAACTCTCGGCGCAAGATTTCGGTTACTTCTTCCGATAGCCTGTCGATTGGAATGATCTGTGCATCTGCTTCCCTTCTAAGTTTGACTTCAGCGCCACATAGACTCAAACTTCGACTCGAAACTGTGATTCTCAAGGGCATTCCCAAAAGATCCGCATCGTTAAACTTAACCCCTGCGGATTCGTCTCTGTCGTCATAGAGTACTTCTACCTTGTTCTTCGAAAGCATCGTGTAGACTTGTTCAGAAACGGACAAAACCTCATCGGATGCCCCTACACTAAGCAGATGCACTTGGTAAGGAGCTACAGTTATTGGCCAAATGATACCCTGTTCGTCATGATTTTCTTCTACAACGCAAGCAAGAAGTCTTCCGACGCCCATACCGTAACAGCCCATCACTGTAGGTATAAGGGCGCCCTTTTCTGACTGAAAACACGCACCCATCGCTTTGGAATACTTGGTTCCAAGCATAAACGTATTGCCCACCTCGATGCCCCTTCTTACTTCCAATGGTGAACCGCACATAGCACAGAGATCACCTGTTCTAGCTGCCGCTATTTCACCCGTTACGTCTATCTTGAAGTCTCTGCCAGGAACCACGTTTAGCATATGGTAATCGGCTTTGTTCGCACCTGCCACATACGATCGAGATTCCAGCACGCTATCATCTGCAACAACTAGGAACCGGTCTAAACCGAAAGGCGATAAGAAACCCTGTACTAGTCCACAGCTCTGCATCTCTTCAACCAGAGCGCGCCTAACCTCTCCGGTGTTCAAAAGATTGGCGAGTTTTCTTTCGTTTACATCCAAGTCACCACGAATGACAACGAGAATGGGTTTATCCTGCCCTTGAGCAAAATATACCATCGTTTTCAGAGTTGAGGTAGGGCTGACTCCCAGAAAACCGGATACCAGGTCTATTGTATTGCACCCCGGCGTAAGTACTTCTTGCGGCGTTTTTTGAGATGCTTCATCTGAGGCGTTTGATTCTTCCAACACCTTGTTCTTGTCAAAGATCGCTACCTCACGATTGGCCGCATATCCGCACTGGGGACAGAGAATAATAGTATCCTCACCTACGTCTGTAAGGTAAGTGAACTCGTGAGCTTGGCTCCCCCCCATCATACCTACGTCAGAAAGGACTTTTACTACGGGCACGCCGCATCTTGTGCATATTTTCTCATACGCTTCACACATGAAAGGATAGTATTCCCTAAGGTCATTTTCGTCTGCATGGAAACTGTAAGCGTCTTTCATGATAAACTCCCGTGCCCTAACAAGGCCTCCCCTGGATCTCGGTTCGTCCCTGAACTTTGTCTGAATGTGATATACAACAGACGGCAGTTGTCTGTATGAATCAATGAAATGACGGGCAAGATCGGTCACCGGTTCTTCATGAGTCATAGCCAGGCACATGTCTCTTCCCGATCTGTCTTTGAATCTTGCCATTTCAGGCCCAATCTCATACCACCTGCCAGATTCAATCCAAATATCTGCCGGATTAACGACCGGCATACATAGTTCTTGACCGCCTATGGCATCCATTTCTTCCCGCATAATGTTTTCGATTTTTCGTACGCTTCGCCACGCAAGCGGCATATAAGTGTAGATGCCGGCAGCAAGTTTTGAAATAAGGCCACTTTTGAGCATCAAACCATGCGAAGGCATTTCAATCTCAGATGGTTTTTCACGTAACGTTCTCCCAAAAGATCTACTTAACCGCATATCCTTTTACCCCCAGTGTAAGTATACGAAACAAAAGATAAAAACACACCATGACACGGAAAGTCATTTGTGTCTTTGTACGAATCTCCAAGCTACCTTGACTGTTTTTCGAGATAGTTAAGCAATAAAAAGGTTAGGCTGCTTGCTAAGCGTAGAGCGGCGCATATGATAAACGCCCAAAAGAACCCAAACTTGTCGCCCAAACCCACCCCTACCATAGGTGCAAAAATAGCAGATGCGTTTATGACAGTCGTGTAGTAAGCAATATAGGTCGCCTTATTCTCGGTTGGGGTAACGTCAAGCAACGTGTTAAAGAGCGACAGATTCACTCCAGCGAAAATAGCACCTGTCAGAAAATTGAACACCCCTATGGTAGCCAGGCTTTTTGAAAAGGCATAGACTGTAGGGACTATGAAGATCCATACCCCCGAAGCAAAAAGAGTCTTCAAGTTGCCATGCTTGGTAAGAATCTTGGGCCAAAAACTGTAACCTAGGATTGAGCCCAACGTGTTTGAAAGACTCAGGATGCTTATCCATGTGTTCGTAGCCCCAAGTTCTTTGACTTGATACAGTGTAAACAATGGCCATGGGATCTGCCATGCAAAGTGAAAAACAAGGGACGCAAGCACAAACCGTAGGAATTCCGTATGTTGAAAGATATCGCGAATCTCAGCGATTAAGGACCGAAACGGACCTTCGGTCCTTGGGAGATCATGCTCGTCAGAGCTTTTGACCGAGCCCGTATCCTCCGCTACGGTTTCCTCCAAGCGATTGAACAAATACGCTTCTACTACTGCCATAGCAAATGCCGCTGCAAAAACAACCTGATAGCCGACGGGAAATCCTATGGCATCTATTACCATTCCCGTAACAAGTACAGTGATAGTTCCAAACAAGCTAATAAGTTTGTTTCTCAGTGCGAAAGCATCTGCACGCCTCGAGACAGGGATAACCTTGGATATGTACGCCTGCCACCCAACGTTGAATATTGACCCCGGCATGTTCATCAGGGCAACTAATATTACCAGTATTGACGCTCGTTTGTCTTCCGTAAAGAAGGGTATAAACGAAATCAACAGGTAAAAAAGCCTGTGAAATAGGATTAATCTAGAGAGTATCTGCTTCTGATTTGACCTTTTGTCGAGGTGCCTAGCGCCCGGTATCATAGATAACAGGCTTACAAGGGCGGGACCCGAGGATAAGAGCCCCACCTGAAAGTTCGAAGCGCCAATCTTTATAGCAAAGATGCCTATAAACGGAGAGGCGAGATTGAGTGAAATACTATCCGCTATCCCATGATAGACATTTATCCTAACGTTACGTTCGATTCGTGAGAATTCGGAATCATTAGGATCGCTGGTATGGTGCAAATCCTGCGATATTGTTGAAAACATCTTTTTTAAGCCTCGCATTGCCTACCGTCTCGCCTCCATTCAGTGTATGGTATACCCTAAACCCCTCTTAGTCCAAAAGATATTACAGCCTCGCTCAAACCAGTCTTATAGCGAACTCAGGACAAACTGGCGCACAATACCCACACAATATGCACTTTGCGGGGTCATTGTGGGCTTTGCCATTTACCAAAGACATTGCCATATTAGGACAAATATCCACACAGGTACCGCACCCTTTGCAGAAAGACTGGACGATCAGTCTCTTTGCATGCATGGTTCGGTCTGAAAGATCTTGAGGAATCTCTTTACCTTCGAATATGCGTAGATTCATCTCAAGCTCGTCGCCATTGACCATGCCCACTGCTACCGAACTAACGCCTTCTAGACTTCGAACATAGTTAAAAGCATCTTCTCTATTCGATAAGAGATTTCCTCCTCCGAGTGCTTTCATCGCATAAATACCCTTGCCTACGGAAGAGGCCTGGGCAATAGCTTCTGCCATTTCGTCCCTAGTTCCATGCAAAATTCCCAAACCTTCGATGTTGATAATTGGGAATATCACGTCGATATCATCCACTTCTTTTGCCGCCCTAACTACTTCTATGGAATGCGTGGATATACCTACGGCTCTGATGATGCCCTTAGCCTTGCAGTCTACAAGGCACTCTAGAGCGCCCTTTCGCTCCTCGAATACTTTCGAATCTACTCTGGCTGCATGCAAGTGAAATATATCTATCGTATCTCTGTCAAGAGACTCTCTCGCTTCCAAAACAGCTGCCTTCATGTCAGAATATGTTGTGGCAGCGGATTTGGTCGCAATCACCACGTCGTATTTTTTATCCCCTAGGCCGTCCAAGGCGTTTTTGATATGTGGGTAAGTGCTATAGCTTTGGGCAGTATCTAGGAAGTTGATTCCACGCAACACGCCTTCCCGAATAAGCTCACCACCTTTTTCAGGCGATAGGCCGAATTGATTAGGACCCATAGGCAAAACTCCGAAACACATTTCGGTTACAACTACGTCAGTCTCTCCAAGGCGATTCTTTCTCACAATCTGTCCCTCCAATGTGCAAGCCCTTTTATAATCCCTCCTGTCTATTATAATGAATACATAGATGTTTGTATTCTAGGCGCGAAGGAATGATACAAATGTGTCCTGGTAGTTCAAGCCTGGTAGAGCGAACCATAATCCACGTAGACGCAGATGCCTTTTTTGCGTCGGTCGAACAAAGAGATCATCCCGAACTCAGAGGCAAACCGGTCATCGTAGGAAGCGATCCTCGAAGCCGCGGAGTAGTGGCCACCTGCTCATATGAAGCCAGAGCTTTTGGGGTTCGTTCGGCTATGCCCTCTTTTCAAGCGTACAGGCTGTGTCCTCAAGCGGTTTTTGTGAAGCCGCGGATGAAAAAGTACCAGGAAGCTTCTGCTGCTATGTTCGAGATCTTTGATAGGCACTCGCCAATTGTGGAGAAATTGTCAATTGATGAGGCTTTTCTTGATGTAACAGGCTCTGACGGAAGGAAAGTAGCAAGCGATATCCGTGATGAGGTGAGAAGCGATATTGGAATCACCGTTACAGTTGGGATATCATACTGCAAGTATTTGGCGAAAATTGCTTCAGACCTTGCCAAACCTGACGGGCTGATGACAATAAATTCGGAAAACGCGTATGACTTCCTCTCTGATTTGCCTGTGTCACGCCTTCCGGGAATAGGCCCCAAGACACAGTCCAGATTGAGCTCTATGGGTATATCGCGAGTAGGGGTTATGCGTGATATGCCCGAAGATTGGTTTACTCAGGTGTTCGGCAAGAGAGGAACCCGAGTTTTTGAACTCTGCAATGGCATAGACAACGATCCGGTGGTGCCACACGAAGACGCAAAGTCAATAAGTGAAGAAACCACGTTCCCCCAAGACATTGCAGATAAGGGAGACCTAAAGACATACCTGGCTGACCTATGTCAGAACGTGTCTTTCCGGCTAAGGAAGTCCGGGCTGAAGTGCAAAACAATCGGGATCAAAGTAAGGTTTAGTGAGTTTTCAACGATAACTAGAGAGAAGAGCGTCCAAGTGCCTGTTTCCTCCGACGCAGATCTGTTTAATCTCGCGATGACCCTACTTGACTCGGTATCCATGTCCAAAGCAGTGAGGTTGTTGGGGGTCTGCGCAAAAGGGTTGATCCGAGAGGAAGAGCTTAACCCGACCTTGTTCCCCACACAAACGTCCGCATGGGACGACGTGTCCAAATCACAGGATGAACTGCGCATCAAATACGGCAAACCGGTCTTGTTCCTAGGAGCTTCCCTAAAGACTACTAAAGATCCCGATGCCCAGCCAGAGAAAAAACACCCCTCGTCGTAAACCAGGGGTGTTTTCTGATGCAACAGCAAATTCAGAGTTGGTTCTATCTTTCAACGATAAGAGCTATCCCCATTCCTCCGCCTATGCACATGGTAGCCAAACCCTTCTTGCAGTCCCTTTTCATCATTTCGTACAAAAGGGTAACCAGAATCCTCGTTCCGCTCGCTCCTATGGGATGCCCCAATGCTATAGCGCCACCATTTACGTTCATTTTCTCAATGTCGATTCCCAATTCCTCTATGCCAGCCAACGTGGTAGAAGCAAATGCCTCGTTGAGCTCAATTAGGTCAATATCATCAAGAGTGAGGCCCGCTTTCTCCAAAGCCTTTCTGGTCGCAGGTACCGGGCCAGTTCCCATTATCGCAGGGTCTACTCCTGCCGATGCATAGCTCCGGATAGAAGCGATCGGTTCAAGGCCAAGCTCCTGCGCCCTTTTTAGCGACATCATTAAAACCGCACCCGCTCCATCGTTTATGCCCGAAGCGTTTCCCGCAGTCACGGTACCATTTTCCTTAAATGCTGGGCGGAGCTTTGCAAGTTTCTCCATGGTAGTGCCGAATCTCGGGTGTTCATCTTGCTCGAAAATCAAGGGCTCACCTTTTCTTTGCGGTATCTCCACAGGGACTATCTCATCTTTGAACCTACCTGACTTTATGGCCTCTTCAGCGCGATTCTGACTCAACACTCCATATCGATCTTGAGCCTCCCTGGTGATTCCCCACCTTTCTGCTACATTTTCCGCAGTCACACCCATGTGAGTACCGCCGAAAATGCACATGAGCCCGTCGTTTATCATAGAGTCGATCAATTCTCCGTTACCCATTCGGTAACCGTATCTTGAATTAGGCAAAAGAAACGGAGCCATGTCCATGTTCTCTGTGCCGCCTGCCAGTACTATCTCTGCGTCGCCCGCCTTGATCGACTGAGCCCCAAGGATCACTGACTTCAAACCTGACCCACACACTTTGTTAACGCTGATACATGGAATCTCTACAGGGAGTCCTGCGTAAATCGATGCCTGGCGGGCGATATTCTGGCCCTGACCAGCCCCAAGTACGTTTCCCATGATCACCTCATCGATGAGGTTAGAATCTATACCCACCCGTTTTACTGCTTCTTTAATCACAACTGCGCCGAGCTTGCTGGCAGGTACTTGGGACAATGTGCCGCCGAAAGTGCCAATAGCGGTTCTTAAAGCGCTGACGATCACAACTTCGTTCAATTGTACTCCTCCCTCAGATCGCTTCTTTGCCAATTATATATCTCAAAGGGTCTACTTCTTCCCTTAGTATCCTCAATTCCTGCTCCTCGGGTTCCAAAGATACTTTTACCTGATCTGCCCACATGAGCTCAAAGCCCGTGTTTTCTACAATTTGGTCTCTTGTCACCCCAGGATGAACTGACTCTACCTTCATCCTCTTCGTCTTTTCATCAAACCCCATGACGCAAAGATTGGTGATCACTTTGTACGGACCTGTTCCTGGTGGTAAGCCCGCAGCTTCTCTGGCATTTTCCCCGGTCAGATATCCGGGAGTGGTAAGAAAATCAAGTTTATCTACAAAACGTCTTTGATCGTGCGGAGTTATCATAAGAGTTCTCCAACACAAAGATGCAAGATCGTTTGCTCCTCCCGACCCGGGAAACCGAACTTTGGGCTTCTCGAAACTTCCAATAACGGTAGAGTTTATATTGCCATATTGGTCTATCTGAGCTCCGCCTAAGAAACAGTAGTCTATCAGGCCTCTTTGACAGCTCTCCATGACGTCGGACATGCTGCTAGCCATTATCGCCCTTGCAAAAGTGCGCGAATCTCCCACTGAAATAGGCATGGTCGGCAGGATTGGACCTACGCCGCCTGCTTCAAAAAGGATTACAAGGTTGGGGCTGTGTGTCTTTTGGGCAAGCATTGTTGCGGCACAAGGTGCCCCAGTGCCCACAACTACTGTTGAACCATCTTCAAGAATCCTTGAAGCAAGGCATATCATGAGCTCCATTTCATTATATCTCATATCTGTGACCTCCTAACTAACCCCCGCAAGCGGGCTCGTTTTATTCGAGGAACTCGAGTTTCCTCAATTCCTGTAGTTTCTGCTCGCCTCCACACAACTCAAGATATTCTGCGAAATCCTTCGTGCCGTATATATAACGATTTAGGAAAGGCTCCAGCGTCTCTTTCTTTCCATCCACAGACAACCACTCGTTTAAGTGATCCTCATCAGAAAAATACTTGTATGGCATGTTACCGGGATAACTCCCGAAAGGCACGTGACACACTGCGTCAACACAATAGTAGGGGATGATCGTCCTGCTTGGGTCGTTCCTTATATCATCGTTATCTATGATCTCTTCGGCCGACAGTATCACGCATTTGGAGGCTCGGGCAACATCGCTGTCAGAGACTGTGATCCCGTCTATTTGGGCATTCCCATATTTGTCTGCTCGATGCACGTGGATAACCGCAACGTCAGGATACAGAGCAGGCAGAGCCACAAGATCCATTCCAGTAAATGGGCACTTTATGATCTTGGCACCGCTATATGTGAAAGTATCTGTACCCAGCATGATTCGAGCCGGTATGAACGGTACACCCATCGCAGCAGCTCTGTACCTCCATGCCAACGCTGCATTGGTCCATTCCGATACCTCTATTCTGCCCTGTTCAAACAGTTTTCTAGCTGCCCTAGATAGCCCTCTTGCCTCCAACCCGACTACATAGGCTACGTCCACACCTGCTATGCAATCTCCGGCAGCCAAGATCTGAAAGTCATGCGTTGCGGTGTGTCCTGAGATACGAAGGTTCTTTCTGTGTTGTCTCACGATTTCGTGGAGCAAAGCTGTAGGAATGCGATTTGTGCCGAAACCTCCAATAGCCAGGTAGTCCCCATCCTTCACAAACTTGTCCACTGCTTCGCTTACGCCAATAAGCTTGTCTTTCATAACTTTTGATTTTGCTCGGAAATGTTCTCTAGCTTTATCCGGATCGGGATCAGTAAAAAGCTTCCCAATACCATGATCTGCTGTATTGCGCTGATCCATCTTCGAAATACCTCCTTTCACATTAGAAATAGCAAGAACCGTGCCACTGTTCGGCGGCTTGAACATCTTCCGGAGTTGGTCCCCCTCTTATAAAAGACAAGGTGGATGGGTCTAATGCTATAAAGTGATGGTATGACTAGAAGTCTAGCGGTGTGAACTGCATTTGGCACTTGGGAAACAACTTACCCATGCCCGCTGTTATAGTCCATATTTCTTTATCTTGTTCTGAAGAGTCCGTCTTGATATTTTAAGATATTTGGCTGCTTGAGTACGGTTATTGCTAAAACGATCCAGCGCCTCTTTGATCTTCGTTCTGTCGATTTCGTCCCATACATTTTGTTTGAGATCTTTTAGGTTCACTTCTCCTTGCTCTCCAAGGTTCGCATTGCGGGCGTTACACTCTGAATCTGAGAAAAACATGGGCAGGTCGTCTTTCCGAACTACTCTTCCTTCGCACAAAAGCGAAACTTGTTGCATCATGTTCTTTAGTTCTCTCACGTTGCCCGGCCACGAATAAGAAAGTAAAGTTGTGATGGCCTGTTCATCCAGCTCCGGCACAGGCCTCTTTTGTTCTAGTGCATATTCCTTGAGGAAATATTTGGCTAGGACCGAAATGTCTTCTTTTCGTTCTCTCAAGGGTGGAATCGTCACCGGTATCACCGCAAGCCTAAAGTAAAGATCTTGACGAAAAGTACCTTTTAGCACTTCTGACGGGAGGTTCTTGTTTGAAGCAGATACCACCCTAACATCTATAGGTATGCTCTTGGTCCCTCCGAGCCTGTCGACTTCTCTTTCCTCCAAGACTCTTAGGATTTTCGGTTGCATTGAAAGCGGCAGTTCCCCTACTTCGTCTAGGAATATTGTGCCGCCTTGAGCAAGTTCAAACTTGCCTAGCTTTCTACGACGAGCACCGGAAAACGCTCCCTCTTCGTAGCCAAAAAGTTCGCTTTCTAGAAGGCTCTCAGGCAGAGCTGCACAATTAATAGGGATAAAGGGCCGGTCTTTTCTTTGGGACCCGTAGTGGACTGATTTTGCTATTATCTCCTTTCCCGTCCCACTTTCTCCTTGTATTAGGACTGGGACGTCGCTCGGAGACACTTTCTCAATAACAGAGAATACCTCCATCATCTTTGGAGATACAGTAATCATGTTCTTTACATGGTACTTATCCTCAAGTTCGTGTCTGAGCCTTGTAACCTCTGTAGACAATCTGCAATACCGAAGAGCGCCTTCGACAAGCATCTTCAATTCCTCTATGTCAAACGGCTTGGTTATATAGTCATGAGCACCTGCTTTCATAGCTCTTACAGCGGTCTTGACTTCCCCATAGGCAGTCATAATAATGATCGGGCAGCGGCAACCTTGTGCGATAAGGCTATCCAGCACATCCAGACCGCCTATGTCAGGAAGCCGCAGATCCAGCATAATCAAGTCAAAATCGTGCTTTCTCGCCTGATCAAGACCATCTCTCCCTGTCTCGGCGCTGTGCACCTCGTATACGCTTCCGAAAATCTCCCGGAACAACCAGGCTATATTGATCTCATCGTCAATGACCAGTATTCTTTCGCCCATGACTGCCTCCTATCTTCAAAAAATCAGACGGTCGTAGTTTCAAGCACGGGGAGCTTGATTAAGAAACGCGTGCCTTCACCTGGTGTCGATTCCACTTCCAAGAAACCTTGATGCTCATATATTATGCGCTGTACGAGCGGCAATCCCAGCCCTGTACCACCTTTTCGCGTAGTGAAGAACATGTCGAATATGTGGTCTTGGTTTTCAGGTGCGATGCCTATGCCTGAATCTTCGACTGTGACTGTACAATACCGGGCCCCTGCTGTATAGTTTGCACTCACCAAAATGGTCCCCCCATCAGGCATCGCTTGTATGGCATTTAGCATTAAGTTCATGAAAGCCTGAACCAAATGGTCGCGGTCACCCGATATCGGGAGGGTTTCTAAGCCTCGGCAGAAAGAGATATCTACTTTGTTCATCTTGGCATAAGGGAGAATCAAATCACATGCGTGCTTTAGAACCTGTATCATGTCGATATCAAACTTCTGCGGCTGAGAAAATCTGGAAAAACTCAACAAAGATTCAATCGTCGAATCGATCCTATCAATTTCATACGATACCACATTAGAAAACTCAGATAAGAACTGGGTATCGGATAGACGCTGAGGGACCAAAGAAACTGCCCCTTTGACTACCGTCAGCGGGTTCTTCACCTCATGAGCTATGGCTGCCGCCAGTTCACCGGCGGCAGCTAGTCTCTCTATTCGCTCGATACGTTCTTCCTCCGCTCGCGCTTCCTTCAAATCCTCAAGCAAGATTATGTACCCGGTACCGCCTTTGCCACCATGTGCATTCGAACTTTCCGCAAGACCTACGACAGTTGTGACCATAGTGACAAGCTTGTCGCCATCTACTGTCGGTATGGCAATATTTGCAAATCGGTTTTTGGCTCCGGATTCTGAGTCTTCCAGCGCAAAGTAAGGATCTATTCCGATTTCTGCCAGCGCTTCTTCTATCAATTTGCCATTAAACTCTTCTCTTGGGACTCCCAAAACATCGCTCATACCAGATGATACAAAACTTATGTGACCATCTGTCTCAACGAGGATTACGCCGAGACTCAAGCTATCGAGAAAAAGCTTGATGTATCTTTGAAGTCGCTCTAGCCCTGATACGATTGAGGAGGAGTTCTTTTGGCCAGTATCGTCAAAGAGCAGAACGCGAGACGTGAACATAAGCAGACCCGTCAAACCAAGGAGAGGTTCTACGTTCTGGGAGAAGAAAACATCTTTTGCGCCCATCCTGATTTGCGCATAGATGTCTTCAACAGTTTCGTTGGCCCATACAAATCCGATGGTTTCACCGTTTCTCACCAGCGGCCTCATACAGTTCATGATCTCGCCACGTACCATAGAGCCTACTCCTACTATCTCTTTGCCGCTTTCCATTGCTTGCCATCCGAGATGATCCGGCCCGAGATCCAAACCTACTTTCGACCCGAAGCGCTCGCTCGGTCCATAGGCCACAATCGCTTTTAGTTCTTTCGAATAGTACCCCGCCCCTACTCCTTTGTACGAGGCAGTAACCATATCTACGAATGGTCGTAAAGCCTCATTCACTAGAGATATTTCAGAAGATCTACGGAAAGGCCCCGATAGTACTCCTTGAAGGTCTATCAAGTCCGAAAAGCCACCTTCTAGGTATGAATCGAGCAATCTGGTTATGCCGAAAAGTTTTTCAGCCTTCTCGTCAATCAAAGCTGCTTCGGCCTTCTGAAAGAGCAGATATCTCGATTTCAAGTGAAAATCACGCCCATCCTTTTATCTCAAATTTGACGGTCCAAACTGATCGAACACAGGCTGGTGATCTTTGGGCATAGCACATTTGTAGACTTGGCCCTTAGAGACTTCTTTGAAGCACTTCTTGGCATCAGATAAGGTCTTTTCGTCGGTCAGAAGCTCAAATCCTGCTTCAGCAAGAACTTTGGCTGCCGTCAACATACCTTCATGCCCTATTCCCATACCTGCTTGTGCAACATATTGCCACGAATGTCCGGGAGTGCCCAGAACATTACACGCTGTGTTAAACTGCGCCGTCGGGCAACACCAGCTCACGTCACCTACGTCAGTGGAACCGGTGGAATCCTGGGGAACTTCAGGGGTAGGTAGTATCCAATCATTCAACAATGAGTTCCACATTTCCTCAGGGATACCCGCTTTCTCTAATGCTTTGCGCCGCTGTTCTTCTGGTATGCTGGTAGAGATCTCTTTGGCGAACGATTGCTCCTCATGTCCGAACTTGGGAGGTCCAACTCGATCCATGCATTCTTTCAGTAGCAACTCAAGTGAAGGATTAGGTAAGACATTCCATATAGCTTTAATAAGCTGAATTTCATGATCTGTGTCTGTCATGAGCGCGGCACCTTCTGCACAGCGAATTACCCTCCCGTAGAGATCGTCCACTTCTTCCCTTCTCGGGGCTCTCACCAAATACCACGCTTTCGCGTATGCAGGAACCACGTTTGGTTGCCCACCTCCTTGTGTGATTACGTAATGCACCCTAGCCTCCGGAGGCATATGCTCTCTCAGGAATTCCACTCCTAAGTTCATCAATTGAAGGGCATCCAACGCGCTCCGCCCGTTATAAGGATCACCGGCAGCGTGAGCGGATTGGCCTCGAAAAATCACATTCATGGCGTTGTTGGCTAATGAAGAGCCCGTGGATACTCTATTAATGGAACCCGGGTGCCATGTAAGACAAACATCGCAGTCATCAAACAGGCCTTCTCTGGCCATAAATGCCTTACCGCTGAAATTCTCTTCCGCCGGGCATCCGAAGTACTTGAGTGTGCCGGAAACTCCTTGTTCTAGCATTGCTTGTTTAAGACCTATGACAGCTCCAAATGCGCCGGCTCCCAGAAGATTATGCCCGCACCCATGACCGGGCTTGCCCTTTTCGAGTTCCTCTCGATACGGCACTGCCTTTTGGGAAAGACCCGGCAAGGCGTCGTACTCGCCCAAGAAACCAATAACCGGCTTGCCCGAACCCCAGGTAGCAACGAATGCGGTAGGCAAGCCTGCAACGCCTAATTCAACACTGAATCCCTCTTTTTCAAGTGCTTGTGCAAGGCATTTGGAAGATCGGTATTCTTGGAGGCCTACTTCTGCGAACTGCCATACTGCATCGGAAACCCCAATGATATCCGCGCGTTTTTCTTCGATGTACTCCATAGCTTTTGTTGCTTTGATAACCATGGCAAATTGCCTCCTTTATATTACAGTCCTATGCGTGATCTTTCGTCATTTGGTTCGTATTATCCTTTCTTGGCACCATGTCTGCTTCAATGAGGTACAATAGTCTGGAGGTGAGGGGATTTGGTATCGCGCGAGAAGAAAATAGAAGCACTTTACAATCTGACTTTGATGGTCATACAGAATCCCTTTTTGACTTACCTATCTGGGTATTTGACCGGTCAGGTCGATAGGGTCAACTTTGTAGAGGATATCTCAGGTGCTGATATCGCAATAGAAATTAATTTGCGTAGACTCACTCTGTGGCCCCGCGAACCGCTTAAGGCCAGCGTAAAAGGAGTATCCATGCCCAACTCCTTAGCGTTGGTACAAGCTATCATGGAACAAGACTTGCCAATATGCATCTCGTTGGATTTTGACAATGTGCGAGAAGCATACTGGTACCAAGAAGTGTTGCTTCCCAATGTATCTTATGTTAGGGGCGTTGAAGAAGCTGCCAAGGAAGAATCATCGCTGTTACGCCAAGAAATGGACAGGATCTTGGACATCTACAGGGAATGCCAAGCTCTTTACAACTCAACTTCAGGAAAACGGCAAGAAGAGATGACATATTATATAAAACTCGCAGAGCAAGAATTGAAGACTCTTAGCGATAGGTTAGAAGAAGTAAATAACAGAATGAGGCAACTGACAGACGTTTGAAAAAGGTGCCGCGGCCGGAAGAACCGGTGGCACCTTTTTCGCTTTTTTACTTATTGAGTATATAGGCAATAGCGAGTCTCGCGGTTGCCAAGATACCGTCTTTATGCGTCCTTTCGTGAGCGTGCGATGCATCTACCCCGGTTCCTATCAACCCGGCCCTGATATTTGCACCTGCTCTCAGCGCAGCACTTGCATCAGAACCATAGTATGGGAATATATCAACGGCATAGGGTATCTTGTTGTCGCAACAGAGCTTTTCTAATCGTCTGCGCAAATCCAAATCGTAAGGACCCGATGAATCCTTTGCACAGATCGAAACAGTATACTCGCTTCCCAAGAGCCCGTCTCCGACACATCCCATATCAACTGCTATCATTTCTCGGACGGTTTCCGGTATGCCGTAGGAAGCGCCGTGACCAACTTCTTCATAGTTCGTGATAAATAAATAAGTGGTGTAGCAAGGTTTGAGTTTGTTATCAGCCAGATACTTGGCTGCGCCAAGCAAAATCGCACACGAAGCTTTGTCATCCAAGTGCCTAGACCTTATGAATCCGCAACTCGTAACATCTGCACGAGGATCGAATGAGACAAAATCGCCTGGCTTTATGCCTAGACCCAAAGTGTCTTCTTTGGATCTCACCTTCTCATCAAGCCTTACTTCCATATTATCCTGATTTCTCTCGATCCTAGAAGACTCTGAACCGTAAACGTGAGACGCAGCTTTTGTGGTCAGGACAGTACCCGTGTATATCTGCCCTGAGCTGGTCTCTACAAATACCCTTTCACCCTCTATGCTGTGCCAGTCGCCGCCTATCAAAGAGAGTTTGAGTCTTCCGCTAGATTTCACTTCGAACACCATAGCTCCCAAAGTATCGACGTGGGCCGATAATAGCCTTTCATCTCCAGGATTCTCACCCGGTATTTGAATCAAAAGGCCGCCTTTGTTTGTCTTAGATGCTTTGTATCCAATGCTCTCAAATTCGTCTTTCAACCAGTCCACTGCTTTACGAGTGTTACCGGTTACGCTAGGTATGTTTAGGAGGTCTACAAGTTCTTTTGTAATATACTCCATGTCCGGAACATAACTGAGTGTCGTTTCTACTTCTTCCATAAAACCATCTCCCATCCTTGTTCAAATCTGCCCATGCATCTAGATCTCAACTGATCTTCTAGCGGTTCCCGCTCTGACAGATGTTGCGATAACCTCCGCTATGGTACCTGATTTACCCCTCACAACCCAGGTTGCTTTTTTCTTGCGATCGTCTCCAAGTAGGTATCCATCAAGGTGCCCCAGTTCTTGTTCAGTTTTTCCTGACACTATCTCAAGACTTCCTTGAGGGGCATCTTTCGATATCTCCAGTCTCGCCTTTACCGGACCTGGTGGATTTGTCTTCAACGTCTCGAAGGCTCCGTGTGTAGGAAGGTACCCTTCATTTTTCACATAGACCTCGATTTTGTGCAGATCGTCTTGGAGATGCTCTACGTCGACTTTGTCAATAACTATTCTAGGTGCAGATTTGGCGATCTCTACCGCAAACATGCCATTCTTTCGGCATTCTTCTTCCAAGAAACGTACAGGCGGGTTCTGTCTCCCGAACTTCGGTTCCCAACCGCCAATTTCCACTTTACCAAGCTGAGGGTGGTCGAATTCTTGCCAATTCACAAACAATTGCCCTCCCATGACTTCGTCGTTCCAACGCAAAAGAGCAAGCCCTTCTTCCTCGATTTGTCTGCGAGACATGGTGCGATATTCGTGAGACGGACGCTTTGGTAGTCCCGCTCGACCGCTTAGGTCCCATAATTCAGTAGCAAAAGACAAGATCCCCAAGGTTTCGTAAAACCATTCCAGAGCACTTCCCACCGATGGCCTTGATTGGTCTTGCGTGAACCATTCAAATATTGACTTGCAGGGATAACCCGTAAGCTCTTCTCCAATCTCGCCCAGAGTTCGATAGATCCGCAGGTCCCGGGGATCCATAGTTCCGTCTCTTTTGGTACAGAACGGACGCAAAATATATCCCCCAGCCGTATGATATGACATAGATACTACGATATTAGGGTGTGTTCGGAAGAAATCGGCCACACACTGCATCTCGGGTTCTGAAAAAGGATAATCGCCCGATCCCGGCTGCCTAGTTCTCACAGCCCAATTAGTTGGGAAATTCCTGTTGAAGTCTAGACCGTACTTTGTAGGTGCGTCTTTGATTGGAAGATCACTATCGTATTCTCTAATCAGTCCTTCGCGATATACGTCATAGTAGAAGACGTTTTGTGAGGGCATATCGTTGGGATCGCGCCTTACCATCAATCTTGGATCTTTCGACGATACCTTCCACGCACCATCCGGATCCTTGACCCGCATGGTAAGTATCTTCCCGTTCCTGTCTATATCCTCAGGGTAAAGGCCTGGCTTGTCATCGACCTCTTCAGGCCATTGCCGCACACTAGATCTAACAGTGTAAGGGGTGCTGAGATAGTACTCAGCTCCATCTACAGCGATCCTCGGTACGAAGAAGAACGCTTGAACATCCAAAAGGTAAGTTATTTCTTCATGAGTACCGTAAGAACTAAGAAGATGGTCTATTGTCCAAAGAACCGTTTCGCACGCGGTGACTTCCCCCGCATGGATGTTACCGTCTATATATACGCCGGGTTTATCCTTTGCTGAACCTGTTTCCTTGTTAGTAACCTCAAGCATCCAAATGTCTCGCCCTTGAAATGACTTCCCTAGCGACTCAAGAGTGCAGAGATTGGGATACTTTGAAACAAAAAGCCTGAGGCAATTCTCCACTTCCTGGTACGTGTGATATTTGTCGAACGTTATAGTCAATAGCCATCATCTCCCTTAGTGATCTAGGATAACACGGGAAATGCCAGTACCCGCTCTTTTGGACTTCGCCGTTATTTCGATTACTGTCGCTTCCTTTGCCCTTATTACCCACTCCAGAGTTTTCTTTCGATCCTTCGAATTGGTCATTGAGTATCTGCCCGAAGGCGAGGCTAAGCCTTCTAGGTGACCTATCTCTTGGGTCTGTCTGCCTGTAATGAACTCTATGTCGTTTCCGCTAACTTCCACTTTTACCGGATCTGCACGAGCGATTTCGATGGCTTTTTGGCAGGTGTATGTCGGTTTGTATCCCTTATTCCTAACAGTGGCTTTTAACTTCCACAGTGAAGGCCCAATGTTTTCTGCAACCACAGATTCTACGCATAGTTCAGGGAAGGCGGCTGCATGGTACAGGGTGAAAAGACAGTTCTTGTGGCACTCGCCTTCTAGGAATTGCGGCGGTGGATTAGTGAGAGTGAATTTGGAGTTCCATCCTCCAAGTTCGACCCGACCCAGTTGAGGATGGTCGAATTCGTACCAAGGGATAAACCCTTTTCCGGCAAGTTCTCTATCGTTCCACTTTAAAAGGTTAAGCTGAGCTTCTTCTGACATGCGTGATTCACCGAACAGTTTGTTACCAGCCCGAACAGATGCATTCCACAGTTCTGTTGAGAAAGTGATTATTCCCATGTGTTCGTAGAGCCAGTCCATTAGAACCCCTTTGAGAGCTCTACTTTTGTCGGTGGTGTAGTCTTCATAAGTTGAGATATGTGGATAACCAGTAAGATCCGTTCCCTTCTGCCCTATAGTCTTGTATATGCTAACATCAAGCGGTGGCATTTTATCGTCGGGAACGGTACAAGACGGCCTAAGTATGGCACCCATAGTGGTATGATATGCCATTGCGCCTGATATGTTAGGATGGCTAGACACAAACGCTGCAATAGCTCTGGTTTCCGGTTCAGAGAGAGGATAAGGTCCCGCTCCACGTTGTCTTACCTCAGGTTCCCAGTTGGCGGGATAGTTTCTATTGATATCTAGTCCCCATATCGGGGGTGCCACTTTGATGTCAGAATCATCCCAATTCTCAAGTACCCCTTCTGTATAGACGCTGTAAAAGGGCCCTTCTTCGTCCCACGGCTCACGCCTTAGCATGAGTCTCGCATCTTTTGAGGAGACCTTCCATTCGCCGTTGGGATCTTCGATCCTCATCTGCAGAATAAGTCCATTGCCGTCTATATCCTCCTGGACCAATCCTTCTCGTCTATCCACCTCAGGGTATTGTCTGGTACTAGATCGCAGCGTATAAGGTGTATGAAGAAATACGTCTGCGCCGTCAACGGAGATTCTTGGTATGATATAAAAAGTCTTTTTGTCCAGCAGTTTCGTCACAAACGGATCTTTTCCGTAGCCCGACAAAAGGTACCATACGGTGTAAAGACAGACCGCTGAACCGGTCACCTCCCCAGCGTGGATGTTCCCATCAATATACATTGCCGGTTTGTCCTCAGGAAGTCCGGTCTCTGAATTTGTTATCTCTACCAGCCAGATGTCTTTCCCTTCATAGGACTTTCCTAAAGAGCTCATCTTCGCTAGATGAGCGTTCTCGGAAACCATTTCTTCAAGTGCTCGCGTCATCTCAGCGTAGTCTAGGTACCGTGAAAAATCCGGCTTCTTCAATTATGCTCTCCCTCCCTGTACTTCATGATCCTAGAATTTTGCCTAATACTCAATGCCCTTCCTCGCCTTTATGCCTCTTGTGAAATGGTGCTTGATCTCCTTAACCTCTGAGACCATATCCGCAATGTCAATGATGCTTTGGGGACAATACCTCCCAGTAAGCACGATATCTACATGAGAAGGTCTTGATTCTATGAGTTCAATAACTTCTTGCGTAGGCAAAAGTCCACACGCCATAGCTATACATGCCTCGTCGAGCACAACGAGCCCATACTCGCCTGACTTTATCGCCTCTTTGGCACGTTCAAAGCCTTTTTCGGCAAGAACTCTATCAATTTGATCAGGATCATTTAGGTCAACGAAGGAGTCGCGGCCCCATTGCTCTATTTCCAGGTCCGGAAGATACCTTTCGGCAGCGATTCTCTCCCCATACACATTGCCCTCTCCTTTCATGAACTGCAGAAAAAGCGTTTTGCGGCCCCACCCTATTTGCCTTAGAGCCAAACCCAGTGCCGCAGTCGTTTTCCCTTTTCCATCTCCTGTGTAGACCATAACCAATCCTTTGACATCTTCGGACACTTTGCGCCACCTCCACCTATAGCAGTTTCTGCATCTTTCAAGATATTCCCTTCAACGGTCGGAACTTCGGGGACTTTTCCGCAATCTATGTATTATGAGCAGGTAGGCAGGAATTACGTCACCATACTAGAAATTATACTTAGACAGGGTGTAACATAATTCTAATGTGTTTTTGAAGTGTCATTGGGGGCTGTGATTTGTGAGTTCTGGTAGGGCAAAAACTTCGACGAAAAAAACCAAAGAAGCCAAGAACGACAAATGGCCATGGATCGCATTATGCCTCTTTGGCGTTCTACTTGTTATAGCTTTAGGCATATCTACTTCAAAACCAACCGGTCACGGTTTGGTACTTACATTTACGATGTGGGTAGCTAGGACCACCGCCCAAGTTGCCGGCAATTTAGCCATGTACCTTTGCTTCCTTATCGTTCTTACGTCACTTGTGAAGATAGTAAACACTGATGCTCCGCTGCCCAGACCCGTATGGGGATTGTGGATGCTTCTTTTGTGCGGGGCGGCATTTTGGCACGATATAAAGATCCCATGGGAGAACAGTTTTTCCATGGGAAAGATGGGTTCCGGTGGAGGTATCTTAGGCGCTTCAATTGCGTGGTTTCTCAGAGTGCTTTTGGGTCGATTCGGCGCCATTTTGGTCATCGTACTGGGAGCATGGGTTGGTTTGTCGCTCCTCGTCAACAAGTCCCCATACACACCCTTCTCGGTAATCTGGATGATTTGTCTTACTATGTGGCAAGAGATACGCAAGTTGTTTGCGGACTTTTTTAGGCCTGAGGGCCCCAAAGTGGAACCCTTTGAAACGGAACAACCTATAGAGATGCCTACCAAGAAAGAACCCAAACGGTCCTCAAAGAGGGAACACAGGGGAGAAAGCGTTGAGTCGGTCGAGGATACCTCATATGCGACCGCGGTTGCCCAAATACGCGAACAGCTGACCAGATCCGACGACTCCAAGCGAACTGAAATGTGGCGCTCCGGGCAAGAGGAAAAATCGGGAGAAGCAACACTTGCTCCTCCCATGCAGCAACTTTCTTTTGGTGAAGAGATATTTTATGATCTTCCCCCAGCTGACATCCTTGACGAAAGCGAGGGCACCCGAGCAAAGACTAATCCCAAGCAAATTGACGAAACTGCCAGGAGGATAGAAAAGACCTTGTTGTCTTTTGGGGTGGCCGCCAAAGTAGTAAACGTAACCCAAGGCCCCAGCGTCACGAGATTCGAGCTCCAGCCCGGACCAGGCGTTAAGGTCTCTAATATTGTTAACCTGTCGCAAGATTTGGCTTTGGCTTTAGCGACTCAAGATATCCGCATAGAAGCTCCGATCCCCGGGAAGTCTGCGATAGGAGTTGAGGTACCAAACAAAAGCATCTCAGTGGTACATCTTAGAGAACTTATTGAGTCCAAAGAATTCAGAAACAATCCTTCAACGCTGACTATAGCGCTAGGTAAGGATATTTCGGGACGACCCGTAATAACGAGCCTTGATAAATGCGTTCATCTTCTAATCGCAGGAGCTACAGGTTCCGGGAAGAGCGTATGCATCAACTCCATTATCGCAAGTATACTGTTCAAAGCGCGCCCGGACCAGGTCAAACTACTTCTTATCGACCCAAAAAGAGTTGAGTTATCCGCCTGGTCGCGTATACCTCATCTCATTACTCCGGTGGTAACAGATCCCAAGAAATCCGCCGCAGCGCTGAGATGGGCGGTCAAAGAAATGGAGTCACGATACGAGCGATTCACGAAAGTAGGTAGCAGGGACGTTGAGCGGTACAATGAGATATCTACTATCGCCGGAAGTACCAGACCAGCCCTACCCTATATTGTAATCATAATTGACGAACTTTCCGATTTGATGATAGCAGCCCCTGCTGAAGTCGAAGACTGCATATTTAGACTCGCCCAGATGGCAAGAGCTTCGGGCATATACCTCGTGGTCGCTACGCAACGCCCTTCTGTTGATGTAATTACAGGCACCATAAAGGTTAACATCCCTTCACGAATTGCTTTTGCTGTGACTTCTCAAGTCGACTCTAGGACAATACTAGACGTAGGAGGGGCAGAAAAACTGTTGGGCCGAGGAGACATGCTCTTTTTCCCTGTTGGAGCCCCAAAACCCATACGCGCCCAAGGTGCCTATCTTTCAGAACCTGAGATAGACAGGATCGTATCTTTTGCTTCGAAGCAGGCACAACCGCAATATGCTACAGGTGTGCTTACTGTACCCGAATCTCCTACTCAGGAAATAGAAATGCAGGAGGACCCATTGTTTCCACAGGCAGTGCGAATAGTTGTGGAAGCAAAACAGGCGTCTGTATCTTTGCTTCAAAGGAGACTTCCTATTGGGTATTCAAGGGCGGCGCGTCTCATCGACGCCATGGAACTTAAGGGCTTCATTGGCCCCTATGAGGGTTCAAAACCCAGAGAGGTCAAACTATCCATGAACGAATACCTACGTCTATTCGAGAATCCGGATACTGCCGATGAGATGGGAACGAACGGCTCAAACGAAGAGTAGGCTCAGAATAACGCCAAGGGTTCCTACCATCCAACAGTAATAAGAAAACTTGTGCAGTTCACCTTTCTCTACGGTCCTAAACACAATTCGTAGCGCTGCTAGTCCCACTATGAATGATATGCATGCACCCATAAGCGATATTGGCTCAACTACCGGCCCCTGAACCTTCATAGCCTTTAAAATGTCGAGAAAAGCTGCCCCCAACACTGCAGGTAGTGAAAGCAGAAACGAGAACTCCGCTGCGTCTTTGTGTGCCATTCCTGATAAAAGTCCGGTAGTGATGGTTGTCCCAGACCTTGATATGCCGGGGATTATCGCAACTGCCTGGGAAACTCCTACAGCCACAGCTTTTTGCAGCGTAACAGTAGAAAAAAGAGGATCCTCATCGACAGGGACCTGGGAAGCAACGGTGCTTCTCGGTGTGCCTAACGATTTGGATAGATATAATATGCAACCTGTAACTATCAATCCTGCTGAAGCAGCTATAGTAGACGAAAAACAAGCGTCTATCTTTTCCTCGAATGCAAGGCCAACTATGCCGGCAGGTATAGAAGCGGCTATAACATACGCGACGAGCGATAAGCTACGCTTTCTTTCTACCTCCGACCCTGGGAAGAACAGTCCTCTCAGAATCGAGTAGATCTTGGCTCGCAACATTACTATAGTTGCAAAGGCCGTTCCTACATGCACCCATATACTAAAAGTAAGTCCCGGGCTCGGTAGTCCAAAAAGTCTGGCGCCCAAAACAAGGTGCCCCGAACTCGATACAGGTAGAAATTCCGTTAGGCCTTGAATAACACTTAGTATGACTGCTTGATACAAATTCATCCATAATCACACCCATGTTTTTTTCGACTCCTCGTGCCCCGTAATGATCTCAGAAAGGACACTTACATATCAAGCACTTCTTCAGCAATGTTTACAGCATGATCTCCGATTCTTTCAAGATGACCCAGCACGTCCAGATATATCACTCCGGATGCCGGATAGCATATTCCTTGGTTTAACCTCCGTATATGCTTTGCTCTTAGGTCTCTTTCCATTTGATCCAGGGCATCATCCAGGGTTACGATTGAGGACGCTTTTGTTTTGTCTTTTGTCTTAAGGGCTTCGATTACGGTTTCTACAGACTCCACAACTTTAGAGATCATCTCATCTAGTTCTCTCAATGCCTCATCTGAGAAAGGAAGGTTATTTTGAAATCTGTAATCGGCCAATTCAACCAAACTGGTGGCATGATCTCCGATTCGTTCAAGATCCGCACAAATGCTTATGATCGATGTCAAGACTTGCGCTTGAGACTCACTCACCTCTTGTTGGGAAATCTTGGCTACGTAATAGTTGATCGCTTCTTCGACTTCATCGATGATCTCTTCTATGTCATCAAAACGTCTTCTGTCTTTTCCTTGGTCCCCTTGAAAAATGGCAACCGCTGTCTTTAAGTTCTCGAGGCACAGCTCCGCCATTCTTGCTACTTCCTTTTCTGTCTGCATGACTGCCATAAATGGAGTTGAAATCAGTCTCGGATCTAAGTACTTGGGCCCATGGTCCATTGCTAGGTCTTCGCCCTTAAGAACCTTGCGTACAAGCGAAGCGAATTGGTTAATAAAAGGCAACAACACCAAGGTTGTTACGATGTTAAACATAGTATGAGCGTTGGCGATTTGACGAGATACTTCACTGCTCGATACCGCTACAATGCTCTCAAATGGGTGCATAAGAGGGAGTATTATCAGCGTACCAATCACATTGAACAATAGATGGGCCATAGCAGTTCGGCGTGCGGTCAATGATGTTCCGATAGACGAAATGAGCGCCGTTGACGTTGTGCCAATATTGGATCCAAGCAGAATCGGCACCGCTGCGCTCAAGGTAACGATTCCCCGAGACGCCATCGTAACTAGAAGCCCTGTAAGAGCCGATGATGATTGCAAAATAACGGTGGCTACAATGCCTACTAGTATTCCGATTAAAGGATGTTCTTCTCCCAAAAGCATTAGCTTAAGGAAAGGTTCATATTCTTTGAGCGGTTCTAACACATTTCCCACTATGCTTATTCCTAGAAAAAGCATGCCAAAGCCTACCAGGAAATCTGCAAAACCCCTAACGCTCCTCTTCTTCCCGAATAGCGTAAAAACCATCCCTACGGCTATCGCCGGTAAAGCTAGTTGTTCCAGGTTAAAGGCCACCAATTGAGCGGTAACAGTAGTCCCAATATTAGCACCCATTATTACGCCAATTGCTTGCTCCAATTTCATAAGTCCGGCATTCACAAAACTTACACACATTACGGTCGTCGCGGCTGACGATTGAATCACCGCTGTAACCACCAAACCAGCTGTTACGCTGGCCAAGGGGTTGACCGTCAATACCTCAAGAATGTGACGCATCCTGTCGCCTGCTGCCTTTTGCAAACCTTCGCCCATCTTGTTCATACCGTAAAGGAACAGGCCGACTCCACCAAATGCGCTAAGAATCATCTCTATGTCCAACAAACTCACCCCCGACGCGTGAACTACACTAACTCTACAGGCAAAACCATGATAACATAAGAAATATGGATTGCGCATCAAGTCACAAGCTGGAGGGATACAAATTGTCGAATTCAAGTGCTTTGCCACGTAGTTGGATCGAGTTTGAGGAATACACTAGGGCGCTAATGGAAGAAACCCACATACCCGGAGCCGCAGTTGCCGTCTCCCATGAGGGCGAACCTATATATGCAAAGGGGTTCGGCATAAGTGACTTGGCGACCAAAAAACCTGTCGATCCCGATACAATATTTGGCATTGCGTCAGTGAGCAAA
>ERZ795047.593-NODE-593-length-44410-cov-5.962552_pt1 | contig 44410 bp, 41 predicted proteins | sample MGYA00375131_ERZ795047 | MGnify/ENA primary metagenome ERZ795047 (study PRJEB30176, sample SAMN05720228) | activated sludge metagenome | isolation source: Anaerobic digester | place: Japan | collected 2015-05-20 ... | reverse complement strand
ATTCCGGAGATATTCTTCTGCAGAAGGAAACCGACATAGGTCCCTCCGAGACCTTCGGCGAACTGCATGATCGGCTCGCCAGCGAAGGAGCGCGCCTTCTGGTCGAAACCATTGAACAGGTCATCGCCCAAACGGTGAGCCGCAAACCTCAGGATGCGGCTCTGGCCACCTTCGCACCGCGCATCACAAAAGAAACGGCGACAATCAACTGGAAGAACAAGGCTTCCGATATTGTCAACCTCATCCGCGGCCTCAGCCCGGCACCCGCCGCCTATACTTTCTGGGAAGGCCGGAATCTGAAAATTTTTCAAGCCGTCGCCCGAACGGGAAAAGTCAATCAGGCGCCGGGCACCATAGGCGCCGCGGAGGAAGCGGGCCTGCCCGTGGCGGCAACCGACGGTTATGTCATCCTCCGGGATGTCCAGCTGGCCGGCAAAAAACGGATGCCGATCGCCGATTTTCTGCGTGGCCATCCCATGGAGCCGGGAAGCGTTTTGACGTAGCGGAAAAACATTTCATCAAGCGGAGAAATACTCATGCACTACACCATGTTCAACACGCCGGTTGTGAAATCCGTTTTGCGGGGTGTTGCTTTGGTTCTCCTGAAACTTCTCGGCTGGAAAGCCGCCGGAAAATTGCCCCGAGAAAAAAAGTATGTGTTAATTGTCGCGCCGCACACCTCCAACTGGGATTTGTTTTACGGCATTCTTCTCGCTTTCACCCTGAAACTTGACGCCCGCTATATCGCCAAGAAAGAATTATTCCGCGGTCCGTTTGCGTGCCTGATGCGCTGGTCGGGGGCGATTCCCGTGGACCGCGCCTCCTCTCATCACGTGGTCGAACAGATGGCCGCTGCCTTCCGGAAAAGCGAAAAGTTCGTTCTCGCGCTGGCGCCCGAAGGAACGCGACGACGGAAGGAATTCTGGAAGTCCGGTTTTTATCACATCGCGCTCAGCGCGCGGGTCCCGATTCTATTGGGCTACATTGACTACGCCGGCAAATGCGGAGGGGCGGGCCCCCTGATTCACCCCACGGGAAACGAAGAAGAAGATATGCGCGTGATCCGCGACTTTTACCAGACCGTACGCGGCAAACATCCGGAAAATACCAGCCCCGTGGTTCTGCATTCCTGATATGAAAAAGACTGTCCGACACCTGGCCGTGGAAATCTTGAACAGGCTCGAATCAAGCGACGCGTTCGCGGGGGAACTGCTTGACGAATATCTGGAGAGACATTGTCTGTCGGAGACACCGGACGGACGGCTGCTGACGCACCTTGTCTATGGCGTGCTGCGTCTTCGCGGTCATCTTGACTGGATCTTGGCCAGGCTCTGCCGCGGCGGCCTGGAAAACATGGATGAAGGGATAAAAAATATTTTACGCCTCGGGCTGTTTCAGCTCAAATTCAGCGACCGTCTGCCCGATTTCGCGGTGGTCAATGAAGCGGTCAAAATCGCGGGAAGGCTCCAGCCGGAAAAACGCGCGCTGGTCAATGCCGTTTTACGGAATTATCTCCGCCGCGGTGACGAAATATCCTTTCCTTCTCCGAAAAAAAACCCGGCGTCATTTCTGGCGACGTATCATGCGCACCCCCTCTGGCAGGTCAAAAAATGGTTGAAAATCTTCGGCTTTGAAGAAACAGCCGCCTTATGCGCCGCCAACAACGAAATACCGCCGTTGACCATCCGCGTCAACACTCTGAAAATATCCCGTGAGAATTTTCTGCGCAGACTCGGCGACGCCGGATGGGACGCCCGGGAAACGACCTATTCGCCGGACGGTCTGATTCTGAATCACCCCGCGACGCCGGTTCAGAAAAGCACTTTTTTTGAAAAAGGCCTCGTGCGCCTTCAGGACGAAGGCGCGCAACTTCTTTCCCGCATGGCCCATGACGACCGCACCGAAACCGTTCTGGACGCCTGCGCCGGAACCGGCGGCAAAACAACCCATCTGGCGGCGCTTCTCCGAAACCGAGGCAAAATCGTCGCGGTTGACCGCAGCACGGAAAAGCTTGACGAACTGCGGCGGGAGGCGAACCGTTTGGGCATCAATATCATCGAAACTCAGATATTGGATTTAAGCGAAACGGCGCCGTCCTTTCTCCGGAGCAAGTTTGACTGCGTCCTGGTGGACGCGCCATGCTCCGGCACGGGAACGCTGCGGCGCAATCCGGAAATCAAATGGCGCCTGACCGAAAAGGATTTGCGAAAACTTGTCACCTCGCAAAAAACGATTCTGCAAAACGCTTCCGCAACGGTGAAAAAAGGCGGACGCCTGCTGTATGGCACCTGTTCTCTTTTGCCGGAGGAAAACGAAAAAATCGTGGACGATTTTCTAAAGAGCAACGCGGATTTTTCGATGGGCGAACCGCCCGCGTCAATCGACAAGCGGCTTCTGGACAGCCGCGGCTCTCTGCGCACCTACCCGCAGAGGCACAACATGGACGGATTCTTTGCCGCAATCCTCAAACGCCAATAATATCAAAATATTGCAACGCCAAATTCATTTGACGTTTTGTGCGGAAAAATGTTATGAGGTGGCCACTTTTGTTTGGAGGAAAAAATGTTTGTCAAGCAGATGCAGGTGAGTTCCATGGCGGTCTTTGCCTATCTGGTCGGGGACAATATTACCGGCGATGCGCTCGTCATCGACCCGGCCGACAATATCGGGGGAATCATCGCCGAAGCGAAAAAAAACAATTTGCGGATCAATTACATTGTCAACACGCACGGCCATGTCGACCACATCAGCGGCAATACGGAAATGAAAAAAGCCACCGGCGCAAAAATTATCATTCATGAAGACGACGCCCCAATGCTGACTCACACGCCGGCGATGATTTTGAGAATGTTCGGGGCCAAGGCGTCGCCGCCCGCCGATATTCTGGTCAGGGACGGCGACGTGATTTCCGTCGGCAACGTCGAGCTCAAGGTGATCCACGCCCCGGGTCATTCCCCCGGCGGCATTTGTTTGTACACACCCGGTTATGTTTTTACCGGCGACACGCTTTTCGTGGAAGCCGTGGGGAGGACGGACTTGCCGGGCGGGTCCTGGCCGACCCTCTTAAACGCGATCCAACAGAAACTCTTCGTCCTGCCGGACGACACGAAAGTGATGCCCGGGCACAACTACGGCCGTACACCCACGTCAACCATCGGACACGAAAAAAAATATAATCCATTCGTTCATTAAAAGGAGGTTTTATGAGTTTACCTTTGATGACAACCGATTTTTCGAAAATGAAACTTCTGGGAAGGGGAAAGGTCCGGGACATCTATGCCGTCGGTGATAACCTGCTGATCGTTACGACCGACCGCATTTCCGCCTTCGACGTCGTTATGCCCAATCCCATCCCCGGAAAAGGCGTGATTCTGAACCAGATGTCCGCTTTCTGGTTCAATCAGATGAAGGACATCATCGGCAATCACATCCTTTCCACGAACCCCGATGAATATCCGGCGGAATGCTCCCCCTACCGCAAGGAACTCGAAGGCCGAAGCATGCTGGTGAAAAAAGCCGCTCCCCTGCCGGTGGAGTGCATCGTCCGCGGCTATCTGAGCGGCTCGGGCTGGAAGGATTATCAGAAAAACAAAACGGTTTCAGGCATCAGGCTTCCCGACGGACTCCGGGAATCCTCCAGGCTTCCCGAACCGATTTTCACGCCCTCGACAAAGGCCGAGATGGGCGAGCACGATCTTCCCATCAGCAAGCCGGAGATGGAAAAGCTCATCGGGAAGGAACTGACGGAAAAAGTCATTGCGGTTTCGCTGGCTGTTTACAAAAGGGCGGCGGATTTTGCCCTGAAGGCCGGCATCATCATCGCCGACACAAAGATGGAATTCGGTCTGATCGGCGGGGAGCTGATCCTGATTGACGAATTATTGACGCCGGACTCCTCTCGTTTCTGGCCTGCCGACGAATACGAAGAAGGACGTCCACAAAAAAGTTTCGACAAACAGTTCCTGCGGGACTACCTGATTTCCATTCGATGGAACCAAAAACCGCCCGCACCGGAGCTTCCTTCGGAAATCATCGAAAACACGAGGGAAAAATACGAGGAAGCACTCAGACGCCTGGTCGGAAAAACTCTCCGACAGGATATTGACGAAAAGTAATTTGTTATTAAATTACAGCCGGGTGCCTGCGCAATTTTCGAAAGAGGTTTTTTAATTTGAAAAACTTGAGAAACGTCGATTACCGCTTAAAACAAAAGCTGCTTTATATAGAAAAAACCCCTCCGGAAATTCTCGCAAGTTACGGGGATGCCCTGCTTGAACAGGGCAGAATTTCCGACGCCCTCGATTTTTACCAAAAAGCCGGAAGGTCTGACGGGTTGAGAAAAATCAAGGATTTGGCTTTTGACTCCGGGGATGTCATGCTCTTCCAACAAGCCGCCAAAGCCCTTCAGGAGGAACCCAAGACCAAGGATTGGAATGACATCGCCCAAAAAGCCATCGCGCTGAAAAAATATTCATTTGCCCTGCAGGCCCTGCAGAAAGCGGAAAATGAAGAAGGCCTGAACGCTCTTAAAAATCAATTACAAAAGGGGTGACGGCAAAAGGCCATGACCAAAAAAGACTATTACGAAATATTGAACGTGGACAGAAATGCCACGGAAGAAGAAATAAAAAAAAGTTACCGCGCGATAGCCATGCAGTGCCATCCGGACAGAAACCCGGGTGACAAAAAAGCGGAGGAGCGCTTCAAGGAAGCGGCGGAAGCCTATGAAGTCCTGAGCGACAGAGAAAAGCGAGAAATTTACGACCGTTACGGCCACGAGGGCTTGACGCATTCCGGTTTCCGCGGGTTTAACGACTTTGATGACATTTTTTCGCACTTCAGCAGCATCTTTGATGATGTTTTCGGATACCGCGGCTCCCGAAGCCATTCCCGTTCCTACGCGACGGCCGGCGCGGACATGCGCTATGACTTAGAAATCTCCTTCATGGAAGCCGCCTTCGGCGTGAACAAAACCATCGAGGTCGAAAAATCAGTCACCTGTCACCAATGCGAAGGAAGCGGAGCGGCCCCCGGCTCATCGCCTGAAACCTGCCGCACCTGCCGGGGCCGCGGTCAGGTCGTCCAGTCCAGCGGATTTTTCACCATCAGCACCACCTGCCCGCATTGCAACGGTTACGGGAAGGTGATTTCCAAGCATTGCGATCACTGCCATGGAACGGGCAAAGAACACATCACCAAAACGATGCAGCTGAAAATTCCGCCCGGCGTGGAAACCAGTTCTCGCCTGCGTCTTCGCGGCGAGGGCGAAGCGGGCACTCACGGTGGACCCAACGGCGACTTGTATGTCTTTATTGAAGTCCAAGAACACGACATTTTTTCCCGCTCCGGCAACGACATCATCTGCCGTGTGCCCATTTCCTTCGCAACGGCTGCTTTGGGCGGCACAGTTGAAGTACCTTCCCTGCAGGGAACGGAAAAATTGAAAATTCCCAAAGGCACGCAGAGCGGAAAGACCTTCCGACTCAAAGGCAAGGGCATTCCCCATGTGCGGGGGTTCGGCCGGGGAGACCAAATTGTGGAAGTGTACGTGGAAGTCCCCACTCACCTCACCAAACGGCAGGAAGAACTGCTGGCCGAATTTGAAAAACTCGGCAGAGCGGATCATTGATCCATTCATATTAGCAATTGCAATGCATTCCAAGTTGTGTTTAAAGAAGGAAAATTTCTTCGGAGGACAACAAGCATGAAAAGAAATTTTTGTGTTTTATGTGTAGCCGTGATTTCCATTTTTCTTTTTACCGGCTGCTGGCCTTTGATTCTGGGCGGAGCGGCTGCCGGTGCCGGCACGGCGGGAACATACCTCTATATCAACGGCGAACTCAAAACCGATTACCAGGCGTCTTTTGATGAAGTCTGGAGGGCCTGCGAAAAAACCGTGGCCGGCATGCGCGGAACGGATGTTGTCCCGGAGAAGGAGATTGCCAGGGGAACCATCAGCGCTGTCATCAACGATGAAAAAGTGAAGTTCGATATCACCTACAAATCGAAAAATGTGACCACGGTCGCCATTCGCGTAGGCTTAATCGGGAACAGGCTTTCCTCCCAGCTTCTTCACGACAAAGTGGCGGACCATCTCGCTCACGAATAGACCAAAAGGATGACCATCAACTTGAATGAATAAAAAAATCATTGCGGGCATCCTGATCAGCGTGGCGCTGGTTTACCTCTCTGTCCGAGGAATTCATTTTGCGGATGTCCGTCATAGTTTGGAAAAAATCAGTCTGGGCCATGTGTTTTTCTTCATCCTTCTGATTCTGGTCATGCAATTTCTGCGCTCCTACCGGTGGGGCGTGATTCTGGAACCCATGGAGAAGATAGACCAGCTCTCGCTTTTTTCCGTCACATCCGTCGGCTTTATGGCGATCGCCGCAATCCCCGCCCGCATCGGCGAGTTGGCGCGACCGTATCTCATTTCCAAAAGAAGCTCCATCAAAATGTCTTCCGCCCTGGGAGCGATTCTCATTGAACGGATTCTGGACAGTTTCACCGTTTTAGGCATCGCCATCATCATTCTTCTGAAAGTGGATTTGCCTCCCTGGATGATTCGTTCCAGCTTCTTCTTTTTTCTGCTTGCGGCGGCGTTGTTTGTTTTTGTCTTGTTTTTGCTTCTGCGGAGGGATAAGGCGCTGAAATGCATCAACAGGATTCTGGGAATCCTGCCGGGAAAATTCTCCAACAAAATCGATGCGATCATCCATCATTTCATCGACGGTTTTCAGATTATCACGAATATCCGGCTGCTTCTGTATCTCTTTTTTCTTTCGGCCTTGATTTGGCTGGTGGACGTGCTGGCCATCTACATTTTGCTTCTGGGCTTTGGCTTTGACCTGCCGGTTATGGCTTCTTTTGTGTTGATGATTATTTTGATCGTCGGCATCGCACTCCCCGCGGGGCCCGGTTACATAGGAAACTGGCATTACGCCTGCGTTCTGGCTTTAAGTTTCTTCGGATTGACCAAAGCCGACGCACTGTCGTTCGCCGTGGTTTATCACTTTTTGTCCATGATGATTGTTTTAGTGCTGGGCCTGGCGTTTCTACCGGTTAATCGGTTTTCCATCTCCGACATCAAACAACAAATGAACCATGAACCACGCTAATCCTCATCTTTCGCGAATACTTTGAATTTTTTAAGTTTCTTGTGAAGATTGCTGCGCTCCATGCCAATGGCTTCAGCCGTTTTTGAAATGTTTCCCTCGTTTTCCTCCAATTTTTTGAGGATATAATTTCTTTCAAAATCCATCCGGGCGTCTTTTAAGGTGTCGGAAGCCGATTTTCTCTCGGGAAAAAATTTTTCTCGTTCCGTCTTGAGAGTCAAGGGCGGAATATCTTTGGCCGTAATGACATCGGAAGGCGTCAAAATCACCAGTCTCTCCACAAGATTTTTCAACTCGCGAACATTGCCCGGCCAGTCATGCTGCATGAGCAGATCCAAAGCCTCCTCGGTCATGGTCTTGGGTTCGAGCCCCTCCTTGGCTGTAAAATCAGCCAGGAAGCGCTCCACCAATGGCCTGATGTCTTCCCTTCTTTCGCGCAGGGGCGGCACACACAGCGGAATGACGTGCAGGCGGTAATACAGATCCTGGCGGAAACGGCCGGCCTTCATCTCTTCCTCCAAGTCCTTATTGGTCGCGGCCAATACCCGCACATCCAGATCAATCAATTTCGTCCCGCCGACGCGCTCAAATTTTTTCTCCTGCAAAATGCGCAAAATCTTCGCCTGCGCGCGCAAACTCATGTCGGCGACTTCATCCAGAAAAATGGTCCCTTCGTGGGCCAGGTCGAACTTGCCACGTTTTTTTTCCGTCGCCCCGGTAAACGCCCCTTTCTCATGACCGAACAGTTCGCTTTCAATGAGCTCTTCGGGAATCGCGGCGCAATTGACCTCCACGAGATCCTTGTGCGACCGCAGGCTCAAGTGATGAATGGAGCGCGCCACCAGTTCCTTGCCCGTTCCGTTTTCCCCCATAATCAGAATCCAGGCGTTGGTGGGCGCGACAATACTGATCATCTCTTTCAGTTCCGTGATGGCCGGACTCGTGCCGGTCAGCTCGTATTGATGCGATACCTGCTGTTTCAAGAAAATATTTTCTTCCTGCAGATGCAGCAGGCTGATCGCGTTTTTCACCAGAATGATGATTTTGTCCAAAGACAACGGCTTTTCGACAAAGTCGAAGGCTCCCCGTTTTGTCGCCTTCACTGCGGTTTCAATGGTCCCGTGGCCGGACATCATGATCACGATCATTTCAGGATTGATTTTTTTAATGGCCGTCAGCGTTTCCAAGCCGTCCATGCCCGGCAGCCAGATATCTAGCAAAACCAGTTGCGGGTCTTCTTCTTCAACCAGCCAGATGGCCTCCTCGCCACTTTCCGCAACCACAACGCGATAACCCTCGTCGGTCAAAATGGCCTGCAAGGATTGACAGATGCTTTTTTCATCATCGACAACCAGAATTTTCTCTCTCATCTTTGCTCTCTTCGCCCCGCAATTTTGTCATAATATAGATTAAACTTGGGTAACCGGCAACTGAAAAGAAACCACGGTTCCCGTCGGATCATTATCGGCAATGAACACTTGGCCGTGATGATCGGAAATAATAGACGTCACGATGGCCAGTCCAAGGCCCGTTCCGGACTTCTTCGTGGAAAAGTAGGGTTCAAAAATCTTTCTCTTGTAACTGGCCGGAACGCCCGCCCCGTTATCGGCTACGGCAACGGTGGCGCGGCGATATTGATCGTCATAATCCACGGTTACTCTGATCCGGCCGTTTTTCCTGTTGACCGCGGCCACGGCATTATCGAGCAAGTTGATCATCACGCAGTTGATTTGCTCGGCATCCAAATCAAAGACGGGCAAGCCCTCGGCCGGTCTGAATTCAAAATCAATATCCTTATGAGCATCCTGAAACAGCGCTACCGCTTCCGAGACCACCTTGTTCAAATCGTTGGGCACGGGAGTCGTGACGGGCATGCGCGCATAACGGGAGAATTCGTTTACCAGATTCTTCAGAACATCCACCTGGTCAATAATGGTCTGCGTGCATTCCTTGAAAACGAGAACATCGTCTCCCAGTTTGGCCTCGTACTTGCGCTGCAATCTCTGCGCGGACAACTGGATAGGCGTCAGAGGATTCTTGATTTCGTGAGCCATGCGGCGGGCGACTTCACGCCAGGCGGCGGCGCGCTCCGCTTTCTGCAGCTGGGTGACATCCTCAAAAACGACCACGATGCCGGAATCGTTTCCCTCCTCATCCTTGATGGTGGTGAACGTTACCAAGACAGTGATGGCTTTTTCCTTGAGCACGATTTCCAACTGCTTCTGCAAAAGACTCTCATTGCTTTCCCTCATTTCCTGAAGAAATTCATCCACCAAAGCGAGGTGTTCGGGCATCATCAGCTCACGATAATTTCTATGCAGTATTTTTTCGGCGCTGATGTCAAACATGTTTTCCGCCGCGCGGTTTAAAGTGGTGATGAAGCCCGATTTGTCAACGGAAATAACACCGGCGGAAACATTACGCAAAACCGTTTCCATATATTTGCGCCGCTGTTCCAGATGAATGTTCGCTTCTTCCAAAGAGCTCTTGCTTTTTTTCAAATCCGCCGTCATCTGATTGAAGGACCTGACCAAAACGCCGATTTCATCGTCTGCCTCAATGTCGATTCTGCTGTCCAGATCGCCCATCGTGATGCGGTTGGTCGCTTCGACAAGATTCTGGATCGGGCCGGTGATTTCCTTGGCCAGCGTCAACCCGAACCATGTTGCCAAAAAGATGATCACGAGCGTTACTATCGACAACGTGATGGCGTAATTCATTTTTATAGGTTTTTTGAGGAGCTCTATTTTTCCGTATTGTTCGGATGCCTCGGCAATATTCCGAAGTTTGTCTACAAAGCCCTTCGGAATCATGTAACTGACCAGAATGCGGCCGATGACTTCCGTCGGCACGGCATAGGAAAAAACCGGCACAGCGCCGACAATCACATCCCCCTTTTCTGCAGGGTGAACAAAAGATTGCTCCTTTCCTGAATAAATATCCTCAATCATTTTGGGCGTAAGTTCCACCGAATAAATGTCAGGATTACTTTCATCCTCAAAAATCATTCCCTCTTTCTGAAAATCAAAATAGACCTCCACGCGGCCTGTTTTGTAATTCTTTTGGCGCTGAGCAATCAGACTGTTGAGGTACGGTAATCTCTCCCTGTCGTAAAGCCGGTTTTTGGTAATGTCCGAACTAATCTGACGGGCATTGAATTTGGCCTGTTCTTCCATCTGCTGGTAGTAAACCTGAGCGACTTCCAGAGAACGCTTCAACGCATCGCCTATTTTAATGTTGAACCAGAATTCCATGCTGTAGGATAAAAAGTTGATGGCGAAGATGAACAGCAAGATGGTGGGAATAAGCGACAGACCCACAAACGTGGCCACAAGTTTTGCTCTGAGCCTCGACCCGATGATGCCGCGGCGGTGTTCATAAAAAACCTTGACCAGATTCCGGATAATCAAAAACAGAAGTAGAACGATTAATATGAAATTGATACTGGAAAGGGCGTAAATGAAAATATTCGACGAAAGAGACATCTCCTCGCGATTAAAGAAATAGCTGGCCGTCAAGGTAAATGTGATCGCCAGAACCCCGACAATCAGCATAATCACCAGTTCCCGGCGGCGCTTCCTTAATTCTCTTTCATCAATTTTATTTTTCTTCGTTTTTCTCCACATGACCGGTCAGCCATCTTCCATATTTTTTAAGCCCTCTTTTAATAAGAGAAGTTTTGTCTGTACCACGGCGTCTCGAAATCCCAAAAAGAAACGAAGAAAAAGACGTATTCCATTCTCAGGGGCAGTTTCACTTTGTCCATTTTGATAGTCACCAGCACGTAATAATTGCCTCCCTTGACCAGAGAAGAAAGCGGCGCCGCGATGATTCCATTAAAATCCGACATCGCCTTTTTGGCGCTTTCCAGATCGGGGAAAACCACCGGATCCGACTGACCGCTGTAATAAATATTGAATGTTTTCTTCAGATTGTCATATTTTAGTGTGCGCTTACTCTCCTTGGCGGAGATCTTTTTATCCCATAACAGAGGCCTTTCCTGATAGACTTCAACCCGCATGGTGAAAACGGTCGGAATGCCGGCAAAAATGGCCGTCTCCATTTCCGATTTGAAGCCGTTCACCAATCGCGCGTATAAAAGAACATTCTGAGCATCATTGGTGATCAAGATATCCGTGATGAATGGGTCAGCGGCATAGGTATTGATGGACCCCAAAAATAGAATAACGGCAAGAGCGGTAAAATTGAGAAAAAATATTCTTATTTTCTTCATAGCAAGGGCTGATGTTTATTTCCTACGCATCGATTTATTTGTCAAATATTGAAAAATATCAACTTATTGGGCGGATCTCCTGTTTTTCAAACAGGCGCAGGAATATTTATTGTTCTCCCCAAAAATATCTAAATGTTTAAAATAAAAGAATAAATGTTTTTAAAATACAACTCTATTGGTTAATACTAGGAAACCCGTTGATAAAAATCAAGGTTAATTTGGATCAAACCTGAACGGCGTCGAGGGTTCTAAAAGAAGGGATTTTATAAGATTTGAGTTTGTGATTTTCCTGTTTGTTTACACTATTGACAATTTCCCACCGGTCTTTATGGCTCATCAGTTCTTTGAGCAGTAAATTGTTCAGTTTATGTCCGGATTTATAGGCCACAAAATGACCGATAATGGGCATGCCCAGCAAAAACAGATCTCCAATCGCATCCAGAATCTTGTGTTTGACAAAAACGTTTGGAATACGTAGTCCTTCCTTGTTGATAATTTTCTTATCATCCAAGACAATGACGTTTTTCAGCGAACCGCCTAAAGCCAGACCCTTCGCCTGCAGAAATTCCAAATCCTTCAAGAAACCGAAAGTCTGCGCCTCGCAGATTTCCTTCTCATACGCCTCATCCGAAAAGGTCATGCTGTAGGATTGTCTGCCAATCACGGGATGTGTGAAATCAATTTCATAGGTGATCTTGAATTCATCCGCCGGCAAAAACATCGCGCTCCCGTCACCATTATTTACCGAAACAGGCTTTTTGATGATCAGTATTTTTTTATCTTTTTTCTGAACTTTCGTGCCCACTTCCTTGAGCATTTTCACGAAGTGCAACGCACTGCCATCCATAATGGGCACTTCAAATGAATCAAGTTCCACCATCGCGTTATCGACGCCCATTCCGCTGAAAGCCGATAAAAGATGTTCCACTGTGGAAACCGTGACGCCGTTTGAACCAAGAGTTGTCGCCAGCGTGGTGTCACTGACATTATCATAACGCGCAGGAATCGGATCGGCATCCGGCAAATCCTTCCGGATAAACACAATTCCCGTATCGGCAGGCGCGGGCTTGATGATCATGTTTATTTTGCGGCCGGTATGCAAACCGATGCTGAAACAACCGATTTCCTTTTTTAATGTGCGCTGCAAATACATAAATCTGTTTTCCTTAAGAATATGGTAACAGCAAAAGACATACCATATTTTATTTTTTCTTCAAAAAAATATGTGCCTGTAATTATTGATGATATTTAAAAAAAGACCCAGGGGAAACAAACAACTCTCTTTTGATTGTGTCAAAAATACCACGGATTGGAAAAATTAGAGTTCAAGCAATTGATTTATTTGCAAAATCTTTGTTTTTCGCTGTAAATACAACCGCAATAAGGCTGACGATACATCCCCAGTTCCTTTGATATTCTAACACCTTCCGCCCAACCGCTGCGAAAATCCTGATAATAGAAAAAGATGCCGAGGTGTTTTTTTATTTCATCGCCGATCTCATGAATCAAATCATGTTTTTGAAATTTGCTGTAGAGCAGGGTTGTGGTAAAGCCTTCATACTTCTCCTTAATCGCCAATTCAGCCGTATAGGTAAGACGATCCCGCAAACAGAACACACAGCGATCCTTATCGTCCAACGAGGCGACCGAGCGCAAAAAAGCTTCCAGAGAGTAACCTTCCGCCCACATCATATTCAGAAAAGCTTTGTTCGCGTAATCTCTTAAGGTTTCATGGCGTCTTTGATATTCCTGATAGGGATGGATATTCGGATTGTAAAAGAGTCCCGTAATATCATGCCCTTGGGTACGCAATTCTTTCAGAGGATAAATCGAGCAAGGTCCGCAGCAGATATGCATCAACATTTTCATATTTTTATAATGTCCTGCCGGCGATTGCCGTTTTTAGCGACTTGATTTTGAAAATTCTATGGCAACGACTCTTTCAATGCTAACAGGAGTCATTTCCTATTACTTTAACAATTCATTGTCAAGATATACGCTTGTGGTGCCCCATATTATGCATTTCCCAGCATTTTCTTTTTCTCTGTTCTTTCGCTGCGGTATCCTTATTCTAGCGGCCGCAGCATTTCTTGAACTTGAGCCCGCTTCCGCACGGACACGGGTTGTTGCGGCCAACGGATTGCACGAGCGCGACCCGTGCCCTGCGCTGTCTTTCAGCTTCCCGCTGAGTGCGCCTTGAGACAGCGAGGTTTTGAAGCTCCGCGCCCGCGTGCTCGAAAAACATCTTATAGGCCGCACAGAAGTGGCTTACACCGCGGTCGCGGGGATCGCGCAGGCGATCCTTGAGACAACCGCCACGGCACAGTGTGAGCCAGCAACAGGAATTACAAAGCGCGGTGAGCGAAGCCTTGCGATCTCCGAACTCCCGCCGGCGCGCCGATGTGAACATCGCAGCCAGCGTCCCCTCCATAACGTTGCCGAGTTTCCATTCCGGTTTCACGAAAAAATCGCACGCGAACACGTCACCGTTGTGCTCGACCACCAGGTAGGTTCCGCATGTTTCGCACAGGGTACAATCCGGCGGAGGTATGCCGGCACAGGCAAAAAGGAGCGACTCGAAGAAGCGGACCGACGTTGTCGGGACGCCGTTGCGGAAATCGGCGCGCCATCGGTCGAATACGCGGCAGAGGAAAGCGCCGTATGCTTCGGCGTTAACGGAAAAGGGCGCGGAGCGTCCCGGATCCGACGGGTCCGTTTCCACGCAGGGAATGAATTGCATGAAGTCCAGCCCGAGTTTTCGGTGATGGTCGTATATCTCGTCCGCGAAGCGCACGGAATGGTCGTTCACCACAGTAAGGGCATTGACTGCAACGCCCTCATTCAGGAGCATTCGTGCTGCTTCTATTACCCGCGCGTGGGTCCCGCCCCCGCCGCGCAATACGCGGTAATGGTCATGAACCTCCTCCGGCCCGTCGATGGAGAGTCCCACCAGGAAATTATATTTCTTCAGGAATTTAGCCCACGCCCGGTCGATCAGGAGGCCGTTGGTCTGAAGTCCGTTGCCGACCGTTTTACCGGCGCCGTGCCTCTCTTCGAGTGCAACAGCCTTTTCGAAAAAAGGAAGACCCATCAGAGTCGGCTCTCCTCCCTGCCAGCCGATGGTAAGTTCGCCGGCAGGCGTGGACAGGAAATCGCGCATGAGCCGTTCCAGCACATCGTTGGTCATACGGTGCGCACTCCCGGGATAAAGAGATGACGTCCCCGAGTAAAAGCAATAACCGCACGCCATCGAGCAGTCGGGACCCGCGGGCTTAACTAATATGGATGTAAGAACCGGTTGATCCATGGGATGTTATTTTACCCAGACGTGCGGATTTATTATAGTCCGTTCCGCATACACGCCGGTTGCGGAAACCACACCGCTGACCTTGATGTGAATATCGCGGATTTGCACGGGGGCGTTACCCAATTGCCTAAATGTTCAAATACCTCTCGAACGGTAATATTTATCATTTTTTAGTCTCAGTAAGAATCATTGTTTTTTTCGTGACGCTTCCTGCTGAATGAATTCATATGACGACATTTTATTTAAAAATCATCTTGTAGCTCTCCATGTAGATGTAAAATGCCGTTCCGCCATCATCATAAAGAAATAAAAAATATAGAGCTATTAGTGAGAATATGGATATGGCAAGAGGAACAGCCGCAACCGTGTTTCCTTCATAGCGGTTACGTTTTTTATAATATTTTCTGCAGAGCATCTCGCTTGTGGCCAAAAGCCCGGCTTGCCACACGAAAAGCCCGAGTACCGGGTAGGTCAAAAGACAGTAAAAGAATGATTCTCCGACGGTAAAAAACTCGCTGACGCGGATGATTTCTTTGATGGCGTAGGCCAGTGGTGTCATGTAAGAACCGGCAATCCGTTCCACCAGGTTCGCGCCCTTCATGAGCATGGCCCGGTACACGAAAAACCCGTTAAATGCCAAGTAGAAAAAAAGGACCACATGAACGGTATTCATGGCAAGTTTGTATGTCCCGCGATTTTCAATCCAGCCGAGGTTTTCACTGATCAAGTGAAGCACCAGCCAGCCGAGAAGAGCCGCCCCGGCGGGCATAAACCTTTTAAGAAAGGAAGCCTTTTCGATGTGCCGATACTTATTTTCCATCGCCGGCACCTCCGCGATATTGAGCAAGCAGACGTTTCATTTCAGGAAGCATTCTTTGCCCTTCCGGTGTGTCGATGAGATTGTTCCGGTAACCGGGATCTTTATTGACGTCAAAGATTCCGGCCTTCCTGCGACCCTGGTACGCCATGTAGATGTGGTTCTCGGTACGGACGCCGTACTGCTCCGGCACATTGTAGGGGAAATCTTTGAAGTACTCATACAGAAAGGAATCCCGAACCTTTTCCTTCCGATTTTCCAGCATCGGCTTCAGCGAAATTCCGTCACTGTCTCTTTTGGGCGCGGCACCGGCAAGATCAAGCAGAGTCGGCGCCAGGTCGATATTCAGGACCATGCCTTCGGACCGTCTGCCGGGGTTTGCGATTCCCCGGGGATAACGGATCACAAAGGGTATGCGTATATTAACCTCCGAGGCGTCCCGCTTGCCCACATCCATATGCTCGCCCCAGGAATAACCGTTGTCGCTGGCAAGTACGATCGCTGTGTTACGCGTTATGCCCAGTCTGTCCAGTTCGCCAAGGAGCCGCACAAGCTCACGGTCAAAGGCGGTCAGGCTCTCACAATACCTGCGATAATTTTGCTCTGTGGTCAAAAAAGGCGGCGCCCCCTCTATGGCTTTACCGCTTAACAGGCTTATAAAAGAGAAAGTTTCCTTCGGAAGAAAGGAGAGGTCTTCATTTTTATAGATGCCATCAAGGTCCTTCGGGGGTCTCCATGGCGAATGCACCGCCTTGTGGGAGAGATACAGGCAGAAGGGTTTTTTGCTTTTCTCTTTGATGAACTCAATGGCATAGTCCGTCAGGTCGGTTGTTATATATTTGCCGGGCCTTTCCGTCTTCACGCCATCAATGATGAGCGGGCAGTTGTAATAGTAGCCCTGGCCTCCGCTCGCGTCAAAGGTGATGAACCGGTCAAGGCTGTTGATTTTCGGTATCTTCCCCGGCATGTGCCATTTGCCGATAAAGGCGTTCCTGTATCCCGCTTCTTTGATGTTGTCGAAGAATGTCCTGTTCTTCTCATTGTCCCAGGCGGAGAGGTTGTCTTTCACCCCGTGGTTGTGGGCATATTGTCCGGTGAGAAAACTGGCCCGGGAAGGACTGCACAGCGACGTGGTACAGAACGCGTTGGTGAAATGCACACCCTCCCTGACGAGCCTGTCCATGCCCGGTGTTTTCAGGAAAGGATGGCCCATGCACCCCAAATGATCCCATCTCTGGTCATCGGTGAGAATGAATATAATGTTGGGTTGCTGCTCCCTGGCAAAAAGGTTTTTCGGCACAAGTCCGGCCACGGTGGCTCCGACAGCCAGCTTTCCTGTCATGGAAAGCAGCTCCCTTCGCGTCATGTTTTTCATTGAAAATCCTCCATGCCGTTGTTCGCTTAAACATCTACAAAAGGGGACAATTCTCGCATCGTTCTTATCAACACTTATGGAGATCAGAAAACCTTATGATGATGAATATAAGATTAAAATACTTTGAAAAGTGAACCAAGCAAAGACTTGATCCCTTCTTCTAGAATATCTCACTCTGCCCGGATTGCGTAATGCCGAAGTGCTTGTAAGCTTTGGGGCAGGCGACTCTGCCGCGGGCGGTTCTTTGCAGATAACCTTCCTGAATCAGATACGGTTCATAGACGTCTTCAATCGTGACCCTTTCTTCGCCGATAGCTGCGGCGAGGCTTTCCACTCCCACCGGACCGCCGTTGAATTTTTCGATCAGCGTCAGAAGAAGTTTTCTGTCCATCTGATCAAAACCCTTCTGATCAACTTCAAAGGCATCCAGCGCCTCACGCGCTATCTTCGCGTCGATGGTTCCGTCACCTTTCACTTCCGCATAATCGCGGACACGTTTGAGCAGGCGGTTGGCAATACGCGGCGTGCCCCGCGCGCGTCCTGCCAGTTCCTGCGCCCCGGCAGGATCGAGCTTAACGCCCAGGATGGCCGCCGACCGCTTGAGAATGACGGCCAGTTCCTGCGGTGTGTAAAATTCCAGACGGAAATGCATGCCGAACCGGTCGCGCAACGGCGACGTGAGCGACCCGGCGCGGGTGGTCGCCCCGACCAGAGTGAATCTAGGAATATCGAGTTTCATGGATCTCGCGGACGGACCTTGGCCGATCAAAATATCAATATAGAAGTCCTCCATTGCGGGATAAAGAATCTCTTCCACCACGTGGGAAAGACGGTGAATCTCATCAATGAAAAGAACTTCATGTTCATGCATGTTCGTTAAAATGGCCGCCAGGTCGCCGGGCCTCTCGATCACCGGCCCGGACGTCACTTTGATGTCAACGCCCATTTCCCTGGCGATGATATAGGCCAGCGTTGTCTTGCCCAGGCCCGGTGGGCCGTATAAAAGCACATGATCCAGCGCCTCATGGCGTTTTTTAGACGCCTCGATGAAAATAGCCAAGTTGCTTTTTATTTTTTCCTGACCGACATAGTCCTTCAGCTTCGCGGGTCGCAGCGATACCTCGAATTCATTTTCCTCCTCGGTGCAGGCGGGATTGATTAAAGAATTTTTTGTCGGTTTGTCCATGGGGCTTCCTCTTTCGTCCGATCTCATCAGCCGGCAAGAATTTTCAACGCTTTCTTGAGAAGTTCATCCATGCCCAGACTGCCGCCGTCCGAAGAACGCATCACTTTATCCAAAGCTTCCCTCGCAACGTTATTTTTATAGCCTAAATTCATCAGCGCGGAAAGCGCATCGTCCCGGATCATGTCGCCAGCCGGAAGCGGAACAGCGCCCGCAGCGTCCCTTTGCAACAACATTTTCTTTGTAACTTTTTCCTTTAATTCCAGGATCAGTCGTTCGGCCATCTTCCTGCCAACGCCCGGGATGTTGACAAGCTTTCCCACATTGCCGGTCGAGATGGCGCTTAATAGCTCCGGTGCCGAGATGCCTGAAAGAATATTCATGGCAATTCTCGGTCCAATGCCGCTGACGGAAATCATCAGCTGAAAAAGATCTCTTTCCTGTTCGGAATAAAAACCGAACAAATTGATGGCGTCCTCCTTCACATGGGTATGAATATGCAGGGCGACGTTCTGACCGGCTTCCGGCATTTCATAGAAAGTCGTCAGAGGAATAAAAATGCGATAACCGACGCCCTGAACATCAACCACGACGTGCGAGATGCCTTTATAAACAATTTTTCCACTGATTAAGGCAATCATCAGATGGGTCTGTCCTTTAAGAAGTTCGCGTGGCAAATGGCCGTAGCCAGCGCGTCCGCGGCGTCCGCCGGGGGAATATCCGGAAGATTTAAGATGGCTTTTACCATCATCTGCACCTGTCGCTTTTCGGCTCTTCCATAACCCACCACCGCCTTTTTCACTTCCAGCGGCGAATACTCAAAAACCTCCAGATCATGATCGGCTCCAGCATAAATAACCACGCCCCGCACCTGAGCCTGTTTGATCAAACTGCGGACATTTTTCCCGTAAAATATATTTTCCAAGGCCATAGCCGCCGGCTCGGTCTGCGCAATAATCTCCGACAGTTGTCCGTAAATGGAAACCAACATGACGGATAACCGAGAATCTTTTTTCGCTTTGATCTCGCCATGCAAAACATGCTTCAGATAATTGCCTTGTCTTTCAATCACCCCGAAACCGGTGATGTGACTGCCTGGATCAATTCCGAGTATGCGCAATGTTTTCCCCGTCAATGGCCCGCGCGGAGGGGCTCAGCTTATTTTTTTCATGACATCTTCGTCAATGTCGAAATTGGAGTAGACATTTTGAACATCATCGTTGTCTTCCAATTTTTCCATCATCTTCAGCATCTGCTCGGCTTTATTGCCCTCCAGTTTAACGGTATTGGACGGAATCATGCTGATTCTGGCTTCAAGATGTTTGATGCCCCTGTCGTCGAGGACTTTCTTCACGGCTTCAAAGGAAGCGGGATCGGTGATTACCTCGTATTCATTATCATCATCGCTTTTGACATCTTCCGCTCCGGCTTCCAGAGCAATTTCCATCAAAGAATCTTCGTCAATGACCTTTTTGTCAATAACAATACTTCCTTTTTTCGAGAACATCCAGGCCACGCAGCCATTCTCTCCAAGATTACCGCCGTGCTTGGAGAAAATATGTCTTATTTCAGCGACGGTTCTGTTCTTGTTGTCCGTCATCACCTCCACCAAGACAGCCGCCCCGCCCGGTCCATAACCTTCATAAGTAACTTCTTCATAGTTGTCCGCACCCTCGCCGCCGCCGATGCCTTTTTTGATCGCCCTTTCGATATTGTCTTTGGGCATGTTTTCTTCCTTGGCCAGCATGACAGCCTGTCTGAGCCGCGCGTTCCCTTCGATGTCACCGCCGCCCAGTTTTGCCGCGAGGGTTATTTCCTTGATAATCTTGGTAAAGATTTTACCCCTTTTAGCATCTATTGCACCTTTTTTCCTTTTGATCGTGCTCCATTTAGAATGGCCGGACATGTTTCCTCTCCTTCATGAATTTCCTTTTTTTCCTTAACACAAGGCCATCGGCTTGTAAAGTTGTCCTCCGCGTCGCAGAAAAGTCACCCCCCCCGGATGAACGAAATCTATAAAACAGGTCAACAAAGATGCGATTAACCCGTAATTGATTTCAACCGCCCTTGCGCGGCCTTGCTGAAAGCGGATTGAGCCCGGATCAGCTGATCATAAATCACGGCGGTCCTTCAAGTTGACGAGAACAATCATTACCCCTGGGATGGGATGTTTGTTGATGACATGCCATCTTCAGACATCATTCCATCCTCCTGTCCCATTTCCAATCCCGCACAAAAGCCCATCCGGATGGATGGGCTTTTTCTAAACATTGACCATTTTCAAAATAATCCTGGCCCCGCGAGTTGCTATGTGCGGTTTTTAGATTTTTGTCCAAAACTCTTAACCCAGTACCCGAAAAAACCGCAGGATTTCTTTTTTCGTCAAATATTTCGGATTTTTCAAAACCTTTCTTTAAAAAAGTTTTGATGTTACTGCGCTGAAAATCCTCCGTCGACAGGGAAAATGCCTCCGGTGATATAGTTGGAGGCCTTGGATGCCAAGAAAACGGCCAGACCCTTGACGTCATCCTCCTCGCCGTACATTTTGAGAGGAATCGCGGCAACAGTCAAATCCAGAATCGGCTTCATCTCCGGCTTGAACAAATGCCCCATCATGTCGGTTTTGAAGAATCCGGGCGCAATGCAGTTCACATAAATTTTGTAACGGGCCAACTTCAAAGCCAGAGTTTTAGTCAGACCTTCCACCGCAAACTTCGATGGATTGTAGGCCACAGCTGGATGTTCTTCCTCATTGGATCCCCTCGATCCGTAGATGGAAGATATGTTGATGATCTTTCCTCCGCCCTGCTCTTTCATAATCCGTGCGACCTGCTGGGAAAGAATCCAGACCCCTCTTACGTTGACGTCAAAAATCTTTTCCCATTTGTCCAGAGGATACTCCAGCGTCGGCGCCCCCCAGGTCAATCCCGCGTTGTTCACCAACACGTCAATCCTGCCGAATTTATCCATGGTTTCCTTGACCAACTTGTCAATATCCTCTTTCTTGGCCATATCGCACTGAACCGCCATGGCCTTGACGTTAAGTTTCTCCAATTCCTGCACTTCTTTTTCAAGATTTTGCAGTTTGCGGGAAGCAATCACCACATCGGACCCTGCTTCCGCCAAGCCGGTGGCAATAAATTTTCCGATACCTCTTCCGCCGCCGGTAACGATGGAAACCTTACCTTTTAAATCAAATAAATCCTTTACATGCATTTTTAAACTCCTTTTTTAATGTGTTTTGTGATTTTCCGCTGTCAATTGAAAACTTTCTGGGGCGAGCATCAACATGAAACAACGTGTTTCGCAGGAACGTTCTTATCTTTGTGTCCAATTATGGATTATAGGTATTATTGGAAGCGGCCGGAACAACCAAGTGGATGTGCCTCCTGGCCAGCATCAAAACCGGAGCGCTCCAATCTCTACCCGAACCGTCAAGGGCAACCAACTCCACATTCAGCAAAACAAGAAATTCCTGATCGTTTCGGTTCAGATAATCGGAAATCCTGCTCCGATAACCCTCCTGCGGCAATGTTACATCCCCTTCCACACGATAACGGTCAGTCTCAATCACGATTCTTTCTCGCCTTACTTCCGCAACGGGCATTAAAAGCTCCCCCTCGCTTAATGAATTCAATTCTTTTTCAACAAACAAACCCGTTTCATACAGTACAAAATTCTCGTGTGGGAATTATATTGGATTCAAAAAAGCATGTCAATTGAATATTTAAGTAAAATTAAGATATTGTATTCTTTCGCCGGCCAGTCATCCCAATATTTTTCAGCAATCATCCCTGCCATGCGAACCCGACCGCAAAAGACATCTGCCCGCATCTTCGCCTTGCGTTATAGCCTGTTGAAACGCACGAACAAAACCGTTTTGGTTATGACAGGAATTTTTTTAACTCCGTCCGTTTATTTGTTCGCTGAAAGGCAATAGTGATTTTCCCGAGCCCACTTCAATCCTCTACACAACCCCAAATCACAGGATTTCCGCAGATCAGCACAGCCGGATGAACGATTTTCCCGAACCAAGGCAATCATTCCCCTGTTCAGGAATGCTTCCGCATAATCCGGCTTCAGCCGGATGGCTCTGTCATATTCGTCAAGAGCCTTCTGATATTCTTTTATCGCAAAATGGCTGTTTCCTTTTGCGACGTGAAAATCAGCTCGGTCAGATGTCAGCGACAGGGCTTTTTCAAGGCTTTTCAGGGCCAAACGATATTTTTTCAACTGATGGTACGTCAATCCTGCGTAATAATAAGATTCCGCATAATCGGGCTGTACTCTTATCGCCTGCCTGCAGTCCTGAAGCGCTTTCTCATACTGGCCGATCCGGTAATACACGGATCCCCTGCAGTTGAAACTGTTGGCATAAGCCGGCTTGATGCGTATAGCTTCTTGACAATGTTCAATGGCTTGTTGAATCTGGCCCTCATTTTCAAGGGCAACGCCCAAACAAATATGGGCCATATAATTGTCGCTGGTAACACTTAAAGCATGATGAAACAGAATCTTATCATTTTTCCAGTAGCCACACTGCCTCCATGACAAGAAGGCCATCATCATCAAAAACAGCACAACGCCAATACGCAAAATCCTTTTGGCGGAGTTGTTTCGGAAAAAAGGAGGCACTCCCCAGGCCAAAATAATTCCGACGCCGGTCAAAGACAGATACGTGTAACGATCCGCCATGGCGTGATTTCCAACCTGCATTATACCGAGAAACGGCAATATGGTGATGCAATACCAAAACCACCCCACAAAGAAATACGGATGACGCTTCCTCATCATCAGTGCCGACATCGTCGTTATCATGAGGAGCCCAAGCGCCCCGATAACTTTCCATGCCGGAATACTCTCCGGGAAAGGATAAAATACAGTCAAGTCAACGGGAAAAAACGCTTTTTGCAAATAGATAAAAAAGCTGACAACCGCATTGGCCATCCGTTTAGGCCAGGGGAAGTGATGTACGGACGGTTGAACCCAAACCGTGATCAGGACAAAAACGAACGTTAAAAGCAAAAAAATCGCCTTTTCCCTGAACTGCCGTTTGAAGAAATTTAAATACGATTTCTCGAGCGAAAAACGATGGAGCGGCCAATAATCGAGCAACATCATAACGAAAGGAAGCGTGATAATGCTGGATTTGCTCATTAAACCCAGCGCAAAAGAGAAGACAACCAACAGATAGCGCTGAATATTTTGATTTTTTGTGTAATAAACATACAAGCATAAAGTTAACATCCAGAAAAAAGCGCTCAAAACATCCTTTCTTTCAGCAATCCAGGCAACCGATTCCACATGGAGGGGATGAAAAGCAAAGAAAGCGGCTACAAAGGTGCTTTTCCCGATTGCTCCAGTGAGGCGATGAAAAAGGCAAAATAAAAGCATCGCGCTCATGATATGAAAAATCAGATTGGTCATGTGATAGCCGCCGGCGTTCAGACCGAAGAGCTGATAATCCAGCATCAGAGAGATCCATGTCAGGGGATGCCAAAATTCGGCGTGAGTCGTGCTTAACGCCCAACGAATGCTTTCCCATGTTATTCCCGAATGGATAGGATGATTTTTGATGACGTAAACAGGATCATCCAAATTAATAAAACCAAACTGACTCACCTGCCAGAAAACGGCAAGCGTGACCGCCGCCAAAACGACATAGGCCATCTTAACTTTTTCCGCCGGATTCATTTTAATCTTGCATAACATGACGTTTTTTTATCATATATCCGCTTGGACGTCGCTTTTTTTTTTCACAAAGCGCAATATCAATCATCCAAAATGATTCTGATCTTCACCCTTTGCTTATGGCGATACTGAAAAATTCTTTGGCATGGAGAAATTTACGGGAAATATTAAAAAAGGGTAAGGTCTGAAACCCTCACCCCATCATCTTCATGGTAGGCGGTGCTGGGATTGAACCAGCGACTTCTACCGTGTGAAGGTAGCACTCTCCCGCTGAGTTAACCGCCCTTTTTAGGGTTTCTTCTATAACTTAAAGAAAATCCTATTTCAAGGGGAAATATTGCGCTGGCCTGTCGTGTCGGCATTTTTTTTTCTTTCTGAATCCCGTTTTCGCTCAAAATTTTCCTCAACGGAAAGAGGGGGCAATTCCTCCGCCGTCCCTGTCGAGGGGACGACGGAAGAATTGAATAGAGGTGTTATAGCTTTTTTTCAAAAGCTAGGAAGGGGCTTATTTAAGCATTTCAAATATACCGGCAGCGCCCATACCACCGCCGATGCACATGGAAACGATGCCGCGTTTCGCTTTTCTGCGCTTCATTTCATGGAGCAACTGCGCGGTCAGCTTGGCTCCCGTGCATCCCAGCGGATGACCCAAAGCAATCGCACCGCCGTTGGGATTGATGTCTCCGGCATTGAGGCGATCTTCAAGGCACAGTTCCCGAATGCAGTAAAGCGCCTGAGAAGCAAAGGCCTCATTAATCTCGAAGACATCGATATCTTTCGTCGTCAAGCCGGCAAGCTTGAGCACTTTGGGAATCGCGTGTCTCGGACCCACGCCCATCTCTTCCGGCTTGCAACCGGCCACCGCGTAATGCGTCAGTTTGGCGATGGGCTTCACACCGATGGCTTTCGCCTTTTCCTTTGTCATGACCAGCGTAAAGGCCGCCCCGTCCGTCATTTGCGAAGAGTTGGCCGCCGTGCAGTTCCCCCCCTGCTTGAAAGGAGATTTCAATTTGGCCATATCCTGAAGATTCACCGGCCATCTGACGCCGTCATCGGTATCGAACACAAATTCCGTGCGGATGCGTTTTCCATCCTTGTCCTTTTTGTATTTGTAAGCAGTTACCGGAATAATCTCTTCTTTGAATTTCCCGGCTTGAATCGCTTCATAGGCCCGGCGGTTGCTTTCCATCCCGAATTTATCCATATCTTCGCGGGAAATTCCGTAATTGGCCGCCACGTTTTCCGCCGTATTGCCCATATTCATGTAGACATTGGGCATGGTGGCATAATCCCAATCGGGATTGGGACGAAAGATTCCGCCGCCCATGGGAATGTGGGTCATTGATTCCACGCCGCCGGCGATGATGACATCCGACCAGCCGGCGCGGATTTTCGCCGTAGCGTCCGCAATGGCCTGCAATCCCGAAGAGCAGAAGCGGTTGATGGTCATGCCGGAAACCGGCTCCGGCAACCCGGCGCCAACCGCCAGAATTTTACCAAAATTCATGCCGCATTCCGCCTCGGGAAAGGCGCAACCGACAATGAGGTCATCCACATCGGCGGGGTTCAGTTCCGGAACTCTCGCCAGCAGTCCCTTGATCACCTGGACACCATAAACATCGGCGCGGGTTTCAGCCAGACCGCCTCTTTTATATCTTCCACCAGCACTCCTTACGGATGCGACGATTACAGCTTCACTCATGATATTTTCCTCCTTACAGGCATTAGTTTATGTTAAATGACGAAGGTGCAAAGCCAAAAGCCCGCACCTTCGGGCACAGTTTGTTTAGTTGCGCAGGGGCTTGCCGGTTGTCAACATGGCATTGATTCTATCCTGCGTCTTCTTTTCTCCGCAGAGGCTCATGAAGGCTTCTCTTTCCAGATCCAGCATTTCCTGTTCCGTCACCCAAGTTCCCTCCGCACAAGTGCCGCCGCCTAATACATGGGCGACCTTCATGGCGATATGCGCGTCGTAATCTGAAGCATACTTGCCGGCCTTCATATTGCCGATAATCGCCGCCGCCACTCCCTTCAAGTTTTCGCCCATGACCGGGATCAACGCGGGTTTGGGCGGTTTGTAGAACTTGGCCAGACCCAGAACGATCTGTTTGGCTTCATAAATCTGCATATCGCGGCTCATGTTAATCGCACAGTTCGTGCGGATGAAACCGAGTTCCTGGGCTTCCTGAGCGCTGGTGGCGACTTTCGCCGTGGCAATATTTTCAAAAGCCTTGCCGTAATGATACTGCATGTTCAATCCGGCTTCCACCACGCCTGCGGGAATGCCTTCCGTCATGCGTATCGCCAGTTCCTTGCAGCCGCCGCCCGCGGGAATGACGCCGACGCCGACTTCAACCAACCCCATGTAGGTTTCGCCGTTGGCCAGACAATAATCCCCATGCATGGAAATTTCACATCCGCCGCCCAAGGCCATGCCGGCGGGAGCCGTCACAACGGGCTTGGGCAGATACTTCATCTTCATGTTGGCGTTCTGCAGGGCGGCAACCATTTTTTCCAGCTCATCCCATTGCCCCTGCTGGATGGCGATCAGAACAGCGAAGATATTGGCACCGGCGGAGAACATCCGCTGGTCATGGTTGGCGACAACCATCCCCGCAAAATCTTTATTCACGATGTCGCAAGAATCCGATATCATCTGAATCATGTCCGCATCAATCGCGTTCATCTTGGTATGGAATTCCAGACAGACGACACCGTCGCCGATGTCCACCAGCGTTGCGGCCACGTTCTCTTTCACAACCTTCTTTCTTTCCTTGAGACTTGGCAGGAAGATAATTTTGGGATTTTCTTCCAGCTTGACATAGCCCTTCTTTTCAAAATCATAATAATATTTCGTTCCATCGGCATCTTTTTTGTAGAACGATGCGCAACCTTTGGCCAGCATCTCTTCGACTTTGGCCGGAACTTTCTTGCCGAGTTTTTTCATTACGTCGACCACTTCCTTGACGCCGATCGCATCCCAGGATTCGAAGGGTCCCAACTGGTGATTATAGCCCCACTTCATGGCATTATCGATTTCAACGATTGTATCGCAGATCTCGGGAACACGGTTGGCCGCGTAGATGAAGTTGTTGCACAGATACTCCCGAAGGTAATCGGCTGCAGCATCCTGACCGTTGAAAGCCACCTTCATGCTGTTGGCAACGCCGAAATCCACCCATTTCTTGGCTTCAGAAATTGATTCAAACTTCGGTTTTTCAGCCACTTTGTATTCCATGGTTTTCCAGTCAAGAGCGTATTTGACGTTCTTCCCGTTCTCATCCTTGACTTTCTTATAGAAACCGCCCTTTGTCTTGTTGCCCAGCCATTTGTTGGCCATCATTTTGCCTTGGAAATCAAGGGGCAGGAAAGTGTCACGGCATTCATCATCGGGCACGGCGTCGTATAAATTTTTGCTGACGTGCGCGCCGATATCCAAGCCGACAAGATCCATCGTGCCGAAAATGGCCGTGCCGGGACGTCCCACGACTTTGCCGACAATGGCGTCCACTTCCTCGATTTTCATTCCCTTCTCGACCATCACTTTCTGGGCATTGCACAAATCGTAAACGCCGATGCGGTTACCGATGAAATTGGGAACGTCCTTGCAAATTACAACACCTTTGCCCAGAACCTCTTCGCCAAACTTTTTCATGAAGGCGACGATTTCCGGATCAGTTTCCTTGCCGGGAATGATTTCCAGCAATTTCATATAGCGGGGGGGATTGAAGAAATGGGTCCCCAGAAAACGTTTTTTCAGCGACGGACTGAAATTCGCGGAAATGTCTTTAATCGGAAGACCGGAAGTATTCGTCGAGACGATGCAGGTCGGCTTGACCACTTTCTCGACTTTTGCAAAAAGTTCCTGTTTGATTTTCAGATTTTCGACCACCACTTCGCAGACCCAATCGCAATCCGCCAGTAATTTTAAATCGTCCTCGAAGTTGCCGGTTTTAATCATTGACGCGTTTTTCTTTGAATAAAAACTCGCGGGTTTTGACTTGACCGCAGCCGCCAAACCGTTTTCTGCAAAGCGGTTGCGCCACGCCGGGCTTTTTTCGGTTAAACCTTTTTTCTTATCATCCTCCGTAAGTTCAAAGGGAATGATATCCAGCAAATAACACTCAATGCCGGCATTCGTTAAATGGGCAGCGATATTCGCCCCCATCACTCCCGCGCCTAAAACGGCCGCTTTTTTGATTTCCAATGACATGACTTTCCTCCTTTGCCTTTCTTAAAGCTATTGGCTGACTAAAATATTCATCAATACTATTTCAAGCCCTTGACGAATACCTCCAATGCTGACTTAATCGTTGCGTTAATTTTATCTTTCCTTCTTTCCTTGCTGCCGAAAAAAATGAATAAAGAAACAACTCCGTTGAGCAAACCCCAGATGGCGTTTTGATTCTGCCTGATGTTTATCTGCGGCGAAAACTCACCTGACTCTACGCCCTTTTCCAGTATTTTGCCAATAATATCTATTGACCGAGCGTTTGCTTCCAGAATCCGGGCATTGAGTTCCTTTGATAAATTCATCCGATCCGGATGAAGCATAAAGGTCATCAATATCCTGAACAATTCTCCTTCGTTGAGAAAGAAATCGACATAAATTGTTGAGAACTCTTCCAATAATTCGAGCGCAGAACCTTTCTTTTCAAACAACACAGAGGCGATCTGATAAAAATTATCGATATCATTGAGAAGAATTTGCGCATAAATTTCTTCTTTGCTGTTGAAATAAAGATAGATGGAACCCTTTCCCAACTCCGATATTTTTGCTATTTCATCAACGGTGACTTTATTAAATCCCTTCTTGAAAAACAGGGTCCGCGCAGATTTGAGAATTAATTTTTTGCGATTATCCTTTTCCTTTATTCTGCGTTCGTGAAGTCCCACAGCTCTTAATTCTCTCTTATTATGACATTTTCTAAATAACGGTCAATAACTGACCATCAGTCACGACATTTGTAAAACAATCTTTTCTCAATGTCAAGGAAAAATAAAAATTATTTTTATTAAGGAATTAAAAAGAGGCTCACAAGATCGTGATTATTCAACTTTTTGTATTCATTGAATAATTTATTTTAAAGACCAAAGGCACAAACTGTTTTATGGATTAATAATCACCATCTTGCTTTTTTGCCTGTAATTGCGAGGCAATTTTTAAATTCGTCTGGGCGTTCTTATCGCCGGGACTTATTTTCAGCGCCCGTCGGAAATATTGGATGCCTTCTTCTACTCTCCCGTTCTGAACAAGCGCCACTCCAAGGTAGTTATAGGACTCGATAAATTCAGGCTTGATCTGAATACTTTTTGAAAAATAACGGACAGCCTCATTGAATTTTTTCTCCTCAAAACAAAGAACACCCAAATTGTGATAAGCCTCGGCCGCATGGGGATAAATTTTCGTCGCCTGCTGAAAGCTCTCTGAAGCCTCACGGCGTCTTCCCATAATTTTCAATATAAGACCCTTATTGTTGAACGCCTGCCAACACATGGGATTCGCGCTAATCGCTTTTTCGTAAAAAGATAACGCCTCTTGATATCTTCCTTTTTTGCCCATCTCCTGACCCAGCGCCTGGTAGGCAATATAATTGTTTAAATCCTTCTTTACAGCATCTTGAAATATCGTTTCCGTATCGGTCCATTGACCGATCCGATGGGATGCCGTCGAAGCTAAAAGAAAAACCGCCAAAGCAAAAGCGGTCAAAAAAATTTTCCGTAAAAAAAGTTTGTCCGCCGCAAGATGGTTCGCACCCCAGACAATGACAATAAACAGGCCGATGAAAGGCACGTAAGCATAACGATCCGCCATGGCCTGCAGACCGACTTGATAAATTCCGATCACCGGCACCAAAGTTCCTGCAAACCAGAACCAGCCGACAAAACAATACGGGATTTTTTTCACATACAGCAGCACAAAAAAGGTAATGGCCAGCAACACCAAAATTGAAATTGAGAATTGAGAAAACGTGGTTCTGGAAAAGGGATAGAAAACAGAAAGATCAACCGGCCAGAACATCTTTTTGATATAGGCAACATAAGAAAACACGACATTGAAAAGCCTATCCATAAAGGGCCAGGAGGCAAAATCCTGGGCGTTTTGGGTGTATTCTGAAGCGTATATCGTCATATAAATCGACAACGCCGTCAGCGCAAACAGAGGAATTTTTTCGGCAATCAGAAAAGATGTTTTTCTCTTCCCCGCCCATCCGGCAAACGGACTTTGTGCCTCCATCGCCGGATTGAAAAACGTCCGGTTCAAAGGCCAGTAATCCATCAACAGCAAAACAAACGGCAACGTCACCAGCATGGGCTTGGACAAAAGACCCAACACAAAACTCACGCATACCCAAACGTACCGCTTCCAACCGGGATTCCTCACGTACGCCACATAAAGCAACATCGTCAAAATCCAGAAAAACGTGCTCAAGACGTTCTTCCGCTCCGCAATCCACGCCACCGACTCCACGTTCATCGGATGAACCGCAAACAGCACCGCCACAAAAGCACTGCGCCAAACCGCGCCTGTCATACTGCGCAGCAAAACGAAAAGCATCACCGAATTCAAAAGATGAAAAATCACATTGCTCCAGTGATGGCCGCCGGCACGCAAGCCGAACATTTGCCAATCCAGCATATGGGACATCATGGTCAACGGATGCCAGTGGCCCGTGTGGAAATCATAAAATGTTTTTCTAATGCTCTCTAGCGATATGCCGTTTTGAATTCTGAAATTATCATAAATATAGAGTTGATCGTCGTAACTGATGAATTCATAATGCTGCACCGGCCAGTACAGAACAAGAATAAACGCCGCAAGAATTAAAATAACGACAATTGATTTTTTTTGATTTTCTTTTTTTTCAAAAAGCATAAGAGGTGCTCTATAAAATCAGATGATAAAATTTCTTCGACACATTAATCTTCCCATTCAATGAATTTCGTTATTAAACTCGGATAAAGCAATCTGCAGATTTTTTTGCGCCGGAAAATAATACGGATCAATCTGCAATGCCTTTTTCAAATATTTTATGGATTCGGCAATCTCCCCTTTTTTCAAAAAAGCGACGCCGAGATTATTATAGGATTTCACGTACTCGGGATTGGCCGCAACCGCCTTGAACGAATACGCAATGGTTTTATCCCAATCTTTCTCGTCCAAATAAAACTGTCCAAGATTGTGATAGGCGTCGGCAAAGAACTTGTTCACCGCTATGGCCTTCTCAAAGTTTTTCAGGGCTTCCTCCTTTTTGCCCATCGCCAACAAGACAAGTCCCTTATTGTTATAAGCCATCGAAGAGCGCGGATCCAAACGGATGGCAATATCGTTGTAGGCCAGTGCGCGGTCATGCTTTCCCTGGCGTGCAAACTCCAGAGCCAGCACCTGATAGGCCATGTAGTTGGAGGGATTTTTCCTGACGGCATCTTCAAACAACGTCGTTGTGTCCGCCCAGATTTTGACCTGTGCACGGGCAGCGACCGAAAAAACGGCAATAACGAGAACCGCTGCAACAGCCAAGTACTTCTTCAGAAAAGGATTCTTCGTGCCCATATCGTGTCCGGCCCATGCCATTGCCAGGAACAAACCGATAAAAGGTACATAAACAAATCTGTCCGCCATCGCGTACGGTCCGTTCTGAACAATGCCGATGACGGGAACCAAAGTGCCCAGATACCAAAACCAACCCACGGCGCCATAGGGAATTTTCCGGACGTATCGACATACAAAAAGGGTTAGAATAAGAATCCCCGCGATGGCCGAAACAATTTGAACGGTTTGCTGATGAACGAAGGGATAAAAAACCGCAAGATCCTGTGGCCAGAACAACTTTTTCATATAGGAAACATAGGCATAAAAGGCGTTTCCCAATCGATCAGACAAGGATACTTCTTCCAAACCGACCAGCGAATTGATTCGGCGGGCGCAATACAATGTTATGGCAACGGAAACGATCGTCAGCGCAAACAGAGGAATTTTTTCGGCAATCAGAAAAGATGTTTTTCTCTTCCCCGCCCATCCGGCAAACGGACTTTGTGCCTCCATCGCCGGATTGAAAAACGTCCGGTTCAAAGGCCAGTAATCCATCAACAGCAAAACAAACGGCAACGTCACCAGCATGGGCTTGGACAAAAGACCCAACACAAAACTCACGCATACCCAAACGTACCGCTTCCAACCGGGATTCCTCACGTACGCCACATAAAGCAACATCGTCAAAATCCAGAAAAACGTGCTCAAGACGTTCTTCCGCTCCGCAATCCACGCCACCGACTCCACGTTCATCGGATGAACCGCAAACAGCACCGCCACAAAAGCACTGCGCCAAACCGCGCCTGTCATACTGCGCAGCAAAACGAAAAGCATCACCGAATTCAAAAGATGAAAAATCACATTGCTCCAGTGATATCCGCCGGCGTTTAATCCGAAGAGGGGATATTCAAAAAGAAACGAAAGCACTGTGAGGGGATGCCACAGTCCCGTATTTAAACTCGTGAACGCGTCTTTGAGGCTTTTCGATGTGATGCCGTGTTGGATGCGGAAATTATCCGCGACATACACCTGATCATCGAAATTAATGAAGCCGTAGTGCTGCACCGGCCAATAAATCACCAGGACGAGGGCAATCAATACAACGGCGGCCAACCAGGAATGTCGCCGCCGCAAATCGGTTTTCACGGGCACAAGAACTCCTTCGATCCGCTGTTTGTTCTCTTCCATGAACGAAGCATGACATCATCAAATAAACTTTATCCGTTTCAATGCGAACAAAACCATCTTCAGCAACAGCCAACCGTGCTTCCAGCGGCTGATGTTGGTTGCGCCGTAGGTGCGTTCCCGATAACGGATGGGCACTTCCGCAATTTTCAGATTGAGCTTCGCGGCGCCGAACAGCAAATCAAAATCGCCGAACGGGTCGAAATCGCCGAAGTATGAACGGTTGGCGGCGATTTTTTCGTAATCTTTTTTCCACAGCACCTTCGTTCCACACAGCGTATCCTTGATGGGTTGCCCCAGCAGCCATGAAAATACCATGCTGAAAAATTTATTGCCCAGAAGATTGAAAAAGCGCATGGCCTCTTTTTCCATCGGATACACCAGGCGCACGCCGTTGACGAACTCAGCTTTTCCACCGGCTATCGCTTCGTAAAAGCGCGGCAGATCTTCCGGCGGAACGGTCAGGTCGGCATCCAGGATCATCAGGATATCACCTGCCGCCTCCTGGAATCCCAGGCGCACCGCATCCCCCTTGCCCCGGCCCTTTTGACGGATGAGTCTTGCCGGAAGCCGGGGATTTTCCCGAATTGTTTTTTCGATGGCCGCAAAGGTATCATCCAAAGAGCCGCCTTCCACAAAGATGATTTCTGTTTCACGGCCCATTTTGGGGACCCGTTCCATGATTTTCGGAATGTTGCCGGCTTCGTTGCGTGCGGGAACAACAACCGACACTTTCGGCGGTGTGCTTTCTTCCAACACACGGACATTGGGCCTCGCAACAAGAAAATGCGTCAACGCGAAAATCCTGAAAGGCCAAAGTTTCACCAGAAAACGGTTCAGAAAAGCGTCGAGAACGGGCGTGCGGACGGGCCAGAGAATCTCTTCTTTGCGGCTGATCACCTCGCAGTCGGCAAGCGCCAGCATCCCCGTGATGTCCTCCACCGTCAGCCAGTTCTGCAAAAGAAGGGGCTTGGCAAAGCCCAATTTTCTGACCGCCGCCAGCGGCAACTCCCACAAACGGCTGTAGAAATTGATGATGATGCGCGAACGCGGCGCGGCCAGTCGCGACGCTTTTTCCAAAACGGTCTGCACATCCCACAGCTCGTTGACCACGTCCGATAAAATCACGAAATCAAACGTTTCCCCAAGTTCGAGTTCTTGGGCGTCCGCGCAGATGATTCGCAGCTGCGGATGCCTCCGGCGCGCCTTTTCAACCATGACCGGTGAAAAATCCACGCCGACGCCGCAGGACGGCTCCAGGGCGGCAAGCAAATCGCCGCTTCCGCAGCCGATTTCAATGACTCGCTGACCGCGCGGAACCAGAAACCGCATCACCTCCACTAATCTTCGGTGATAATAAGCACTCCATCTGCTCCACTGGTCAAGATTTTCAGCAAGCTTGTTCCAGTGATCTATCCGTTCTTTTTTGTAAGAAAAATATTCTGTCTTGCCCGAGGGCAGTTCTTCCCTTTCCACAAATCAGGCCTCTTTATGATTTTGCGTTCAATAAAGACTTTTTACAATTTATTTTCAACCTTTTTTCTCACGAAAATCACACTGATCTGATCAGAATAAACAGCCTCCCAATCCTTTGCGCGGTTCATCAACCGGTGCGCAGCGGTGTTTGCCTTCAACAGAACCGCATCATGCGGATATTTTTTCAAAAAGACATCCCAACCTCTTCTTCCAGAAGAAAAAGCAAAATACTCCTGACAAACGTCTTCCCGATATGCCGTTTCATAACGTCCGTCGATGGCCACACGAAAGTCCCGATGACAGCACCACAGGATATACTCGCCCCAGTCAAAGTGGCACAGCAGATTTCCTCTGATCTGGTTTGACTTCAGCCAGGCCAGCGCCTTGATGGGATAGGCATCCGACGAAACAAAAAACCTGAAGGTGGGAATGACATGAATCTGCCGCACCGGATAGCAATACAAATAGACGGCGACCAACAGTCCTGCAAAAAAAACCGGGAAAACATGCGCGGCAAGCCGCAACCCTCTTTGTTCCATGGCGCCGAAAATTTCCGTCAGCCACAAGGGCAGGTAAGCGCCCAGCACCAATCCGAAAAAGACATTATGGCGTACATGCACAAAACCCAAGTATGTCACAACACACACAACCAATATTTCCGTGATGTTTTTTTTCTTGAGAAAAATCAAAATCGCCAGGCCAAAAAAACCGGCAACGAGAAACAAGGACACAGGAAAAACATAAACGCCGGATTTCAAAGCTTTGATGGCCGAATACCACTCGGTGATGTCGGCCCGCTCAAGAAATACGGCGTGAACGGTATATATCCAATAATCGAACCCGTAAGGATTAATCAGTGTAACCGACAGGGAGAGAACCCCCCACAGGAAATAAGAAACGGCCGTTTTTTCGCGCGCCAGCAAGCCCCCAAGCCCGTATAAAAAAATCACGCCCAAGCCAGAGACAAATCCGCCGTGGACATTGCACCAAACAACCATCATCACCGGTAGCCAGCGCAAGAGCGACGCCTTTCCGGAATTTCTCACGCTTTCCAAAATATAGATGGTCAGCGCAAAGAAGAAGAAGGTGAAAATCTGAGCCCTGACCGGAACATAGCCGAAAGAAATCAAAATCATCACAAAAACCAAGGTTGCCAGAGCAAAGCCCTGACGTCCGCCCCTTTTGATGGCGGTCGCGTAGACCAGACAGATCGTGACCACAGCCAGCACGTATTTCAGAAATTGCAAGCTGGCCGGGCCAAAATATTTCTGAAGACCGAAAAAAATAACGCCGGTCAGCCATTCATGGTATACCCATAAGGGCTTGGTCGGCGTGTAGGCAAAGACGTCCTGATACGGAAAAAATCCTTCTTCCCAAAAAACGCGGCCGAACGAAAGATATCCCCACAAATCATAGTCGGCCAAGCCTTTGTTGAACAAAACCACAAAAAAAAGATAAAAACCCATGCCCAGAATCAGGCCGGCAAGCACCCGCATCAGCGCTCTGAAGGGAAAAAATTGCTTCGTCATGCAATCAAAGAATCAATTCAACCATGTCCTTTATTCGTCTGATTCGGATTATTCAATGTCTCTGCGTCAAAATCAATAACTTTTTCCGCGAGGAAAATTCATCCGGCAGGATTGGATTGACACGCCTGTTTATTCTTGTTAATGAATTTCATAAACTTAAGCGGCCCCCGGCCGCTCTTGTCGGTGCTTTGCCCCCATGACAACGCAGAAAAACGATTCATATTCCAAATGGCTTTCTTTTTTTCTCGGCATCTCGATTTGCGCGATTTTGGCCACCGAATTTATCTTAAATCTGACGCCGCCCATTTCCCGCGACGCCCTCATTCACCATCTGGCCATCCCCAAACTATGGCTGAAGCACGGCGGCATTTATGAAATCAAATGGGCGGGCTTTTCCTATTACCCGATGAATGTGGATTTGCTTTATCTGTTCCCACTTTACCTGAACATGGATTTTTTGGCCAAGTTCATTCACATGGCCTTTGGACTCGGCACCGCGGGGCTGATTTATCTTTATCTGAAAAAAAGATTCGGCAACCTCGCCGGGCTTCTGGGCATGGTGATTTTTTTGAGCACCCCGATCATTGTGCGTCTCTCCACCCAGGCTTATGTTGATCTGGGATTGATCTTTTTCACAACGTCAAGCCTCCTGGCCTTCATCCGCTACCGCGACAGCCGATTTTCGGAATCGAAATGGCTTCTTGTTTCGGCAGCGGCCATGGGGCTGGCGCTGGGAACGAAATACAATGCTTTGATCGCCTGGTTTTTTATCACGGCGGCCATTGTCTTTGTTTACGCCAGAGAAACGCAAAACCAGCCGCGGGCCCTGCGGGCCGGCTTGATCTTCTTTGCCGTGTCTCTTCTTATTTTCTCGCCGTGGCTCATCAAAAACTGGCTCTGGACGGGCAATCCGTTTTTCCCTCTCTTCAGGGGATGGCTGTCCCTCGGTCATTCCCCGGCGCAGGAGGGAATTTACTCCGTCGTTTCGGGGGGCGCCTCCCGGGGAATCTTTCAGACGCGGGAGATGCTCTACGGAGAGCATTTCTGGCAGAGCCTGCTTATTCCTGTTCGGTATTTTTTCCAGGGACAGGACAACAGCCGCCAATATTTTGACGGCGTGCTCAATCCTCTGCTCCTCTTGTTGCCTCTTTTTGCCTTTGCAAAAAAAGATTTTCAACACGACAAAATGCTCTTCGCGACTTTCGCCGTCTTTTTTCTGCTGACCGCCACGTTTCTCGACCAGACCAGAATCCGCTACATTTTGCCGGTGGTTCCCGTTGTGGTCATTCTGTCTGTGATGGGCCTGGTGAACATTTTTGAATGGGGCGGAAAGCGCCCGCCGGTTTTAAAAAACATCATCTATTTGGGGACCGCCGCGGCTTTCATCGCCCTGATGACGCTCAACGGGCTCTACGCGAAAAATTACTATCAGAGTATCAGACCGATGAGTTACGTTCTGGGCAGGGAATCGAAAGATGATTTCATCAGCCGTCACCTTATAGGTTACCCCGCCGTGAAATTCATCAACACCCACACACCCCCAGAGGCCAGAATCCGTTTAATCCTTTTCGCCGGCCGCGGCTACTATCTGGACAGGCCCTACGAAGAAGGGCCCGACTACGGAATGTCCGATATCAAACAAATAGTGGAGCACTGTCAGGATGACGGCGCTTTTCAGAGCTATCTTCAATCCTTAAACTGCACGCATCTGCTTGTGCGGACGGCGCTTTTTGAAAAATTTCTGCGGGACAACTACAACGATCAAACACGGCAACTGCTGGTTCAGCGCATGCAAAACGCCCTGCGGATGATTTTCGATCAGGAAGGATGCGCCGTTTACGAAATCGCCGTAAAAAACAACCTCCGCTGATTCAATTCCAGCCGCGGTCCAGTTTCTGCGGAATCAACGTGCCTTGTTCTTCGAAAGAGAATTTTGAAAGGCATGAAAAAGGCGCATCGCGCCGAAAAGAAGAAAAACTCCGCCCAGCAAAAACATAAAAAAAGCGAAAATCAAAGAGGGGCTTCCCCCGTACATGGGCATGTTCCGGGTTGGCTCTTTTCTGTCAAACCGGATTTCCATGGTATCGCCGACCTTCAGCATATCCCATTGCTGTTTGGTGATGGACCCGGTGGCGCTTATTTTCCCGCCCCCGAAAGGAACAAACCAGTAATCCACGGAATACGCCCCGCTTCCGTCCGACCCCGTCTGGAAATGCTTGCCGGTGATGTGGCCCACCGCCTTTCCCTCATACGCCCGCGCGCGCTGATACTCCGCATAGGCGCCCCAGCTGCCGGACAGAAAAAGCACTCCCACGGCAACGCAAACCAGACTCCAGAAAACAACAGACAGGGAAATCTTCACCCCGCGCTCCTCTCGCGATTTTTTGTATTTTTTCTCACGAAAAAACAAATTTCAACAAATAATTTTGCAAAACCTTTTGCATAAGCATAAAAAAAGGGAGGGTATTCACCCCCCCCCTTTTTTGTAAGCTATTTTCTTGTTACGGAATTGTTGACGGAGTAAGTGTCATCTGACCATTAGAATCAATTGAGACAGTCGCCGGATTGACACCCCATGTGTCAGGACCTTTACAGGTAATCGATCCGCCCGTACCGCTCAAATCTGATGGTTTAGTCGTCACGCCCTGGGTCTGGCTGTAGCCGGCACCTTGTAACGCAGCAAGGCTAATGTCTTCAGCAGAGGGGTTATCAACCGTGTAGGCCACCGACGCGGTATAGGCGTTTTTGCAGTCCGTATTCAGTGTTGAGACATAACCTCTTTTTCTGTACTGGATGAACTGCGGAATGGCGATCGCCGCCAGAATTCCAATGATCGCGATAACGATCATCAACTCGATCAACGTGAAACCTTTCTCACTTTCTGCTTTGCGGAAAATCTTTAACATAACCTACCTCCTTATTTTTTGTTGTTTTGTTGTTAAACCGTTTCTCCAACTTTTTTTCCTGAGCCGGTTTTTTTCTTTTGACTTATGAGTATTCAACTTATATGCCAAGAAGAACATTTTGCTCCATTTTTTTCGTTCATCGACAATTTATCAAATAAAATCAATCGACAATCCTTTTATCCCCAATCTTCGCAGTTGTTTTGTACATACCTTTGTTCTGAAGAAAGCGGGTTTTTTCACCAAATACCCGTAAATTTCACCGCCGCCAATTAATTATTTCCCATCATTATAAAATGTGCTAGTAATGGGCCGAAAAATGAATCGGGAATGATGTAAATGTTTGAAGTAACTATTATAAAATCGTTTTCCGCCGCACACAGCCTTTTCACCGCCGAAGGAGACAGCGAAAAGCTCCACGGCCATAATTTTAAGGTGGAAGTCACGGTAGTCGCCCCTTCTCTCAACCGAAACGGATTGCTGATGGATTTCCGTGACTTGAAAAAACACCTCAATGACGTCCTGGATAAAATGGACCACCGGCATCTCAATGATCTTGATTGTTTTGCCGGCAGGAATCCTTCCGCTGAACACATTGCCCAACAAATAGGCCATGAATTGGCCGGCAAACTCAAGGGCGCCCCGGTGCGTCTTTCCAGGGTAAAAGTCTGGGAATCCCGGGATGCTTTTGTAAGCTACATCCCGGAGGAGTGATTTATTCATGAAGGCATTTTTATGATTGACATACAAAATCAAAAAGATTTCCGAAACATCGACATCAATAAAGTCGGCGTGAAAAACATCAAATATCCGCTCATCGTGCTGGACCGCGCCCGAGGAACACAGCAGGTGAACGCCTCCGTCAACATGTATGTCAATCTGCCCCGCCACTTCAAGGGCACGCACATGAGCCGGTTTGTGGAAGTGCTCAACGAATTCCGCGGGCAAATCAGCATCAAGACCTTCCTAGGCGTTCTGGAAAAAACGCGCCAGAAGCTCCACGCCCAATCGGCGCATATGGAAGTAGAATTCGCCTACTTTCTGGAAAAGACCGCCCCTGTTTCCAACGCCAAGAGTCTGATGGAATACCGCTGTCTTTTCGCCGGCGAAACAAACGGAGAGACAAACGATTTTCTGGTGGGCGTCACCGTTCCGGTCACCACCGTTTGCCCCTGCTCGCGGGAAATCAGCCGATTCGGCGCCCACAATCAGCGCAGCATCGTCACGGTCAAGGTGCGCTTCAAAAAATTTTTCTGGATCGAGGACCTGATAAAATTAGTGGAAGAATCGGCCAGCGGTGAGGTATACTCTCTATTGAAACGGGTGGATGAAAAATACGTGACGGAAAAGGCTTATGAAAACCCGAAATTTGCGGAAGACGTGGTGCGCAGCATCGCCGTAAAGCTCAACCGGGATGAGAATTTCACCTGGTACAGCGTGGAGGCGGAAAATTTCGAAAGCATTCACAATCACAGCGCCTACGCCTTCGTGGAAAAAGGAGAAACCCATGACCGCCGTGAAAAAGAATGATTTCTTCAACCTCTATCATCATGGATTCATCCGCACGGCCGTCTGCATTCCGGAAGTGAGGGTCGCCGATACCGCGTTCAACGCGAAGCACACCTTGCTCTTGGCGCGAAAGGCCGCGGAGGAAAAAGCCCTGTTCGCCATCTTCCCGGAGCTGGGCCTGTCAGCCTATTCCAATGAAGACCTTTTTCATCAGGACGCGCTGCTTGCGGGCGTGCGCGACGCCATCGCCTTTGTCCAAAAGGAATCCGCAAAAATCAACCTGATTTTCGCCGTCGGGGCCCCCCTGCAGATTGACTGCCGTTTGTTCAACTGCGCCGTCGTGTTCTACCGCGGCAAGATCCTGGGCGTGGCCGTGAAATCCTACCTGCCCAATTACCGCGAGTTTTACGAGGCGCGGCAGTTCACGCCGGCCCTGGCCGCGCTGCCCGCAACCATCGAGCTGGCCGGCCAGCGCAACATTCCCTTCGGCGCCGACATCATTTTCGAGGCCGCCAATGTGCGCAATTTCAGATTTTACCTCGAAATCTGCGAGGACCTCTGGGTTACGGTTCCGCCGTCGAGCTTCGCGGCGCTGGGCGGCGCCACGGTCATCGGCAACCTGTCCGCATCCAACATTACCATCGGCAAATCCGATTACCGTCATCAGCTGGCCGCTAACCAGTCCGCCCGCTGCGTGGCCGCCTATCTCTACGCCGCCGCCGGACCGGGGGAATCCACGACGGATTTGGCCTGGGACGGCCACGCGATGATTTACGAAAACGGCAATCTTCTGGCCGAATCCGACCGTTTTTCCCAAAAGCCGCAAATCATTTACGGCGATATTGACCTCGACCGGCTCGCTCAAGACCGGATGCGCCTGACGACATTCGGCCAGAACGCCGCCGCTCATCGGGACCGTGCCGCCTCGCTGCGTCGCGTGCCGTTTGATCTCCATATCCCCAAAGGCCGCATTGCGTTGTCCCGCGAATATCCGCGGTTCCCCTACATTCCGGCGGATCCCGCCAAGCGAGACCAGCGCTGCTACGAAGCTTACAATATTCAGGTTCAGGGACTCGCCAAGCGCCTGCAGGCCTCCGGCATCAAGCACATCGTCATCGGCGTTTCCGGCGGCTTGGATTCCACCCACGCCCTGATTGTCGCAGCCAAAACGGCCGATTTGCTGAACCTGCCGCGTTCAAACGTGAAAGCCTACACGATGCCCGGATTTGCCACCTCCCGGAGGACCTATCAGAACGCCCTGACATTGATGAAGGCCCTCGGCGTGGAATCCAATGAAATAGACATCAGGCCGGCCTGCCTGCAGATGCTCAAAGACATCGGGCATCCGTTTGCCGAAGGCAAAAAGGTTTTTGACATCACCTTTGAAAACGTTCAGGCAGGCCAACGCACGGCGCACCTGTTCCGTCTGGCCAACATGCGCGATGGGCTGGTCGTGGGGACGGGGGATTTGAGCGAGCTGGCTCTAGGCTGGAGCACCTACGGTATCGGCGATCACATGTCGCACTACAACGTCAACGCCAGCGTGCCCAAGACGCTGATTCAACACCTGATCCGGTGGGTGGCCAAAACCGGCCAGTTCTCCGACGATGTGTCCCGAATTCTTCTGGACGTTCTGGAGACGGAAATCTCGCCGGAGTTGATCCCCGGCGAAAAGAACGGCAGGCCCGGTCAGAAAACAGAGGAAACCATCGGCCCTTATGAATTGCAGGACTTCAACAACTTCTACATCACCCGTTTCGGTTATCTGCCGACCAAGGTCGCTTTTTTGGCCTATCACGCCTGGCGCGACAAAACAAAAGGCTCCTGGCCCGACATTCCGGAAGACAAAAGAAACGCCTACACCCTGAAAGAAATCAAGAAATGGCTCTACGTTTACCTGTATAGATTTTTCAAGACCTCACAGTACAAACGATCCTGCGTACCCAACAGCCCCAAGGTGGGATCGGGCGGGTCGCTCTCTCCGCGGAGCGATTACCGAGCGCCCAGCGACAGCGAGGCAACCATCTGGCTTGCGGATTGGAAAAACATTCCGGAGGATAAAAAATGAAGAGGAGGGAAGCCTACAAGGATTTCGACGCCACGGAATTGTTCTGCCCCAGATGCCAAAGAGCGGTGGCCGTCAGGAAAAGACTGCTTTTGGTGCTGCAAGAAGGCGAAAAATACGACTACAGCTGCATCTATTGCGGGACATCCGTGGGTGACAAGCTGGTCAAGGAAAACGGCGATTCAAAAATCATCCTCTGCTGACGGAGGTCATTTCGATTTTTTCTGAAGCGCCTTTTGCAGTTTGTCGGCCAGAAGCCCCGAACCCAGCTTTGCCGAAGCATCTTCAAAAAACACTGAAACGTCCCTGCCTTTTGCTTCTCCGCCGAGGTAGTCCGCCAGCGTTTCCCGGCTGTGCACGTCCTCATGGCAATAAACGCACAGGTTTTCCCAGTTGCTGCCGTCCGGAGGATTGTTGTGATGATTGCCGTCCTTGTGATGCACGGTCAAAAGATGCCGGTTGGCTTCGGTGAACTCCCGGCCGCAGCGGGCGCAGATCAAGCCGTTGAGCGCCAGAGATTTTTCCCGATAATCTTCGCCGACGAGGACTTGCTGCGCCTTTTTCATCTCGCGGACCAAATCCTCCGCGGATTTGGAGGCCTCCGCCGCTGGAGAAGCCGGTTTTCTCTGAACCTTAACGGCACCCCATTTCTTGGAAAACGTCACCTTCCCCATATTACCCCGTTGAAGCCTTTTTCCCGCGTAAAAGGACATCCCAAAAAACCCTGAAGCCCCTGATGAGAGCCACACTATTTCTCAACAGTCTCAAAACGGGCACCCGCGCAATCAGCGGCGAAAGCAAGCCGAGGTTGCCGATGACATCGGTGATCAGCAGGCGCGAACGGGCTGAAGCGTTGGCGATGCTTTGCAGTTTTTGATTCAGGGTATCCGTGGAGCTGTTGAGGTTGGCCGAGATTTCCTCGATGTTCTTCATCACCAGAGGAAGCCGTTGATTGATCGTTTGCAGGGTCATCGAAAGTTCATCGGCCGCGCGCCACAATTTCAGAAGCACTGGGATACAGATGACGGCCACGGCAATCAGGACACTGACCAAAATTTTTAATGCCACGTCAAGATACATGGTTTATCTCCTTGCTTTTGAATTTCCGCAATCCGCCTTTGCGCAAAAAAACGCAGTCAAACTTATTTCGTGCTCTCTTCCCGGTAAGCTTCCAGACCGGCATCAATTGCCTGTTTCAAACGGTTTTTCTGGGTTTCAACGCTTTCGATCCCCTGCCGGGCAATCTCGCTGAGTTTTTCTTCAGCGGCAAGCGTCTGATCTTCTGCCGAGGCTTCAAATTCTTTCAGACGCCCAAGGGCGGCCTCGTAAGCGGCCTTGCTTTTTTCCACTGCTTTTGCGTATTCCTCTTTCGTTTTCACCAAAAGCTCGTCCGCCTTGCGGGCCAAATCTTCTCTGGTCTCCTTGCCGCTTTTGGGCGCAAACAACACGCCCAGAACGGCGCCAATCAAACCGCCGATGAACAGCCCCGTGAGCAAATCGCTGGTTCTCTCCGACATAAAACACCTCCTCATTTTTTTGATGATAATCAGAAAGCGTCAAAGGACGCTCGAGAATCTTTTTTTATCCCTCTCTTCATTTTTGCATAGTATAACATAAAACAACAGGGGGAAGTCCAAAAAAAATTAGGCGCTCACAAAAAGTGAACGCCTAATTATTTTTCCTGCAAACAAATGATGTAAGCAATTATTTAGCGGGCGCGGGAGCCGGAGCAGGAGCAGCTTCGGGAGCCGGAGCCGGAGCAGCTTCGGGAGCCGGAGCCGGAGCAGGAGCTTCAACCTTAGCGGGTTCTGCAGGAGCCTGTTCTTCAGCTTTTTTGCAACCAACGACTGAAAAAGAAGCAACCAACAGCATGGCAACAAAAATGGCAAATACTTTTTTCATTAACGGCTAACCTCCTTTCAAAAATTTTCAGGCCCGACGGACATCGAGCCTATGCATTGATGGCGAAGAATACGCCTTTTTTTTGCCTTGTCAAGAACAATTTTTATAAAAATATCGGGGGGGGGGTACCCTCCTTTTTTCTCTGATCTTCCGGCAAAATTCAGGAAAATCATGTTTCGGAATAACTTTAATATTTACGGAGCTTTATCAATGAACAAGCTTTTTGCGCATTTGCGGTGTTGCCATGATTTTTTTTGTATGCTACTGGATAAAAACTTTTTTCAGCGGATTTCAAATGGATGAAGACTTGTTAAAAATCGGGGAACTCACCGCGCTCATCCGGAAACTGCGTTCGCCGGAGGGCTGTCCGTGGGACAGAAAGCAAAAGAAAGAAGACATCGGCAAATACATCCTGGAAGAAGCCTATGAGGTGGCGGATTCTCTCGCGCAGCAAAGCCCTCAGGCGCTGAAGGAGGAATTGGGCGATTTGCTTTTTCAGATATTGTTTCTGACGGAAATCAGCGCCGAAGAAGGGTCGTTCTCCCTGAACGACGTCGCCGACGAAATCATCCAAAAAATGATCCG
>ERZ795047.586-NODE-586-length-44714-cov-7.037708_pt1 | contig 44714 bp, 31 predicted proteins | sample MGYA00375131_ERZ795047 | MGnify/ENA primary metagenome ERZ795047 (study PRJEB30176, sample SAMN05720228) | activated sludge metagenome | isolation source: Anaerobic digester | place: Japan | collected 2015-05-20 ... | reverse complement strand
GAATATAAAATCGTTTACACCAGCTTTGTCTGAGCTTTCGCCGTTGTTGCAGTAATTGCTGCCTTATCTTTGGTATCGGCCTTTTCGGCTTTATTGGCTTTTGCGACGGGAGTCTTGGAAGCACTCGCATTTTGAACGGGTTTTTTCTCGCTCTCGGTCGGTTTTTTATCGGAGGTTGCTGCGGCAGCCTTATTAACCGCGTTTTTGTCGGTGGATTTAACTTCCACTGCTTTACTCGCGGCTTTCTTATCTGTCGCTTTTACGTCGGAGACTTTCTCGCCGGCCTTCTTATCGGCGGATTTAACTTCTGCGCCTTTGTTTGCCGACTTTGTGTCGGCGGCTTTCTCGCCGGGCTTAATCGTAGCCTTTTCGGCGGGTTTTGCCTTTTTATCGATCGGCGATTCCGCTGCCTTGACCCCGTTCTTTGCGCCGGTCGCGGCAGCGGGCGCTTTTTCTTCTGTCTTTTTTGACTTTTTGCTTTCGGAATTAATGGTTTTTCCGTTCTTTGGTGCATTATCCTTAATAGGATCGGTCGTAATAGTTTCCTTTTTGCCGTTGGTTTTCTTTTCGGCAACTGGTGTTTTGACTTCGTTGACGGTGGCAACCGTTTCTTTCTTCATCTTTTCGGCGCGGGCTTCGTCGTAGTAGGCCTTGAGCGCGTGCAGAACGGATTTGTGCTGTGTTGTGCTTAGAGGCGACGGCGCAGGAACAGGTTCTGCCGCCTTAACAGGAGCATTGTTCACTTTGGAATCAATATACTGCGCCCCCATCTCCATGCGCTTTTTCTTCTCGATGCGCTTCAGAATAAAGTTAGGGATGGTGAAGTCGTTAAGCCTGTGAATAAACATCGCGTCTTGCAGACTGCGCATGACGATGCGGGAGTTAAGCCCTTCGAGATTGGCGGGGTCGTCCTTTTTCTTGTCGTATTCTGCTATCGTCTGGAGCACTTTTTCAAGGTAATTTATCTTTACGTTGAACTCGTTCCAGGTCTGCGCGATTATGCTGATTGCCGAAAGAGATGGTACGAATATGTACATAACCGCTTCTGTCCATGTGGGATTTATGGCAAACGCAAAAATAACGAGAAGCGCGATAAAGGCAAGCCACAGCGCGTACAAAAAGCTCTTTACCGCGAGCATATTGTAATAATCGAGCTCAAAACGCTTTTTTATGGCGTTGAAATGAGCGTATTTGTTTTCGGCCTCTTCGGGCGTGTCAAAATAGTAATTACGTACTCTGTCGTGCTTTTTGAATTTTTCGGCAAAGTTAAGCATGCGCTGATGGCTTATGTTTATCATTATTGCCTTGTTGGCAAAAAGACTGAAGACGTTTATGTCATACAACTCGATGAGCGTCACGCTCTGCTTGTCCCAACGTTTTATAGCGATATTAAAAACGATCTGCAGAATAATCACACAGCCAGATAGCAAAACAATGATCTCGGAAAGAAGCGCCGAGACCTGTTGCAGATTCTGAATATTGGGAAACAAAACGGCGAGAAACTTGTTTACGATACTGAAAACGGGCATCAAAAAGGACAAGAAAACCTGCAAATACATGATCCGTCTTTTTTTAGTGGAACAGTATTCTGCCGCCCAAAGATATCTTAAGTTGTTTCTGTCATTCTGCTTTTGATATACGTTTGCCATAATTTCTTATATTATAACAAGATACGACAAATATTTCAATATCCTGTTTTCCTTCTGTAAGGCTAAATGGCGTCAGCTTTAGTCTCCTGCCTGTACATATAGAGCGATTTTGTCAAAAACGCTATAAACTCTTCACGGATATTCACAGGTCCCTTTATGTACAACTTATCGCCGAACGCCGCGCACCACGCGAAAAATACGGGGCTTTTTTTGACTTCGGCGCTCAATTTGCACCATTCTCCATTCACTTTATCTATTTTGACTTCCACGCCGAATCTGTCCATGATCGAATCAATAATGGACTTGTGAAACTCGAGTTCCACCATGACATCGTCGCCCGTAAACATTGAAAACGCTTTGCGCTTATATTCGGCGATGTCAAAACTTACCGCGCATTCGGAAATCTGTATCCTCTCCTCTTCCACTTCCACGTCTGCCATGCGGTCGATGCGGTAGTTGGCGAGGTTTTTATACTTGTCGGCATAGCACACAAGGTAATAACACTCGTTGCAGAACACCAGCGCAATGGGATTGACGAGGTATCTTGCACCGTCTTTGCGGAAAACCACTACCCCGTTTTCGTCATAATCAAAATACTTGAAGGAGATTTTTCTATCGTTATTTATCGCTTCGTCTATTTGGGTTATGTTGTTGTAAATGCACTCGTTCTTGTACTTCTGAACGTCAAAATACACGCCGTTCTTTAACGTGTCGGCGCGGTAGCTTCCCGCCAGGTTGGCTATCTTTTCCACCAGCTCTTCGGTCTTGTTTTCGGTGATGAAATTTGCCGACTGTACGGCGTCGATTAAAATCCTGAGCTCCGGCACGCTGAAATCGGACTGGTCGACAAAATACATATTACGTCTGCTTCTCTTGCAGTGTACGACGTAACCGTGCTCGTTTAATACGTCAATGTCGCTGTAAAGCGTCTTTCTGTCGCAGCAGATTCCCGCGTCGGCGAGTTTCTTGATTATCTCAATTGTGTCCAGGGGATGATCCTCGTCGCTGTCTCTCATCAAAATTTCCCAGACTTTGAGAAGCTTGATTTTTTGAAAATTTTCTTTGCCCATAAACTCCTCCAAAAACCTTATCATTTTGAGTAATTATAGCATACAAAAACGCCTTTGTAAACGTAAAGGCGGGCGGGTAACGGGACTTTCGGTCAAAATTCCAAAAAGTTTTTAATCGAAATAAATATCGCTTAAATGCCGCATGAAAAACGTGCGCCCTTTTAAAGGACGCGCGTCATAGTTTTTCGTTATTATTAAAGCGGCTTTAAAAATACCTGAGTGAAATACAATGTGCCGTTTGCTTTCTTCGCCACTCCTATACCGGTTTGCGTATAGTTCCTTCCGAGAATGTTGGCTTTGTGTCCCGGTGAGTTCATCCACGTGTTTACGACTTCCTGCGCGGTTCTCTGCCCGTAAGCAATATTTTCTGCCGCCGCCGAAAATCTCAGGCCGAAAGACTCCATCATCTTAAAAGGCGAGCCGTACACGGGGGACGTGTGAGAGAAATAATTGTTGTCAATCATGTCCTGGGACTTTATTCTCGCCACTCTTGCCGCCTGCCAGTTTGAAGCAAGGGGCTTAAGACCGTTTTTGCTCCTTTCGATATTAATAAGCCTTAAGACCTCGTCCTCAATAGTCTTAAGCGGCGCCGCAACGGGAATAGTAACCTTCTGTCCGACGTAGATGAGAGAGGGATTTGCTATCTGCGGATTAGCCTTGATAAGTTCCTGTATTCCCACTTCGTATTTTACGGCTATTTTCCATAGGCTGTCCCCTTTCTGGACGGTATAGACCGTAGCCGCAGCGGGGATTGCGTCATCAAAAAATACCGTCGCGCCTTCTTCCGTTTCGGCTTTCGCGGTTTTGTGGCTTACAACGGGCATAAACGCAAGCATAACCGCCATAAAAAGAATAATAAGAAATCTTGTCGCTTTCATAGTCACCTCACTTTTATTATCTTGAAAGCGACGGAAAACAAAAGAAACGAAAACAAATTTCCACGAATTTACAAATCAAATAAACCGAACCCAAAATGTGAGGTTCACCTTTATTTTAATCTTTGCTTGGTCTTATAAAAGTCCTTCCACGGGTCGGGCTTTGACAATCGCCTGACGGCTTCTTCCATGGTTATGCCGTCGGGAGCGACTTTGTCAAGTTCTTCCCACGATATCGGCATCGCGACTTTTGCGCCTTTTCGCGCGCGGAGCGAATAGGGAGCGACGCTGGTAGCTCCGCGGCCGTTGCGAGCCCAGTCGATAAATATCTTGCCGTCGCGCTTATTCTTTCTTATATTGCTTGTGTATCTGTCGGGCCATTGGTTTTCCATCAGGACGGCAATCTTTTTGGAAAACGCGCCGAAGGTCTCCCAGTCAACAGAAGGGACAAAGGGCACGACGACGTGATAACCCTTGCCGCCGCTGACCTTCAAGAATGATTTAAGCGAGAGTTTTTCAAGTATGCTGCGTAAGTCTTTCACGCCTTGGCGCACCTTTTCAAGGGGCATGCCTTCGTCTGGGTCGAGGTCGAACACCATGACGTCGGGTTTTTCCGCCTCGTCCACCCGACTGCCCCAGGTGTGAAACTCCAAAGTGCCCATTTGGGCTTCGTAAACAAAGCCTTTAGGTTCCTCAATATAAAAATACTCCTCTTCACCGCTGCCGGTCTCGATGGGAGTTATGACAATATTCTTACTTCTGGAACCGGGGTGCTTTTTGAAAAAGCATGGCTCGCTTATGCCCTTGGGGCACCTTATTATGCTGAGTATCCTGTTGCCTGCGTACTTAAGCATTCGCTCTCCCGCACGGGCATAATACTCCACGACATCCCTCTTTCTTATATCGGGGTTTTCAAACATCACCTTATCGGGATTTGTAATTTTTATGCCTTCTATCTCTATTTCGCCGCCCCTGAGTTTTGCCTTCGGCTCCTCAATTATTTCTGTCATTTCTACCTCTTCTTCACTGACTTCCTGTTTTACGTCCTTGGGACTTTTATCACGTCTCATTCCTTTGAAACTCGCCTGTCGTAATAAGTTGTCGTCCGTCCATTCGGCAAAGCGCGCTTCACAAATCAATGTCGGCTCGACAAAACATACCTCCTCCGCTCCGCTTTTTTTGACCTTCCCCTCAAACGCGGGGGTGTCGCGTTTTATCTTTTTAAGCTCCCGCAACATATCCTTGCGGTCTTTTTCGGAGAAGCCCGTGCCTGCGCGGCCGCAAAAGACAAGCTTTTCCTCGTCATAATATCCGAGAAGCACCGAGCTTATACCGTCGTCCTGCTTATCGGAAATTGTATAACCTGTTATGACAAACTCCTGTCGCTTGCCGCACTTGATTTTTACCCAGTCGCCGTTACGTGAGCCTGTGTAGACCGAATCGGCCTTTTTCGCAATCAACCCTTCAAGGTCGTGAGCACAGGCGTTTTCAAAGTTTTTTGCGCCGTTCCCCTTTATATGCCTGCTGTAATAAATGTTTCCGGGGGCGTCCTTAAGTAAGTTTCCGAGTATTTCCTTTCTTTCGATAAGAGGTTTATTCCTTAAGTCATCTCCGTCCAGCGCAAGAATGTCAAAAACTGCATACGTGACCTCATTATTCCCCTTGTCTTTCATATAGTTCTGGAGTGCCTGGAAGTCGGTTTTGCCCTTATCGTCGACAACGACCATTTCGCCGTCCAATACCATAGGTCTTTTTTTGGCAAACCGTTCGAGAGACGCCGCCACTTTTTCAAAATGCTTTGTGTAGTCCTTGCCGTTTCGGGTCATAAGGCGCGATTTGCCGTCTTCGACATAGGCCACGATTCTGTACCCGTCGTACTTGGTCTCAAAGAGCCAGTCACTGCCTTTCGGCGGAGTATCGACAAGGCGGGCGAGTTGTACGCCCGCATTATCAAAAGGGTTTTTGAGTGTCTCAACCTCCTCGCCCTTCTCTATCTCATCCATGGTGCGGCCCGTTCTGAAGCTGGTGGTAAACCCGCTTATTCCGTCAATATTCCGGGCGTATTCGTCTTTATCCTTTACAAGGAGCCAGTTGTCCTTTGTGTCCCCTTCTCTTGCCGCTATTAGGACAAGTCCCCATTTGCCTTTAAGCCTTTCGCCGAAAATTTCAAACTTCAATGAGCCTTCTTCCAGCCCTACTTCGACATCGGCAATCGGTTCCCAATATCCTTCGTCCCACAGCATGACCGTGCCGCCGCCGTACTCGCCTTTGGGGATCGTTCCTTCAAAGTCCTTATAGTCAAAGGGGTGGTCTTCCACGCGTATGGCGAGCCGCTTGTCGGCAGGGTTAAAGGAAGGACCTTTGGGGATTGCCCAGCTAAGCAGCACGCCGTCCCACTCCAGGCGAAAATCATAGTGGTCGCGCCTTGCAAGGTGGTGCTGCACGACATAGTGAAGCTTTTTTGCCTTGCGCTTTTTCTCGGCGCCCTTGGGCTCGGCGGTCTTTTCAAAATCCCTCTTTTCGTTGTACTTTTCAAGCTTTGCCATAGATCATTTCCCTTGCGCTTTCTTTTTTTCGGAAGGTGTTTTGTCGAGCTTCTTGGGCGTACTTGTGCGCCTTGCGGTGGTACTCTTCGTTTCTTTTTGCGAAAACTCTATGCTCTTAAGCAGCGCGTCCATAAGGTTTCCAACTCTGCGCGGCTCGGTTTCTTTGGGTATCTCCAGCTTTTTGCCGCTTATCTTGGAATCGATCAGGGCGACAAGTTTTTCCCTGTACTCGTCCTTGTAATCGGAAATGCTGAACTCGCCGCTCATGTTTTCGATAAGGTTTTGGGCGAGTTCCAACTCTTTTCCCGAAGTCGTTATTTTGATGTTTTTCGCGGGCGAAGGCATAATCTCTTCTTCAAAAAACAAGGTGTTCAAGAGCATCTGCCCGTCTCTCACACGCAATACCACTATTGTGTCCTTATTACCGAGCACGGTTTTGGCTACTCCCGCCATATTTTTGCTGTCCATCGCGCCCATAAGCAGGCTGTAGGCTTGTTCGGCTCCTGTGGGCATGACGTAATAGGTCTTGTCAAAGTAAATCGGGTCAATCGACTTAAGGTCGACAAATTTTTCAATTGTTATTGTCTTGTCACGCTTACTCTTTATTTTTTCGAAATCGTTGTCTTCCAAAATGACGTACGTGTCGTCCTCATACTCGTAGCCTTTTACGATATCCTCGTTTTTGACCTCCCTACCGTCGCAGTCCACGCAGGTTTTTTTGTATTTTACCCGCGACATTGTGGCTTTATCGATAAAGTTGAACGCAATGTCGTTGTTTTTTACGCAGGAATGCAAAGTTATGGGAATATACACAAGCCCGAAGCTTATGCTGCTCTTATAAGAATACGCCATAAAAATTCTCCTTAACCTTATTATGGCGTTTTAACAATTCAAATATCAATATGGAAAACCAAAAAACAGGCTCCATCTTTGTGCACGCGCCCTTCCTCGCATAATTTTCCCCATTATTAAGCGCGCTGTAAGATAAAGCCTGTCGTTGTCGAAGATTGTATCACGACCACGACAGAAGATTTTAAGTTATTTTGTCGAAATTTGTCTTATCCGAAATATATAGGATTAGTTATGGCGTATACGGACAGCGGGCGTTTGGCAAAGATGTTTTTCTTGTCTTTGAGGAATCTTATCGCAAAGTCTGCCATTACCGAAAGCCCTCTCGGCTTTCTCCTTATCTCGGCTTGGATAAAACCGTTTTCGGTGATTTCAAATTCCTTTTCAAAAGGCGCGGTACGCTTTGCCTTATAGACAAATTTCTGTCCGTTCTGGTCGTTTACTATAAGGGTATGACCTTTCTTAAGTTTGTCCACCTTGACAAGCGCTTTGGTGTTTTTGTCAAGCTTGACCGTGTCTCCCGCCACTGCGTCGCCGTAACTAAGGTATATCATAGACGATGTGGGCGAGTCGGTAATAACGCACCTACCCCTCTTTATGGCATCGAGTATGTCCTCTTTTGTGTTTGCCTTGGCGTAGACATGGGTCGTGGGACGGGCGAAAATGCTGATTATTCTGAAGTAATCATAGTGATAGTCGCTGCCGCCGACGATGGGTATCTTTTTGCCTTCCATAAGTTCTTTGTGCCACCACTCGATGGTCTTCATGTTGTCTGCGCGCATAGGGCCGTTCCACGCTTCCACCGTGTCGCGATAGAAGTCAAAGTCCCAAAGCCACGGACATATCGAGCAGAAGGGGTGGTTTAAGCTTATTACCGCGCCGTTTGCCTTTGCCTGGTTTATCAGAGTTTTGAAGTCCTCAAAGCTGTTTACGGCAAAACTCCCTTCATAAGGGGTTTCCTTTCCCCAGATGTTGACGTGGCCGTTATAATGGGTAAGTTCCACGCCGGGGATAATGTTGAGACCCGGAATTTCGGGAAGGTGATGATTGTGTGCAAAATTGTTGTGGTCGGTGCTGATAATGAAGTCCAGTCCGCGCTTAAGTGCCATTTCGCCCAGCATCTGTATGGTCTTTGCTCCGTCGGAATGGACGCTGTGCATGTGAAGGTCGCCCTTTAAATAGCGATATTCCTTTAATTGGAAGGTAATTGTGTATTTTATGTCGAGATAATCCCCTCTTACCATATATGCGCCGCAAAGTATGCACCATCTGCCTTCGGTTATGGGCAGCTTTTTGTACCCGGGCGAGGAATAGCACTCCGAAAGGGTTATCTCCCTTTGGCTGGAGCCCGACGCGCCGACATCGTTGCCGTCTTGGTCGAGGAGCGCAAGGTCAATGACGTTTTTGTCATCGGACGGAATGGAATCTGCGTCGTCGCCCTCATAAGAATAGGCTATCGTCAGCTTTTCAACATCGGCAGGAACATCGAAATACGCCTTGAGAAATTGCCTTCTCTGCTCTTTTGTAACACGAAAATCAATGATCAGCTTTTTTTCCATTTCTTCCTCCGTCCGTTGAATTTTGACACTACCACTATAGCACACTTGCCTCTGTATGACAATATGCATTAAAATATAGATTTTCACGCTTTGGTATGTTATAATTTTTTTATGAAAAAAATTCACGTTATCTGCAAAACACACCTTGACCTCGGTTTTACCGATTTTGCCGCAAATATCCTCTCAAGATACCGCGGAGAGTTTATTCCCAACGCCATAAAACTTGCCGGAAAATTAAATAGCGGCGGCGAAAAAAAGTTTGTCTGGACGACAGGCTCATACCTGATTTACGACAGCCTGAAAAACGCCGCTCCCGAAAACAGACAGAAACTGGACGACGCGATAAGGCGGGGATACATAACCTGGCATGCCCTGCCCTTTACCACGCATACGGAATTGCTGGACGAGGACGTTTTACGATACGGGCTTGACATCGCGAAAGAGCTGGACAACACATACGGCAAAAAGACCGTCGCCGCCAAGATGACCGACGTTCCCGGGCATACCAAGGCAATTTTGCCCATTTTGCGTGAATACGGCATAAAATTACTCCATATCGGAGTTAATGAAGCGTCCTGCCTTCCCAATGTGCCCGACGTCTTCTTATGGAAGGACGGCGATGCCGAAGTTGCGGTAATCTATGAAGGAAGCTACGGCGGCGCGTTTAAGAACGAATATATCGACGATATTCTCTACTTTCTCCACTCGGGCGACAATCACGGCCCGTCAAACGAGGATAAGGTAAATGAAGTTTTCACTGAGCTGAGAAATCAATACCCGGACTATGAAATAAGCGCGTCAAGCCTTGACGAATATGCCGAAGAACTGTACAAAGTAAAGGATAAACTTCCCATAATCACTTCGGAAATAGGCGACACGTGGATACACGGCATAGCTTCCGACCCGTATAAGACGGGCGCGTACAGGGAGCTTGCCGGGCTTAAAAACCAATGGCTCGCGAACGGGAAACTTAAAAAAGGCTCCCCCGCTTACAACGGACTTTGCGACGGGCTTCTCACTGTCTCCGAGCACACCTGGGGAATGGACGTAAAAAGGTACCTTAGCGACTACGTCTACCTCAAAAACAATTTTGCCGCGGCAAGAAAAAAAGATAAGGTAACGACCCGCCTCACTCTTGACAACCTTTACCACAAATACCTTATATTGAAGTTCCGCAAAAAAGGCATTTATCTTGAGGGAAGCTATTCGGCTATGGAAAAATCGTGGCAGGAGCAGCGGGATTATCTCGACAAGGCGATAAACGCCCTCGACGAACCGCTGAAAAACGAGGCATTATCAAGATTTGAAATATTACGTCCCGCAACGCCCTTTGACAAGACGGGATATGAAAAGTTATCTGTAAACTCCACCCTCTCGATCAACAATTTTAACGCCGTCTTCAATGAAACGGGACTTTGCGAACTTTCATACGGCGGAAATATTGTATTGAAAAACACCTACGGCGCGGGCACAATCAACTATTTCTCCTACGGCGCGAAGGACTATGATTTCTGGCAACGGCATTACACCAGAGATTATGACACGACAAAGGAATGGTCGGCGCCCGACTTTCTGCGCCCGGGGCTTAAAAGCGCGGACAAGAAATATCCTCAAGGTATGTTCCCCTATACCCTTACCGAATTGTATCACGACGGAAAAAGCAGCATTATCTCGGTTTTTACCGCTGACAAGAAGATTTGCGAAAAGCTGGGCGCGCCCCGTCTTTTTGAAATCAGGTATGCCTTTGATAAAAACGATGTAAAGACCGAAGTTGTCTGGCTGGGCAAGGACGCAAGCCGCCTTACCGAAGCGGTCTTCATCAATTTCCCTGTAAAAATCGATAAAAACTCTTTACGCTATACCAAAATCGGCAAAGAAATCGACCCGTTCGACATAGTAGAATGCGGAAACCGCAACCTTTCGGCGGTGGAAAACGTGACGGCGAAAGCAAACGGGCTGGCGCTTAAGATAACAAACGTTCATGCTCCGCTTGCTTCAATCGGACTGGGAAAAATACTCAGATTTGACAATATTTTTGAGGATGTGAACGAAAAAGGCATCTCCTTCAACCTTTACAACAACGTATGGGGAACCAATTTCCCGTTGTGGTATGAAGAAAACGCCTATTTTGAATTTATACTCTCGATAACGTGAAGGGCGTAAGATCGTGCGATGTTTACCCCTGTGACTTTCTCTATCTTGCCCCAGAACGCGTTGGAATTGACTTCGCACAAAAACGGTTTTCCGCCTTTACCAAGTAAAACGTCAATTCCGCAGTAGTCAAGGCCGAGAATTCTGCTTGTCTTTTCGCAAAGTTTTGAAATCTCCTCGGAAAGCCGGTAATTATACGCCTGTCCGCCCAATTCGGCATTGGAGCGGAAGTCGGTTTCCGACTTTCTCATCATGCAAGCCGTTGTCTTGCCGCCGATGACGATAACCCTTATGTCCATTCCTGCGCTTTCGGCAATAAACTCCTGAAAAAGGTGGGGGATCATTTTCAGTTCTTCCATCTTTTTTTCAAGCTCTTCCCTTGTGTCGGCCTTGTATACGCCCTTGCCGAGGGAGCCGTAGCTCTCTTTTATTATCACGGGGTATCCGATAAGGTTTTCCACTCTGTCTACCGTCTCTTTTTGAACAGTCGCGTTCGGCGTATAGCACAAAAGCCCCGACACAGTCTTCGGCATGGGAATGCCTCTATCGCAAAGCGCGATATGGGTCTCCATTTTGTCGTCGCAAATCTCAATCGCCTTCGAGCGGTTAAATACTCTCAGACCCGCTTTCTCCAGCATTTTGGATACGTATTTGTCTTTGTCGAGGTATACGCAGAAGTCATACCCCGAGACAGTCAGAGCGAGTTTTCCCGCCTCTATCACCGCGGGAAAAAAGTCGTTCCGTCTTATGTCGGTTTCCACGCCGAGCGCGGCAAATTCCTCTTTCAGCCTTTGTGCCTGATTGAGGTAAGTCGCCGAGGTGTTGTATGCGTTATTAATAATTAGCCCTTTCATGTTTCGCGCCTTTTCTTTAGGGGCAATCAAGCCGATTGATATAATAAAAGTATAGCAGAAAATATTAAAAAAGCAATGACAAAGCCGTCCTGACCGGTAAAAACCAAGGACGGCGAAATATCGCCGCCCTTAATTTATTAAATCATCTTGGTTACATCGAAAATTTCGTCCAGTGTCTTTTCGTCCAGCCAGCCGAGTTTGAGACACGCGTCTTTCAGCGATATATCCTCTTTATACGCCTTCATAGCGACCTTTGCAGCCTTATCGTATCCGATATAAGGATTTAGCGCGGCGGCTTTCATGAGGGAGTTTTCCACGTTGTGCCGCATTTTTTCGGCGTTTGCCCTAAGTCCCATAAGACAGTGTCGGTCAAAAGACTGAATTCCGTCCGAAAGCAGGCACACCGACTGAAGGAAGTTGTACGCAATAAGGGGCATAAAGACATTGAGTTCGAAATTGCCCTGTGAAGCCGCCACCGATACCGCGGTATCGTTTGCCATAACCTGCACGGCTATCATCGTTATCGCTTCGCATTGTGTCGGGTTTACCTTGCCGGGCATAATGGAGCTGCCGGGCTCGTTTTCGGGGATGAAAATTTCGCCAAGCCCGCACCTCGGACCCGACGCCATGAGACGAATATCGTTGGCTATCTTCATAAGATCGCACGCAAGGGCTTTTAGCGCGCCGTGGGAAAACGCAAGCGCGTCTTTTGCGGCAAGCGCGTGAAATTTATTGGCTGCGGCGGCAAACGTTTTCCCCGTGATCCTGCTTATCTCTTTTGCGGCGTCTTCGCCGAAATTTTGAGGGGCGTTTATTCCTGTGCCGACCGCCGTGCCTCCAAGGGCAAGCTCCTTAATATACGGGAGTGTGGAAACTATCATATCCCGCGACTTTTCGCACATAGTTCTCCAGCCGCTAATCTCCTGTGAAAACGCGATGGGAGTCGCGTCCTGAAGGTGCGTTCTCGCAACCTTAATAAGCCCCGCGTTTTCATCTTCCAGCAGTTTGAAAGTTCCGATAATTTTTTCCAGTTCGGGCAGGAGTTTGTCCTCGATTCCGCATACCGCCGCGACGTGTATTGCCGACGGGAATACGTCGTTGGAACTCTGGCTCATATTGACGTGGTCGTTGGGGTGAAGGAGCTTTTCGGAAGCGAGTTCGTTTCCGCGGTTTGCGATGACCTCATTTACGTTCATATTGGTCTGCGTACCGCTACCCGTCTGCCAAACGACGAGGGGAAACTGCCCCGTCAGCTTGTTTTCGAGTATCTCGTCGCACACCTTTACGATTAATTCACAACGCCTCTGGTCGAGTTTTCCTTTCTTGAAGTTTGTTATCGCCGCCGCTTTCTTTATCGTGGCGAGCGCCCTGATAATCTCCAAAGGCATAAGCTCCCCGCCTATTCTGAAATTTTTGCGGCTCCTTTCGGTCTGCGCCGCCCAGTACTTGTCGGCGGGCACTTGTACTTCTCCCAGAGAATCTTTTTCGACACGGAATTCCATTTTTACCTTCCCTCGAGGTTTTATCAAGCTAAATTATACCTTACGCGGTATAAACATACAAACAATTATGAACTAAGTTTTATTGTTTTGGGAAAATTTTTGCGGCGTAATTGCTCCAGGTGGAAGTTGTTTTGTAAATGTCGACAAGCTCTGCGTCAACGTATATCGCCGTCAATGTATTGGAGAACGCGTTATTCCCTATGACGGGCGGAATGCCATTGACCGTGACGGTCGTAAGATTGAGACAGCCGTAAAACGCCGACCCGCCGATATATCCGACGCTTGCGGGAATGGTAATTTCGGTAAGCGCGCCGCAATACTCAAACGCCGAAGACTCGATGCTGACAAGACTTTCGGGCAAAAAAATGCTCCCGAGGTTTGCCATATATCGGAAAGCAAACGCTCCGATACCTTTTGTGTTTTCTTTTAAGCGAACTTCTGCCAATGTCTTGTCGGACACCTCGATGAGCCAGCCGTCAAGGTATTTCATTGTGTTATCATACACCTCGTATCTCAAGTTGGAACAGCCCTCAAACGCCCAGTAGCCGATGTTCTTTACGCTGTCGGGAATTCTTATATTCATAAGGTTGGAACAGCCGTAAAACGCAAACGCGCCAACTGTCTGAAGCACGCTTGATTCGCCGAAAACCACGCTTGCAAGGTTGGCGCAGCTTCTGAAGGCGTATTCGTCGATAGTCAACAGACTGCTCTCACTTCCGAACACCACGGTGCTGAGGTGCGCGCTGCCCTTAAAGGCATATGGCATAATGCGTTCCACGCTGTCGGGTACGGCAAAACTTATTTCCGATTTCGATGCGGGATAATGAATGAGTTTCGTCACGTTTTTGTCGTAGAGCACGCCGTCAATGGATGTATAGCGTGTATTATTTGCCGATACCGTGATTCTTGTAAGTCCCGCGCAGTTATAGAATGCGTTTTCCCCTATCTCGGTCACGCTTTCGGGGACGGTCACCTCTTTGAGGCGGGCGTTTCCGCCCAGAGCCTGGGGCATGATATTTGTCACAGCGGAGGGGATAATAAAAGACGTGTCCGCTTTATTCACAGGGTACTGTATAAGGCGGGTTATCGCCTTGTTGTAGAGCACGCCGTCTATTGTCTTATAAGTCGTGTTATCGGTATCGACCGTTATTCTCTCCAGCCTGTGACAGTCGGTAAAGGCGTTCTGCCCGATGTTGACAACCGACGCGGGCAAAGCTATTTCCGTGCCTTTATAGCCGGCAAAGACCTGCCCCGAAATTGTGGTAATTCTGCTATTTGAGGGAAATTCCACGATTCCCGTCACTTCGCTGAAGGCGTATGCGCCGATACCTGTGATATTTGCCGACAAGGTTATATTTTCAAGCGCGGCATGGCTGAATGCGTAGGAAGCGATATTGGTCACCGTTTCGGGCACAACAAATTCGCTCCCCGCGCGTTTGATGGGATATTGAACGAGGTTGGTGACGTTCTTGTTGTAAAGCACTCCCGAAACTGATGTGAAATTCGGATTTTCGGAAGCAACATCGATGCTTTTCAGCTCGGAACAGGCATAAAACGCTCTGTCGCCGATGTGCATTACGCTCGCGGGCAAGGTTATACCCGTACCCTTATAATAGGAGAACGCACCAGCACCAATTGTAGTAATTGCGCTGTTTTCGGCAAAGGTTATCGCCGCGGTCACGTTGGCAAACGCTTTATCGCCGATTACCACAACATTTTTTGGTATGGTTATGTCCGTAAGGGCAATGCACCCGCCGAACGCCGAACTTCCGATTGCGGTTACGCTTTCGGGGATAATAAGTTCACACCCGCGGTAGTTGAGAAATGCCGAACTTCCTATGGATTTTATATTGGATAACGGGTCAAATTCCACCCTGCCCGTGACATAGCTGAACGCGTTTGTGCCTACCGAAGTCACGCTTGCGGGAATAACAATTCCGGATATGCCGGCACAGTTGTAAAACGCTCTGTCGCCGATGCTGGCGAGGTTGTCGGAAAGGGTTATGGAAATGAGGTTTGTGCAGTTGTAAAACGCCGAGGAATTTATGCTCGTCACGCTGTCGGGAATATCGAGCGTCTCTCCTCTGTAATACGCAAAAGCCCCTTCCCCGATGGTCTGAATTACACTGCCCTCGGCAAAATTAACGCGCGCCGACACATTGCTAAACGCGTTTGTCCCCATGTTGGCGACTTTTTCGGGTATCACTATCTCCTCGAGGCTGATACAGTTATAGAATGCGTATGAGCCGATACTTAAAAGGCTGTCCGGGAGAGTGATATTCTTAAGTCCCGTACAATTATAAAACGCGTAGCTGTTTATGCTCTCCACGTTTTCGGGAACAATTATATTTTTGAGGTTAACGCAGCCCGTAAAGGCGTAAGATTCAATGCTCTTAAGGCCGGGCGGAAGATTAATCTCGTCTCCTTTGAAGTTTTCAAACGCCGAGGCATTTATGGAGTTCATCTCTATATCGTCCGAAAAACTTATCTTTCCCGCCGCGTCGACAAACGCCCCTTCGCCTATGGCCTTAACCCCTGCGGGGATAGTAAGAGCGGTAAGATTTACACAGTTTTTAAACGCGCTCCTTCCGATTGTCCTCACCGTATCGGGCAAGACCACCGAATGTCCGCGGTAGTTGTTGAAAGCAAAATTCCCGATTGCCGAAATCTGCGTATCGGGCGCAAAAGACACCTGCGCTATGACAAAACTGAACGCCGACGGCCCGATTGCCGTGACGTATGAGGGGATGGTAAACGCCACTCCTTCTTTTGCTATAGGGTACTGCAAAAGAGTTGTTTTAGACTTATCGTACAATACTCCGTCCTCGACGGTAAAATATTGACTTTCGGAGGCAATCTCAAAGTATTGCAGGCGGGAACAGTTGTAAAACGCGTTTTCCTCTATTGTTGTGACGCTTGCGGGGATTTTCAGGTAAATGCCTCTGTAGTCGGCAAAGGTATAGGAATTTATGCGTGAAATCCTGGACGGCTGCTCGAATAACACCACGCCGTGAATACTTCCGAACGCGTAAGCCCCGATTCTTTCCACGTTGGCGGGGATGCCCAAGTAATTGAGGCTTGTGCATCCGCTGAACGCATAGTCGCCTATATCGGTAAGGGCGTCGGGCAGTTCGACGTCGGCAAGGGATGTGCAGTTATAAAAAGCGTAAGAGCCGACCGAAATAAGGCTCTCGGGCAGTTTAACAAATGCGAGATTGGTAGCGTTGAAAAACGCATACGGCTCGATGTTTTTGACCCCGTCGGGAATGGTTATGCTTTGCCCTCTGTAGTTGTCAAAGACGTAGCTTCCTATATCGGTAAGCGCGCCGCCGGGTAAAAATTCTATCACCGCGGCGACCCTGTTGAACGCCGACTGGCTGATTTTCGAAACGCTCGGCGGAATGGCTATTGTCCTGATAGAACTCAATCCGCTGAAAGCCGAAGCCCCGATTGAGGTCACCTGTTTGCCGTTGTGTTCGGACGGGATAATTATGTCAAGCCCATCGCCCGCATAGCCCACGACCTCGTAAGTGCCGTCGCTTCGCAATTCGTATTTAAGCCCCACCGTTTCCAGCACAATCCACCGCGCGTAAACGCTGAGGCTTCCTTCAAACGTATTGCTTGAGAAATAACTGTCGTTAAATGCGGTCAAAAATTCGCCGTCTTCGAGGTACCAGTCGTCAAAACGGCACCCGGCTTTTGTAGGCGGTGCGGGAAATTTTACCTTCTCCCCCGCTTTGACGTACACGGTCTGGTATACTGCGCCGTCCACGACAAAGTTGATTGTAAGCACGGGAGAAGAACATGCGTAAAGGCATGCCGCAAGAAAAACAAGAAATACTAAAAGAACGATCGTATATCTGCGTTTCACTTATTATCTCCCATTATAAATATAGCATTTCGGCTTTTCGGTTACAATAACTTATTTTAAAATACAATAAATTAATTATTTTCGCAAAAATCGTGCCATAACTTTCCGCCTTCCGTTTAAGCTTCCTTAAAGCCAATTATGTTGACATAATAGAGGCGTTGCAATATAATTTTAACGTAAACAACTTATTTACTTAAATAAATAGAAGGGGAGAAAAACCTTACGATATGAAATACAAAAAAGCCTTGATATTAATACTCCTTCTATGCCTTATCGGCACGCTTGCTTCTTGCAGCGGGGACAAATATTCGGTGATCTTTGAGACAAACGGCGGAAGCGCGATAGACCCTGTGCGCCTCGGTAAAAACGCCGAAAGCTTCACCATGCCCGATGACCCCGTAAAAGACGGACATATCTTCGTAGGGTGGTATTTTGACAACGACACCTTCTCTCTCCCCGCCACCGTCGAAGGAATTCTCGCAAAATTTAGCGCAAAATTAAAGAGCATAACCATTTACGCAAAATGGAGACAGGCAACAATAGAGGAAGGAACCTATCTCGTCAACTTTGAGACCAACGGCGGAAGCGAAATTCCCCCCGTATCCTTCCCGCAGGGCGGGACTTTTTCCATGCCTGCAAATCCGACCAGAAACGGCTTCTCCTTCGGGGGCTGGTACTTTGACAACGGCACGTTTGGCCAGGATGCAGACGTCCCGTCTATATTGGCAAAGCTCTCCCCCGCCGCCCCTTATATTACCGTTTACGCCAAATGGACGAGCGGGTACGACGACGCGTTCCGCTATCTTTCGGCTTCGCTTGACGTCTTCTACGACGGAATAAACGCCCCTGACGGCATTCCGTCCGACGCCGGCCGCTCCCGCCTTGTCGCGATAGGAGAACTTCTCAGCCTCTCCGAGGATAAGACCCTCTCTGAGCACTACGCCGATATAACAGGGTTATTAGACGCTTGGGACGATGATGTCTGGACGCAGTACAAGGATTTCGAGCGGTATAGATACCTCATCGACAAGAAAACCGGCCAGGACCTGTCGGAAGAGGTACAGGCGGAGCTCGAAATTATTGCAGGACGCTATCCCGACCTCGGAGTCGACGAAAATGACAACTATGTCTTTATATTGAATTGGCTGGACGGGAACCAACGCTATTTTGGCATGACCGAACAAAAACTCAATCTCATGGAAGAATTTGCCGAAAAAGCTCCCCTCGTCATGGCACATGACACATACATAATCAAAAAAGCGGCATACCAGCAGGGCGTGGAAGCATTCATTACTTCCATTTCCCGCGACGATATAAGGGCGGATAAGATAAACAATATCGCCTCTTTACTCGCGTTTTACAATTATGGCGAGCTGTTTAAAGAACTCAGTATTGACGGCAAAACCGAAACGGTAATAAATTCCGCCGATTTTGCGAGGTTTATTGCGGAAATTCCTGTTGTATGCGAACTTTCAAAAGAAGATGTCGGCATTCTCGTCTACAAAGCGCTTGTCACCTACCTTGACTTTGCCGAAAACGGTCTGGATGCAAAAATCGCCGAGCTTAACCGGGAAATGGCGCGCTATTCGCAAAACCCTTCGCTCTATCCTTATGATTACGGTGATTATCTTGCCGAGCAGCTTGCATTTGCGGAAGAAAACAAGGCAGGTTTTATCGATATTTCGGCAAACCTCAGTATTGACCTGGTCACCGATGCGTGCGACTTCATGCTCGGATTTATCGGAATAGCCGACGTTGAGAAGGCACTTGATCTCCTCGAACCGTCAGACGACGATAACGCTCCCACCTTTGCCGAGGCGGAAACGATGATACGCTCGGTAAAAGCGGCATGCGACAGACTTATTACCTCCTTTGGAGAAAATCAATTCGCAAGTTTTGCCGCTGCCTTGAGAGCACTGTGCTCCGAAGTTGAAAGAGGCAATACCTTCTCTGCGGAATCCGCAGCGTTTATAAAAGCCCTTATCCCCGCCGATTCGGTTGCCGCGCTGGGCAAAATCTCGCGCGTTCTCAATCTTGTAAATGCGCAGACCCTTGACGCATTCTTCAAATACGAGCTTAATCCCGAGACAAATACATACACCTACGCGCCCGACTACGATTACCTTTTCCGGAACCTTGCCATTTTTGAAGCAAAGTTCATAGTCGCCCTTACGAACGGCATATACGACGCCGAAAGCTTTGCCGATTCATATGACGCCTTCTTTGCGGCATTCAACAGATTTCTCCCCTACGGACTCAACCACTATGACACCTCTTTCGGAAAGGACGCCCTCTCCTCCGCGTCGGTTTCGGGGGCAGAATTCCTCTCACGTCTTATCAGTGAAAAAGTAAAAGACAGAATAGTCTTTTCCGCTGAGAGATATCAGGATATATCGGAAATAGCTTCTTATGAATTTGTCACAAGCCCGTCGTCGTCCTTCCCCGACGATATATCGTGCCTTGTCCTTATACCTGAATTTGAAAAATTCATGATGTATACTACGCTCTGGGAGCAGGTGGTTGACAGCTGCGGAACGATATACACTACCGAACCTCTCTTTACCGGCATCCTCGGATATAACGCGCTGACTGCGGGAGTGCTCTATTCCCTCGAAGTCGACTCCGACAAGCTCTCCGCTTACGCCGACTATATGACGACGTTGTCGTCTTTCTTTTCCAAACCCGTAAACAATAAGGCCTTGCTTTTCGCATACGCTTTTGACGGGCTGTTCAAACAAGACTGCTTTGACTGCTTTACCGACGAAGATGTTGAGGAGATACTTACAAACCTCATCGTCAGCCTCTCGGGCTATATGGGCGATGAACTGGAAAAAAGAGGAACCGACTGGGCGGAATTTGTTGCGCTGATAAGAGACCTTGCCGGCGATGAAGAATCTGCCGCAAAAATAAGCTATGCGCTTGTCAGTTCTTACAAACTCTTCTCGAGCCTCGCCATTTCCTTTGACGAAAGCGGAAAATCGACGAGCATAACCCAACTTGCCGATAACTTTGAGCACGCCCGCGAGGCCGCGTCATGTTTCCTTAGTCGCTATATCGAAGATGATGACTGGACGTCGGCGATAAACACGCTCGGAGCCTTGAACGAGACGCTTTACGGCATCGACGGCATAGGAAAGTACGCGGAATTTTTAAGCGTGTTTCTCAAAGCTCCCGACAAATCCGTGAGCAAACTCGAAGATGTCCTTGCGTTGTTTGATACGAACACGCTCAACGTGTTCTTCGAAGCAGTTTCCGAATTTGACAATCCCGCTATAAAACTTGCGCAAAACAGAACCTACTTTGAAGATAATCTTGTTTTACTTGAAGCAAGAATCCTTGCCATTCTCATCGAGCAGGACTTTGAGGACGCACACGAACTATATTTCTATTTCACCGACTTTGCCAAAGACTTTATACTCTCCGATTTAAGAGACTCTTTCGACCCCAAGAACCTCGAAAGCAAACTCGCTCTTATCGAGAAAGCCATTGACAAGATTATCGAAAAGGCCGACCCGATCTTTTACTTCGACAGCGACAGAAATGCCCGTATCGCCGCACTAAGCCAAAGGGAATTTCTGACCGATGAAGATGCGCAAGGTCTTACCGAGGCAGACTATGACGCGGTGATATTCTGCCGAATTCTGAAAAACATGCTTGTTTACAACCAAATTGTAAACGATATCGCGGCATCTCTCGACGACTTGTACCTCACTGAGACCGAGAAAGAAGGTTATGACAGCGAGATTTCGGAGATGGAGCTTACTGCGATTGCCGCTATCGCTTATCTCAATGATATCGACGCTGCGCGCCTTGCCGGCTTTGCCGACTACCTCAGCAATCTTACCGCCTTCTATCCCGTACCGACGTTTGATTCGGGCAGTCGCAACGTGCTGGTCGCGCTCATCTTCGACGGACTGTTTGAGGCGGGCTTTACAAACGGCGAAATAAAGACGCTCATCGAAACCTTTTCCGACCTCATTCTCGCTTACGCTGTAAGTGAAGACTATATAAGCGAAAACGAGCTTGCCACCGCGCGAGCCGCTGTCTCGACTTTCTCGGAAACCGCACTAAACATAATAAGAAGCGCCGTTGGCAAACTTCTTTACTATAACGTTGAGGAAAGGATACACAAACTCAACTATGAAAACCTTACCGCAATCTCGGACGACGTTATGGCTGAGCTCGACGCCCTGCTCGAAGAGTATACCGACGCCGAAAGTTATGACGCGCTCACCGCGTTTTTAAGACACGCTCTCCGAGGTCTTGCATCTTACTATGCTGCCCGCGCTTACGGCTATCTCACGCCCGAGGATTATGCGGCTGAATTGTCTTATATCGATACCTGGCTGGACGTAGTCGACGAGCTTATTTCCGTAGATTTTAGCCTTAAGGGGATTGTCGGCAAGCTTAAAGCCGTCATAGACGAATACCTTTATGCTGCAGCTTTCGAGCTTACGGTAAATGAAAACGGCCTCTCGGAAAACCTTGCCATTTTTATCGCCAAAGCAACGATAAGCCTTTTCGGCGATAATCCTGATGAGACTTACGCCGACGCAATCGCCGCGGCGGAAAGTAACGCCGGCATACTCGAAAAGATTAACGCCTTCCTGGATATGTATGATTATTTACCGACTATCGCCTCATCTTCGTATGACCAGTATGATTATGAGCCCGGATTCTATGAGGCGATTGACGCCATGAACGCGTTTTTCGCCTTCGCTTTCGGGGCATAATCGTTAGCGCTATGACGATTTTATCGGCGAAAGACCTTGTCAAAAGCTACGGCAAAAACAACAGAACGCGCGTTATCGACTCTGTAAACCTCGATGTGGACGAAGGGGAATTTATCGCGATAACGGGTGCGTCAGGCTCGGGCAAAAGCACCCTTTTATACCTTCTTGCAGGGCTGGAAACTCCCGACGAAGGCGCGGTGTTCTTCATGGAGCAAAACCTCGCCTCTCTTCCCGATAAGACGCTCGCAAAGCTAAGGCGGACGGAGATTTCCTTTGTCTATCAGTTCAACAATCTTCTCAACAATCTCTCTGTCTTTGACAACCTCGTCCTGCCCGGGAAAATCGACGGCAAAATCCCGATTGAAGACAAAAAGTATCTTGACAAGCTTATCGACATCGCGGGGATCCGCCGCATACTAAATAAGTTTCCTGCCGAGATTTCGGGCGGAGAGCAGCAGCGGGCGGCAATTGTGCGCGCGCTCTTTATCCGTCCCAAAGTCATTTTCCTCGACGAGCCGACAGGCAGCCTTGACAGCGAAAACTCGCTGAACGTAATGCGGCTTCTGAAAGAGCTGAACGAGAAATTTTCGACGGCCGTCATTCTTGTCACCCACTCCGCAGAAGTCGCCTCTTTCGCAAAGAAAATCGTAAAAATCAAAGACGGAAAGGTCTTGTCATGCTGAAGCTTGCAATAAGAAGCTGTTTTGAAAGTAAAATCCGCGCTCTTTCGGTCATTTTTACCGTTGCCATAAGCGCGGTAATGCTTTTTTTGTGCTTTTCTTATCCCCGTCTTATCGAAAAAGAGTTTGACAACACAACAAAAACCGAGGCCGAAAACGCTGATATCAGAATTGAATACAGCTCTGACGCCGACTCGAGAATAATGAGCCTTGACGGGCTGGAAACAGTCGCTGACAAAACCGAATTCATCGTGGGCGTCCTCGACCTCTACGGCACAAGCGTAATCAGCGGCAAGACAGAGTATATAAATTTACGCGGTGTTACCGAGGATGGCTTCCGCAAACTAAACAACACCGAAACAAAGAAGTCAATCAATCGGAAATTAAGAAGCGACGAAATAATAATAGACGAATACACCTCGGCAGTCCTCGGGCTTGACCTTGACAGCTCAATCAAAATTACCATAGGAACCAAGACAAAGACCTTTTACGTCGCCGAGATAGTAAATTCCCACCCGATTTTTGAAACCGCGGGCGCGCATGTATTTTACTGCATGGAAAATGCGACAAGCGACTTTATCGGCGGGCGTTTCGGCGGTATATACAACAAGGTTTTCATAAAAGCCGCTCAAGGCATTACCGTTGAAAACCTTATTGCGCAGATTAAGACCATTCCCGACTATTCGGGTCAGAACGTGACGACCGAAACCGATTCCAAACTCGGCGAAAAGGTGCAAAACGCCTCTCTCCCCATGATTGTCGCCCTTGCCGCCTGCTCTATCCTTGCGGTATATCTTGTTTACCTTATCATAAACTCGGGACTAAAGCGAAGGACGCTCTTTATCTCCCGTCTTAAGACCGTGGGCGCAGACAACGGTTATGTCGTCGGCGTATTCAGTGCCGAGAGTTTTGTTTTTTCTATTATCGGCATAGTTATCGGCGCGATTGTCAATTTATCCCTTATTTTCGGCGCGTTTCCTGACGCAGATACAATGTTTTTTATTAAAACTCTTATGATTTCCTCGGCGGTTACCTTGGTCGCGTTCTTTGTTTGCATGCTCCTTCCCTCGATACACATAAACAAGCTGTCTGTGCGCACACAATACACACAAGGCAAGACGACGCTCCGCAAGCAAAGCAATACTTCTGTAACCCTCGGCGTTGTCCTTTTCCTTTCCGCGGTAATTCTCATTCTACCCAAGTATCTCGATTTCGCGAGGGGAATAATCTCCCTTATCCTGCTCTTTACGGGCGCAATTCTCGCCCTGCCCCACATTGTCGGACTGGTCTTAATACCCCTTAAAGACAAAATTTCCGGAGCGTTGGGGTATCTTGCCGTATACAACACAGGAAGAGAAAAACTTACCGCCGAAATCATGCGGATACTCTTTGCAGGGATAGTGATCTGCTCCATTCTCGCAAGCGCGGCAAATCTGACGGGCGCGCTTAAAGACAGTCTGCAAAACGATATAGACTGCGACATCGTCATAAACAACGTAAAAGCCGACGGCATTCAGCTAAACGCGATTAAAAACATGCCCGGCATTTCCGATGTCCACGCAGTCAACCTGAAAACCGCCTTCATGACAAAGGCCGGCGAGGAGTTTGAACTTACCCTCATTTCGTCCCGGCCCGAAGAACTTCCCGACATGGTGAATATAACTTACGTCACGCAAAAAGAAAAACTTTTAAGCGGACTTAATGACGGCATCGCACTCAATTATTCCTATCACAAAATGCACAAAATGAATATCGGCGACGAAGTCACGCTGAAAGTTAACAACATTGAGAAACAAGTCACCGTCACGGCGTTTTTCAATTCCTTGCAGTACGGCGGAAGGTCGGCGATTACTTCAAACGAGTTTCTATCTGACACTTTCGGCATTCCTTTCTATGACACGATTATTTTAAATACAAGCGGCGACGTTGAGGATACGGTTATTGTTTTACGCGCGTCATTTGGCGACGAAAACCTTATCATCGTGAGTAAAGAGTCCTTATACTCGGCTTATGTCGGCATTCTTGACAGCACCTCAAGAATATCGGCGATTTTTGCGTGCGCCATCATCGCGGTTTGCTTTATAAGCGTCCTCTTCAATGTCCTAAACGCGCGTGAAGAAAAGAAAAGCGAAATTCTCAAAATGTCTCTTGCGGGATTTGATAAAAAAGGTATAGCGCTTGTCGAACTAATAGAATACGCTCTGTGCGCGCTGATTTCCATAGCAGCCGCTCTGACTGTCTCGCCCGTTGTAAGCAAAGCCCTGACAAACTCCTTTGCCCTTGGCTCGCTTTATGTGGAAAATCCCCTCAATTACGCTTTTGTTGCGATAATCGGCGCGGGGTTTTTGCTCCTTATGTGCGCCGCGGCGCTAACTTCGTATTTCTCGGTCAAAAAAGAAGACTTGATAAGACTTTTACGGGCGGAATAACTACCGTCTTTCCTGGTTTTTGACCGTGGGCGCAGTTATTATGTTGCCGTCTATGTCAAACCTTGAGCCGTGGCAGGGACAGTCCCATGTCTTTGCGTCGGGATTGAATTTCAATTGACACCCGAGGTGCGCGCAATAGGGGCTGAGTGCGTGGAGTTTTCCCTCTTCGTCCTTATAGACTGCGCTCTTTACTCCCTTGTAAAAAACTATCTTTCCCTCGCCGCTTTTCAGGCTTCTTGCGCATCTGAACGGCGGAACAAAGGGCATAATGAGAAGATTTTTAATCGTGCAAAGCAGATTTTTGAAAAAGCCCCAAGTACACTGACCGCGTCGGTGCGGGTTGCAAATCTTCTTATACTTATTGGGAACGTCGTTAATGAGGTCACTTATCAGCATTGCCGACGCCATGGCTTTTGCCATGCCCAGCTTGCCGAAGCCCGTTATCACAAACACGTCCTTTGAGCATTTGGAGTAATATCCGACATAAGGAAGATCGTCAAACGTAATGCAGTCGTTTGCCGACCAGCGGTGTGTGCAGTGACCGTCTGCGACGCGCTTTCCTATTTCGCACAGCCGGTTAAAGCTGCGGCATTTATACGGCCTTCCCGACCTGTGGTCATACCCCCCCACAATGACATCTTCCTTGTGATTTCGGAAGGTTAATCCACTCTCGTCGGCGTTAAGGTAGGTGCCTTTGATGTCCTGCGCCTTGTCAAGTGCCACAGCGTAGGAGTGCGACTTGTACATTCTCAGGAAATACCATCCGGGGAAGTTTATTATCGGGAAATTGGTTGCGATTATTATCTTGTCCGCACTGATTTTATCTTCTTTTGTATATAGAATTTTCCGCTTGAAATCGATGTCGGTTATGCGCGTATTCTCTATAATCTCAAAGTTTTTCGGGAGGGCGTTGAGGAACTTAACAGGGTCAAATATCGCCTGATTTTTGAGCTTAAACGCCGCCGCCGCGACATCCACGGGCAAATGAGGGTTTTCGTCAAACTCGACTTCCGCCCCGATGTCTTTAAGGGTGTTGAATTCGTCAATCAGCTTATCTTTCTCGGTCGATGTGTAGAAATAACTGTCCACCTTCACAAAGTCGCAATCGATATTGTACTGTTTTATCAGCTTCTCGTATTCCTGAATGGCTTCCTGCTGGAAAAAGAAAAAGTCCTTCGCTTTCTCAAAGCACTTTTTTGCCATATCGGCATAGATGAAACTCTCCATGCAATCGATGTGCGCCGTCGTGTTTGCGGTAACGCCTCCAAGCACCCTATCGGCCTCGATGACCGTCACCTTTTTGCCGCTTTCGGCAAGCTTGAACGCCGTGATAAGTCCCGCGATCCCTCCGCCGACCACGACAATGTCTTTTTCTCCGCTAAAAATTCCTTCCGCCTTAATCTGCGGTTCTGCCCAATAACTTTTCATGTTTATATTATCTGCAAAAGTACTCCGTTTTATTATGCGTTTGTCACACTTTTTGATGTTTTCTAATATTAATAAGTATCTTTATAAGGATTATTATGCAAATTTACGTCGTCGCTCCCGGGGACACCCTGTACACTATCGCGAGAAATTACAACACGACCGTTGACGCAATCGTCGCGGCAAACGAACTTCCCGAGCCCAACCACCTTCTGGTCGGTCAGGCGCTTGTAATCCCCATTACGGGCAGATACCATATAGTGGTAAGGGGCGACAGCCTGTGGTCGGTAGCCAACAGGTATAACATCGATTACCTCGAACTGGCGAGGATAAACTCGATAAACCCGAACAGCACCATATACCCGGGATTGAGGTTGTATATCCCGCCGCGCCCCAAAACAACCGCCGTCGCAAACGCCTACGTCGAGCCTTTGGGCGGACAGGCGAGCGAGGCGCTCCTTGCCGACACCCGCCGCGCCGCGCCCACCCTTACATACATCGCGCCTTTCAGCTATCAGGCGCAGAACGACGGCACTTTGCGCCCCGTCAATCTCACGGGCATAACCGAAATCGCGCAAAACAACGGCAACAACCTTATGATGGTCGTCACCAACATCCGCAACGGGCAGTTTGACGGTCAACTCGCAAGGGAAATTCTCGACAGCGCCGCAGTCCGGAATCTCCTTATCGACAACATCATCGCCGAGGCAAACAGAGTAGGTCTGTTTTCCGACATCCACTTTGACTTTGAGTTTATCCCTGCCGATTTTCGCGTTCAATATACAAACTTTATCCGAATGGCCGTTCAGCGTCTTCACGAAGCGAGTTATCTTGTCTCGGTCGCGCTCGCGCCAAAGACAAGCGCAACTCAAAGCGGACAGTGGTACGAGGCGCACGATTACTCGGCGCTGGGCAGTCTTGTAGACTTTGTGGTGATCATGACCTACGAATGGGGCTACTCGGGCGGTCCGCCACTCCCCGTATCGCCCATTAACGAAGTCGAGCGGGTGCTGAATTATGCCCTGACCGAAATGCCCGCGTCCAAAATACTCATGGGGCAAAACCTCTACGGCTATGACTGGACGTTGCCTTACGTTCAGGGCGGACAGTTTGCGCGCGCGGTAAGCCCCCAAACGGCGCTGTCTATCGGGAGGCGGTTCAATGTCGGGATTTTTTACGATAACAGAGCGCAGGCGCCATATTTTAATTACACCGAAAACGGCGTCAGACACATAGTTTGGTTTGAGGACGCAAGGAGCATACAGGCAAAATTTGACCTGATTAAACGTCTCAATTTGCGCGGTATAAGCTATTGGAAACTGGGTCTCCCCTTCCCGCAAAACTGGCTATTAATTGGCGACAACTTTGACATAGTCAAATACTGAAAGTATAAAATGCCCCTTTCGCGTGAAGAATATTAAGCGTTACGGAGGTGTTTTTATGGAACTAATCAAAAGCCAAACATTTATTAACCTCGCCAAGGCATACGCAGGCGAGTGTCAGGCGCGTACAAGATACAGATTTATGGAATATGCCGCAACTCAACGTGAGTACAAGGCGATTGCCAACATAATTAAGGAAGTAATTACTCAGGAATTCAACCACGCGAGAATGCTCTATACCTTCATCCAGACCGCGAGCAAGGAGACAATAAACAACATCGAGATCGAAAGCGGATACCCCTTTAAGGAGAAATGGGAGTTTGAGGAAAACTTCCGCTTTGCCGCCGAAGACGAGGAAACGGAAGCGACAAAGATATATCCCGAGTTTGCCAGGATTGCCGAAAAAGAAGGCTTCCCCGACATCGCGGGACTGTTTAAGAACCTCGCCAAAGTCGAGTCCTGCCACCGGAAGATTTTCGAGCAGATTTACACGCAGCTTACCGACGGTACCCTCTATAAAAAGCCCGCCAAGGTCAAGTGGAAATGCGGCGATTGCGGCTATGAGGCCGAGTCCAGGGAGGCGTTCAAGGTTTGCCCCCTCTGCCAGGCAAAACAGGGCGCGGTTCTTATTAAGATTGAACAAAACTGACGCTTTTGCGGCCCGAAAAATTTTTCGGGCCGCGTAATTTTTTATTTTCATTTCATTGACTTGCCTAAAACCCATATTATACAATTGATTTGTTGTGTGATACTGACGCGCAACAAAGAGAGGTGTTTTATGTCTTATATTTCAGATGTCATTGCTCAAACCGAATTGAAAAACCCGGGACAGCCGGAATTCATGCAGACCGTAAAGGAAGTTCTCCTTTCCCTTCAGCCCGCCGTGGAGAAAAACGAAGCGCTTTATCGCAAGCACTCGCTCCTCGAAAGACTGGTAGAGCCCGACCGCCAGGTTATGTTCAGAGTGGTATGGACCGACGACAACGGCGTCCCCCACGTAAACCGCGGCTTCAGGATCCAGTTCAACAACGCGATAGGACCCTACAAGGGCGGATTGAGATTCCATCCGTCGGTTAACCTCAGCATAATGAAATTCCTTGCTTTCGAGCAGACTTTCAAAAACAGCCTTACAAGCCTTCCCATGGGCGGCGCCAAGGGCGGTTCCGACTTCGACCCCAAGGGAAAAAGCGACGCCGAAGTGTTCCGCTTCTGCCAGAACTTTATGATGGAACTCTACAGGCACATCGGTCCCAACACGGACGTGCCCGCAGGCGACATCGGTGTAGGCGCAAGGGAAATCGGCTATTTGTACGGCACATACAAGAAAATTCGCGCCGCGTATGAGAACGGCGTTCTCACCGGCAAGGGACTTTCCTACGGCGGAAGCCTTATCCGTCCCGAAGCTACCGGCTACGGCGCAGTATACTTCCTTGAGGAAATTCTCAAGCACAAGGGCGACAGCATCAAGGGCAAGACCTTTGTTATGTCCGGTTACGGCAACGTTTCGTGGGGTTCTGCGAAGAAGATAACCGAACTCGGCGGCAAGGTGCTCACTATCTCCGGCTCCGACGGCTACATCTACGACCCCGAAGGCGTAGAAGGCGAAAAGATCGACTATCTCCTCGAGATGCGCGCAAGCGGCAGACACCGCGTTCAGGACTATTCCGACAAGTTCAAGAGCGCTACGTTCTTCCCCGGCGAGAAGCCCTGGGGCAAAATCAAGGCCGACATCTATATGCCTTGCGCCAGCCAGAACGAAATCAACCTCGAGGACGCGAAGAGCATAGTTGCTATGGGCGGCGTAAAGTACATCAACGAAGTCGCCAACATGCCTACTTCCAACGAAGCTATCGACTATCTTAAGGCCAACGGCATAATAATCGCCCCCTCCAAAGCTGCCAATGCGGGCGGCGTGGCTGTTTCGGGTCTCGAGATGTCCCAGAACAGCGAAAGGCTCAGCTGGAGCGCCGAGCAGGTTGACAACAAGCTCAAGGACATCATGAAGAATATCCACAACCAGATTCTCGATGCTCTCGACGAGTACGGCATGGACTACGACCTTGTCGCAGGCGCAAACCTCGCAGGCTTCAAGAAAGTCGCCGACGCCATGATGGCTCAGGGATTGTATTGATAATTTTTCCAAATTAAAAAAGAAAGCACACCGAATTCGGTGTGCTTTTTTGTTTTGTTTAATTCGGTTTTATTTTAACGAAATATATTTTTCCGTAGTCTTTCCCGTGGTAATTACGAAAACGTCCTTGCTGAAAAAGTCCTGGGCTTTCTTGACGCCGAAATCCTTGAAGTTAAACTGGGGATACGCCTGGTATATCTTGGATACCAGCATTGACAAGGGGTACGGCTTGCCGTCGGTGTTTTCGAGTATCTTAATGGAAAGTTCCTCGATGTTCTCCTTGTGTATCTTCTTGGTGGTATCCTCGACGCTCTCCTCTCTCTCGGCTTCGACCTTTTCGGGTTCAATCTTCTCAATTTCGAGCGGGGTCTCCTGTTTTACTCCCTTGACGGCTGGCTTTCTGGCGGGCTTAACGGGTTCTTCCTTGTCCTTGGCATATCCCGCCAGTTTGTCGAGCTGGAAGAATCTGTCGCACGCGTTGACAAAGGACACGGGGGTCTTTTTCTCTCCCGCGCCGATTATGAAGATATTGGACTCTTTTAATCGCTTGGCTATGCCCGTATAGTCGCTGTCGCTTGACATTATGCAAAAGGCGTCCACGTTTTTGGTGTATAGAATATCCATAGCGTCGATGATTATTCTGAAGTCCGTCGCGTTCTTCCCCGTCGTATACGTGAACTGCTGTACGGGCGTTATCGCGTAATCGTTTACTATCTGACGCCAGCCGCGGGCGGTGGGCTGTGTGAAATCTCCGTACATTCTCTTGTAAGTGATTTTTCCCAGCGCGATAAGCTCTTTGTAGAGCGCGTTCATGTATTTGTAGGATACGTTGTCCGCGTCGATAAGCAACGCTATGGTATAGTTTTTCTGTTCCATTGACACCTCATTAATTTTATTTGCGTATACTTTCATTATAACCTTTCTATATCTAATGTCAAACCGATTACCCCTGTCCGATTCCGATATGTTTCTTCAAAAAAAGTTTTATTTGTTGCCTTTTTTTATTTATATGATATAATGAGGGCGAAAGGAAGGACCATCATGAAAAAACGAAGAAGAAGAAACAGAACGAAAATCAATATTCTCCTCGTGGTTATTTCGGCATTTGTCTTTGCGGTGTCGATAGTCTGCCTGTTTTTCGGCAGAGAGCTTGCCGCTGCGTTTGACGTAACCGGCATTCGTATCGCCACGCTTTTTGTCACGTTTGCGTCGTTTACCTCGACCAGCTTTTTCAGCTACCTCATCTATGACCACAACAAGGTCATCCGCCTCAACAACTACGACGCCAACAGACGTGCCGAACTCTTCCGCGAAATGCAGTTTTCTTCCTCAAACTATTCCATCGTCGACTTTGTGGACGGCATTACGATTGACCGCGAGTCCGACCGCTACGTAACAAGATACGTGAGAAACGGAAGTCTGCGCTTCCACCTCATCGAAGACTCGGTAAATGCCGACGACGTATTTAAAAACCCCGACAGCTATTGCTACCTCACCCTCAAAATACCCTACAAGGTGGTGGACAGCAAACCCGTCGCCAACATAATCTTCAACAAGGTAACCTTCGAGCGCGACGACAAAAAGTACCGCTTCGTAATGCCCGGGACCGAAAGCGACTCCTTCGCTTTCCTGCTTTACAACGAGTGCTACAAATGCAATAACGCAATAATCAACCTCGTCGTCAAAAAGGACAGCGACTTCTTCTCCTTTGACAAGGTCAACGCCTTCAGCAAGATAAAAATCACCCTCAAGGTAAACAGCATCCTGGGCGTGGAAGTTAAGGGCGTGACAGAATTGTATTTTACCAACCCCGAGAGAAAAGACGAAGACGGCGGAAATACCTACAAAATAAATTCCTCGATCTTTATTCTCGGCGATATGCCGCGCCTTAGCGACTTTACATATTACAAGAGCGAAAACAAATAAAAGCTTTCTGTAAACCGCTAAACTATAAACCTATAAATAAAAAATCCGCGCCTTCCGTTTTCGGAAAGGCGCGTTTTATTAATTAAGCATAAGCTGCACAAGGGATAATACGTTTGTCCCGCCCGTCTTTCCCTCCAGGCTGTAGCCTATCTGCCTGAAGCGTTCGTCGGTATTCGCGGGTGCGACTGCCTGCGTCATACGTCCCGCGGTGTCACTCACTCCGCACCAGTAGCCGCGGTTGGACGAAATACCGTCTTTTAAGAGCACTTCCGCTTTCCCATAGACGACCACTTTGACGGGGCTTCCATTGGGCACCCCGCTTTCGTATATTACCCCTATCGGAGCCTGAGAATCGGCCGGAGCGACTCTGACCGCGCTGTCTACCGACATAGATACGGTCACTATCGTCCCTTTCACGCTGGGCTCGCCTGTGTCGTTTACAAAAAGCTGGTAGACCCCGCCTTCTGGCGTCAGCCAGATTTTGCCTCCCGACGTCTTTGCCACAAAGAGTTCATAACTAACAAGTCCCATAGGTCAGATAACAATATAGGGTACCGCCGCGCGTGCGGCCGGCGTTAAGTTCAGGTAATCAGCCTCGGAAATCAGCTGATTTACCCATGCGGGAATAACCAAACCCGCGTTCCAGTACCAGAAGGAATTTGTCCCCGTCACATAGGCATAGTCGGCGATCGCGCCCGTGGGGAATGCGCTCGTCAGGGCGTTTACCGTGGGATACTGTCCCCTGTACGGGCCGAACACCCCTTGCGGGAGCTGGTTTACGGGCACGCGACCGCCGCTGTCCAGCGTCGCAATTCCGTTTGCCGCGCCCATCTTGGCTTTTAACAATTCATAACTTACCGCACTTGGCATATCTCCTCCTACGGAAGCACAATCCACAGAATATTGCGGTTGTTCCTTTTCTCAAACGGCAGGTTTCTGTAAACCCGCTCCCTCACTGCGATAACCCTCATTTCCCCTACCTCATTTCTGTTCCATAATATGACGAAAGTAAAATTTTGTTACAAAAAACACTGAAAATCATAAGCACAACAAAAAAGCTCCCGAAATCCCGGAAGCTTATTTTTCGTATCTGTTTTTAAATACTTACTTATTCTTATAGCTGTAGTTTCCCATGACCTTGGCAAGTACAGCTTTCTGGGCGTGGAGCCTGTTTTCGGCTTCCTCGAAGATTTCGTCGGCGTGCTTTTCAAATACCTCGGCCGTGATTTCCTCGCCTTTGTGCGCGGGCAGGCAGTGGAGAACTATCGCGTCCTCGTTGGCTATAGACATAATTTCGTCATTTATCTGATAGCCGCTGAACGCCTTGATTCTCTTGGCTCTCTCGTGCTCCTGACCCATGCTCGCCCACACGTCGGTATAGAGTACGTCGCTTCCCAGCGCCGCCTTCTTAAGGTCGTCGGTGACTTCCAGCATGCCCAATTTAAAGCCCCATTCCATGAGTGCTGCGTCGGGCCGGTAGTCGTTGGGACAGCAGATGGCTATCTTCATGCCCATCTTTATGCAACCTACTATTAATGAGTTTGCCATATTGTTGCCGTCGCCGATAAAGCAGACCTTAAGCCCCTTAAAACTCTTTTTTATCTCCCTTATCGTCATCAGGTCGGCAAGCACCTGGCATGGGTGGCAGTAGTCGGTAAGGCCGTTTATTATCGGTATGGTGCCGTAAGCTGCGAGGTTTTCGACATCGCTCTGTTTAAACGTCCTTATCATAATCCCGTCGACGTAGCGGCTAAGCACCCTCGCGGTATCCTCAATCGGCTCGCCGCGGCCTATCTGAGTCTCGTTGTCGGTCAAAAAGATTGCGTTTCCGCCCAGCTGATACATACCCACCTCAAAGGACACTCTCGTCCTGGTGGAGGCTTTGGAGAAAATCATTCCAAGCGTCTTGCCGCTTAACATTCTGTGTTCAATGCCGTTTTTCTGCTCAAATTTCAACTGGTCGGCGATGTTGAGGAGTTCGATTATTTCCTCTGCCGTAAGATCCATAAGTTTTAGTAAGTGCTTCACTTCAATACCTCCGTCAATATCTTCAGCCCCTTATTTAGTTCCTCATAACTGATATTCAGCGCGGGCAAAAGCCTTATCTTTTCCTTTGCCGCAAGCACGACAAGCCCTTTGTTCAAGCATTCTTCAATTAGAACTCCCGCGTTGTCGCACTCGATCCCCATCATAAGCCCAAGACCCGTTATTTTTTTTACTTTTCGGCAGACTTTTAATGCGTCTTTTATGATTTTTTCTTTTTCTTTAACTTCTTCAAGCAGTTTTGCGTCAATCTGCTTAAGCACTTCCAATGCTCCCGCGCATGCCACGGGATTTGCCCCGAAGGTCGAGCCGTGATCGCCCTTCCCAAGCGTATTTGCCGTCTTTTCGCCGAATAAGGCGCAGCCTATCGGTAATCCGTTGCCAAGACCTTTCGCCGTCGTCATAATATCGGGCATAATGCCGTACTGCATATACGCGTAAAGCGTTCCCGTCCGCCCGTTTCCGGTCTGCACCTCGTCGTCGATGAGAAGTATGTCTTTCTCGCGGCAAAGTTTTTCCACACGCTTAACGTATTCAACGTCGAGAGGAACCACTCCCCCTTCGCCCTGGACAAGCTCCAGCATAACGGCGCACGTTTTACCGCTGACCTTTTTTTCAAGGTCGGAAAAATTATCGGGTTCGGCATACATAAAGCCCGCAGGATAGGGCTGGAAATACTTGTGCAAACTCTCCTGTCCTGTCGCGGCAAGCGTCGCAAGCGTTCTGCCGTGGAAGGATTTATTGAGGGTGATAATTTCGTTTCTGTCGGTATAGCCCTTATCGCTTGAGTACTTTCTCGCGGTCTTTATCGCGCACTCGTTGGCCTCGGCGCCCGAATTGCAGAAAAACACCTTGGAAAAGCCTGTGCGGGAAATCAGTTCTTTCGCAAGCAAAGCCGACGGCTCGTTATAGTAAAGGTTGCTCGTATGGGCGATTTTGTTAAGCTGAGTAGTTATCGCCTCCAGCCACTTTTCGTTGCCGTGTCCCAGTCCGTTGACGGCGATTCCGCTGCCAAAATCTATGTACTCACTACCGTTTTCGTCATAAAGAGTACTACCTTTACCTTTGACGAAAACCACGTCCTTTCTCGCATAGGTCGAGGCAATGTAGGTTTTATCGATTTCTTTTATCATAGTCAATAAAACATCGTGCCGATTCCGGCGTCGGACAGTATTTCAACTAAAATCGCGTGTGGCGCTCTGCCGTCGATGATAAACACTCGCTTGACTCCGCGCCTTATCGCGTCCACACAGCACGCCGATTTGGGTATCATTCCGCTCGAAATTACCCCCTCTTTTACGAGCTGGGGCACTTCGCTGACGTTAATTTCGCTTATAAGGCTTTCGAGATTGTTTTTGTCGCGCAAAACGCCGGTTGTATCGGTCATAACGATCAGGCTCATTGCCTTAAGTTCGCCCGAAATCCTCGCCGCCACCGTGTCGGCGTTTATGTTGTATACGTTTCCGTCCTTGTCGCAGCCGATTGAGCTTATTACGGGGATAAGGCCTGCGTCAAGCGCCGCGGTAATCTGTGTCGGGTTGACTTTTGTGATCTCGCCGACGTATCCGAGGTCTGTGTTCAGGGCTTTCGCCTCAATCATGTGTCCGTCGATGCCGCAAAGTCCGATTGCGTTTCCGCCCGCTATCTGTATGAGGTTTACAAGGTCCTTGTTGACCTTTCCCGCGAGCACCATTTGCACAACGTCCATTGTCGCCTTGTCGGTCTTTCTAAGACCGTTTACAAACTCGCTCTTCAGTCCCATCTTGTCGAGGGTGTCGTTTATCTCGGGTCCGCCGCCGTGCACGAGCACAACTTTCACGCCTATCTGATTGAGAAGGACAAGGTCGGTAATTACCAATTTCTGATGCTCCTCGCTTATCATGGCGTTTCCGCCGTACTTTACGACAAGTATCTGGTTGTAATATTTCCGTATGTACGGAAGGGCTTCCACAAGTATGCCCGCTTTTTCCTCGTTGCTGATTTTCATAATTCTCTCCTTAATTTCAGGTGCGGTAGTCGCCGTTTATTTTCACGTAGTCGTAAGTGAGGTCACAGCCCCAGGCAAATGCATGCCCCTTGCCGTCCCCGCACTCAACTTCGACGGTAATTTCGTCCGCCGTCAATACTTTTTTCGCTATATCCTCGTCAAAATCCAGTCCCGCCCCCATTTCGCATACCGAAATACTGCCGTCAACCGATACAAACTTCACGTTTATCTTGTTTACGTCGACAACCGCGCCGCTGTAGCCTATGGCGCAGAGCACTCTGCCCCAGTTTGCGTCGGCTCCGAACATCGCCGCCTTAAACAGCGAGCTTGTCACCACGCTTTTGGCTATCTTTTTGGCGTTTGTATCATCAAGCGCGTTGGTTACCTTGACTTCAATGAGCTTGGTCGCACCCTCTCCGTCTTTTGCGATAAGGCGGCAGAGGTAGGAAGTCACGAGGTTAAGTGCCTTCTTGAACGTCTCGTAGTCCTCGCCCTTTTCGGTAATTTCCTTATTCTGAGCAAGTCCGTTTGCCATAATCGACAGCATATCGTTGGTCGAAGTGTCGCCGTCCACGCTTACCATATTGAAGGTGTCCCTGACATCCTCGCTTATAGCTTCCCGAAGCAATTCCGCGCTTATCAGGGTGTCGGTGGTAAGAAAGACAAGGAGCGTCGCCATGTTGGGGTGTATCATGCCCGAGCCTTTGGCGATACCGCCTATTCTGCACTCGGCGTCGCCTATCCTAAAACTCACCGCGACTTCCTTTCTGACAGTGTCGGTCGTCATAATGGCGCAGCTTGCGTCAAAAGAATTATCCCCGAGCTTTTTAACAAGTTCGGGCATTCCTTTTTCAATTGGTTCTATCGACAGCGGCTGTCCGATGACCCCTGTAGAGGCGACGATAACGTCGTTTTTATCTATTTCAAGGTGCTTTGACACAAGTCCGCACATCCCTTCGGCTATCTCAATGCCGTTTGCGTTGCAGGTATTGGCGTTGCCGCTGTTGCAAATCATCGCCTGCGCCTTTCCGTTAGCAAGGTTTTTCTTCGTCACCACAAGGGGCGCGCCCTTGACAAGATTGGTGGTGTAAACCGCGGCGGCGTTGGCTATTTTTTCCGATACAATAAGCGCGAGGTCTTTCTTTGATTTATTCTTTCTGATTCCGCAGTGCACCCCCGCGCATTTAAACCCTTTGGGCGCGCATACGCCGCCCGAAATAAATTCCATAATTATTCCTCCGTTAACCCTTTTGTTTCTTCAGTTCCCGTCGCTATGTTCATGCACTGGACGGCCGCGCCCGAGGCGCCTTTGCCGAGATTGTCAAACACAGCGGTGATGTTAATTCTTTCGTCATTGCCGCCCACAATAATTTTCATCGAGTTTTTGCCTGCGAGCATATTTGCGGCCAAAAATTTGCCGTCAAACCTTTCCACGGTGACGAGCTTTTGCCCGTCATAATGGCTTTTTAATGCTGAAAACACGTCTTCGTTTGTCTTTACATTGTTAAGCAAGCGTGTATAAAGGGGCACGGTAACCGCCATTCCCTGCGGGAAGGAAGCGACAATGGGATTGAAAACGGGCTGATATTCCAACCCTGAAATTACCGTCATTTCGTTTAGGTGCTTGTGCGATTGCCCGAGCGCGTACTGCCTCGGACTGTCAAGCGCCAAACTCCTGTTTTCCCCCTCATATTCCGCTATCATCTTTTTGCCGCCGCCCGTATACCCTGTGACCGAGTGGCACACGACGGGATAATCGGTCGAAAGCACGCCGAGAGCGACAAGCGGGCACACTATTGATAAAAAGCCGCTTGCATGGCACCCGGGCACCGCTATGCGATAGCCTTCCTCTATTTTTTTGCGAAATTCGTACCCGAGCTCAGGAAATCCATAAGCCCAAGTCTCTTTTGTCCTGTGGGCGGTCGACGCGTCGATTATCTTAACGCGCGGGTTTTCCACCAAGGCGACCGCCTCTTTGGCGGCCTCGTCGGGCAGACATAAAAACGCTATATCGCAGTTGTTGAGATAGTCTTTCCTCGCGGCTGTGTCCTTGCGAAACTCTTCGGGAATTTCCAATATCTCAATATCGTCGCGCCTTTTCAGCCTCTCTGCAAGTTTCAGACCCGTCGTTCCTTCCTTTCCGTCGATGAATACCTTATGCATTCCCCTTAATGAATTCCTTTACAATCGAAATTTGTTTACTTACCGACTCCGCGCTGGGTCCGCCGAAAGATGTGCGCTTCTCCACGCAGGTTTTGAGATTTATCGCGTCGTACACATCGCTCTCAAACAGAGGGCTGAAATCCTTGTACTTGTAGATGGGCAAGGAGTTGAGCGAATAATTTTTCTCTACGCACAGCGCAACGAGCTGACCCGTTATCTTATACGCGTCCCTGAAGGGCATGCCTTTCTTGGTCAGGTAGTCGGCTACGTCTGTAGCGTTGATAAAGCCTTTCTCCGCAGCCTGCGCCATAATCTGCTTGTTGAACTTACAGCTAAGAAGCATGGGGGTAAAGACTTCAAGACATATTTTCACAGTGTCCACGCTGTCGAATATTCCCTCTTTGTCCTCCTGCATATCCTTGTTATAGGCAAGGGGCAGAGCCTTCATGACAGTCAGTATGCCCATAAGATTCCCGTACACCCGTCCTGCTTTCCCCCTTACCAGTTCGGGTATGTCGGGATTCTTCTTCTGAGGCATAATGCTCGAGCCTGTGGAATACGCGTCGTCAAGCTCGACAAACTTGTACTCCCAGCTGCTCCAGAGTATTATCTCCTCGCAGAAGCGCGAGAGGTGGGTCATTACTATCGATAACGCCGAGCCAAGCTCAATGACAAAATCCCTGTCCGAAACCGCGTCCATGCTGTTGAACGCTACTTTTCCGAAATTGAGCTTTTGGGATACCAAATCCCTGTTTATGGGATACGTAGTGCCTGCAAGCGCGCACGCGCCCAGCGGCAAAACATCGGTACGCTTGTACACGTCGGAAAGCCTTTCGACATCGCGCGCAAACATCGAAGCGTACGCCATCAGGTGGTGGGCAAGGGTCACCGGCTGCGCCCTCTGAAGGTGGGTATATCCCGGCATAATGGTGTCGAGGTTGTCGGAAGCAATGCCGCAAAGGGCATCAAGGAGCTTTAAAAGAAGTTCCTTAATGCTTGTTATCTCACCTTTAAGGTTAAGCCGCAAATCCAGGGCAACCTGGTCGTTTCGGCTCCTCGCGGTGTGGAGTTTTTTCCCGACATCCCCAAGTCTTTTTGTAAGCTCGCCTTCGATAAAGGTGTGGATATCCTCTTCGTTATAGTCGATATTGAGTTTGCCCGACTTGATATCTTCAAGGATGCCGAGAAGTCCGTCGACTATCTTTACGCTGTCCTCTTCGGCGATAATACCGCTTTCGCCCAGCATTTGAGAGTGGGCGATACTGCCCATTATGTCCTGCTCGAACATGCGGCTGTCAAAACCGATCGACGCGTTAAACTCGTTTACTTTGCGGTCAAGTTCTTTCTGAAAGCGTCCCGCCCAAAGTTTTGCCATAATAGCTCCTTATTTGTTCATCTTATCCAAAAGCGCCTTGACCTTAATTGAGAGGCCGTAGAGGTTGATAAAGCCTTCACTGTCCTTCTGGTTGTAAACTCCGTCGCTGCCAAACGTCGCAAGTTCCTCATTGTACAAGGAATAGGGTGAGTTCACGCCGGCGTTCATTATGTTGCCTTTATAGAGTTTCAGTTTTACTTCGCCCGTAACGGTCTCCTGCGTCTTGTCGACGAATGCCGAAAGCGCCTCGCGCAAAGGTGTAAACCACTTTCCGAAGTACACAAGCTCGGCAAACTGGTGCGCAACAAGCTGCTTATAGTGCATGGTGTCCCGGTCAAGGCAGAGGGTCTCGAGCACTTCGTGGGCGCGGTAGAGTATACTTCCGCCGGGGGTCTCGTACACGCCGCGGGACTTCATACCGACCAGACGGTTTTCCACTATATCGGCAAGTCCTATGCCGTTTTCTCCGCCTATCTTGTTAAGCTCGGAAATGAGTTCCACTCCACCCATTTTTTTGCCGTTTAACGCGACGGGTACGCCCTTTGCAAAGGATATCGTCACGTAAGCGGGCTTATCGGGCGCCTTGAAGGGTGAAACTCCCATTTCGAGGAAGCCCTCTTTGTCGTACTGCGGCTCATTGGCGGGGTCTTCGAGGTCAAGCCCTTCGTGGGAGAGGTGCCACAGGTTTTTGTCTTTGGAATAATTTGTTTCCCTGTTTATCTTGAGGGGCACGTTGTGCGCCTCGGCGTAGTCTATCTCCTCTTCCCTGGACTTGATATCCCATATACGCCAGGGGGCGATTATCTGCATCTCGGGCGCAAACGCCTTGATTGTCAGCTCAAAACGCACCTGGTCGTTGCCCTTGCCCGTGCAGCCGTGGCAAATGGCGTCGGCGTTCTCTTTTATCGCTATCTCGGCGATTCTCTTCGCGATAATCGGGCGCGCAAAGGATGTGCCGAGCAAATAGTCGTTTTCGTATTTTGCTCCCGCTTTAAGCGTTGGGTAAATGTAGTCGTTTACGAATTCTTCCTTGAGGTCTTCGACATAGAGCTTGCTCGCGCCGGTCTTTATTGCCTTTTCTTCCAGCCCGTCAAGCTCGGTGCCCTGACCGACGTCGCCGCTTACCGCGATGATTTCGGGATTGTCGTAATTCTCTTTAAGCCAAGGAATGATTATCGATGTATCCAATCCGCCCGAGTACGCCAGAACTATTTTTTTGATTTTTTTATTCGTCATAAAACTGCCTCCGCAAAAACTTTCGTTGTTAAGAATAAATATACATCAATATTGCGACAATGTCAAACATTTTATGCACACTATTTCTATAATATCAAAATTTATGCAGTAATTATGCATTTATGCGTGTATTTTCCGCATAAAAATAAAGGACGGCGAACTATCGCCGTCCCAAATAAAGGAGATAAAACCGATATATCTTATTTATTCTGGATTTTGTAGGCCGCAACGGCATTGGCAAGGAGCATCGTTACCGTCATAAGTCCTACGCCGCCGGGCACGGGAGTGATGTACGAGCACTTATCCTTGACGCTTTCAAAATCCACGTCGCCGCGAAGCACTCCGTTCTCTCGGTTAATGCCGACGTCGATAACCACTGCGCCCTCTTTTACCATATCGGCGGTAACAAATCCCGCCTTTCCTATGGCTACGCAAAGGATGTCGGCCTGTCTCGTTATCGACTTGATGTCGGCGGTTTTGCTGTGGCAGATCGTGACCGTGGCGTCCTTGTCGAGAAGAAGCTGAGCAAGAGGCTTTCCCACAAGGTTGGATCTTCCGATTACCACGGCGTGTCTGCCTTTTATGGGGATATTGTAGTACTCCAGCATTTTCATTACGCCGAAAGGAGTGCAGGCGATAAGTTCGGGGTGTCCCGTCCACAGCTTGCCCTTCTGGACATAGTGCGCGCCGTCCACGTCCTTTGCAGGATCGACCGCGCTCAGAATCTCGTTCTCGTCCAGTCCTTTGGGTACGGGCAGCTGCACAAGTATGCCGTTGACTGCCTTATCGGCGTTGAGTTTTTCAATGACGTCCAAAACTTCTTTTTGCGTGGCGTTTTCCTCGAGTTTGCAGAGAATAGAGTTTATCCCCGCTTCCTTGCAGGCTTTTATTTTGTTGTTTACATAAACCTGGCTTGCGGGATTGTCGCCGACAAGTATCACCGCAAGACCCACTTCGCCGCCCGCCTGTTTAATTGCGTCGACTTCTTCCTTGATTTGCTGTCTGGTGATTTGGGCAACCAGCTTTCCGTCCATTATTTGCATATTTTACTTTCCGAATGCCTGAGGCTCGGCTTTCCTTGTGATTACGTCGTGCGCTCCGCCTTCCACAATGCTTGTCGCCGACACGACCGTGAGTTTTGCTTCTCTGTGCAGGTCGTTTATCGTTGTAACGCCGCAATTGCACATTGTGGACTTAATCTTATACATCGTCTTTGCAAGGTTGTCCCTCAGGCTTCCCGCATAGGGCACATAAGCGTCCACGCCCTCTTCAAAGGAGAGTTTGGAGCTGCCGCCGAGGTCGTACCTCTGCCAGTTCCTTGCGCGGTTGGAGCCTTCGCCCCAATACTCTTTATAATATGCGCCGTTGATGAGCACCTTGTTGGTCGGGCTTTCGTCAAAGCGGGCAAAGTATCTTCCCAGCATGATGAAGTCGGCGCCCATGGCAAGCGCGAGGGTCATGTGGTAGTCGTGAACTATTCCGCCGTCCGAGCAAATGGGGATATATACGCCCGTCTTCTCATAGTATTCGTTACGCGCCGCGGCAACTTCGATAAGCGAAGACGCCTGGCCTCTGCCGATACCCTTCTGCTCTCTCGTTATGCAGATGGAGCCGCCGCCGATACCGACCTTTACGAAGTCGGCGCCCGCCTCTGCGAGGAACAAAAATCCGTCTCTGTCGACGACGTTTCCCGCGCCAACCTTTACGGCGTCGCCGTATTCGTTCTTGATAAACTCAATAGTCTGCTTCTGCCATACCGAGTATCCGTCCGAGCTGTCTATGCAAAGCACGTCCGCTCCCGCTTCCACAAGGGCGGGCACTCTCTTTCTGTAATCAAGGGTGTTTATACCCGCGCCCACGATATAACGCTTCTTATCGTCGATAAGTTCGAGCGGGTTTTTCTTGTGCGCCTCGTAGTCTTTGCGGAAGACAAGATACACAAGTTCGTTATTGGCGTTGATTATGGGGAGAGCATTGAGTTTATGGTCCCAGATTATGTCGTTTGCTTCGTTTAACGGCGTCCCTTCGGGCGCGGTGATGAGCTTTTCAAACGGCGTCATGAATTCCTTAACTTTTATATCGGGACTCATGCGGCTGGGGCGGTAATCTCTGCTGGTCACGATGCCGAGGAGCTTGCCGTTGCTCTGTCCGTTGTGGGTGACGGCGATTGTGTTGTGCCCGGTTTGCCTTACCAGCTCAAATACGTCGGCAAGGGTATTTTCGGGAGTTAAATTGGAGTCGCTTACGACAAACCCCGCCTTATAGCTCTTGACCTTCTGAACCATTCTCGCCTCGTCCTCAATGGGCTGTGAGCCGAATATAAAGGACAGTCCGCCTTCTTTTGCAAGCGCGATAGCCATTGTGTCATTGCTGACAGATTGCATTATCGCCGAAACAAGGGGAATGTTGAGGCTTATTGCCGGTGTTTCGCCCTTCCTGAATTTCACAAGGGGCGTCCTCAGACTTACGTTTACAGGCATGCACGCTTCCGATGTATATCCCGGAATGAGCAGGTATTCGCTGAATGTTCTTGACGGTTCGTTGAAGTAATTTGCCATTATTGTCTCCTTATCTGAAATATTCTGTTGCCGCTTCGAAAAGCTTTATGTCGTAGTCGCCTTCCACGTTCTTGTAGAGGCCTTTGTCAATCCTTTCCGAATGCCCCATTTTGCCGAGCACCTTGCCGTCGGGGGAGGTAATCCCCTCAATAGCCCATGCCGAATTGTTGGGGTTAAACCTTATATCGGCAGTCGCATCGCCCTCAAAGTCGACGTACTGGGTCGCTATCTGACCGTTTTTCTCCAAAGTTCTCAGCCATTCGTCACTTGCCAGAAATCTTCCTTCGCCGTGAGAAATGGCTACGTTATAAACGTCTCCCGCACTGACTTTGCTAAGCCACGGCGACTTGTTGGAAATTATCTTTGTTCTTACAATTTTCGACTGGTGCCTGCCGATTGTGTTAAAGGTCAGCGTGGGGCTGGTTTCGTCGGTATCGGTTATTTCGCCGTAAGGCACAAGACCGAGTTTAATAAGCGCCTGGAAGCCGTTGCATATTCCGCACATCAGACCGTCACGGAGTCTGAGAAGTTCGTTTGTCGCCGCTTTGACGACGCCGTTGCGGAAAAACGCAGTAATAAACTTCCCCGAGCCGTCTGGCTCGTCGCCGCCCGAAAACCCGCCCGGAATAAAGACAATCTGCGCGTTTTTTACCTTTTTCGCAAACGTCTCCACCGACTCGACAAGACTTTCTTTGGTAAGGTTGTTGATAACAAATATCTCGGGGCTGGCTCCCGCTTTTTTCCACGCCTTAGCGGTGTCAAATTCGCAGTTTGTGCCAGGGAATACGGGTATAAGCACTCTGGGCGATGCGGTCGTAAACTTCGGCTTGTCATACCCTTCGGCAACGTACGATTTTGCCGCCGCAAGTTTTCCGCCATTCCCTATGTTGCACGGGTACACTTCCTCGAGTTTGTTTTCGTAAGTTGCACAAAGCTCGCCCAAAGGTATTCTTATATTCTTATAGGATATTACCTTTTCCTCTTTAGTATAGCCCAGCGCGGTTCCCAATTCAAGTTCGTTCTTGAGTTCGAGAACAAACGCGCCGTAATTGTAGCCGAAAATTTCCTTTTCGGTCAGTTTCTCACTGTACTCAAATCCCGTCATATTGCCGAACGCCATCTTCATAACCGCCTCGGCAACGCCGCCGTAAGTGGGCGTATAGCAGGCAAGGACTTCGCCTTTTTGCATAAGAGAATAAACCGTTTGGAATATTGTAATTAAAGAAGAGGCGTTTGGCAAGCCGTTTTCATCATATTCGGGTTTAAGAATTACAACTTTATGTCCCGCGCCCTTAAACTCGTTGGAAACAATGTCTCCCGTCTTTGCCGTGGTTACCGCAAAGGATACAAGAGTGGGCGGAACGTGCAGCTTTTCAAAACTACCGCTCATACTATCCTTGCCGCCGATTGCCGCGATACCCAAGTCCTTCTGCGCCTTATATGCGCCAAGAAGCGCCGCCAAAGGCTTGCCCCACTTTTTCCCGTCTTTACCAAGTCTTTCGAAATACTCTTGGAAACTTAAATAAACGTCCTTGAATTCCGCGCCCGTAGCGACGAGTTTCGCGACCGATTCCACCACGGCGAGATATGCGCCGTGATAGGGACTGTTTTCGGAAATAAACGGGTTGTATCCGTATGCCATAAGCGAGCACGTGTCGGTAAAGGCGTTTTCCACCGGGACTTTGTTTACCATAGCCTGTACGGGGGTCAATTGATACTT
>ERZ795047.580-NODE-580-length-45121-cov-42.230284_pt1 | contig 45121 bp, 57 predicted proteins | sample MGYA00375131_ERZ795047 | MGnify/ENA primary metagenome ERZ795047 (study PRJEB30176, sample SAMN05720228) | activated sludge metagenome | isolation source: Anaerobic digester | place: Japan | collected 2015-05-20 ... | reverse complement strand
TATATCCCTATGTATCGATAATGAAGAGGTATCATCACAACTTTGCCGGATGGTGTGAGTACTCCTCCATACCATTTGCCTCCTGCCGTTGAAGTATCTGGCCCTTGTGTGTATGTGTTAGCAACTGGATCATATATCCCTATGTATTGATAGCTATAAGGTATCATCACAACCTTGCCAGATGGCGTGAGTACTCCTCCAATCCATTTGCCTCCTGCCGTTGTAGTATCTGCCCCTTGTGTGTATGTGTCCGCTACTGGATCGTATATCCCTATGTATCGATAATGAAGAGGTATCATCACAACTTTGCCGGATGGTGTGAGTACTCCTCCATACCATTTGGCTGTTGCCGTTGAAGTATCTGGCCCTTGCGTGTATGTGTTCTCAACTGGATCGTATATCCCTATGTATTGATAGCTACCAGGTACCATCACAACCTTGCCGGATGGTGTGAGTACTCCTCCAATCCATTTGCCTCCTGCCGTTGAAGTATCTGGCCCTTGTGTGTATGTGTTAGCAACTGGATCGTATATCCCTATGTATCGATAATTATGAGGTACCATCACAACCTTGCCGGATGGTGTGAGTACTCCTCCATACCATTTGGCTGTTGCCGTTGAAGTATCTGGCCCTTGCGTGTATGTGTTCTCAACTGGATCGTATATCCCTATGTATTGATAGCTACCAGGTACCATCACAACCTTGCCGGATGGTGTGAGTACTCCTCCAATCCATTTGCCTCCTGCCGTTGAAGTATCTGGCCCTTGTGTGTATGTGTTAGCAACTGGATCATATATCCCTATGTATTGATAGCTATAAGGTATCATCACAACCTTGCCGGATGGTGTGAGTACTCCTCCATACCATTTGGATGTTGCCGTTGAAGTATCTGGCCCTTGTGTGTATCCTTGTGCGGTTGATGATAAAGCTATATTGTGTGCTATTTCATCAACAGCTTGAGCATCATAGATGCTTAGATTGTCATACCTTTCATTCAGCGAGTATTTATTCAGCTTGTACATTATATAGTGACCTCTTTCCCGCTTATCATCACATATACTTTGCTGGCAGTCTCGCAATACCCTTTAATCCTATCTCCGGCAATTAAAACTTGATCCATAAACGGAATCGTTATAGTGTTTTCTCCGCCTACTGCAGGTAGCGGATAATCCTTCACCAGATAATAGTCTGTACTCCCACTGTAAATAACAAGAGATACTTTTTTAGCTGCTGTGTCTATGTTGCAGAACGTGACCGCCTTTATGAACCTCAACTTGCCAGAAGGCACTGCGTCTGCATCGATATATCCCAATGTGTCTGGTAAAAAACCTATCGCGAATCGTTTTGCATCCGTTGCCACACTATCACCTCACAATGCTCCAAAGTCTGAACTTGCTGTACCGCCGGAGGCATTTATAGTAATGCTGCCTGCTCCAGCATCGGTAGTTATTGTTATATTTGTCCCAGCTACAAAAGTAAGCGTGTCAGTCTTAGAATCAGCCACAACATTACTCTGACCAGATACAGCAACTGTAGAGAAAGCGTTCTGGTTTACTTCTGCCCCATCTGCTACATTGATTATTGTCCTAACCTGAGTTGCTGTTAAATCCTCTGGGTCGCCTGTAGAAGCTGTGATTCTGCCTTTAATTGTATTAACGGCCATGTTTGCAAGTTTGGCGTTGGTTACAGCGTCATTGGCGATTGTCGTCGCCCCGTCACCAACACTTGTTACATCGCCGGAATGGTTCGGGTGTGTATAGTTATTAGCACTCTCGGCAATACCGTCCAACTTTGTCTTATCCACGGCGCTCATAAACCCCGCTACAGCAGTTGTAGCCGCCGAATGCGCGTGTCCCGATGTCGCAAAGTCTGATGCTTTGCTGGTGCTGTCAATAAGGTTACCGCTTGCATCAAGCCCAGCAAAGTTGCCAGCAGTCGGCGAGGCCACCTTGTCAGCCTTAGAGTTCACGTCATCCGCCGAGTTTTTATCTCCCTTCGTGAGATAGGTGCAATATACCGTCTCGCCGTTGTGTGTGACGAACGTGATCGAGTTGTAAGTCTTGTAGAAGCTGTCATAATCCCCGAGCGTGTAATCCGTGCTTGCCGCTAACTGCGAGCCCGTCTTGCCCTCGCCGGTCCACACTTCGATCGACATAATGTGATCGTGTACGAGCTGTTGAGACCCCACCGTGTTAATAACCAACGCCTCATCGGTTATCTCCGTGCCGTTTGCGTTGTAGTTGAGATAGGTCACGCTCATTTCACGCCCACCTCGATCCTCACCGGCACGCGTTTGATTTGCGTCTTACTGCTGTACACCCACGTGAACGAGAGATAATAATTTGCAAGCGGGTCATACAGTGTTTTATCCGCGTAGAACCACATCACATAAGTCCCCGTGTCGATCTTCGTGCATGAGAGATCGGCCACCTTCTCCGGTTCTGTGTCATACGTTTCCAATTGCGCGGAATAGCTGTCCGCGTCAACGTTCGTGTATACGCCATCGACGCGTATCTGAGTTTCGACGATCTCGCCCCATGTCGATCCCCATTCCACGCGCCTGATTTCGTCATTGCTTGGCATTCCAATCACCTCATTCCGTGTAAGGTCTGTTCGTTGTTCGATAGTAGGCTTCGCAGGTTGATGTGAGGATGTTCGCGGCGTATAAATAATTGATCCGTTCAGCAAGAGAACGTAGCCCTTCGATCAGGCTCTCCAGCACCGTCTCGCTCAACGGCGCACATACGGGCGCAATAAGTTCGCTCACAACCGAATAGATCGCCTCTCGAGACGCGCCTCTCACGCTCAAAACATCCTCGACAACCTCGCGGATAACGCCAGATAACTCATCATCGGAATAAACGCGCTCGCGAATCGGATTTGCCGCTGTGAGAGCTGAATATACAATCTCCCGCGCGATCTCCCGCGCCTCGCCGATCTCATATATCTCCGAGCGTATGACCGCGTTCATCGCATCCAGCGCCGTGACCCTTTGGCGGGTTGTCGCGTTGAGCGTTTCGAGTTCAAGCGCGATCGCCCGGAGATTCCCGGATATGCTCGCCATCTCGTTCACCCGTTCGCGTATTGCGCCCGCTGCCGGTGTCGTATCTGTTACCGGTTCGCGAATGATCGACAGAATCTCCTCATCCGTGCGCGCAATTCGCTCCTTCGAGATAACCGCCACGCTTGCCGTCTCCCCACGATCCTTTTCGTAGATATCTTGATTGTAGATGCGGTTCCCGTAGATCATAGCGGTTACGGTTCGGTGCTGTAATTCTTCGAGTAGCCAGCGATATAGATGTCGTTATAGTTCATCATCGCCGTGCCTTCCGGGATGATCGATTTGCACCAGAACGGGATAACGGAACCGGAGGAGATCGTACCGAGTGATAACGCCGAGCCGCCTGATAAATATCCCTGAGCAACGCCGCCAGAATCAAGCGAGAGATAGTGATGCGACACGGAGAGCCCGCCGCCGGTATAGTAGTCGTTTATCGAGATTGTCACGTTGATCGCGTCCGCGTCTGCCGATTCAATATATAGCATCTGCTCCAGCGTTCGGTTCGCTTCGAGCGAGTCGTTACCCGCTGCATCAAGGTTCTCGAAGAGGTACTCGCCGGAACTGAAAGCAACAACGCTTTCACCCGTGACCGGTGTCGTCACCATCGTCAGCACGCCATCCGCGAATGTGTATTGCGTTGTCTCCGTTAAGAGCTTGCCGAAGTATTCCGCCGTGCTGTATCGCCGAACGTGATCCGGTGTCGAACACGATACGGTCGCCAGCGATCCGTTACCGATTATCTTGCCAAGTTCCGATCGGATCGCTGTTGTCTTTGCTTCATCTTTCCAAAATTTCAATGCCATCGCTTATCACCGCTCCTCATACGAAGGAGAGCCGCATCGGCTCTCGTTTGAGTTGTTTGTATCCACCGTAGTAACCGGATAATTCCGCGAAGTAGGACCCGCTTGTCAAGTCTACGGTCTCCAGTATCACCTCGTACGTGCCAGTGCTTGATTCGGTTATCTCCGCGTCTACGCCGAGCGTGAGGGTATACAGTACTGAAGCCGCGGAGTTGTAGAGCTTGAACACGACCGTCGAGAGCGATGTCAATGCGTCGTTGCAGGTGAACGTGAACTCCAGCGTGCCGGTGTCGCCTTGCAATATCTTAATCACTTCGTATCACTCTCCTCAAAACGCAATCGGTATTCCGTTTCACATCCCATACCGCCGGCTCCTTCTGCTCGCACGTGAAGGAGGTGATGAAGGCTTGATCATAGAGTTCGGAAGCGGTATCGAGAAGTGTAGGCCGTGCTTTCTCAATGAATGTAACCGGCCCGGGGATCCACTTGCGTTCGTGTTCGCTTTTCAAGATCGTGAGTGTCGTGTTCTCTTTGCTTCGCTCAACGGCCAACGAAATCAAAGCCGCGTCCATCATTTTAGATCGTCGCTTTCACGTGTTTAAGCGTCAACGTGATGGCCGATGAGTCGTTGTTCGTTACCTGCACTTTCGCGTACTTCATCCCTTGCAGGTTGAATCCAAACGATCGGCGCACCAGGAAAGCGTCATCCATATCCGATGGATTCACCGAGAAGGTGTAGCCGGATTCCGGTTTGCTGTCAAAGTTCACGTTATCCGCGCTCGTCAACACGTCAATCACTACCGTCCCAGATGCCACGGATGTTGCGAACGTCACGGATGCTTGCAGTATTCCGTATATCGCCTTGTCTTCGTTTTGTACCGCCGATGTGAAAACACTCCCAGCGGATATCGATTCCGCGGTGAAAAGGGTGATTGCAGAGCTTTCTAAATAGGCCATGTTATTCCTCCTTATAATTGTTCTTAATTATTGTATGAGCGGCGCTTCGAATAATGCACTGCTCCCAAGCATATCGTCAACCGCATACCATTTGATCCACGCCTTGCCTGCATATCCGTCGAACGAAGGAATATAGAAATCTCCCGGTTCGTCGTCCTCGTCGAAATCAGTAAGCATCAACTTTCCGATGTTGCCGTCATAAATGTAGTATCCTTCGGATAAGCTTGCGTATATCTTGTTGTTTGCGAAAATTGGCATATTGCCGTATGTTCTCCAGTCTATTGCGTATATTTTAGAGAAAGCCGGAGAATAATCAATGATTGCTGGGGGGATGGATGAGCTTGAAAGATAAGTACACATCAACGTTTTTTTGCGTTCGATCGTATCGATGTTTATTAACCTTATGAAGTTTGTGTTTGAAAAATCGCCGCTTGTAAATAGCATTATTCGGTCGAAGGGTACGGAAGTATCCGGCGCCAATAAAGCATAAGAGTTATCGGGAGCAACATATATATGGGGCGTAGAATCATAACTTGTTCTGCCGGTTGAGATAAACGCGCGCGTATCAATATTGAGGAATCCAAGCGTGTGTGTCTCTTCACCTTCGCCGTTTCGCCCGTTTTTAGCTACGAGTAAATAAGTCTGCCCGCCTACGCTGATAAATGGAAGCGGATCATGCCAATCGGAATAAAAACACTGATAAGGGCTTACACTAGTTGCTCCCCATCCATATTTGTATAATCCGATTCGTTTTACTTCCATCAATGTATAATCGATGTCTTGATAATAGGTTGTTTCGCCATCGATGGTTTTGTATCCAGTTGCACTAATTATGTTAGATTTGTCAAATGTGTTTAAGTAATATGCTGTTTCTTCAATTATAATATCTAATTCATCCCTTGTAAACTCGAATCTTCTTACTTCTCTAAACATTCTATTTAATGATTCTTTGGCAGGCGCATTATAGAAAAGTTCTGTTTTCAAAGAGGCTGTAAATGTAAGTTGTTCGGGTGGTTCGGGTGATTCGTCCCCGTGTGAACACGTTCGTATGTTTGCGCCGCCCATACCCCCAACACCCAATTGTCCATCTTCGGCGTATATATAACCACAAACGCGAGGCGGCAAAGCGCCTTTTGTACCGCCAGCGCTTTGCGTTCCGCCAGAACCGCCATAGCCGCTGTGGAAATTGTTTAAGGCTTGATCGTTTTCGCCATGACTCCCGGTATAACCGCCATCGCCTCCATGTGGTGGGTGTGTTGATTTATACAACGGCCGTACGTCTCCTTTAGGTGCTAAACCCGTTGTGCTTCTTGATTGTGGCGCGCCGGCACCGCCGCCGCCACCGGCGACTAACATTCTGTTTTCTAATTCTGTACCACCTATTCTTATGTCTGATGCTCCGCCGCCGGTCCCACCGGATGAGTATTTTGAGAACCCTGTAATACCCGCACCACCAATATAAATATAAACCGTAGTTGTTTCTGATAAAGATAAAGTTGCGCTGACATAAGCGCCTTTCCCGCCGGAGCCTTTTAATCCTAAATAATGCCCCGGCGTGTTTTCGTCATAACTGCTATCACCGCCAGAAGCCCCCCACGCCTCAACAGAGTAATTCCCTGCCGGCAACTCAACGCTTGAATCGTTTATATAAGTAACGCCATTTAATACAACTTTGCCGTTTCCGGTGTTGATTCCAGTTTCATAATGTGCATTCGATAAGGATGCGTGTACATAAGACGAACCACCACCACCACCGCCACCACCGCCGCCACAACAAGCCCCGGAACCGCCAGCACCGCCGCCACCGCCGTAGTAACCGCCACCACCACCACCGCCACCGCTGCATCCAACATAAAAACCATATGTAGTATTAACTAATCCACCGCCGTTAGCCGAAAAAGCAGGTGGAAGTTCTGGAAGTTCTTCTGTAAGCCCATCATAATATAAAGGATTATATAATATTTCTCTGGCTTCCGTTTCATCGTTTGTGTCAACATCCTCCGGCCAGCCATCATAATGCTCGGAATCATATATCTCTTCATTTATAAGTGTCTGCGTACCGCTTGATAACGCAACTTTTACCCACTTATGCGTATTGTCTGATAGTTTAAGCAAAATATACATATATTTTCTGTTTGTTGAATAGTAAAACGCGCGTGTAGATGCTGTCTCGGTTGCGAGATTAGTGGCATACACAAAAGCGCCACCAACATCATCAAACTCTGTTAATCCGATCGGCGTGTGTATTGCTACACCTTCATCGTCAACAGAAGAATTGATGATGTACCATTTTTGATCAGCATCTTGCACTATTGAATAGCAACGTTGAATTTTTCTATCATAGATAAACGGTAGATAATCATAAATGTTAAGCCCAGAACCGGCTATAATATTTGTATCAAAAACTTTCGCCAACGCCGCAGTCTGCGTTTCTTCGTTTAGTTCTACGGATACGATGTTATAATCGCTACCGTAGTTAGCAGCACACACAATCCCTTTCAACTCTTCGAACGTGATCCGCTCTTCGAACGTGATCCGCCCGTTCATCACGGGAAGAAACCCGAACATCTTCGCGCTTATGCTCATAAGTAGTTGAACTTCTCCTTTTTAGTTAGCGGCGCCTTCCAAAGCAACACGCCGTTCTCCCCGATCTCGATCTCGTTCTGCGAGTATTCCGATATCGTGTCGTCCTTCCATCGTATCTTTGTCTTGCCGGTCACGCGATCAATCCAGCAGTATTCGATGTTGGTTATAATGCTTGGGGCGTTTGCGTAGGATTCGGCGATCTTGCGGTACAAAATATTTCCAGGGAACACCTTCATCGTCCCGGAGGTGTTCGCTTTCTCCTTGAACGTGAGCGTCACGACCACCCCGGATGAGAGGTCGTAGTTTATTTCCGTCCGCTCAAGAACGCAATTCGCGCCCTGATATGTGTGCGCGGATTCCGATGTCGGAAAATGCACAGCGAGCGGGATCGAGCCTAACATTCCGTGTTCATATGTGCAAGTCGTTTCGGTGTTGTAGAGGCGCTCTTTGTATTCGTGGTTTGCAACCGCGTTCAACGCGTCAAGATCAAGTATCTGCGGCATATCGATCACGTCCGCTTCGGCTTCGTCACCGATGATGACTTCGTGTATCTGTTCTGCCGATTGTGATAGGATGTGAAGGGTGATGTAGTTGGGGAGAGTGTATTTGAACGCCGTAAGCAAAAGGCTTGCCATCGCTTCTTCAGGTTGAATGTTGATCGCGTCCGGGTTTGTGTCTATTTCTATTTCTGCTAAACTTTCAGCTCTCCAAGGAATAACCAATGTCAAAAATATATCGTCGTCTTCTGGGATTATAAAAAAGGGTTTGAGTGTTGCGCTAAACGTTAACCCAAGAGCGGATAAGTCGTTTGCAAGCATTTTTTCTTCGTAGAATGATTGCGCAAACACGTCGAACGCGGTATTCGTATCGTCAAAATATAATTGGTTGATACTTCCCTCTTCCACATAAACCTGCGCGTGCTTAACATAAGTCATAAATAGCACAAATATCTTTGTGTTATCGTCGTTCTTCGCGGCGAACGGAATCCACCACTGCTGGGACGCCGTGCTATACGTCACAGATACCTCTTCCGCCGCCCCGCTTGGATCGGTAAACGGCGCGCGTACCTTTACGGCATAAGAACCCGGGAGACTATCGCCGCCAGATACGACGCGAATATATCCGCTCGACCGGTCAAACGCCGATCCGACCTCGTCACCGTCACCGCCATACGGGCAGTATCCACGATACGCGTCATACTCCCTCAACCCTTGCAGCCCATTCCCCTGGAACGAGAAGCTCTCGATTGTCGCGCCGAAGTAAGCCGCGGGCAGCGTGGTTTTGTAGAAGTCTTGCAAGGCGTCCGTGCCTTCGCCAGTCGGTTTTATATCGACGTCGTAGGATTCAATCTCGCCGAGCGCATCAATGAAGCTCACGTACCATCGTTTGTGCGTGCTGTCGGCTGTCTCTTCCCATCGTATTTGATAAGGATAACCGCTGAAGGCTTCGGATTGCGAACCTTCACCCGGCTCCGATTCTGATTTCGCGTAGAATATGTACTCTGTTCCAAGCGCGAACGGACACGGTTCGGTCTTCTTTGTGACGATCGTTAGCTCTGCCGTGTTCGGGGTATATCCGCGGTTGTGTGTTGCGCTGAATGATTCGATCTTGAGATCGGCAATGCTTGTGATGATTCTCGATACGTAGGCCGCCATCTTATTGTCTCCTCAAGAAGCGTTTCGGCAATTCTTTTATGTCGCGTTCGGTTTGTGTAGTCTTGCGCTCGTTCACGGACATTCTGGCGTATATATCGTTCACACGGGGGGTAATGACACCGTTCACCTGCTGATCCAATTCGCGCCGTAACGAGTCGAGTTTTTTGTCAACAATTTTATCGATCTGCTTGTCGATATTGATGTCTATGTTCTGTATGTTCTCGAGTTCTTTTCTAATCGCTATAAGCTCTTCAAGTATCACGGCGTTCACCGCCTTTATTGTTTGGTTTCGTTGTATACAACGTTGATCGTCCAGGTTTTTGAGGTAAGAGCTTCAAGGTTTTCTTTTAACTTGCCTGTGTGTTCGGACATCTTCTTGAGCTTCTCAACTAAATCAGCCATATCGCCGGATTGGAAGTCGCCTAAGTTATCATTTACATCTTTTAGAGCGACATTGATCCCGACAACTACATTTGCGACTGATTCTAATGTCGACGCAAGCCGTTCTATCTTTGACTGGGCATCTGAAACGTCCGCGTTGACTGTAACGGCTTTTGTTGTCTCTAACTGATCGACCTTTTTAGTCAAAGAATCTAATACGCTTTCGGCCATCTCATCACCCCTTCTTCTCCGTAACGAGGACAGTCACATTCACAACGCGGCCGTCCAGAGCGTTAAGTTTCGCGTTAATTGCGTCGATCTGTTCTTTAGCTGATGAGCTGACCGCCGAGAAAGTGCTTTTAGCGTTCGTTTCAAACTGTCCGAAGGTCTTCTCGTTCACTTGCCCAATCTCGGTGTTGATAACCTTTCCAAGTGATTGAAACGAAGCCGCGACTGATTCGCGCGCAGTTTCCGCTTTGCTTTTGAGAACCTCAAACTCCACGTTGTTTGCTTGATTGAGCGCTTCTTCCGCGCTCATCCCCGCTGATTGGAATATAGCGATCAGATCGGCTTTTGTTTCGTTGGCTGTCGGTTTCAAGCCCGTCCAGTCTACTTTGTCGATTGCTTCGAGCGCTGTTTTAGAGTCAACGCCCGCGTTAGACAGGGTTTGATATATATTTGCCGCCGCCGTTTCTACTTTGTTGTCGATGTTGGAAAACTCTAAATCATTCACCACGCCTAACGCAGCCGCGGCCTCTTTACCTGCTTGTGCGAACAACGCTTTCACTTCTTGCGCGGCCGCCTCCGCTTCTTGAGTTGTTGTGTCAAAGTTGAGGTTTTTCATCTGTTGCAGAGCTTCCGCTGAACTGTATCCGGCTTCCCGGAATGCGTTGTAAATTCTTTGAGAGTTGTTTTCGGCCGAAGATGATATTGGAGAGAAGTCTATCTGATTGATTTTGTTAAGCGCTTCCGGGACGCTGTCACCCATATCTGAGAACACAGTCATCACGCTTTGCGCCAACGCTTGAACCTTGTTGTCTACTGTTGAAAAGTCCATTGCCCCAACGGCCACACCGAAGTCCGTGGCAATTTTTTCGCCAAGAGCGCCAATGGTTTCCTCTACGACTCCCGCCGCAATCTTTGCGTTGTTCATCAGACCGTCGAACCCTAACTTGTTGAGTTCGTTCAACGCCTCGCCGGCCGAGTAGCCTGATTTCAGAAAAGCGTTATATATTCCAACTGCCGCTTTATCTGCCGATGTAGCCAAAGGCGAGAAGTCAATTTGCGTTATCTTATCCAGCGCGTCCGGCACGCTTACGCCAAGGTCAGATAGCGTCGACATGATGCTGTTCGCGAGCGATTTTACTTTGTCATCTACCGTCGCAAAATCAAGCGCATTCATGGCTATTCCAAAGTCTGATACCACTTTATCGCCCAAAGCCGCGATGGTTTCTTCTACCACCGCCGCGGCTATTTCAGCGTTTTCCATTAAGCCGCCGAACCCTATGTTGTTGAGTTCTTCGACCGCTTCAGCAGCCGAATACCCGGCATCTCTGAATGTGTCGTAAAGGTTCACGGCAACGTCTTCTGCGGATGTTTTAAGAGCCGAGAAGTCTATGTTTTGAACCGCACTTTGAATGTTCCCGGCACCAACGTTGATTTCCGCCAACGCTTCAGACACGGCGGTCTTAATGTCTTCTACAAGCTGCTGCGCGGCTGCATTAGTGTTAGCAATTTCGCTATCCAATGTGTTGGACACGCCGGTCAGCGCCGATTCCATTTGGTTAATGCTGTTCGAGTCTACGTCTACGCTTAGCTTTTTACCGTTTATTTCGGCAACAAGACCCAATAAGTGATTAAGTTTTTCGAGAGCGCCTTTGTCCGCCATCTTATATGCCCTCCGTTTCAATTCGCACTTTAATCACACCGAGGTTTTCTATCTCTAACAGTTTGCTCAGCAGTTCTTCGGCTTTGGCCTTTGCGATTGTTACCTCGTCCGCGTTTACTTTTATAAGCGCTTCCGTTTCTATCAGCGCGTTCAGCTTGGTTTGTATCTCGTCGATTTTTGCAGCCGCCTCGCTTTCGAACGGGATCACGATCTTTTTGGTATTGATCGCGTCGATTGCGGCGCCAATCCCTTCTATTTTCGCTTTCATATTTTCTAAACTCATACTCACGCGCCCGCTTCCGCGAAGTCGAATGCCACGGCGATCTTCTTGCCGTTTAGTTTGTCCAATTTATCGCTCATGTCTTTAATGTTGAGGTTTGCTTCTTCTATCGCACCGGTGACCGCTTTGGAAAGATTGGACCGTAGCATATCGAACTTCTTGTTGTCAATCTCTTCGAGTTCTTGCAACGCTTTGTTCTTCGCGCTCGTGAAGGCGTCCGCAATGTCGTCTTTTGCGCCCGCTGCGTTCTTTTTAAGTGTGTCAAAATCGATCGCGTTGACAAACTTCTCCGCTTCCGTAGCCGAGTATCCGACTGCCAGCAGCGAGTCCGTGATTCGCTTCTTCGCGTCATCCACCGATACGGCCAACCCTTTGAAGTCGATTGTGTTGATGATATCGAGCGCCGATTTGGCGTCCACGCCCACATCCACGAACGCGCTGAGTACGTCTTTGGCCGCTTGCGCTGCTTTCCCTGGTATCGTCGAGAACTCGTAGCCGTCTATTACGCCGAGTTTGGCCGCGACCTCTTTCCCAAGCACGTCAAAGAACGTGTTAATCTTTTCTGATGCGTTTTTCGCCGACTCTTCGATCGTTTTGAAGTTGAGCTCGCCAAGCCGACTTTTGAATGAGCTGACAACGCTCTCAGGTAGTAAGTCAGGATGAACGTCTATGTTTTTGAACGCGTTCTCAATAGAACTGGCCGCGTCTTTTGCCTTGCCTTCTGCAATGTTTGCCGCCTCGCTCATTTGCTTGTCGATGCTGTCGCGTAATTCCGTCACGCCGTCGGCAGCGGATCCAAATGCCGGCTTGATTCCACCCGCGCTTTTTACGACATCTTCGATCTTCTTGTTGAGGTCAGCGTGTACGGCGGCGAACTCCTCGAGCGTCAGTTTGCCTTTGTTATAATCCGCCCACGCGCGCGCGAGTTGTTCCATCAGGTCAAGATTGGTAGATACGGCGTTGTTGTAGTCCGTTACTTTGTTTGCGATGAACATTGTCTCGAGCGATTCCTTGACGCCCGGTATAAGGCCGCCGAGCGATGCGATGTTCGCCGTGAACTTCTCGAGGTCGGACATCTCGATGTTAACTCCGCTGATATCCGCAATGCCTTCTTTGAGCGCCTCGACTTCGACACGCGCTTTCTTAACCGCCTCAATAACCGGCCCGAGGGCGGCAGCCATCGCCGCAAACGCGCCGACTGCTATCCCGGCTTTGAGCGCGCCTTGGAATCCGGAGAACTCCTGCGCCGTTTTCTTGATCTCCGTCGTTACCGCAGCCGCGCCGGCCTTTAGCGCGCTGAATATGTTTTTCCCCGCGACTGACCCGAGTTCAAGTATCTTGGTTCCGACTTCCTTTATCCCCGTTGCAAGCCTTGGCAGGTCTGTCGTGTAGAGGTTCTTCATTATGTCGCCGAACTTCTTGAAGTTATCAATTGATTTGATGATCGTCCCGGCGATCGCGGATAACGCGCCCACAAGCGTCGCGCCCATTCCGGCTATCGCGCCAAATTGCGTCACGACGCCTTTGATCGGGGCCGGCAGCTTATCGAACCACTGCACAAGTCCCTTCACTGCGTTGGCGATGCCGGTGAATAAAGGCGCAACAGACGCGCCGATCGAGTTCTTGAGCGAGGTAAACGAGTTCTTGAGGCTGGTTATCGCGCCTTTGAGCGATCCTTCCATCCGGTTCGCCGCGTCTTTGGCCGCGCCGCCAGAGTTCTCGAGCTTCTCAATATAGCCGTCTATCGCGTCACCACCGTCTTCAAGGAGTAACGCCACCGACGCGCCCGCTTCAGCTCCGAATGCTTTTAACGCTTTCTCCGCATCGAGACCGGAATCCCTGAGCAGCTTTATCTTGTCTGTTAGAGTCAATGCCGGATTCGATAGATCTTCCAGCGAGACGCCAAGCCCTTCAAGAGTTGTCTTCAACGCCTCGGAAGGCGCGCTTAATTCGGTGAATAGTTTCCGCAAACCCTGAACGGCCTGTTCCGTATTCGCGCCCTTCTCTTTGAGCGAGAGCAACCCGGCAACCGTTTCGCTGATGGATACGCCCGCCGCGCTGGCTGCCGGTCCGACTTTCTGGAGTTGATCCGCGAGTACGCTCATGTCGATGCTTTTGGATGCTTCTGCGAGTTGATCGGTTGTCGTCTCTAACTGTTCAAGGCTTACGCCGTACGCTCGGACAGCTGTTTGCAAGATGCCGGATGCAGTCTCGGCAGATGCGCCGAACCCGCTCATCAACTGCGTGGCGCTCTCCATGATCACGTTCATCTCTTGGAGAGACGCGCCATTTGCCGCTAAGGCACTGAATCCCTGCGTAATCTGTTCGATCGACGTAGCGCCGTCGCCGAGTTGTGTGATCTTCTTTGACATCATCTCGACTTCTTCGCTTGTCGCGCCAGTGCTCGTTTGTATGTCTTTGAGTTTCGCGTCGAAGTCTGCGAATGAATTAGCGGCGGAGGCGAGCCCGGCCGTTATCGCGCCGCCGATTCCCGCCATCGCCGCGCCCACGGTTTGGAGCGCCGTGCCCATCTCGTTCAATTCTTTTTTATGTTCTTGGGCCGCTTTTTCCGCCGCTTTTTGTTGCGCCGCGAGTTCTTTTGTATTCTTTGCCGCCTCTTTAGCTTTATCGCTTGTGTCCTTTACCGCTCTCTCAAGGTCAGCTAAGGGCTTCGCCGCTTCGTTCGTTGCCTTTATCTTGATTTCTATCTCAGGATTGTTTGCGATTGCCGCTCACCTCCTTATTCCGCCTTCTCAAATTCAGATAACACCAACACGTTCTTGATCGGTTCATCCCAGCCGTTCGGATAACCGCCCATCCGTTTGATTAGCCAATACTCGTCAGGGATTTTGCCTAGCTTTTTCATCGCTCGCACGAAAGGATCGCTCCTTGTCGTTGATGGATACAAGGCTAACCAGTACCGGGATCAGCGCGATCATAAATTCCGGTGTGAAGCTCTTGACAAACTCTTCGTTGATGGCGCCGTCGTACCCTTCGACCGACACAATCATCTTCGAAAACAGGTACACGATAGCCTTCATTATTTCCGGCTTAATGTTGTCCGCGTTTTGCAATCCCTCGCCGAACGCTTTGATGTTCCCGAGGTTCTCCGCGTAATCGATGCTGGTGATCGGCCGAACCACTATTTTTTTGCCGAATATCATAATTTCCTTCTTTGTGTTTTTGGATACGTATAGCGTTATTTCTTCCGTCATCTCTTTTCTCTCCCTTCAATCCGCGCTTGTCAGCGTTTTCTTACCGCTTTCAACTCGTTTATTTGCCTCTCGTACTCGCAGAGTGCGAACACCGTCCGCATAGGTGTTTTCCAACCCCACGGCAGGGATCCGATTCTTCGAAAGATGATGTACTCGATTGGTATGTTGTCTTTAATCACCTGCGTTTTGACGAAAGGATTTATCCTTGCCTTCTAACTGCGTGTGTTTCGCAATCTCCATCACGATTTCGATCATCGCCGATGGATTCATTGTTTTAACGACTTCTCTTGTTACTTCGCTCACACCCTCGATCTTAACAATTTGTTTTGTGAGTAGATCATACGTTCTGTCGATATCCTGCTTTTCGATCTTTTGCCCGGTTGTGAAAACTTGCGCGAGCGTTCGGAATAACGATACGCTTGTAAAGTAATCGTCCGCATATAGCGGCTTTAGAGTAATATCTGTATTTGCTACCTTCACGGTATACGTGTCTTGCGGTCCAATGAATAGATTCATTATTTTCTCTCCCTTCAAAAATAAAGTAGAACGCGGGTTTTACCCCGCGCTCTAAGCGATGGTGAATGTTTCAAATGAGAAGGTCTGTGTCACTTCAAACTCGGAATCAGGGTCAACTCTTCCGGAGGCGCCGGTAATCTTCGCGCCAGTACCGGAGAATGTGATCTTGTGAGAAGCGCTCGATGCGTCCACATATTTAATTTCGAATGAGATCGCCGCTTTGGCCGGGTCCCACGCGCCCGACGCAATTTTGCTTACGGTAGAGGATGCAATAACAAATTCTCCCTCGTAGGTAGCCGTTCCAATCTCCACGTCAGTCGGGGACAATGAAGTCCCGTAAATCCCGGTAACGTCTTGGTTTTTGTTGAGCGAGAAGCTACGAATCACATCCGTTTCGCTCGCCCACGTGATCGTTGCGTCCGAGAAAACGAAGTAAGTCTCTGGAGTGATCGCCGTGGGTGCTGTCGCACCAGTCGTGATGCTTAAGAACATTCCATCGAGCGAGTATTCGAGCGGCGCGTCCTCCCCACCACTGATAGTCATGTTCCCGAAATAGCAACTCCCAAGCGTTGCATCGTGTACTCTCAACTCAACCGCGGGGGGGACTCCCTCACCGGTGTTTGTCCCGAACGCGAGAACGTCTTTGCTCGTAACCAATCCGCCAAGGCTGATCGCTTGATCGTATTTGGTCATTCTGGTCTTGGTATAACCGCCGATCCCTTTTTCTTCGGCGGCCTCGTTCGTTATCGAAGGCGATATGCTCTGGAGTAACCCGAGATGAACATTAGTCCCGGACGACTCAAGCCTGCCTACCACCTTCATTTGAGAACCTTGTAACGCTGCCACTTTATCACCTCACTGTTTCGATTTGTATTTCGATTGCCGCGCCCACGACGTAATGGTTCGATGATTCAACCAGTATTCGCTCGAGCGCGTATCCGGGCACTTGATAAAACACTCGACGGTTTTCGATGCTGCTGTTCTTGTTTTTGAATATCGCCACGATCTTCTCTGCCGCTTCTGCGTTGCTCTTCTCCAGTTCCTCAGCTTGCGCGAAGGTGCCACGGTTCGCATAGATGATCGTGAAGTCGAGCTTTTCTTTTGCCGCGCCGGCGCTGCTCACATACATCGCACGATCGGCTCTTCCAGGCAATATCTCTATCAACGGATAGATCGCGTTCTTCGCCCAGTTCAGCGCGCCGATCTTGATCGTCTCCGCTTGGAACTCCGTATCCAACGTGTTCTTTATCTCGTCGAGCAACTCTTTGTACATATCAATCACACACCCTTGTCAGATGCTCAAGAAGAATGTCTTTGATGTTCTCGATTCCCTTGGTATCGAACGGCGGAATCCCGTCACTGTCAGAGTACGGCATAAAGGCCCGCTGCGGCATCTTTCGCGTGCCGGTTTGGTGATACACGCCGTAGAACACGCCGGAGAATACCGACGCTTCGCTCTTATCAGAACGCAGGTTGATCGATTGCTTGAGCTTGCCGTGGAACTCGAGGATTTGGCCGCTCACGCCTTTTGCCTTCTTCTTTTTCTCGATTGTGCTGTCAGCGAGCGCCGCCCATCCCTTCGGTCGCCCTTCTTGCTCAAAGTTCTCCATCACTTCTTCTTTCATATACACAGCTACGTCTCTGAGCGGTTTAGAGAGATCGGAAAGCTCCTTGTTCAACCGTTTGGTAAGCGTATCAATGCCTTTGTCGGTATAGGTAAACGTGATGGCCATAACATCACCACTTATCCATTACGGTTGTTGTGAATACCTGAGTGCCCGCCGTGATATAGTGTTGCGAAGAAGGGGCCGCCGCATCTGTTCCGGTTGTCTTCTTGAGCGCGCTCATCAATCGATCGTAATATGCCTGGGCCTGCTCCTGGAATCCGTGCCGCTCATATAACCGGTAAATCACGTAAGACGTTTCGTGTATCTCTTTGAGGGTTGTGTCTGTGATTGCAATAATCGAGTTGATAAACGTCTCCGCTTCCGAGAGCAGCACGGTAAGAATCGAGTCGTCAGATTCCGTCAAGCTGTTAATCAAGTCTTCCGGGAACTTAGCCTTTAGTTGCGCCACTGTCATATCCGGTCACCTCTAAAAAGGACCAGCCGGCATTATACCGGCGTGGCCTATTAGGATATCGTGCTTGTAAATACTTTGCACGCGTTAGCGTTATACAAAATCGGGAGAGGATAGGAGAGTAGCGATATAGTCTTCGTGTGCCCTTCGGATGCTTCGGGAATCTTCTCTTTGACGATGACATCGGTCATAATTGGGGATCCATCGGGTTTGAGTTCAAAGTCGACAACCGCGCCGTAGCCGAGAGCAAACTGGCTTGTATTGAGCAGAATCATCTTTCCGCTTGTGCTTGAGGATTCGGGGATATACTTCGTCGCAACGTTCGAATCGTTCGCGTAGGTCCCGGAATACACGTATATCTCTGGGATTCCAAACTCTTGGAACTCACCGATGAACCGAACGCTCGGCGAATTAAACCGAGGCTTAAGCAACCCAAAGTTGTAATTGTTTTTGCTGATATACTTTTCTGTTTTTGAGTGGTTCATGATCCCGCGCGCAAGATACGGGGTCATCAGGATAACGTTCGGCCACATCCCGAGTGTTTGCGCGAACGTCTCGCATTCCGCGCCGATAAGTTCGAGCGGGTCCGTTGAACTGCTCACCGCGAGTTTCCCGGTTGTGCTGATTCTGTAATCCTGCTCAAATGTTCTTTCAGTCGTTGTGAAGCTGATTTTCCCAGTCAGGAGGAGTTGTCCGAACATATACTCGATACGGCGTTTAAGCCGATCGCGAAGCCCCTGGAGTTTAACGCCGTAGGAATACGCGAAGGAACGCGTGATATCCGAAGCGTCATTCAGGTTTGCAAGTTCATTCAGATTAAACGAAGAAGTCAGAGCTTCCGTCGATTCGATGCTGTCGCGTTCGAAGATTTGGGGCGGCGTCACGGTGATGTCTTCGGCGGTGTTCTTGTAATCAATATTGCGCGCCGGATCGTCACGTAATCCGATCGAGCTCATCTTGCCGGAAGTGGTGATCATTCGCCATTTGATCGTGGTCGTCGGGCTGAATATTTTACTGGATCCAAGCATTTGCGTGAGAAAGAACGGCTCATCCCTCATCTGTTGCAATACTTTAGTCAATAACGTAGTCCAGGTAGCACTGTTGAACGTCGCCATTACGCCGTCACCCCTTCTCTTTCAAGTACAATGATTCCGTTCTTCGCCAGTCTCGCTTTTGTGTCCGCGCTCAGCGTGCCGTACAGATCAGAATCGGCCACTACACCGTTGAGCAGAGTCTTCGCGTATCCGATCGTTTGGTTTTTATCTACATCTTCGGAGAGCACCGCGCACGGTTCGTAGGTGTACATGTTGTAACCAACTTTGATAACTGCGTTTTTCGTATGGCTCGATATCGTGATGACCTTCGTCGAGTAGTTCGTCGTGATCTTGGTGGTAGACGTGCCAACTGATACGGATAGTATCGCGGGAGAACCATATTCGATCGCGTAAGTGGCTGCTGTTAAGGCTGTGGCTGTGCTCGTCGCCATCGTGGTCGTAACGGTCACCGCCGTAGGAGTGGCTTTGTACAACCCCGTGAGGTTATCCCATCCCATCACCTGTTTCGCGGACAGCGTCGCGTTTGTTGCAACGGATACCATCAGTTCGTATCCGCTTTCAAACCCTTCGGTTTTCAAACTCATCATTTCACCTCCACGCCGGCGAACGTTTTAGCCAGCTTGTCAATGTCTACCCCTTTAGGCGCTTCTTCGGAATCGGATAATCCTACGTAGCGTTTCGTCGGGACGGTTGTCGATGTTTCGAGGATTGATTCGAAGAACTTCTCTTGATTAGGATCCTCGACCAGTTTATCTGCCAGCATCTTCACAAGCGCGGGGGCCTTGCTCTTCGCGAGCCAGCCGTCGCGCCATTGCTGCACGTGCATCGTGTGTTTCTCTTTTTGCATTGTTTCCAGATCATCGATGAGCTTCTTGATCTGGCCGTCTTTCTCTTTGATCTGCTCTTCGAATTGCTTGGTAAGCGTTTCCTCTAACTGTTTGTTTTGCGTTTTCAAGGCTGCGAGTTCTTCTTCGTAGCGCTTGACAACAGCAAAATCGTTCGCGTTTTCTGCCATTCTCTTAGCTCCTTTGTCGTTGTTTCCATAGGCCGTCTCTATGTCAATCTCTACATTCCAGGTTATCAAGTTGTGTTCTCCATCCGCGTCTGTTAGCGTGATACGTTGCATTCCGGGTTGTGCCGGGATAGGCGTCAGCGATATCTCCAAAAGTGTTGGCCCTTCCTCTTGCCCGGTCGTCTTGTTGATATAGTTGTCGTGATAGGCAGGGCTCAAGAAGTCATACCGGCCGCTTTTGATTAGCTTCTCACCTTCCGAAGTGAACTCGATATCCGCGGCGAGCCCCTCATCTTTTATCCGCAATGCCTTAATCTCCCCGTACTTGCCACCTTTGCTCTCGTGAGACAGAAGTACTGGTATCGGATACGGCACAATCTTCCGGTCGAGATTCTTCTTGAGTTGTTCCGCGATTCTCTTCGAGTGTTCAACCCTGCCGTATCGAGAATCGTAGAAGGTTTGGAAAGGCAGGATCAGAACTTCTTTTGTCACACCGTTTTCACCTCCTGTGATTCGGTTAATAGGTTTGCAATTATGTCTTTGATCGCGTTCAATTGCGCTTCTTCCCCATGTTCCTCGGCGTGTTTACGGTATCCTTCGCTGTCGTACTGGTTGCTTAGGATCATCCGCACGGCCTCGTCTACGGTGTTGTACAGGTATTCCTCGGGATACACGTCGGTTGCTCCCCAGAAGTGATGGATGATCGGTTTAATTCCTTTGCTCTCCGCTTCGAGGATTGCCATGCCGGTCCCTTCGGTGTAGGATGTCGAGAGGAAATAGTTCTTATCTTCGAGGAAGGCGTTCATGTCTTTTTGATGCCCTACGAAGTGGATGTTACGTTCCAGCCCAAGCTGTGTGATGATGTGTTTGAGGTATTGCCAGAGCCGGATGTCTTGGAGTTCGCCAGCCCAGAATAACTCGTATCCGGGATCCAACCGCGCGAGCTGGTTCATTATCTGCACCATCATCATCGGGTTCTTCAGCGCGTTGATATGCCCGGCGAATGCGATCTTGTATCCGGTCCCGTGGTTACCGTAGCTGAATCGTTTGGTATCCACGCCCATCGGCACGAGAGCGACTTTATCCGCAGGCACGATCTCTTTCGCCAGCTCATAGATATGATCCGCTTCGAACATCACACAATCGGCGTTGTTGTAGTTGATTTGTTTCAGGAATCCGTTGTAAGCCTCGTAAGCGTGTACGCGGATGATGGTCTTCTTTGCCGGATACTTGTTTGTCCCGGCGATCGCGAGTTCGTTTCCGAATTCGTACCAAACGAGATCGGCCCAGTCGATGTACTGCTTCGCGTGTTCGATGTCACTTACCACCGCCGTCTGCACGATATAATCCCGCGCGAGTTCGTGTCGCACGCCGTGGAGGAATGAAGCGAGGCCCGGCGCGACGATGATTGCGATCTTCTTGCGTTTGGTAGCCATCTCATGATTGGCTTCACCGTACAACCGAGAGTAGTAAGGCGAGAGATTGATCCGTTCGTGATCGGCGAGCTTAAGAATAGCCGGTTCGAAGCGTTTTAAGACATTTGCGTGTTGCGTTTGCGCGAGTGTTCTTATCAATTCATCCGCCGCCCACGTCGTGATCGTCGTGGCCTTCACATCCCGCAGAATCACGAGCGCCCTGTCGATCATCCCCGTCTCCGCTGCCGCCTTGGCGCCGATGATCAGCGCAACGTCGTGATACTTCTCGTATTGAAGCGTGAACAGACACCCGCTCTTGTTGAACGCCGCTACCTTTGCCGTGTACGTCTCAAAGGCTTTTAAGGCGTTAAGCGGCTGCTTGAGCGCGTTAAACATCAACTCCTCAACGATGTAAGAGTCCGGGCAATCAGGAGCCATTGACCGCGCCGCCGAGATGCACGCTCTGATGATGTCTTGTTCGTTGTATTCGAGCGCTTGCAACCCGAGAAGCACGAAGATGTCGTGCATCATTACGGGGATGGCCTTCGTCATTCTTACTTCCGAAAGCAACGCCTTGCCGTACGTATAGGCTTCTTCTTTCTGCTCACACACGAGAAGCGTTTTGTAGTATTGCGCCTTGTAGTAGAGCCGCTCCATCCCGCTGAGTGTGTCGCCTTGGAGTATCTTTTCCATCATCGACAGGAGCCGCTTGCGCTTCTTCTCTCTGAGCTCCGGCGTCCACTGATAACCGTAATGGTTTGATATCAGGTTCGTGGTGATGGTCTCTTGTTCATATTGCGGATGGTTATGCACCGCATACTTGTAGGAGATTGTGCCGCGGCGGAATATTCGAGGGAGTGTGAGCGAGTCTTGGAGTGTGTCCGTGATGATGTTGCGCGTAATCATCATAACCGTCTTAACTTCCGGTGGCTGAGATTCAAGCAATGGCCGGAGTTCTTTTTGCGCCTCTTCCGTAAGTTCTTCATCGCCGTCGTAGATGAACACCCAGTCGCCCACACATAAAGCGATCGATGCGTTCCTGGCCTCACTGAAATCTTCTTTCCATTCGTGGTCATACAGTTTGATCTTTTGATCGTTGAACCCGATGATGATCTCTTTTGTCCGATCAGCAGAACCGGTATCAAGTATCACTATCTCATCCGCGATTGGTAGAACGCTTCGGAGCGCTCTTTCTATGTTCTTCTCCTCGTCCCGTACTATCATTGCAACGCTAACTAACATCTTTTTTATGCTCCTTTCGCATAGATTCTCGCGGATTCGAAGAGCGGCGCACAGTAGCGCAGCATCTCCTCGCGAGGGATAGATGGTACACGGATAAAACTCGGCAATTGGTTGTTTAGATAACTGGAGGCAACCGTCATGAAGTAGTTACGCAGGTATTCCGCACGGTTAATCGTTGCATTTCGCGGCATATACACGCTGTCCTCAAAATGATCGACGATATATCGAAGGATCGCGTTGATCGCTCGAATGCGCCGTTCAATCCCGTGCGTATGGCTTGATTTGTGTATGCGATAGTGGCGGAATGGTTTGTTGATCGCTTTGGTACGCAAGCCCATTCGAAGATAGTGCATGGTGTTGATCGTGTCCACGTCGCATCCGAGATACTTGATATAACCGCGGCGCTTTAAGAAGGACGCTCTCATCAATCCTTTCGAAGAGATCACACTCGACCCGTGCCGTTCGAAGGTTCGCCGTACCGCGTCTTTCGCTTCATAATCCTCAACCGGCCACATCTCCGTCGAGCGGCCGTCTTCGTAATGCACGCAGCAACCTGAGTACACGTAATCTATCCGCGGATCAGATTCGATCAGCTTCACCGATTCCGCTATCGTGTCCGGTTCGAGCCAGTCGTCCGCGTCGTAGAAGTAAATGTACTTGCCTTTCGCCTCTTCTATCATTCGATTTGTGCCTTCCAACACGCGGCCCGAGTTCATATCCGATCGAATGATCTTAATGCGATCGGCATAACGGTTCAGCACATCGCCGGATTCGTCGGTCGAGCAGTCGTCGTACACAATGATCTCGAGATTGCGGTGTGTCTGGTCAAGCATCGAATCGATGCACCGTGCGAGATACCGCCCGTAGTTGTAGTTATTGATCCCGACCGTGACTAACGGCGCCGTTTCCATTTTCTCGCCTTCTCTTCTTTTGCCGTTTCTTTTGCGGTGATCCCCGCGTAGAATCCAAGGCCGAGGCCAAGACCCACGCCGATGATGAATAGTATGATGTGCATTCTCTTCACTCTCCCAAACAAAAAAGAGCCTTCCGGCTCTTCTTTGTGTTTATTATTCACTTGGTGAATGTTTAGTATTGATTCAGCACCGAGAGTATCGTCGCAATATCCTCCGGCCGCTGTTTGCTTGCTGTCTTGAGGCGTGTATCGTTGATGTTCTTGTACTGATCCTTACGCTTGGAATACTTCGTGACCGGCTCGAGATTCGAACGGCAGTTGACGTGCAACGGCGGCGTGTTGGATGCGATCGCGCCCGTATCGTGCACCGGGATGAATATGTTATTGCGTTCGCGACATATATCCGTCGTGAGCATATCAAGCACCGCGTTGAAACGATATCCCTCGAGGATCGTGCTGCCTTGACACTCTTCAAGCGTCCCGACGTTATACGCCCGCGTCGCTTCGGTGATAGCGATTGCTTTCGCCCTTTGCCTTGCGAAGTCGGTGATCTTGTTACGGAGATAGGTCGTCGCCTGCTCCGCGCTCATCCCCTGCTCGATTGTGTTCTTGATAAGATCGGTAACGTGTTCGAGTGTGTCTTGCGCTTCAATCCCCGCGAGTTTGACCGTGTACTGGCTCATAAACGCCATCGCCTTCTCGCTCGGCCGGAAGTATTCGTCGAACGCTTCCGCTTCATTCTTAATGAGTTTCGTCCCGATGATCCCGAGCAATCCCTTAATGAGTTTGGCGTCGTTCTGCAAAATGATCTTGAGCACGGCCACTGTCTGGCTCCAATCAGGTGTCGCAAATCGCCGGTTAGGCGCGCGCGTGAACTTGCCCCGCGCCTGCTTGACAATATCGCCAAATCCGCTGATACGCCCGTACAGGAACGCCGTCATCACGCCGCTCATAATCGCGTTTTGAAAATCAGGAATGATGTCGTAGGTTATGGATCGATTATCAGTTACCGCCTGCCGAAGCCGTTTCCACGGGCTCATCAGGTAGTGTGTTATTCGGTTTTCCGCGTAACTGAGCGCCGTCTTGGTCATTATCGCCGTCGGCATCCGGTATCACCGCCCCTTCGTATTCCGGGATAGATAACATGTCGCGAATCCACGGTTCCGTGGGATCCACCACGCCGCCGCTTATCAACGCGGTTATATATCCGGCCATCGCCGCCTTGTCGTCAACGCTCGGTTGCACGTTGATCGCAAACTCGCCGTAGTCTTCTTGCACGCCGAAGTTGTACTCGATGAGCCGTGTTACCAACTGGTCAAGGATTTGGTTCGCGTAGTTCGTCGCCTGCGAACGCATCGTGTCTTGGAAGAGTTGCATGTGCGTTTTGCTCATTGCATACGCGCCGGTATCCGAAGACGATGATATCAGTTGAGGTACCTGCAAGCCGCGGAAGATGAGCGTGTTAAGATACTCGATCGAATCTTGGAAACTCCGCGCCATATCGCTCCCTGGTTGAAGCGTGGATATCTTGTCACCGATCGGCACCGATACGCCAGCCTTCGAGAACCACGACGCGAATATTGCGCGCGCTGCGTTCGGATCGGACGATTCCGCCACGACCGTCGGGATCGCGAACTTCTCCATCGCAACCGCCCACCACTTCTTTAGGGCCGTCTTGAACTGCCAGCTTGAAAACACGGGCCTGAGAACGCTCTCCCCGTAGATGCCACCGCCGTTGCGGAGGACCAGACACTTCTCCGGCGGCAGGATAATCTTGCCGTACTTAATCGTCGTGAACTCAATCGCGAGCGATTCGTCATCTTGAACCTTGAACGCGCATTGATACGGCGCGAGCCGTGTGATGTCGGCCACCTTAACAACGCCATCGTCGATCGTGTAGATGATCTCCCCAACCGCGTAACCGTAGCCTTGCGCCTCGTAGATCATTCGCTGGAGCACGTTGCCGATAGAGGTGTTCGAGAAGTCTATCGCTTGGTTGATTGTCTCGTCTATCCGCTCATCCGGATGCGTGTATCTCCCGATCGATGAGTAGATCATATTCGTCGTGTACTTGAGCCCTGCTTTAATCGTCTCGTCACGCGTGAGCATCTTTTCTTTGTCTTCGTTCTCGAGGTCATCTTCGTTCAGTATCACGCCGAGAATCTCCCAGAAGCGATCCTGGAGGCTGATATATTGCGTTGTGTCTATTTTCTGCTGTTCTGCCATTTCATCACCACGCCGTGTATTCGGATTTTGTGCCCGTGTAGAGGCCATAACGCATCGCGTCCATCAAGTGATCCTGAAACTTGACCGGTTCATCGAGCACGCGCCCGTCTTTGTCTTCCCGCCATTTGTACGATAGCAATTCTTTGATCAGGTTCGAGCTCTCCGAGTAGACGCGGAGCTTTCGGCTCTTTGCAAAGTCAATCCCTTTGAGCACGTCTTTCTTGGCCGGCATCGCGGTTAAACCCGCCGCCCTCAGCTCTTGGATACGGTTCGGTTCGGCGCTGTCACAATAGATTCGGCCCGATACGTTGAGTTGCTTTATCTTGTCGATCAGTTCCGCGTTCGTGAGGTGCGTCTGATAGATTAGTTCCCGCAGGTATATCTCGCCGTCGTACTCGCGTATCTCTACGAGCGCCGTCGGGTTGTTGAACCCGAAGTCAAGCCCGTACGTAACCGTTCCGGCTTTCGGCATCTCGTTTGTGAGCCGCCAGTTATTGTAGATAAGCCCTTTTGGGGATCCCCATTCTCCCAGCGCGTATATCTGGTAATACGTCGGGTCTTGGTCTTTAAGCCCTTCAATCACTTGCTTATAGTCGTCTCCGAGGAATCGGTTGTCTTTGTACGTTGTCTTGAGGATTGAGGCGTTCTCGACGCGTTGATCGAAGAACCTCTTCTTGAGCCAGCTATACTCGGATACGGGGTTAAACGATAAGATGATTTGGTTCGGATAGTTTGATCTGGTTCGGAGCCGAAGGTCAAGCTGCATAAAGTCTTCCGGCGTTATCTCGCTCGCCTCTTCGATCCAGATGTCCGTTATGCCGGTGATGGATTTGAGCTTCTCCACGTCATCAAGGCCAGTGAAGAGTATCTGATTCTCGGAGATGCCGCGCACTTGTAGCGTGATGTCAAGCTCCGTCTTGTCGATCTTGAATAGCGGGTTAAGCTTCCATCCGCTTATAACGCTTCGCAAGAGGTCATACGTGCTGTGCCGATTGGTTCGCGCAACCTTCCGCACGACGAGGTATCGGTGTCCGCGTTCTTTGAGTGTTCGGTAGATGATCTTTTGCGCGACAAAGTGGCTCTTACCCGATCCGGCTCCGCCGTAGTAGATTTCGTAGCGCGTTTGATTTTTGAGATATGGAATGTATGCGTCGTTGAATTCTTGTGCTTTGCTCTTGAATCGAATATCTATAACAGTGTCATTCGCCATCATCATCGAACCCGATCTTGATGAGTATATTGCCCCCGTGATCGATGTCGAGGTTATCGCGTTGCCCGAGATATTGTTTGCCTAACCATATGAGTATCGTCCGGTCACCGCTTTCCGCTGCTTTCCATTGAAGCCTGCGGAGGCTTGCACGACCACGTTGTCGCTCTTGGTTATAGAGTTCATTAAACTTTGCGTCGCGTTGGAGCGTGTCAACGGAGAGTTCGAGAACCGCAGCGATCTCTTCTTGCGTACAATGTATCACCGATAGTTTCTTCACGAGTTCGTAGTCTATTTTTTTTCTCGGTCTTGCCATCTGTATCACCTTTTTTTGAGTACCGCAAAACTCGGCTTACTCTCTGGTTGCTTTCCTCCCTGCGAAATCTTCCCACCGCTTTACGATCACGTCGCAATACCCTGCATCAAGTTCCATCATGTAGCACTTGCGATTGAGCTGCTCGCAAGCGATGAGTGTTGAGCCGGAGCCGCCGAAGGGGTCAAGCACCAGCGTGTTGCTCATGGAGCTGTTCATAATGGGGTACGCCAAAAGCGGGATGGGCTTCATGGTTGGGTGATCGCCGTTTTTCTTAGGCTTGTCGAACTCCCAGATGGTGGTTTCCTTGCGTCCGCTGTACCACTGGTGCTTGCCGCTTTTCTTCCAGCCGTATAGCACAGGCTCATGCTGCCACTGATACGGGGAGCGCCCCAGCACCAGCGACTGCTTTTTCCAGATACAGCAGCCGGACAAATAAAAACCGGCATCCGAAAAGGCTCTCCTGAAATTCAGCCCTTCGATGTCGGAATGAAAAACATATATGCTGGCGTCGTCTGCCATGACTGCTTCGGTATTCTGGAACGCTGCCAACAGGAAGCTGTAAAAAGCATCGTTTGCCATGTTGTCGTTCTTGATTTTCCCGGCACTGCCTTCATAGTTCACATTGTAGGGCGGGTCGGTCACGACCAGATTCGCCTTCTTGCCATCCATCAACCGCTCCACATCTTCACGCTTCGTACTATTTCCACAAAGCAAGCGGTGATCGCCAAGTATCCACAAGTCGCCGGCCTTGGTAATTGGTTCTTCCGGTGTCTCGGGCACATCGTCCTCGTCCGTCAAACCGGTGTTCATATCCAAATCCATGCCAAAATCCGCTAAGTCAAATCCCAAAGCTTTGAGCTCCGACAACTCCCACTCGTTCGCCAACATGTCAAAATCCCAATCGCCCGCCATGCCACGTGGAGCATTATCCACAAGGATGAATCGCTTGCGTTGCTCCGCCGTTAGATTAGATGCCTTGACGATCCAACCGTCCGGGACATCTTTCATACCCAGCTCTTTGATTGCGCGATACCTCATATTGCCGCCGAGTATAATACCTTCATCATCAACAACTATTGGGCGGAGCGTCATAAACTCCGGATCACGTTTGATTGATTCGCACAATTTTTTGAACGCTTCATCCTTAATTATTCTTGGGTTCTTCGAATTAGCTTTGATGTCGGATAAATTCATAGTTCCTCCCCTAAATTTTCCAACAAAAAAGGGCCCGGAGGCCCTTATTCATATTTCATCCGCGGTATTCTCATACCTGCGGCTATTATATCGATAATACCACAATTATGTTTTTTTGTCAAGTGGTATCGTTTTTATCTGTCATCGCTTCCTCATTTATTATCCCCGTTAGCCTCTCCAAACAGAACCGCTTCATCTTGTACAGCTTACTCGTCGAGCAGTCGAACAACACTGCCAGACGCCGCACCGGCAGCGTCCTAAACTTCATCCGGCCCCACTCGTACTCCAGCCACGCGCTCATGGTATTCGCGGGCTCGAAGTCGTGGTTGATATAGCAGTGGAACAGGATCGTGCGGCACTCTCGCGGGAGCTGATTGTACCAGCGATCGAAGAACTTGATAAACAAACCCGCGCGCACCTGATCGTTCAGGCACGCGAGCTCGTTTGGATGCCCGCTCAGGTACCAGTCGATTTCGCCGGAAGGCAGAATCACGAGATGCACGCGGCAGCCGAGATAACGTTGCACGTTTGCCTTGTAACTCTGCAGCATCCGCACAACGTCCGCATTGGATACGCGGCTATTTTTGAGAGTGATATCGCGCATTGGACTCTGCGATTGCGATAAGATCGGCCTTCCGTTTGCCGATCATCGCTTCAAGTTCGGATATGCGTGTAACAATTGCCTCGAGTTCGGATATTTTTGCGACATCGCCTTGTATCGCTTCCACTTTGCAGAGCCTGAGCCGGGACGTCATACGCGATATTGTTTCGATGTTTCTTTTTGTGTTGTACAGCTCTAACTCTATCGTTTGGTATGCCGTGAATATGTTTCGGAATTCTTGCTCGCCCAAGTTTCTAAGCTCCATCATGTTTCGTTCGCTCATTTTATACCCTCCCCAGCATCGTATCCAATATGTACCGCGACCACGATTCGAGCGGCATCTTATCGAGCTCCTCGATCGTGTGCCAACGCCACTCCGGTATCTCGTCCGATGGTTTGAGTTCGCCTGCCCACTTCGTGCAAAACGACGCCACACCGAGATGAACGCGATCAACAGCGGTTTTGTGCAGCATAATGCTGATTCGGTATTGGAGATGTACCGGTGTTACGCCAATCTCTTCGAACATCTCGCGCCGTCTCGCGTTGTCTACCGCAGGCCAGCCGTATCCGTCGTTCTCGTCCACGTGCCCGCCGATCCCGATGGTGAGTTGATCGTGCAACCGGCTTTCACCGCTCGTCTTTTGCCGTTTGTAAGCAAGTATCTTGCCGTTGTCGCCTCTCGTGCGGTCGAACAGCACCGTATATGGTATCAGTTGCCGGTACGCGTAGTTCGTCTCGACAATGCTCCGTTCGAGGTAGACACCGCGGGCGTTTACGTATTCCACCACGTCATCGATGTCGCTGATCGCTGGAACGCATAGTATCTTCGCCATCTCACACCTCCGTGGATCGAATCGGCATTATGTAATGCGAGGCGTTGCCATCTTCCAACCGCATAATCTCCGCTGGCGTGCCAAGCCGTATTGTCAGATCGCTGCTTTTAACGTGTTGCGCGGATTCCAGGAAGTAGTCTGGGTTATATGCGATTTTCAACGCCGGCCCTTCAAACGCGCACGGGACAGATACGTTCATTGCGCCTTTGCCGGTAGAACGCGCGGTGAACACGAGTTCTTTGTTTGCTACACTCATCAACACGCTTTCCTTTGCCTCAGCGGTAACCACGCGGGCGAACTTGACAGTCTTTATCAGCGCGTCACGGTCTACGGTTACGGTTGTTTTGTGCATTGCGCCAATCACGCGCCGATAATCTGGATATTGGAGATCGAGCTTGCGGATGATAACCTTGGTGTCCGGAGATTCTATCCCGAACGAGGTGATATTATTGTATAACCTCACGAGCGCCGGATAGCGCTTCAGGAATGAGAGGAATATTTTCGCCCCGCCAAGTGGTATCGTGAACGCCTCGATGTCCGGGATTGGTTGCGCGGTGTCGATTGTCGCAAGCCTGAACCCGTCCGCCGTGACGAACCGGAGATGGCCGCCAACGCTTTCGAAGTGTAGCCCGTTCAACGCGCGCATCATTGGATCGGCGGCTATCGCATAGATAACGCGGTCAATCTCGCTTGAGAGTGTCGGGATGAGTTCGATCGGTTCAGCCGTTGAATCGAATATCAGCGCCGGAAAGTCTTCTGGGTCGAGCATTGGGATGTTTGCGACTCCGCCGTTGCTGTACACGTCAAGCGTCGCTTCGTTTTCTTGCTTGATGTTCAGCTGAGCGCTCGGCGCGTTTTTGGCGATCTCAAAGAGCGTCTTGGCGTCCACGGCGGTCTTGCCCGGCGATTGCGCGCTCGCCCCTTCGAGTTTGATCCGTATCGATGTTTCCATATCCGTTGCGTACAGGTATACGGCATCACTGCATTCGATCAGCACGCTTGATAGGATCGGCTTAATCGCCTTTGCCGGCGCAACGGATACAATGTTCGTCATCGCATTTTCGAGAGTTTTCTTGTCAACTGTAAATTCCATAGTCCCCTCCAATGTAGTTTTCGATTTTAAGGCTGTTTTTAGCCCCTACGGGCGACGTTCGGGTTGAGTTGCGAGTGTTTTGTCACGGCGGATTTTATCGCGCGTTTTGGGGCCGTTTAACGCGTTTTGCTCTTCGTCATCCCCGGATGCCCGAAGCAACGCCGCGATAATCATGCCGATCGGCGCGCCGATGAATATGCCGATGAGGATGCCGGCGAGCATTAGAACGGAACCTCGTCTTCGTTGGATAGTATTGGCGGGACAAGCGGCTCTTCGTCGAACGTCTCGGACTTGGTTTGCTCACGGTCTCGCGTGGATCGGGGCAAGAACTCGAACCGATCCATGATCACGTCGGTCGAGTTGCGTTTTGTCCCGTCTTGCGCCTCGTAGGTGTTGGTGCGGATGTGACCTTCGACGATGAGGCCGGTTCCTTTGGCGAAGTAGTTGCTGATCGTGTCGCATACCTTCCCGAACGCGACCACACGGAGCCAATCGGTTCCGGGGTTATCATTGTTCTTGGTTTTTGGCCGGCTTACACCGAGCGAGAAGTTCGCGACGGGATCCCCACTCGGTAGATATTTAATTTCCGGATCGCGGCCGATGTAGCCGCTGACGATGATTTTATTCATTGATTTTCCTCCCTCCGAATTCCGTTATAACATTGAGCTTTGTATGCTTTCTGCCCGTGATGGCCGCGCTCACGACCATCGGGCAGCACCATTTGTCGTTTTCAAACACGATGCCTTCCAGGGCGTCGATTAAAATCTTCAGCATATTATTTGGATCCGCAAAACGTTTGTTTTTGAATTCGAACCCAATTACGAGATAGAAGAAGTTCCCGGCCGGCAGTATCTTCCAACGCGCCCGCTTCGCCGCTTGTTTGGCGCATATTTTAGCGAGCTCGACAAACGCGCGCGCTTCGGCATCGAGGTAGAGCCGCCCGTTTTGCGAGCGCTTGAAGTAATGGTTCACGCTCGGTGGGAGATCGGGGATTTCGATGATCATCCCTTTCCCAGCTCCTTTATCGGCGCTGTGGCCTTCCCGGCGATCTCTCGCGCGAGATTGTTCACGAACGCTATCGCCATCGGGTTGTTGGTTTGAGTTGCCGCCTTCTCCCGTTGCGCGAAGCTGCCGTATATCCGCATAAAGTGCGCGCGGGTCGGCATCAGCGTGTTCTCCGTGAGGTCGCATAGCGTTCCCCAGCCGATGGAGTTCTTCGCCGCTTCCAGCTTCCAATCATCGTATGTTGGCTCGGAGTAGTAACCATATCGCGAGATATCGCGGTACACGATACCCCACGCTTCCTCTGCGCTGAGCTCCGGGTGTTGCTGTTCGCGCATCGCGTTCACGCGTTCCCACAGGTCGGCGGGTACGGGGGCGTATTTGCTCGTTCTTACATAATCATCCACCGCGGCTTTGAGTTCATCATCCGTCATATCGTTCAGCACGGAGTACCACGCTTTGAGCACTTCTTTGTTGCTCGTAATGCCGCGGAGCTTTTCGTAAACGGTTCCGAGCAGCATCATTGCCTCGGTGAACACTTGCTTACTTAACGCCATTCTTTATCGCCTCCTCCGCCTGCGCTTCCTCCCAGAATGCCTTTAGCCCCGCGAACTTCTGCGCGTTAGTATCCCGGTTGTCATAGTTTCCTTCGAGTATCTTTTGAAGGTTCGCGGGTTTGAATATCCAATCGAATCCAGCCTTGAACGATTTTGCGCGACCAGATAAAAAATCAGAATTATTCACGCGATGGAATAGATCGTAAAAAAAACCGATATCCGGATGTTCACGCCAGCGGGCGCCCACACAATCGCGTCGCGATTTGGCCCATTCGTTCGGTTCTTGGATTTGAGGAAGGGTTGAGCAGATAGAGATGAACATCTCGTAGATATCCTGATAAGGCGTCGGGTTTGATTTCGGTTTTGGAGAAGAGCGTTTTTTCGGCTCGATGCACGTTATATTTTCTTCTAATTCTTTAGAATCTTTCTCATCTAAAGAATTAGAAGAAAAAGTCTGTTCTGTTCTTATCTCTTCTGTTCTATTCTTATATAAGCTAACGTTTATACTATCGTTTATACTATCGTTTATACTATCGTTTATACTATCGTTTATACTATCGTTTGTACCCCTCTTTTTATAGTATAACGGTTCCTCGTTGTTGTTTGTACTATCCTTTATACCCTCTTTTTGATAGTATAAGAGCATATATTTTCCAGCTTTTCTTTGAGTCCCTTTAGAATAAGCGAGCAGCCCGCTATCAACTAACCTTTGCCGCGCACGAATTACGGAAGGCTCTGTGGCCCCTAACTCGGCGACGAACCGGCTGTTTGGGACGGATAGAACCTTTCTCCAGCCCGAACGGTTAAACAAATCGAGTATCTTGAAGTACATATGCACCTCAAGATGGGAGAAATGGAATTCCAAATCCATCTGCCAGAACCGATTAACAAGGTCGATGTAGGTCATGCTCATCACCTAATTCTTGTATTTAGTTTTTATCCGCATATATTTCACCATCTCCGTATAATAGATAGCGCCCCTCATAGGCGAGAGGCGCGTTGTTTGTCTATTCGGTTACCGCCGGTTCCGGTTCGGCTGGTGTAGTCGTGATATCAACCCAATCGGTTTCGTCAGCGGCCGCGAACACATCTTCGTATTCTTTTTTGGTTGTTTCATCTTGAGTCATCGAGCGTTGGATTTCCGTGGAGAGTGGGAGATACTTCGCAAGTTGCTTAATCACGGTCTTCTTTGCCATCGCGTCGTAATCGGTCGCCCAGGGGCCGTAGTCGGGGCTCTTGGAACGTTTGCGGTACTTGTCGATATCTTGCACGCTCATCACGAGGAATGAGAAACCACCGTCTTTGAACTTCGCGATCGCGTAGTAACAATAAGCCGCGCCGCGGTTCTCCAGCGCCGGGCGGTGCATCAGCTTCGGCGTAAGTCCATATTCGTACTCGAAGGCATCGCCTCGACACACCTCGTGGACGTCGAGGGTTTGGAGCTCGCCGGAACGCCGTACTAAATCAATATATCCCTTATACCCAATTTGGAACTGCACTTCCGTCGATTTGGTTTTGTTGTTGTAGTACGGGATGAGATACGCGTGCCCGAGGATGCCGGGTTCGAGGCCGAGCTGCGCGGATAGCATCAACGCGCCAAGAAGCGATTGCGAGGAACATTCCAAAAGTTTGGGATTCTTCCTAATTTCGGTCATCGCCACCCGTAATAGGTGGTCGCTCTTGATGTGTCGTGGGAGAACCTTCTCAATCTCAGGCGCCATCCGCTTGAATAAATCTTGGATATTCTGATAAGGGCTTACCGCTCTGCTTTGCGCCGGCTTGATAGCTGCGGGCGCCGCGCTTCCGGTTCCCGCTGTTACCACCTGCGGGCCGAGCTTCGGAGCTTGAATAATCCTCTCTTTAATCCCGTTCATCTTTGCATCCGTCATACCGTTTCCTCCTTCACGGTGAATCGCCGTGATTGCGATTCTGTTATGTACTGGCTATATAAATCCGGGTTGGTTTTTTCGAATAGTTTCGTATCGAAGCGTTTTGAGGCTACGTTCGCCCACTTGATAGTAAACCGCCCGACGCGGGCTCGTTCGGCGTCTTTCATCGCGTCTTTGATCTGGTTCTCGAGGTAATCTTGGGATACCTCAAGCTCCTTGATGCGCGCTTTCACGTCGATAAGTTGTTCGATGATATCCGAGTATTGCGGTGGAAGCTCCACGCTTTGGCCCGCGTTCGCGTTAGGGTAGAGGCGATTCATAATATCGCCGTGGAGCTCGGCTTTGCTCTCCGATATCGGCGGCGGGGTTTGGGTTTCTACGCAGCGCCAGAACTCCGATTCCTTCGCGATCATCATCTCGATCAGCTCTTCGTCGCGTTCGATCTCTTTCCACTCGAACCGGTTCCCGCCGATCAGTACCGCAACATAGGCCTTCTCGGCGCCCGTGACGGCGAGGTAGTGCGTAACTTGGATGATATATTCCTCCGGTATCTCCCCGTCCCACCACTCTTTGCTGTTCCACGCACTGGTGGTTTTGCACTCAAGGATTGCGTTCTCACCCACCACTCGGCGGTCGATGTTAGCGATCATGAATTGATGTTCCGGGTGAATCAGGATGCGGTTCACGCGTTGAACCTTCTTCCCGGTTCGCTTGGTGAACTCATCCGCAACAACCGATTCAAGCACGTTTCCCCAGTACGCGGCCTCGCCCGCTTCAGGTTGCTCGATCTCACCGCTCTTCTCGAGGTACAGTTGCAACGGCGACTTCCACCTCGACACGCCGATCGCCGCTGCCGCGTCCGAGCCGCCTATCCCCTTCATTCTGGCGGCCTTCCATTCTTCATATGTCATTTCTAATGTTTTAATACCAACCGCTACTTTCATAATTCATCCTCCTCTTCGTCATCCGGCGCGATAACCGAAATATCTTCGACGCGTTTTTTATTCAAATACGAATGCAGCATCTGAACTCTCACATGGAGCGGATACGCCGGCCAACCCGCATCTTTTTCCAATTCGGTGATAGCTTTCAAACGGTCTTCCCGTGGATACGCGCACAAATCTTTTAGCATCCTTCTCCTCTGTCTTTCAACACGTCGTTAGCCCCTTAATCGCTTCGCTTTTCACGAACGCGATATCACCGATCTTGTGTCTCGGTTCGGAAAGCGCGTCCAGCAGGTCAAGGTCATCATATTTCGTGCGGTATCTTTCCATCGTTATCCCTCCTACGCCGTCAAGTACAGCTCGAGTTCGTCGAGCCCATACTTACGGCATATTTTTGTCACGCGTTCACCGCGCGCTTTCGCTGCACGCGCTTGGTAGTTGTTCTTGATTGTCCGGGTCTCCATATCGCGGATGTAAGCTCGTAGCAAGTCTTTGATTACCTCGTTCCATTCCATGTTCTTCCTCCTTTTGTTTTTGCTCCCAGCAGAAAAGCCGGTGAGCGAGTGTTTTTGATAGTTGCTCTTTTGTCACTCTCATCATCTCCTTCGTGGTACCCATATTCACTTTTCAATGACCCGACAAATCAAAGTGCCGCGGCGTGGTTATAACGTGTTATTGTATTTGTGATTCGTTGCTTGAAAACGAGCGCATAAACGAGTAGAAGTCGCGCTCGGATACACCAAGGGCTTCAGCAAGTTTGATCATTGTGTCGTGAGATGGTTTTCTAACGCCTCGTTCTAAGTGGAAGATATAGCTTTCACTAACACCGACTTTTGCGGCCAGTTCAGTTCTGGTAAGGCTTTTTTGTTTCCGTAAATCACTAAGAGTCATTAAATCACCTTCTTTCTTACAGAGAGTAGTATATCACGTATTTTACTCTTTGTCAATACTAAGCACAAAACCTTACTTAAAGTCTTTTGACTAAGAGCGAAGAGGGTGCTAAAATTGATTGCAATGGGCTTTGAAGCTAAAACAACAGGAAAAAGAATCGCGGATATTCGAGGTAAGAATAATATTAGTCAAGAGAAGTTGGCTGAAACGCTAAGCAAGAGCGTATCCCTGATTTCTCTTTACGAGGGCGGGCATCGTGTACCACCGCCAGATGTTTTGTACCAGCTTTCAGAATTGTTTGGGGTATCTGTGGATTATTTGCTTGGCCTTACCGACAACCCAAAGCCGATCGGAGGTTTACCTCCCGACTACGCTCGTCTAAAAGCGATCGAGGTGGAATTGGAGAAGATCGACCTCGCGCGGATCATCGAGATCGAGCGGCTGATGCGGAAGTTATAGAACGCCAATTGAACGTGTATAGAACGTGTTTGCTACACCAAGACGCGGTTCTTTCCATTTTGGAAATAACCACCCATTTTCGTGACGCCACGAAAAAGGCCAACTATCGAGTAATCCTTAAAAAAGCCTCTGCTGTCTATCTTCTCTGTCAAACCTTTGCTCAAGTTCGAATATCGTCTTGTCGCGCGTGAAAGTGTTACACCTATCATTAAAATCGCTTCCCCACTTCAGCAGAAGTTGCCATAAATAATTATAGTTTTTCTTGAGAAGGCGCAAAGAACCAAGCCTTTGCTTGTTGCAAAACCAGCACCCACCGCGAGCCAAATCGGTATATATAGGCGACACAAGATCAAGCGATTCGCATATCGCCATCGCTTCCCGCTCGGTTATTTTATAATCAACTAATGGCGCTTTTATGTTTCCAACAATCTTACCGTGCCTTTTTGGCTCATCGTAGGCATAGCCTATATACTGAATGCCTTTGTTGGTTTGATGTTTTTTTAAGACCTTCTGTTTTAATTCGCTTACACACCAGCTTCCTATTATGTTTGGAAACCCATACATTTTGCCTGGGTATTTACCTCTTTTTCTTATCCTGTGGTAAATTTCCTCGAACGTATAATCAGAACTAACACGCTCGACCTCTATTCCATATCGATCCAGAATAATTTTATCCGCTTTGTTTTTGAAGTCAACCATAGGCGGTAAATCCGCTGGTATATCCTTTGTAGCCCAGATTTCCGCGTGTATGATTCTTGTTAATGGCAGTTTATTCTGATGTATAACTTCTAACATTGCAAGACTGTCTTTTCCGTAACTTATTGATGCTACATACTCCAGTAACTCGTCGACCATGGTAGGGTTGCTCCTCGTCAAAAATTATCCCCGCCCGCGGGGGTGGTGCGAGCGGGGAACCAATGTGGTGTTTTTATTTCAAGAAAAAGGGGTCGAAAAATACCCCCTGCCGGTGTCCCGCCAGCAGAGGGCAAACGGAGGTATCACGTGTAGAAAGGAGGAGTTTTATCGGGGCGTTCGTTAGTCGCAATTAGTCGCAATTGGTGGTTTCGTCATTTTTTCTAGAACCTTAACCCGCCTCGGCCAGCGTTTCAGGTTTTCTATCGCTTCCGGAGAATACTCCTCTTCGAGGGGTTTAGAATATAATATTCAAATTTGTTTTTCTTCTGTTTGTATTTTTTCTGATTTTCTGTTAAAGTTTATTTTCAAAATAGAACGCTGCCAACCATCGCCGTGTTGAAGCATTAGTGCCTTTTTAGTGCTACAACTTATTTCCTTCCCATTTTTATCCCTGATATGAACTGTTCCGGCGCTTTTCACCGCGATTGCGCGTCCGGTTATGCCTTTGACTTTTACAAAATCGCCAGTCATGAATCCTTCTTTGGTCTTGTTGCGACTGCGATGACCTCTTGCAAAGCCATGTTTGTCCGGTATAATCGTTTGTCTGTTTCCACGGCCCATTATCTTGTTTATTGTTGCGTATTGTGTTTTAACATCAATGTGCTTATCGCACAAACCAACACAAGCAGCATCAAAATAATGTTCTTTTGGCAACCCTTGATTGTGCCTGTTGAATTTCGTTCTCCCGCCAGAAGCGAGCTCAACGTCTCCAAATTCCTCTTTGAGCTTGTTGCATAAAACCCATCGGGTTGTGTTTACGCTTGCAGCATCTTTAAGGGTCTGTTTTGCGTCCTTTATCGCCTTTTCGAAATTTGCGATCATGGTTTTGGCTTTATCGCCTTTTTGTTTTGATAAGTATTCTATATATTCTTTCGGCATCATATTGGACTTCTCTTGATTGCATTTAACGCAAGCGATTGCGAGATTATCAATGCGGTCCGTGCCGCCTTTGCTTTTCGGAATCATGTGTTCAATTTCAAGAGGAACTTTTTCAGCACCACAATAAGCGCATTTCCTACCGTATTTTTCGAGCAAGTATTCTTTCACTTCATACCCGAATAACTTTCCATGTTGATATTCAACGCCAGACACTTCGGGGTTTGCTAACTTTTGCATATCGAACTTCACGTGTTCAACTGATACAATTTGAATAGGCGCTAATGACTTCATTTTTCTAACTAAGTTAAGAGTTGAGTATACTCTTGAAAGCATAGAGGGTGCGAAACGCCCTTTCTTTGTGCTGTTTTTTCTATTGGCCCAACGAGCTGGTCGATACCGTGTGTTTCTGTTTCTGCGGCCACGGCGCATTTGCGACCTGTGTTTAAGGTTATCCGCGACCGTTATTTTATGCTTCACTATTCCGGCATAACGTAAAAGTAATTTGTCTTCTTTCTCTTGAATAACAGCGATTCCTGTTTCTTTACTTCCGGGATCAATCTTTATTTGTAATGGCTCAACCTTACAATCCTCAACTTCGTTTTTTAGGCGAATCGTAAACGGAGTGTATTTGTGTATAACTGCTTTTTTGTTTTCGAGTAACTTTCTTGCTCTCTTCTCGGAGCAAGGCATCAAAGGTTCTTTGTGTTTGTTAAGTACGAATACCATACAGGTATCACTCCTTTTATTTACAGCCCGAAGGCTTGCGCTTACGCGCCTTGTAACGCGAGGCATATGCCTCGTCTCTCCTCGACAATGTTATAATGCCTTTTTACGAGCCAATCACTTGCGTACCTTCCGTGTTTACAATCGCATGTTTAGACTGGTTCGACAGAGCAGCCGGCTGGAGAAGCACCTGCTGGTGTCATGAGCAAAATAACGTAGGTCTCTAAGACCTTAGTCTGGACCCGCTTTGTAAATAGATAAGTTACAAACCGCTACACATAAGGTAAAATTAATCCGTGATTTATGTTACAGCCAAAAAGCAGCGGGCTTGAATGGCTTAACTCAACGGGTTGCACCTTATCTATGGTTGGGGCGGGACGTATGTTACGGCGAAGATCTTTGTATCGACGACGTGCGTTGCACCTTATCTATGGTTGGGGCGGGACAATGGTTAGGCCGTTCCTGGAGTCGATCAGGGATTTTAGTTGCACCTTATCTATGGTTGTGGCGGGACGACAAGTTATTGTATGATCCCGGCTCGAGGTTATGGCGCTCGGTGCTTGTCAGTGAGCTGGCTGAATCTAAAGAGTAAGAGTAAGTTATCGTTTGGACGTATCGATTATACCTCAAAAGCATAAAAAAGCAAGCGGCGATTATACAAGAAAAAGCGAGATATACTTAATATGTATATCCCGCCTGTGTGTAGCGTAATCAGAAGATTCGATGCGGTTATTGTTGGTTTCAATCGTAATGAGAAATCGGCTTTATTTCGCGTTAAAGGCTGAATTCAAGGGGTTTGGAAGAATTTGCCCATTAACGATACACCACGTGCCGTTTTCAGGCTTCAGGGGTTTGAAATCTTAGTTATTCTTTTGATCGGGCTGTAACAAAAGCAGGCGTTGAAACTTCGCACGAAACAGAACAATTATTCGCGTACCGGTAAGATGGATTTCTGCTCGAGAGATCGCGCAATGCCTTTTGTTGCTCAGATGTGAGGTGAAATAAAGTAATCATGTTTGAAATCGGGAAGTATATGATCTTGGCACCGCTAAATTCGATGGATGGATAATCTTTTTCTTGGTCTCTCACCCTTATGGATACAGGTATTTCCAAGTTTCGCAAATAGTTGCCGTATGCCTCGCCCTTGCCTTCATCTACAAACACAAGAAATACTGGGATGTTGTACTTTTCTGATATAGTCTTGTACTGGATGTAATGTTTAAAGTCGATACCTTGATCTGGATACATTTGCCGTCTTGCCTTACTCTTCACGTCCAGAATCAGCAAATCTTTCTTGTCTGGAGATGCCAGAATCCGGTCAAACGGATGAGCACCCGGCCATACTGGTTCGTATGGGATCATTTTCTTTCTGCTTTTGATATACTCATCCACCAATAGCTCTCCAAAATCACCTTTCTTGGTTTGAATTTTCTCGCGAAAAAGTTTAATCATGACACACATCACCAAGCTTTCGCAAGAAATCGGAGCTGTACTTATCCTCCTTCTCAAATCCAATAAAATAGCGTTTACATTTTGCGGCCGCCAGTAACGTGGAACCTGAACCGGCAAACGGGTCGAGAACCACTTCACCAGAACTGCTGGAGTTTTTGATTAGATATTCCAATAAAGGCTCCGGCTTCTGGCAATCGTGAACCTTATCTTGCGGGATAGCAAACTCAAGCACGTCGGGAGAAACGGGGTTGTTCAATTTTCGTTCTTTCCCGTTTGGCATCGTGCAGAACCAGATAATCTCATACTTGGAGGCATACCGTGCTTTGAAATCACACGGCGTGTGGTTATTCTTCACCCAAGTGAGCCAGTTATCATGTACTTCAAAGTGTTTGGAGAGGATTCTTTTGAACTCGAAAGCATTTACGCAGCCGCAAAAAACGTAGATATGAGCGTTTTCCTTGCATACCCGTTTCAACTCAACGCACAGATCATCGAAATACTCCAAGATACCCAACGAATCATCAAACTCAGGGTTGCCAGTTCTCCGGGAGGATTTGAAATCCACCCCATAAGGCGGGTCGGTGATCACAACATCAACTTCGTTATCAGATAATGATTTGATACCTTCCAAAGCATCCACACCAAACTTGGCCTTGTTTTTCACTCCTTCGTTGAGCTGCTTGATAACGGATTCCAACCTTTTATCGCTGTACTCACCTTTGTGAATTGCCTCGAACAACTCAGCTTTCTTCTCATCCGAGATCTCCGGAGAAAGTTGCTCTTCCATCATTTTGAGCTGGCTGCGGATGCCTTTGTAGTATTCAACCTTTTCGTCCAGTTTTTTCTTGGCAGCTTTGCATCTCTCTTCTACGCAAAACCATACCATCACTTTCATCTGGTCATCCGCTTCTAATTCATACAATCCTGACGTCCGAAACCACCCCTCGGTGAAATCGCACGTTGTAATACCGCGTTCATTTTTTGGTGCAAATGTACCAAAGTTTGGTACACGGCCCTCCTGAAAAGTTTTGGCCAAAATCAGAATCTCTGCACCAATTTTTGAACGCAATGTTACGTGATTTTTTACTTTTTCCCGGCTCCACCCAATCCGCTCGCCGATCTTCTCTTGCGTGGTCCCATCATCTTGGAGCTTTGCGATCAAATCGAGCCAATCAAACAAATCCATCGGCGAGTAGGTGTCCTCGTCTTGGTTCCCGTTTATGGCGAGGGCATAGGGATCGTGGCCTTCCTCATACACAACGCACGGGACCTTATCGATGTTTAGTTCTTTAATCACGGCAAACCGATGATTGCCGTCCGCGATCAAGAATGAACCGTTGCTCTTGACGACCGAAAGCGGGCGAGCCGGATTATAGCCGGATTCCGTGATCCGTTTCTTTATCTTCTCCAACGTGCTCGGCCGGATATCTCGAACCGGAAATGGTTTTAATCTTGTTACTTCGATCAATTCAGTAGCGTACATTAAAACACCTCACATTCAAGCGGACAAGCCGCAAAGCATATTCAAAAAGCCACATCTACAATTCAACGCCCGTCGCTCCGCGGTCACCTCGACAATTGTCGCCATGCCTCGTACTCCTTCCGTAGATTTTCGGAATCCCCACCGAGCTTCTCCAATGCTGCAAGCACGCGTTCTGACAGCTTGAGCTGATAACCGACCATCAGATTGTGAGCCGTTATCCCGTGAACACCGGCAATACGCGCGAACTCGATCGTGCTGATTCCTTTCTGCACGAGAAACGTTTTGATTGGATTTTCCATCTTTTTGCCCCCTCACTATAATTTGTAAGTATATTATATCACATAGCATCACTCAACGCAAAAGGCTACAAAACACGAACCGGCAAACCGTGGGCGCAAACATCTATCTATGAGATGCTCCATAACAAGCGCTATGCCGGAATCTATACCTACCGCGGGAAGAAGCTCGGAAACAACAGCCACGCCAAACGCACGGATACGATAGAGGTTCCCGGCGTGATCCCGCCTATCGTATCGCCCGAGACATTCGAGCGCGTCAAGGCCCGATGGCGAACCAACATCACGCGCGCGCAAACCAAACACGCGCACATCTTAACCGGGATCATCTTCTGCGGCGTATGCGGCGCGCCGATGACCCTCACGGGCGGGCGTTATCCCAAGTATCAATGCTCGCGATGGAAGAATAACCGTGATACCCAATACGTGAGCGCAGGCGCGAAGACGGCAGATAAACGCGTGATCGGATACGTTAAGAATATCATTCTCAACGAGCCCGACTTCGAAAAGATCGCCGAGAACTATAACAAGGAACACGCGCTATCAGATATGGCGCTCAAAAGCAAGGTCGAGGCCATCACCGCGGAACTCGCCGAAGTGAACTCCGGAATCGATAACGCCGTGAGCGCGATACTCAAAGGGATACTATCTGCCAAACTTGAAGAAGAAGTGAAGCGGTTGGAACTCAGAAAGAAGAAGCTGAACGAAGACCTCTTGAACCTCTCGCAAAGCACCGGGCGGCGCATCACGACCGAAGAGGTAAGAGGCATATACACGCGCTACGAAGAGATGCTGAACAGCGACGTAACCGAGCAACGTGCTCTTGTGCTTGATCTGATCGAGCGTGTAGAGGTATTCCCGGAAGGATTTATGAACATCGCGCCGAAATAGCCTAATTAGGCGCTGAGATGGTGCGGAGCCCTCGGCACCAGCCAAAAGAGCATAGTTAGGCGGTTCGGTATGGTGTTCGAGGCCGAGCCGTATATCATCGTCGCGGTCCGCCGCGTGGATTGAAACCCATAATAATTTTAGTAGCGAGTTGATAACAAAAAAGAACCCTCCATAACGGCCACACAAGCCATCATGGAGGGTTCTTCTTAGATAACGGATCACCTCCTTTCGGAGTTTATCTCCTTCATCCACTTATCAGCGATCTCAGGTGGGATCCCACGCTCGATCATCAAATCATACTCATTCTTATTCGTGAGCTCAGCCCACCCGGTCATCAGCTCATCAGCCGCCTTCTTGCCCGCCTCGCGAGCTTCCGGCGTGATTGTGAATCGCTCAAGAATTCTTAGCCACTGCTCGTCTTTTTGAGGCGGCAGATTGCTTATTAACAGCGTTAGAAATATCAGTAACGCCTTCTCCAACGTTTCCGGTGTTAGGCTTAGGCTCCGGCTGAAACGAAGTTTGATTCTTCATCTTATCGGCTTTATCGGTAATCTCTTTCCCAAACTCGCCTATCACCCCCCACATCTCGTTACTGTTTGATACGCCCATCCACTTTTCGGTATGATAATCAATCTTTCCGAAAACATTTTCGAGCTTATCGCCAAACTGCTTGATCAGGTTGCGAACCCAGAGCCACAACGCCGCCCCAAAGGCTACAAACAACCCGCTGATTATAATCGGTATCCAACTCTGCCAATCCATAACGCATCATCTCCTTGTTATTGTTTGCTCATTATCCAGTTTGTCATTATCCAATACAGCCCGGCTCCGATTGCCGCGCCCACTCATCACCTACTCGTCGCTTGCATAGCCAGTTGGATTATCATGTAGATCAACCCGCCCGCAGCCGTTATCTGTATCAAGACCTGCCAGAACTTCCTTGCGTTCGTCACTTGCACTTCTGTCCGTCCAATAACCACGTGCCGAAGCATCTCCATCATCTGATCCATCAGTTCCTTGTTGCTCTGCGTCGTAATTTTTTTTTGCGTCTCTTCTATCGCGTCGCGAAGCTTCTTCTGATACCCGTTGTCGAGATGTTCTCTAAGCTCTTTTATCTCTCGCTTGTTATCCTCAGAACACATCTTAAGCATTCTGATTGACTCATGTATTCCGGCAAGCTTTTCATCATTTGCCACGTCCTTCGAGTTCGCTGAAACGATATGCTCCTGTATCTCCGTAATAGTGAGTTTCACGCTTTCACTGAGTTCAGCTATCGCCTCGTTCGTCTTTGTAATAATCTCGTGGAAACCTTTATTTTGTTTTCTCTGTTCGCTAACAATCACGTCGTAGCCCGCTTTTGCCTTCAAAAACTCGCAATTTTCCAACGTTTTTTTATCCAAATTTTCGCCTCCATTCGGCTAAACGAGCCGCTATGTGCCGTCGTTACCTTAATCGGGTTCCGCCTCTTGCCCCTTAGGTTGCCTTGCTGCCTGTTCCTGTTCGCCTGCCTGTTCTTGTATTTCGGTAATAATAGATTCTAAAGCGTTTATCACAGCAGCTACCTGTGCACGCTTGAGTTTAAGCATATATGTCATACGCTTGATTGATAGATTCTCATTTTAGACCTGTGGATTTGGGTTTGTAATAAGCAATTTCTGTTCCGCAGTTATCCAACCCTTTGACACAGCAATATCCAGTTTTGCAGCATCGATTTTTCCTGCCAAATACAATCGCTTCAAACTTTCAAACATGTTCATCCCTCCAGTTGAGCTAATACTAAGGTATCTACAACTTCTGTCATAATGAGATTATCGAGTATGAGTGCATCAACGGTTTCCGTTTGGCGAACAGTATGCTCGTATAAACTATCTAATTCATCAGCACAAGAATCAAACCCATCTATACACCCCGTATCGGGGTTGACGGTATAAATTTTCCCGTGCTCATGAATATCATCTGGCACATTGAGTAACACACCCATCTCGTTCAACCTGCTTACCGGCATCAGAGCCATTTCACCAGTTAGCGGGTAATCGTAAGCTGTAACTATTACATTGTTTTGTATTATACAAAATTTTTTCACATGACCACCTCCGTCAAAGTTTGTTTAGAAAAGCAGATAAAGGTGCAGTTGGATTTTTGCAAGTATAACCAGTGTTATATATCCCTATGTATCGATAATGAAGAGGTATCATCACAACTTTGCCGGATGGTG
>ERZ795047.579-NODE-579-length-45126-cov-6.547470_pt1 | contig 45126 bp, 47 predicted proteins | sample MGYA00375131_ERZ795047 | MGnify/ENA primary metagenome ERZ795047 (study PRJEB30176, sample SAMN05720228) | activated sludge metagenome | isolation source: Anaerobic digester | place: Japan | collected 2015-05-20 ... | reverse complement strand
ATCCTTCCAGAGTTTTCAAAAACAAACGTATGCCCGGACATTACGGCAACGAGCAGGTCACCGTCAAGAATCTTGAAATCGCAAGAGTGGACGCAGCCCGCAACCTGCTGCTCATCAGAGGCGGTATACCCGGCCCCAAGGGCAGCCTGCTTGTGATAAAGGGTTAAGTTGGAGGTGTCTATTATGAATTTGAAAGTAATCAATACAGAAGGCAAGGAAGTGGGCGTAATCGACGTGAAGGACGAAATCTTCAACGCCGATTATAACGCGAGCCTGATTCATCAGGTCGTTGTTGCCCAGCTTGCCAACAAGAGACAAGGAACCAAGAGCGCGCTTACCCGCAGCGAAGTAAGCGGCGGCGGCATTAAGCCCTGGAGACAGAAAGGCACAGGCCGCGCCCGTCAGGGCAGCATCCGTTCGCCCCAGTGGCGTCACGGCGGCGTTATCTTTGCGCCGAAGCCCAGAGACTTCTCCAAGAAGATAAACAAGAGAATGAAAGTGCAGGCTTTGAGAAGCGTTCTCAGCCAGAAAGTTCGCCAGAACGAATTTTTCGTGCTCGACACACTCGCTCTCCCCGAGGCAAAGACCAAACTTATGGCGGCGGTTTGCAATAAGCTCGACGCCGGCAAGAAGGCCTTGTTCTTAATCGGCGGCGAAAACGTAAACGTGACCAGAGCCGCGAACAATCTCGCCGACGCCGAAGTCCGCTATGCCAACCTCATCAACGTCTATGACCTGGTAAGGGCGGGCAAGATTTTTGTTACCAAAGAAGCGGTTGCGACAATCGAGGAGGTAGCTGAATAATGAAAGGTTACGATATAATAATCAGACCTGTGCTCACCGAAAAGAGCTACGACGGTATCGCCAACAAGGACTATACTTTTGTCGTCAGGCACAGCGCAAAGAAAAACGAAATAAAGGCTGCCGTGGAACAGATCTTCAACGTAAAAGTCGACAGAGTAAACGTTGTAAACTACGACGGCAAAGTCAAGAGAATGGGAAGAACCGAGGGAAAGACGTCTTCTTTTAAGAAAGCGTATGTGAAACTCACCAAAGACAGCAAGCCCATCGAGTTCTTCGAGAGCTTGTCATAAGGAGGTCTCAAATGGGTATTAGAAGATACAAACCAACCAGCCCCGCCCGCAGATTCTTCACGGTTTCGGATTTTAAAGAAATCACAAAAACAACTCCCGAGAAGAGTTTGCTCGATACAAACGCCAAGTCCGGCGGCAGAAACTCCACCGGCAGAATCACCGTCAGGCACGTAGGCGGCGGAAACAGGCAGAAGTACCGCATCATAGATTTCAAGCGCGATAAGGACGGCATTCCCGCCAGAGTCGCGTCCATCGAATATGATCCCAACCGCAGCGCCAACATCGCGTTGGTAGTGTATGCGGACGGCGAGAAGAGATATATCCTCGCTCCCGTCGGGCTCAACGTAAACGACACGATTATAAGCGGAAGCAACGTCGACATCAAGGTCGGCAACAGCATGAAGCTTGAGGAGATACCCGTAGGTACCGTTATCCACAACATAGAGCTCCAGCCCCGCCGCGGCGGACAGATCGCGAGAAGCGCAGGCTGCTCGGCTCAGCTCATGGCTAAGGAAAACGGCAAGGCGACCCTCCGTATGCCCAGCGGCGAAATGAGGTATGTACCTCTCGCCTGCAGAGCTACGATCGGCCAGGTCGGCAACCTCGAGCACGAAATAATCAGCCTCGGCAAGGCGGGCAGAAAACGCCACATGGGCGTCAGACCCACCGTCAGAGGCGTGGTTATGAACCCTGTAGACCACCCGCACGGCGGCGGCGAGGGCAAATCCCCCGTCGGTATGCCCGGGCCTGAAACTCCTTGGGGAAAGAAAGCTCTCGGCTTGAAGACCCGCAAGAAGAACAAGTCCAACAAGTTTATAATCAAGCGTATCAATTAGTTTAGGAGGACCAGATGAGCAGATCGATAAAGAAAGGCCCTTATGTGCATGAGAGCCTGAAGAAGAAAATACTCGCCATGAACGCAGCCGGCGAGAAGAAACCGATAAAGACTTGGTCACGCGCCTCAACTATTTTCCCCGAATTCGTCGGACATACGATAGCCGTTCACGACGGCAAGAAGCATGTGCCTGTATACATCACCGAGGATATGGTGGGCTTAAAGCTGGGCGAATTTGCCCCCACGAGAACCTTCAGAGGTCACTCGGGCGGCAAGACCACTTCGGCCAAGAAGTAAGGAGGGAGCGACATGGCTAAAAATACTTATTTAAAAGCGGTAAAAAGAGCGGAAAACGCCGACAGGCGTCCTCAGGCCACGGCAAAATACATCCGTATTTCTCCCTATAAGGTCAGAGCGGTGCTCGACCTTATCCGCGGCAAAAGCTACAGGGAAGCGGTGGCAATACTGGAGAACCTCACCAAATCGAGTTCTCTGCCCATACTCAAGGTGTTGAAGAGCGCCGGCGCAAACGCCGAGAACAACCTCAGCCTTAACACCGACGAGCTTATTGTGGCCGAGTGCTACGCAAACCAGGGGCCCACTCTTAAGAGATATATACCCAAGGCCCACGGCAGAGCGGGAAGCATACTTAAGAGAACCAGCCACATTACCGTCATACTTGATGCAGCGAACAAATAGGAGGAGCAAATAATGGGTCAAAAAGTTAATCCGCATGGTTTGAGAGTAGGAATAATCGAAGGATGGGACAGCCAGTGGTTTGCCGACAAGAAGGATTTCTCCAAGAACATCGTTGAAGACCACCAAATCCGCGATATTCTGAAACAGAAATACAACAACGCGGCCATCTCCAGAACAACCATTGAGAGAGCGGCAAACACCGTAACCGTAAACATTTATTGCGGAAGACCGGGTGTCGCGATAGGCGGTAAAGAGGCTAACAACATCGCCAATATCCAGAAGGATATAGCGAAAATCGTAGGCGACAAGGTAATCAATCTCAACATTCTTGAGGTCAAGAAGGTTGATTCGGACGCGCAGCTTGCTGCCGAATCCATTGCTCAAGCTCTCGAGAAGAGAGTACAGTTCAGACGCGCTATGCGTCAGGCTATGACCAGGGCGATGAAAGCCGGCGCCAAGGGTATCAAGACCATGGTAAGCGGCCGTCTTGACGGAGCTGAAATAGCGAGAAGCGAGCATTATCATGAAGGAAGCATACCCCTTCAGACGCTCAGAGCCAATATAGACTACGGCTTTGCCGAAGCATGCACCACTTACGGCGTTATCGGCGTAAAGGTCTGGATCTATAAGGGTGAAGTGTTCGCAAAGCAGGCAAAAGGAGGTAATGACTGATATGTTAATGCCTAAGAGAGTAAAGAGAAGAAAGCAACAGAGAGGCAGAATGACCGGACGCGCCACAAAAGGCAACGTGCTTGCTTACGGCGAATACGGACTGGTAGCCCTCGAGTGCGCTTGGATAACTTCCAATCAGATAGAGGCGGCGCGTGTCGCCATGACAAGGTATATCAAACGTGGCGGACAGGTCTGGGTGGACATATTCCCCCACAAGCCCATTACGAAGAAGCCTGCCGAGACCCGCATGGGCAGCGGTAAGGGTTCTCCCGAATATTGGGTGGCCGTTGTTAAGCCCGACAGAGTGCTCTTTGAGATGGCCGGTATATCCGAAGCCGACGCCAGAGAAGCGCTGAGACTTGCGTCTACCAAACTTCCTATCAAATGCAAATTTGTAAAGAAGTCGGACATGGCCGGAAAGGCAGTAGCAGAACAGGGTGGTGAAGCATAATGAAAGCGATAAAGTTTTTTGAAATGAGCAACGAAGAGCTCAACAATAAATTGGATGAACTGAAGGCAGAATTATTCAACCTCCGTTTCAAGCATTCGACAAATCAGCTCCCCAATCCCAATGTGATGATCGAGTGCAAGAAGGATATCGCGAGAGTAATGACCATTCTTCGTCAGCGCGAGCTTGGCATAAGCTTTGAGCCGGTCAAGAAAGCCAAGAAGAGTTCCAAGAAGTAGGAGGCTAAGAAATGACAGAGAGAAATCTTAGAAAGACCAGAGTTGGCGTCGTCGTAAGCGATAAGATGGATAAGACCATCGTAGTCGCCGTTGTCAGAAAGGTAAAGCACCCCTTGTACAAGAAATACGTCACCAAGACCACAAAATTCAAGGTGCATGACGAGAACAACGAGTGCGGAATCGGCGATACGGTGGAAATTATGGAAACCAGGCCTATATCCAAAGATAAGCGCTGGAGACTGAAAGCCATCATTGAGAAGGCGAAATAGGAGGAAGCATAGAGATGATTCAACCACAAACCAGATTAAAAGTTGCCGACAATTCGGGCGCGAAAGAAATCATGTGCATCCGCGTGCTTGGCGGCTCGTATGTGAGAAGCGGCAATATCGGAGACGTCATCATCGCGTCGGTCAAGACCGCCACTCCCGGTGGCGCCGTCAAGAAGGGCGATGTAGTCAAGGCCGTTATTGTCAGGACGCATAAAGGAATCATGAGAAAGGACGGCTCGTTTATCAAGTTTGACGACAACGCTGCCGTTATCATCGACAATCAGAAGCAACCCCGCGGAACCCGTATTTTTGGGCCCATCGCAAGAGAACTGAGGGACAAGGACTATATGAAGATCGTATCTTTGGCCCCCGAAGTGCTGTAAGGAGGCAAACATGAGTTACAGTATTAAGAAAGGCGATTACGTAAAAATTATCGCGGGCGATGACAAAGGCAAGATGGCGCAGGTTTTAGCAATCGACACCGCCAAAGGCAGAGTTGCGCTCGAAGGTAAGGACATAAGCACCGTCAGAAAGGCGAAGAAAGCGAGAAAGGCCAACGAGAAGGGCGGAATAATCAATATTCCTCTCACCGTAGCCGTCAGCAACGTTATGCCTGTGTGCGCTGCGTGCGGCAAGACCACCAGAGTCAAGCACGCCATAGTCGACGGCAAGAAGGTACGCATGTGTGAATGCGGAGCCGTGCTCGAGACCAAGAAAGTAGCCACCAAGGAAGAGAAGAAGGCCAAGGCCACCGTCCGCAAGAAGGCCAAACCCGCCGAGGAAGCGGCAGCCCCCGTGGAAGCCGAAGTAAAGGAAGTCGCGGCGGAAGCAACCGAAGCGAAGGAATAAAGGGAGGACAATATGGCTGAGAAATATATAAACAGATTAAAAGCGCGTTATGATTCCGAAGTTGTGTCTGCCCTTACAAAGACCTTCGGATACAAAAACGTCATGCAGGTGCCCAAGCTTGAGAAAATCGTTCTCAACATGAGGCTTGGCGACATAAAGGACAACGCAAAGAGCATCCAGACCGCCATCAAGGAGCTTGAGCTCATCGCAGGACAGAAGGCCGTTGAGACCAAGGCCAAGAAATCGGTTGCGAACTTCAAGGTTCGTTCCGGGATGACGGTCGGCGCGAAGGTGACCTTAAGAGGCACGAGAATGTTGGACTTCTTTGATAAGCTTGTAAGCATATCGCTCCCCCGCGTCCGTGACTTCAAAGGCGTTTCGCCCGATGCTTTCGACGGCAGAGGCAACTACGCTCTCGGAATCAAAGAGCAGCTGATCTTCCCCGAAATCTCTTATGACCAGATCGAGAAAGTGAGAGGTTTTGACATCAGCTTTATAACAACCGCAAAAACCGACGAAGAGGCCAAGGAGCTTTTAAAACAGCTCGGCATGCCCTTTGCTAAGTAGGAGGTAATCGATAATGGCTAAGAAAGCGATGATTAACAAACAACAGAGGGAGCCGAAGTTTTCTACCAGGGCTTACACCAGGTGCTCGATTTGCGGAAGGCCTCACGCTGTTTTGAGAAAATACGGTATTTGCAGAATCTGCTTCAGGAACCTTGCTTATAAGGGCGAGATTCCCGGAGTGAGGAAAGCAAGCTGGTAATAAGGAGGAACGATAATATGGCTATGACAGATCCCATTGCAGATATGCTCACCCGTATCAGAAACGCTCTGACGGCAAAACACGAAACCGTCAGCATCCCCGCCTCCAAAATGAAGATGGCGATCGCCAACATTCTTGTCGAGGAAGGCTATGTAAAGAGTGCCGCCCTCATTAAAGACGAAAAGGGCGTTCAGGATACCATTAAGATTGAGCTTAAGTACGGACCCAACAACACCAAGGTTATCTCCGGCATCAAGAGAATATCCAAGCCGGGTCTGAGGGTGTACGCCAAGTGCGAAGATCTTCCCAGAGTTCTTAACGGACTGGGAGTCGCGGTTATTTCCACCAGCAAAGGTGTTATGACCGACAGGAAGGCGCGCGCTGCAGGCGCGGGCGGCGAAGTGCTCGCTTATATCTGGTAAGGAGGCTACAAATGTCAAGAATAGGCAGATTACCCATCAAATTGCCCGAAGGCGTTAATATTACCATCAACGGCAACGTTGTTACGGTAAGCGGCAAGCTGGGCACTTTGACCAGAACAATAGAAAACGAGAACATCTCCGTCAAAGTTGTTGACGGACACGTGGAAGTAACCAGAAGCAACGAAGTCAAGGAGACCAAGGCTGCTCACGGACTTTACAGAGCGCTTATCGCCAACATGATTACCGGCGTTACCAAGGGCTACGAAAGGAGCCTCATAATCTCCGGTGTAGGTTACAAAGCGCAGATGAGCGGAAAGGACGTTATTCTCAACGTCGGATATTCTCATCCCGTGACCGTTGTTGCTCCCCAGGGCATTACATTGAGCTGCCCGACAATCACCGAAGTTAAAGTTTCGGGTTGCGACAAGGAGCTTGTGGGACAGACCGCCGCAAACATCAAGTTCATCAGGAAGACCGAGCCTTATCACGGCTACGGCATCCACTACAGCGACGAGACTGTGCTGCGCAAGGTCGGAAAGAAAGCAGGTAAGTAAAGGAGCGTAATATGATTAGCAAGATTGACAAAAACGAAATAAGAAAAGCAAGACATGATCGTATGCGTTTCAAACTCAGCGGAACGGCGGAAACGCCCCGTCTGAACGTTTACAGGTCACTGAGCCACATTTACGCTCAGATTATAGACGATACGAAGGGAGTAACCCTTGTTTCGGCAAGCACCGTCGATAAGGACGGCAAGGCCAGAACCGAGGGTATGAACAAGGTGAACGCGAGCAAAGAGATCGGCAAACTTTTAGCGGAAAGAGCTCTTGCCGCCGGAATTAAGTCTGTCGTTTATGACAGAGGCGGTTATAAGTACACCGGACGCGTTGCGGCACTCGCCGACGGCGCAAGAGAAGGCGGATTGGAGTTTTAGGAGGAAGATATGGCAAGAAATGATAGATACGCTAACAGAGAGCCGAAAGACAATCTCATAAAGAAGACGGTTGCCGTAAACCGCGTGACCAAGGTTGTTAAGGGCGGCAGAAACATGCGCTTTGCAGCACTCGTGGTAGTCGGTGACGGTGCCAACAGAGTGGGTTGCGGACTCGGAAAAGCCAAGGAAGTTCCCGAGGCTATCGAAAAGGCCACCAAAGCCGCGCAGAAGAGTATGATAACCTTCTCTATGAAGGGCGACACCATACCTCACGCTTCCCAGGGAATATTCGGCAGGGGCAAAGTAATCATGATGCCCGCTCCCGAAGGTACCGGCGTTATCGCCGGCGGCGCGGTCAGAGCTGTTCTCGAAGTCACCGGACTTAAGAACGTCCGTACCAAGAGCATCGGCACCAACAATCCCATCAACTGCGTAAAAGCTACGATAGAGGGACTTAAGCAGCTGCGCACGGCCGAAGAGATCGCGAAAATCCGCGGCATCTCCGTCGATCAGCTGGCTGATTAAGGAGGTAGGATATGGCACAGATCAAAATCACCCTTGTGAAGTCAAAATTCGGCCGCATCAAGAATCAGACGGCGACAATTGAGGCTCTCGGACTTAAGAAGATAGGTACTTCGGTTGTCAAAGAGGATTCCCCCGCCATACGCGGCATGATTGACAAGGTTTCGCACCTCGTCAAGGTCGAAGAAGTTAAGTAAGGAGGCTAAGAATATGAAACTGCATACTGTTTCACCCGCCCCGGGTTCGGTTACACCCTCCAAGAGATTGGGCAGAGGTATCGGTTCGGGCTTAGGAAAGACAAGCGGCAAGGGCCATAAAGGACAGTGGGCCCGCAGCGGCGGCGGCGTCAGACCCGGCTTTGAAGGCGGACAGATGCCCCTTATCCGCAGAATCCCCAAGAGAGGATTCAAAAACGCCCAATTCAAGAAGATATATTCCGTAATCAACGTCGAGGTTCTCGAAAGGTTTGACAACGGCACCGTTATCACCCCCGAACTTCTTCTCGAAAACGGAATCATAAGAAAAATCGAGGAGTACGGAGTAAAGGTTCTGGGCAACGGCGAGCTTACCAAGAAGCTTACTGTGAAAGCCAACAAATTCACCGAATCCGCCATACAGAAAATCGAGGGAGCAGGCGGTAAAGTAGAGGTTCTATAATGCTGCAAACATTAAAAAACGCATTTTCGGCGCCTGATATCCGCAGGAAAATGATCTATACCCTGGTTATCCTTCTGATATACAGGATAGGTTGTTTCGTGCCGATACCGGGCCTGAATCTGGTAGATACTTTCGGCCAGCAGAACGGCGGAAACGACTACGACCTATTGGCCATGCTCAGCATGGTTACGGGCGGCTCGCTCTCCAACGGAACGCTGTTTGCTCTCGGTATCATCCCGTTCATCAACTCCTTCATTATCATGCAGCTTCTCACGCTTATAATACCCAAACTCGAGAAGCTCAGCAAAGAAGGCGAGGACGGCAGAAAGAAGATTAATCAGTACACCCGTTATGTTGCGATAATTCTTGCGGTAGTCCAGGCTATAGGCGTTATGCTAAGCTGGAGAGGCAGCATCACCGGCGTGTTCGGCTCTGAAGGCGCTACCGATTCGAGCAGCGTCAACAGCATATTCACGATGATCTGCATCGTAATAATCCTGACCGGCGGCAGCTCCATGGTTATGTGGCTGGGCGAGAGGATAACCGAATACGGCATCGGCAACGGAACGTCGCTCATAATCTTCATCGGTATCGTAAGCAGCCTTGGCAACTCCATCTGGGTCGCGCTGTTCAGCACCATACCTTCCCAGGTAAGGTCGGGAGACCTCACCGGCATATGGTTCCTCTTAGGGTTCCTTGTGATGGTTGTGCTCCTGTTCATGCTGATAGTGTTTGTCGACCTTTCGGAGAGGAGAATCCCCGTTCAGTACGCCAAGCAGATAAAAGGCAACAAGATGTACGGCGGACAGTCGACGTACATTCCGATAAAGGTCAACAGCGGCGGCGTTATGCCCATAATTTTCGCATCCAGCCTTATCATGTTCCCGCAGATGATTATGCAATTTGTGGGGAAGACCAACGGTTTTACCGAGTTTTGGTATGAGTGGATGGGCGTTGGAAGCAAGCTGTACCCGTTGTTCCTGTTCTTACTGATCATATTCTTCGCATATTTCTATTCGCAGATTCAGTTCAATCCCGACGACATCGCAAGAATGATACAGCAGAACGGCGGCTTTATCCCGGGTATTCGTCCCGGCAAGTCGACCAGCGATCACCTGCGCAAGATCAACAACCGCATTACCTTATTCGGAGCGTTGTTCCTCGCGTTTGTGGCGCTGATCCCGACGTACATTCTTAAGATAAACGGCTTTGCGACGCTCGGATTCAACAACGCGTTCAGCGCGACAGGCTTGCTGATAGTAGTCAGCGTGGCACTCGAATTTGAGAAATCGCTGGAGTCGCAGCTCATCATCAAGACCAATAAAGGATTTTTGAAGTAATATGAAGCTGATACTTTTAGGAGCGCCGGGAGCGGGCAAAGGCTCGCAGGCAACAAAGATAGCGGCTGAGTACGGCATCGCCCATATATCCACGGGCGATGCTCTCAGAGCGAATATAGCAAAGGGTACCGAGCTTGGTTTATACGCCAAGTCGTTTATCGACAAGGGCCAGCTTGTTCCCGATGAAGTGGTGGTAGGCATAGTCGCCGACCGCATCAAGCAGGACGACTGCAAGAAGGGTTTCCTCCTCGACGGATTTCCGAGGACTATAGCCCAGGCGAAGGCACTTGACAAACTTACCGACATCGACTACGTATTCGACCTCGTGGTGGACTTTGAAGTGGTCAAGGCGAGGATAAGCGGCAGGAGAATGTGCAGCTGCGGCGAAAGCTATCACATTTCGACATACACTGCCGACACCTGCGCCAAGTGCGGCGGCAAACTCTATCAGAGAGCCGACGACAACGAAGCCACCGTCGCCAATCGCCTCGAGGTATACGCAAAACAGACAGCGCCTCTTGTGGAATACTACCGCAGCCACGGAAAACTCATCCAGGTTGACGGAAACAAGCCCATAAATGTGCTGTTTGAGGATATTAAGGCGATAATAAATGGTAATAATTAAAAGTCCGGAAGAAATCGACGCCATGAGGAAGGCGGGCAAAATACTTGCCGACACGTTGAGCCTTGTGGAAGAACACGCAAAAGTGGGAGTTAGCACTAAATACCTTGACAAGCTTGCCTACGATTATATAACCGGACAGGGCGCTGTGCCCAGCTTCCTGAATTACGGCGGATTTCCCGCGACATTATGTACGTCCATCGACGCGCAGGTAGTCCACGGGATACCCGACAAGAAAGTCGTTCTGGAAGAAGGCATGCTCTTAAAAATCGATTGCGGCGCAGGAATTGCGGGTATGCATACCGACGCCGCGCGCACTATTGAAATCGGAAAAGTGTCCGAGGAAAAGCACAAACTTGCCGAGGTTTGCAAGCAGAGCTTTTTTGAGGGCATAAAGGTGTTGAAAGAAGGCGTCAGGCTGGGCGACCTCGGGTACGCGATACAGCGTTATGTCGAAAGTTTCGGCTTCGGCGTTGTCAGAGACCTTGTAGGTCACGGAATCGGCCAGACCGTGCACGAAGACCCCAATGTGCCCAATTACGGCATACGCGGGCGCGGCACGAGGCTGTGGAAGAACATGACGCTGGCGATAGAGCCTATGATAACGCTCGGGACATATGACGTTGTGCAGCTGGATGACGGCTGGACGGTGGTCACGGCGGACGGAAAGGCTTCGGCGCACTATGAAAACACCGTGGTAATACTGCAGGACGGCGTAGAGATATTGACCTTATAAGGAGAATTATGGATAAACCGTTGGAAATTGGCTCGGTGGTCTTGAGCCGCGCCGGAAGGGATAAGGGTAAGTTCTTTATAGTGGTCGAAATTGTAGACGACCAATTCGTGCGTATTGCGGACGGCGATGTGAGAAGACTTGACAAGCCCAAACTCAAGAAGATAAGGCACCTTAAGGCCACGGGCGAGGTTTTCGAAGAGATCGCGGAAAAGTTGAAAAATTCGGTTAAGGTATACGACGCCGAAATTTACAGCGCATTGAGAAAACTGTAAAAATGGAGGAAATATGTCCAAGGACGATGTCATTGAAGTTGAAGGCGTGGTGATCGAGATTCTGCCGGGAACCAATTTCCGTGTAAAACTCACCAACGATCACGTTATTACCGCATACTTGTGCGGCAAGATGCGTCAGCACACCGTCAGAGTATGCGTAGGCGACAGGGTGAAGGTGGAAATGAGCCCTTACGACCTTAACAAGGGCAGAATTACTTACAGAAACAGAAACTAATTACGGCTTTTTAGCAAAAGCGAAAGAAATCGGAGGATATTAAAAATGAAAGTCAGACCATCAGTTAAGCCCATTTGCGATAAATGCAAGATCATAAAAAGAAACGGAAAAATAATGGTTATTTGCTCTAAATATCCCAAACACAAGCAAAGACAGGGCTAAAATTGTTTGCAATGGGGTCTTGGGTATGCTATAATATCCAAGTTAATGCACACTCCCATACTGACGCTGTATGGGGATAATGCGGACTCAAAATGAAGGCGGCTGAATTATCTGAAAAACGGTAATTACTTCATTGATTAATATAGAACACTACATATTTATAAAAAACTATTGGAGGTTTGAATGGCTCGTATAGCAGGTGTTGATTTACCTCGTGAAAAGAGAGTGGAGATCGGCTTAACCTACATCTACGGTATCGGAAGGGCGATGAGCAACCAGATTCTCAAAGCCACGAATATAAGTCCCGATATCAGAGTAAAGGATCTGACCGAAGACCAGATTGCCGCGATTCGCGATTACATCGAAGAGAATATAAAAGTAGAAGGCGACTTGCGCAGAGACGTAATGCTTGACATAAAGCGCCTTATGGAAATCGGATGCTACAGAGGCTTAAGGCACAGAAAGGGTCTGCCCGTAAGAGGACAGAACACGAAGCAGAATGCCCGTACCCGTAAGGGACCGAAGCGTACTGTAGGCCGTGCCAAGAAAAGTAATTAGTTAGGAGAGAGGCATAAAAATGGCTGAAAAGAAGACTACGAAAAAGAGAAAAGATATAAAGCGTGTGGAGAAGGGGCAGGTACACGTACATACCACCCATAACAACACGATAGTCACCGTTACCGACATGAACGGAAACACCATCAGCTGGGCATCCAGCGGTGTGCTCGGACTTAAGGGCGCCAGGAAGGAAACCGCCTTCGCCGCGACCGAAGTTACCATGAGAGCTGTAAACGAAGCCAAAGTGCACGGTGTTAAGAAGGTTGAGGTATACGTAAAAGGCACGGGACAGGGCAGAGAGCCCAGCATCAGAGCCATCCAGGCTTGCGACGTCGATATCAGCTTGATAAAAGACGTAAGTCCCATCCCCCACAACGGATGCCGCCCGCCCAAACGCAGAAGACTGTAATTTAGGAGGAAAGTAAAATGGCGAAATATACAGGACCGGATTGCCGTCTCTGCAGAAGAGAAGGATGCAAATTGTTTTTGAAGGGTGACAGGTGCTTCTCCGAGAAGTGCGCCATGGTCAAGAGACCGGTTGCACCCGGAATGCACGGCGCCATGAGAAAGAAACCCACGCCCTACAGCGTGCAGTTACGCGAAAAACAGAAGGCAAAGAGAATATACGGACTTACCGAAAAGCAGTTCCACGGCTATTATGAAATGGCTGAGACCATGCGCGGAGCTACCGGTGAAAACATGCTCTGCCTCCTCGAGAGAAGACTCGACAACGTCGTTTACAGAATGGGTATCGGCATCAGCCGCGCTCAGTCCAGACAGGTCGTCAACCACGGGCACATCACCGTAAACGGAAAGACCGTAAACATTCCCTCCTATCTTGTGAAGGCAGGCGATGTGGTCGCGATAAAGGAAACCAAGCAGAACAAAGCGTTCTTCGCCGACCTCAAGGCCGCCAAGATCAACAACAGATTCAAATGGCTTGAGTTCAAACCCGAGGAATTGAAAGGAACAGTGCTTGCGCTGCCGTCACGCGACGACATCGATATGAACATCGCCGAGCACATGATCGTCGAGTTGTATTCCAAATAATACAGCGTGAAGGAGGATTGCCATCATGATGGAAATAGTAAAACCCAAAATAACTGAAATCGAAGGCGGAACGCAGTCCAAAGCCAGTTTCGTCGTCGAGCCCCTCGAAAGAGGCTATGGCACCACCATAGGCAACTGCCTGCGCAGAATTCTTTGCACGGCTCTTCCCGGCGCGGCTATCGTCGGTATCAAAATCGACGGCGTCATGCACGAGTTCAGCACCATACCCGGCGTTAAGGAAGACGTTGCGGAAATCGTTCTCAACATAAAGGACATCGCCGTTAAGGTATACAGCAGTGATCCCAACTACAGACAGGTGATCAGACTCAATAAGTCCACAGGCGGCGCTGTTACCGCTGCGGACATCACCCTTAGCGAAGATGTCGAGATAAAGAACCCCAACGCATATATCTGCACGCTCGAAGAAGGCTACAGCCTCAATATGGAGCTTACCGTGGGCAGAGGCAGAGGATATGTCAGCAGCGTAATGAACAAGCCTATCCAGGCGCCGATAGGGTACATTGCCATCGACTCGCTGTTTTCACCCGTTGTGGCTGCAAGCTACGCGGTTGAAGCAACCAGGGTTGAGCAGTCCATCGACTACGACAAACTGACAATTACCGTGGAGACCAACGCCACTTCCACACCCAAGGAAGTGCTCAGCCTGGCCGCCAAGATTATGACCGAGCACCTCAAGCTGTTCATCATCGACGATATGAACGATATGGACATTCTTGTGAACAAGGACGAGGACAAGAAGGAAAAGAGCCTCCAGAAGAGCATCGAAGAGCTCGACCTTTCGGTTCGTCCCCTCAACTGTCTCAAGAGAGCCGGTATCAACACCCTTGAGGAGCTGACCAAGAAGACCGAAGAGGATATGCTCAAGGTAAGGAATCTCGGCCGCAAGTCGCTCGACGAGGTCATTCAGAAACTCGCGGCGCTCGGACTGTCACTTGCCAATAAAGATGAGTAAGGAGATTGAGGATAAATGAATAGCAAACTTGGAAAAAGAACAGATCAAAGACTGGCGATGATTTACAATCAGGCAAGCGAATTGCTCTGGTATGGCAAAATCGAAACCACTCTTCAGAGGGCCAAATCCGTCCAGAGAGTCGCCGAAAAAATGATTACACTTGCCATTCACACATATAAGGACACGGTAGAAGTAACTAAGACCAAGCTCAACCAGAAGAACGAGCCTATCGAAGTGAAGTTCACCAACGACGGCCCGAAGAAACTTGCCGCAAGAAGAAGAATGATGGCAAAGCTTCGCGACCTTCAGGAATTAAAGGCTCCCAAAGAGAGCAAGGAGAACTTCCGCGACAGAACCCGCGACGTCGAACACCCGCTTATCGAGAAGATATTCCGCGAATATGCTCCCAAGTACGACAAGAGAGCACAGGATCTCAACCAGGGCGGCGGCTACAGCAGGATAATCAAGCTTGAACAGCGCCACGGTGACGCAGCTCAGAAGGTACTTCTCCAGCTTATTTAATAAGGTTTTTTCCCGAAAAACAAAGAGGCGAAATACTCTCCAGTGAAACGATAAGTTTTCCGCCAGGAGAGTTCCCGCTTCTTTTTTTATGCCCGTATCGCAATCGATTGCGATACGGGCATAAGTGTATTATAAGGCCTATATGTCGGGCAAAGGGCATTGCCGCGGTATGCGATATATGGGAAACAGCGCATACGTTTCGAAAGGTAACATCGCTATAAATAAATAGCATAATGTGCTTTTAAGAGCACATATCGTGAGGCCAAAAACGCCGACGGTATTTTGCGTTTTTATGCATATATCGAGAAGACAAAACACAGAATCGCCACGAGTATAGCGGCGCATACGATTTCTGCCGGTTTGTTAAAAACATGCATTTTGTCACATATATTTCCGCTCGAGTCAAGTAGCTACAAAGCGCACCCGAGGGGGGGATACCATTTCACGACATGTGAGGGCGTATAACATGCTCCTTATCCGATATATCGAGCATTATAACAGAAACATATCATATTAGTATCAACGCACATAATTAAAAGCATTGGTGACGGCGGATTTATTGCCGGCATATGACTCTATCCTCATATGAAGGAAAAACCGACGAAATGATGCCTCATATGTCGTTGTATTCATATGTTTTTTGATAAGCAGAGACGAAATTACACATAATCAGTGTGTCCAATGTGCCTTATGCGCAAATTTGTTGCGTTGAGTTTTTTAATGTGTTATTATTAGTAAATAATAGGAGAAATGTTATGATTTTGTTGATGGATGTGGGCAATACCAATATAAAACTGGGGTTGTCCAACGATACAAAAACGATAAAAACGTGGAGAATAGCGACCGATCCGTTGAAGACCGCCGACGAATTCGGAATGACGCTGTTTGACCTGCTGAATCAGAGCGGATACAAGTTTTCCGACATCGAGGGCATCATCATTTCCAGTGTCGTGCCCAGTATCAACTACACGCTCGAGCATATGTGCACCTATTATATCAAGCAAAAACCAATAGTTGTGTCACCCAAGATTAAGACAGGGCTGCGCTTTGAGTATACCGAAAACACCTTAGGGGCCGACCGCATTGTAAATGCCGTGGCGGCGTATACCCTATACGGCGGACCGGTTATCACGGTTGACTTCGGGACGGCGACGACCTTCGGAATGGTGAGCGCGGACGGCGTATTTATGGGCGGACTTATCGCTCCCGGCATTAAACCCAGTGTGGAGAGTCTGGTCAACACCGCGGCAAAACTTCCGAGGATTGAACTTGTAAGACCCGCGACGGTTCTCGGAAAAGACACCGTTTCCAATATGCAGTCGGGCGTTATTTACGGCTTTACGGGGCTTGTTGACTACATCATTAAGAAGATGAAGGAAGAGAGCGGCTGCCACAACGCAAAAGTCGTCGCGACGGGCGGTATGAGCCAGCTTGTCACGCAGAACGAATCGGGTATTGTCGACATAATCGACAGGGCGCTTTCACTTAAAGGATTAAAAATACTTTACGAAATGAATAAATAAAGGAGGGCTGATTTTATGAAAAAGATCGGAGTAGCTTTACTTGGACTTGGCGTTGTGGGCGGCGGAACGTACACAATCCTCAAAAACAATCATGATAGCATCAGGAAAAATGATGGTATAGATATAGAGGTAACGCACATCCTGGAGAAGAACACCGCAAGGTGCGAAGCCATGGGTGTGGATATGAGCATAGTTTCCACGGATATAGAAAAGGTGGTAAATGATAAAAATACCCACATTGTCGCCGAGTTTTTCGGCGGTATTGAGCCGGCAAAGACCTTCCTTACGAAGTGCCTTCTCGCAGGAAAGAGCATAGTTACGTCCAACAAAGAGCTTATCAGCAAGCATTGGCCCGACCTCGAGGCTGCCGCCAAGAAAGGAAAGGCAGGTATATACTTCGAGGCAAGCTGCGTGGGCGGAGTGCCCATTATCCGCACGCTTACCGAGAGCATGCAGGGCAACAACGTTCTTTCGTTAAAGGGTATAGTAAACGGCACGACCAACTATATACTCTCCAAGATGGACGGCGAAAAACAGGAGTACGCAAACGCTCTTAAGCAAGCGCAGGAACTCGGATACGCCGAAGCCAATCCCGTATCCGACGTGGACGGTTTTGACTCCATGTATAAGCTCAGCATATTGAGCACCCTTGCTTTCCATAACAAGGTGCCGATTGAGGCGATTTACCGCGAAGGTATCTCCGACATCCACAAGATTGATATGAATTACGGCAAGATGTTCGGCTATACGCTTAAACTCCTTGCAATAGCCAAAAAGGTGGACGGCAAGATAGAGGCGCGCGTACATCCCACGTTTATTCCCAACGACAACCCCATGGCGTCGGTAAAGGGCAGCTTCAACGCGGTGTCCATCGAGGGCGACAACGTGGGCGAGATTATGCTCTACGGCCGCGGCGCGGGCGCGCTTCCCACCGGCAGCGCGATTGTCAGCGACATAGTTTTTGCCGCCAAGCAGTCCAAGCCTCAGTACACGTCGTACAAAAATTCCAACGACGTGTCCTTGAGGAACTTCAGCCGCGACTTCATCACGGGCTATTACCTGCGCATGACGATTATCGACAAGCCCGGCGCGCTTGCCAGCGTTGCCAAGGTCTTTGCCAAGAACCACGTCAGCGTCAAAACCATGCAGCAGCTTTCGGGCGCGAGCGAAGACAGGGTGGACGCGGTATTCATTCTCCACAAGACCAGAGAGAGCAACGTCAAAAAGGCGTGCGAAGAGCTCAAGAGCGTGAAGTGCGTCGCGGGAATCAACGCGCTTATCAGGGTAGAAGAATAACAATGTACGACGTTGTCATTATAGGCGGGGGCGCAAGCGGACTCGCGGCGGGAATTACCGCCAAGGCGCGCGGGATGAGCGTGCTTATACTCGAGAGCGCCGACAGAGTGGGCAAAAAGCTCCTCGCCACAGGCAACGGTAAGTGCAACATCTCAAATACCGGCATAAAAGCTGAGAATTATAACAATCTTTTCGCGGAAAAATTCCTGACAAAACAGGATAAATTTTTCCGCTTTTTTGATGAGCTCGGACTAAAACTTAAAAAAGTCGAGGACAGGATTTACCCATACAGCGACAGCGCGGCGACGGTACTTAATCTTTTGCGCTCTAAGTTTACCGACGACGAGATAGTAACGGGCTGCAAAGTGGAAAAAGTCGCAAAGCAGGGCGAACTCTTTATCATAAACGACAACTTTATGGCAAAAAACGTCATTCTTGCCACGGGAAGCAACGCGACAATGGGCCATAACAGCCATTTTCTTGCCGAGAGTTTCGGACACAAAGCAAGCAAGCTCAAACCCGCCATTGTGCCCTTGATTACCGACACGTATTTTATTAAACGGCTGGAAAACCTCAGGGCAAAGGTCGAAGTGTCCCTTATTAAGGACGGCAATAAAGTGTATTCCCGGAACGGCGAAATCCTGTTTAAGGACAACGGCCTTAGTGGAATAGCGGTATTTATGCTGTCGAGCTACCTTGCAAGAAATGAGGGGAATTATGACGTTGCAATCGATTTTGCGCCCGACCTTACACTTGAAGAAACAGAAGCTTTTCTCGCAAAAAATACTATTTTCGGACTTTTGCAGAAAGCCATTGCCGAGAGTGTGGTTTTTCAAGCCCAAAAACTCGGGAATAAATTAGGCTATACGGTAAAGAATTTTATTGTGCAAAACGCCCGACTCGGCAGTATTAAGAACGCGCAGGTGACCTGCGGAGGACTAAATACCGATGATTTTGACGAAAACCTGCAAAGTAAACTCGCCAAAAACCTGTACGCCTGCGGGGAAGTGCTTGATGTCGACGGCGACTGCGGCGGGTACAACCTCTATTGGGCGTTTATTTCGGGAATAACGGCAGGCGAGAGCGTATGCTGAGAATCGACAACATTAAAATGCCCCTAAAGCACGATGTGTCCGACCTTATTAAGGAGACAAAACGTCTTGCGGGATGTGAAAGCATAACCGATTTTGAAATTCTGAAAAAGAGTATCGACGCCCGCGACAAGGGCAGAATTCACTACGTCTACAGCGTGGCTTTTTCGGCAAAAAACGAAAACAAGTTAAACAGCGGAGTTACACCTTACGAAAAAGGCGCATTATCCCTCGAAGAACTGGTTAAAGACTATAAGTGGCATGGCAAGCCGCCCGTTGTGGTAGGCACAGGCCCCGCGGGGCTTTTTCTCGCTCTGTCGCTCGCTTATATGGGCGCAAAACCCGTTGTGTTCGAGCGAGGGAGCGACGTCGACACAAGAAAAGAGAAGGTAAGCAAGTTTATTTCTTCGCTTAAGCTCGACACCGAATGCAACGTGCAGTTCGGCGAAGGCGGGGCGGGGACGTTCAGCGACGGAAAGCTCAATACCAACTTAAACAATGAGTTTTTAAGGGTGGTCTTGCGGGAATTTGTCCTCCACGGCGCGCCCGAAGAAATTCTCTTTGACGCAAAACCCCATATCGGCACCGATAAACTTATAAACGTGGTCAGAAATATCCGAAAAACTCTTATAGAACTCCAAGCCGAAATTCATTTCGACAGCGTAATTGACGACGTGGAAATCAGTTGCGGGGAAATCACCGCCGTTATGAGCCGCGGAACGCGTTACGAGTGCGATAAAGTGTTTTTTGCGACGGGACACTCGGCGAGAGACACATACAAAATGCTCTTTGAAAAGGGCGTATTTATGGAGCAAAAGCCCTTCAGCATGGGCGTAAGAATTGAGCACAAGCAGAGCGATATAAGTTTTGCCCAATATGGAAAAAGCGCGCCGCTTTTGCCGCCAGCCGATTACAAAATGGCCGTCCATATGGGTGATAGGTCGCTTTACACCTTCTGCATGTGCCCAGGCGGAAAAGTGATAAACGCGTCCAGCGAACAAGGGTGTCTGTGCGTTAACGGTATGAGCGAATATGCCCGTGACGGAATTAACGCAAACAGCGCGATTTTAGTAAATGTCAATCCTTCCGACTTCGGCGGTCACCCACTTTCGGGAATAGAATTTCAACGGAAATACGAAAAACGAGCTTTCGAGATCAGCCGCTCATACCGCGCGCCCGTTCAGCTTCTCGGCGACTTTTTACAGGGCAAAGAGAGCGTAAAGGCGGGAGAGATTGCCCCGGGTGTCGGAACGGGATATAGTCTTTGCGATCTTCACGCGTGCCTCCCTGACTTTGTGGCAAAAGGCATAGCCGAGGGCGTTGTGCTTATGGGCAAAAAGCTGAGAGGATTTGACAAGTCCGACAGCGTATTGACAGGCGTTGAAACCCGCTCGTCGTCGCCTGTGAGGATAGCGCGCAACGAAAAGTACGAAAGCAATATCGGCGGGTTGTACGCGTTAGGCGAGGGAGCGGGATATGCGGGCGGCATTATGAGCAGCGCAATCGACGCGGTAAAGTGCGCTTTGAGCGAAGTTAAGTTGTAAAAAATATTTTTATAGTATATAATTACTTTCATGAAATCGACCTTGGACAATAATCAGACCCCGAAAGCCGACGAAAACGCCGAAAACGAGAATATTACGGCGGAAGACCAAAACACCGCTGACGGCGAAAATCCGAGTGATAACGGAGAATTTACCAATGAGAACACCCGTGATACGGAAGCGGGTGAGACCTCGTTTACAGCCGAAGAAATAATCAATGACACCTCGGGCACCGGGAACAGCCCCATAACCGAACTCGAGGCAAAGAAAAAGCGCAAAAGAAAAATACTGTTTACCGTGTTGTTTTTATTGGCAAATGCCCTCGTTGTACTGGTCATTGCGCTTATGGAAGACCGCACGGGCGCAAAAGAGCCGTGGGCAAACGTCAGGGGTTATTTTGAGACTTATTGGTACTATCTCGTACTCGCGTTTGGAATGTTTGCCCTGATTATCGCGGGCGACTCCCTTGTCTTTTTCACACTGATGAACAGAATGAACGTAAAAAAATCACTGTCCGTTTCCATGAGGGTGTCGGTCTTGGGGCGGTACTATGACAGAGTGACGCCGTGGGCGATGGGCGGGGAGCCTTTCCAACTTGCTTACCTCATAAAAAACAAGATGAAGGCGAGCGACGCGTGCGCGGTCACTATGTCGAGACACATAATACGCTTTTTCGTGACGGCGATTGTCGTCATCGGTATACTTGTATCGAGCCGAATCAACACCGATGTGTGGGTTATGGCCATTGCGATACTGAGCGTGCTCGGAGGACTTATCGTTCCTGTTTTTATGATAGTATGCTGTTTCAAACCTAAGATAGGGCAGGCGATCGCCAAAGGCACAATAGGGTTGCTCCATAAGTTGAAAATCGTCAAGGATTATGACATGGAACTTGCCAAACTCCAGCGCGGAGTGGACAACTTTTTGAAGGGCATAGAATACCTTAGCGCGAACAAACGGGTAATCATAGTCATAGGTTTGGTAGCCCTGATTGAGCTTTTTGCGAATAATTCTGTTCCGTTCTTTGTCATGAAAAGTCTTGGTCTTCAGATAGATTACTGGCGCATTCTGGTGCTCTGTCTTTTTGTAAATTACGCGTCGAGTTTTGCTCCCACTCCGGGCGGAGCGGGCATTGCCGAACTCTCTTTTTACGCCATTTTCGCAAGCCACGTCGGAGGCGGACTGTTGTTCTGGGCGGTGCTGATGTGGAGACTGGCGGTTTACTATGTGCCTGTATTTATCGGTTTTGTCCTTCAGCTTATCGAAGGCTCTTACGATATCGCCAAAAAATGGAAGATTTAGGGGCTGATTTACCCGATTTTATCCAAAAAACGTCACCCATTAACCTTTTGTTTACTCTTGCTACATACAAAGGTGCTATGCTATAATATACTTGACTAACTATATTTGGAAGTATATTATGCGTATGCGTCCCAGACGCGCGAGAGCGTGGATAAGTTTAATATTTATGCTTATCCCGGCGATGATAATCGCCGCGGCATTTGCCGCGCCCAAAAGCGCAGACCCTGTGCAGTCGGCAACCTACGACTATTCCGCAACTTTTTTCAATATTAATTCTCAGGAAGATTTCGATGCGTTTGTCAACGCTTTTTCGTCCACAAGCAGGACGTTTCTGGGCAAGACGATATACCTCAACTGCGACGTCGACATGACAGGCTATGGCTCGCTCCTGAACGCCTTTTACGGCACATTTTACGGCAACGGGCACGCGGTTAACAACATTACCCGCCCCTTTTTCGGCAATGAGATAGAGCAGGCGGGGAGAGTATATGACCTCGTGTTAAACAAGGCGAACATCACCACCGCCGAGGCGTTTGTCACTTTCATAAACCGCGGCATAATAAGCAACGTAAGAGTCACGGGAAGCCTCACCTATCACACGACAGGCGGGCTTGTCTATACAAACTACGGCACAATTACGGATTGTTACAACTATGCAAGCCTTGACACAAGCGCGAAAATTGACAGCGCGGGCGCGGGCGGTATCGCTTTCGACAACTACGGCACAATTCGTGACAGCCATTTCCTCGGCAATATTACCGTTAATAACACAATTTCCGCTCTCGGCGCGATTGCTGCGAAGAACAGGAGCGCAACGGAAAGCGGCAACACCGTTTACTCGCTTATCGAAAAGAGCAGCGGCGGCGGAGAGATTAAGATACTTTCTTCGTCGAATCCCGATTATGACGACGTTATTCCCGTAAACGCTGGCGCGCTCGCGGGTATAAACAACGGGCGGATATACAACAGCTACTTTGTCGGGTACTATCAGACCTATTCCTCGATGACCGCCGCGCTTGCGGGCGATTATTCGGCAAATACTCACGAGACGCCTTTTGACAACGTGTACATGATAACTCAGAGCGAAAAGCTTGTGTTTGACGGAACAAGCTTTACAGAACCTGTGGATGATATATCCGATTATATCGATTTTGACGGCGATAACGCGGGGCTCTACGCCACAGAGTGGGCGCCGTATCCTGTGTTGAGGCTGTTTGAAGGAGAGGGCACGCCCTCATCGCCCTTCCTTGTCAAGGACGTCTTCGGACTGTATAATTTACGCGCCCTTTTCAGCAACGAGGACGTCGGGTACACCGTCAATTTTGCCGAAGACATTGAGTGCAGAAATTTCAATATATCAATCAGCCTTACGGGCTTTGACTTTGCCGCCGTAGTGGACGGACGGGGCTTTGCTCTGAAGCATTTTCAGGGCGAGAAGATTTTTGCCGAAAATCAGGAGGACATACTGTATAATACCGGCTTTTACCGGTCGCCCAATGCCGTAATTTCGGGAACGCTGTTTTCAGAAACGAGCGGTTACACCTACGGTTTCGGGGGTATGTATGCCGAAATAGCCGCGCAAACTCCCGCGCAAGGCGCCGGCACCGAGCAAGACCCGTACATAATAACGTCGAAAGAAGAACTTAAGTCAATCGACGGCAGCAACGCTTACTTCAGACTCGGGAAGAGCATCGTTGTTAACCGCACCGCCGACGGCAATCGGCATTACCTCAACATAAGCGAATTTAACGGACATCTTGACGGAAACGGTTTTGCCGTCGTGGGACTTTTTGAGCCTCTTGTCGAAGACAATCAGGGGACGATTATAAATCTCGTGGTAAAGGGTTATGCCCCGACGGGGACAATGGCCCTTGTCGCCTATGAAAACAACGGCATTATCCAAAACGTCGACGTCTATTGTTCAATCGGCGCTGTGGAAAGTTTTGCCGGCGTTGCCGTGGCAAACAACGGCACAATCGGCAAGGCGCGCGTCAACGGAAACGACGCAGAACCCGCGCTTGTTGCGGGAATTGCCATCGACAATACTGCGACCGTAGAAAACTGTTTTGTGGAAATGGATAATACCGCCGTGTTTGCCGTAAACAACTCGGGCGTTATTCTCACGTCTATCGGCAAGGACGATAATTATATTGCAGTCGACGAGAACACTCCCGTCGACATGGAGTATTTTGCCCTGGTAAGCGCGGGGTTTGACGTCGAAAACGTCTTCGGATACGAGGTCAATATCGCCTTGAATTATCCTGTCTTGCGTGAAAAGGGCGCGAGGTATAAGACGTCTTCGGAATTTTTATACGACAAATCGAGGACGTTTGTCTATACCTATTCCGACACAAAGACCTATACAAAGTCGCAGTTCCACAGCCTGATAGTCGAGAGCACCCAGAATATGACGATAAATTGGACGTATAACGGCTCGGCGTTTCCGGATGCGTCGTTTGCCGATGCGGGAGTTTATACTGTGACGTTTAACTACTTAGGAAGCGCGCTTTATCTCCCGTCGAGATACACCCAGACGATAACGATAAACAAGCAGACGCAGGTCGTGCCGCCCGAGTTTGAGGAAGGGGCGTATGGCAATATTACCGCGCAATATTCGGGAAACAATCTCGAAATAAGCACCCCCGTGCCAGTCAACCTTACCGAATGCGGGTATGTCTACACCTTCACGCTGACCAAGGGCGGCGAGACGGTAGCAAACGCCCGTGACGCAGGAACTTACACACAGACGTTAACGGGAACCAGCGTAAATTACACCAACGTTACGGCGGTAAGGACGATAACGATTACCAAAGCGCCTGTGACTGTCACGGTGGGCAATCTTTCCATAAACTACCTCGAAAATCCCGACCTTTCCCTTGCGGGCGTAACGCTCGCGGGGCTTAAGGAGAGTGACGCGAGCCTGCCTGTAAGCGCGCTTATAGCGGAAGGAACTACGCCTTTGTTTTCCTCGACCTACACAGTGGGGTCAAATGTGGGGAGTTATCCCATAAATTATTCTGCCCAGTTCAGAAACTACACAATAAACCAGGTAGTCGCGGGCACCCTTGCCGTTAATACAATCGACCTTGCGCAAGGCGGAATTACCTTTGAGGACAAGACCGTGACGTATTCGGGCGCAGATGTTTCCATTGTTGCGGAGAATCTTCCTTCAGGCGCAAACGTAGCTTATGACCGCAACGCATACAAAAATGTCGGCATTTATACCGTCACGGCGTCAATAAGCAAGGCAAACTATAACGATCTTGTATTGACGGCTGTTTTGACAATCACAAAAGCGTCCGTTGTGATTTCCGCCGCCGACCTTACACTTGACTATAACCCCGCAAGGACGGAAATAAGTCAAGGCGCGTTTGGCTATGTCGCAAACGGACTTGTAGGGAGTGATGTCGGAAAACAGGCGGAAATTTTCTCGACACTTGGATTTAACTACGCCGTAAAGCAGGACGGACAGGCTGTCACGGTGTTTGACGCAGGGTCATATGAAATTGTACTGACCGTCACGGGAGAACTTGACAACTACGAGATAGAGGTAAATAATGCCCGACTCGATATAAGGCCGATTTCCATGTACTCCCTTTACGCGTCCCACGACAATTATAACGCGACCTATAACGGAGAGGAAAAGACCCATCCGATAACTTTCTTCGACATATACGGGACAGGCGTGACTTACGAATACTACTTGAACGGAGAGCAGGCGGAAAGCTGCGTCAATGCGGGAGTGTACACAGTCTGTGCTCTCGCCGAAAAGATCAGCGACAACTACCTCGACACTCTCTACACGTATACCATTACGATAGCCAAAGGCAATATCGGAATCTGGTTTGAGATCGCCGAGTTTTCGACCTATTACGATAAGACCGACAAGTCGTCGAGCGAATACTATCCCTACAGCGGCACCGTTCCCGAAGGGCTGACGGCGGTTTATGCCGTGAAGAAAGCGGGGCTTGCGGTAAACGAAGCGATAAACGCAGGCACTTATGAGATAAGCTGGGAAGTAGCCGAAAGCGCAAACTATAAGACAAAGAAAATTACCGCAACGCTTAACATTCTGCCCAAACAGATAAGCATATCCGTTCAGCCCAGCTACACCTATTCCGGCAATAACATAAATCCCTTCCTTACGGCGATAAACGGCGCGATTGACAACGAAGTTACGGGAAGTAATTTTACCTTCCGCTATTTCGGCACCGACATGGTGGAGCAGGCGAGAATTACCAGGGTGGGCGCATATATTGTAAGAGCGGCTGTGACCAATCCCAACTATACGCTCGCCGTGACCGATTTTCCCATTACCGTCAACAAGCTGACGGTAAGCGTTGATTTAAGATACCTCGAGTTCGATTACGGCTTTGTGGGCGACATAAACTATAACGGCATCGATTATGCCGTCTATTCGGGCGGGACAATCGTAAGAAAAAATTACTACATCGCGGCGACGGGAGCGACTGTGGACGTAAGTTATCCATTGGGACGCGACGACGCGGGATTGTATACGGTCAGCACCCTCTACGGCGGCGAAAATTACACCTTTATTATTTCTCCCGACTCATCGCTCGACAATAACAACAAGGTGCGCATAAGACCCGCACATCTTTTGGTCGAGTGGAAATTCGGCTCCAGCGATATAAGCGAAATGACAAAAACCCTCACGTACGCGGGCATTGACCAGACGGGATTTTTCGGTTATACTATTACAGGCTTTGTAAACAACCATAAGCAGTCCGATTTCACGTTCGAGCTGAGGGAGACAAATGCCCGCGTTCTCTACAACGCAGGGACATACGAACTGACGGTGGCGCTCCTCAACGAGCCAAACTACGTCCTGGATAACGCCGCTTTAAACGTAATTATCCAAAAAGCCGTCCTTAACGTAAAAATGGAAGACGTGACGGTGATGCAGGGCGAACAGTTTACAAGACGGTCGTATCAGATGCTGAATCCCGTCGGAAACGACGCGAACATCGCCGATATTTTCGGTTTGAGCGGCGCAAATCTGACAGTCGTGACCAATTACTCTCCGACAAGTCAGGCGGGAGCGGTTTTTGACTATTACTACCAAGGCACCTTCACAAATTACGAACTGTACATAACCCGAGTGGGGAAAGTGACGGTGATCGAGAACACCAAGAGGGACTTTACCTTCACCGACGCCGTTTACGCCTATGACGGAACGTACAAGAGCCTGAGAGTCGCCGAAAGCCAGCAGGTAATTGACGCGGCAAACGTCACATTGACGTATTCCGAAAACAACCTGCAGCGCGACGCGGGTACTTATGACATAACTCTTACCGTCACCTACCATGTCGACGGCACGCAAAAGACCACGACAAGGCGGCTTACCATACTGCCGTCCTATCCGAGGCTGGAGCTTGAGAGAGCAAAGACAGTATACAGGGAAAATCTCCCTTTGACTGCGGGCATGATACGCGGCAAGGCGTTTGTGGGAGACGGACAGATAGCGGGAACCTTTGTCTTCGCGCAAAACTACACTCTCCTTACGGGCGTTAACACCTATCGTGTGAGCTTTATCCCCGCCGACACAAATAATCTGCTTGCCCAGACGGCGGATTATACAATAGAGGCCGTTGTGCTCAACGCAAACGTCTTCAGTTACAGCGATCTTACCAGGATAACTTACACCGAGTCGGGCATTGAAATAACGGGCGCAGTGACTATGACGCTGAACTCCGACATAATCGAGGGAATGACGCTTATTATTAACGGCTCGCCCACCGACTCTATAGTGCTCAACAAGACCGAGACAATCGTCGTCGGAATAATGTACGAAGGGCAGACGGTATACGAGCAGAACTTTGAAGTGACGTTACTGTCGGGCCCCGACGTTGTGCCGGTGGTGGCGGACGAGAGGTGTTTTGAGCTGACGGGCTTGAGAATAAAGGACAATAAGCTTCTTGTGAGCGGCGGCGGCGGAAGAATCTCGCTTTTGCCCCAATATGCCGACAAGTATGTGCTGTTTATAAACGGCAACCGCATTCTGACTAACTATCCGATAAGCGGCGACGAAGGTTCGTTAGTCGTCGTAATAAAGGACGGAAAGACCTGGGCGGAGCTGTTTGCGGCGGAGTACAGGATAGCAGAGGATACAGGAGACGGCGACGATACCGCAAAGAAAGACCTCACGTGGCTCATAGTGACGGGCAGCGTGGCGGGCGGAGTCGGCGCATTTGTGGGACTGTTTTTTGTGATAAGGAAGGTAGTCAGAGACAAAAGAATAGGGTTTGACCCGTATGACAGGTAACAGGAGTTGATTTTTATGAAACTGAGAAGGCGGATTCTTTTAATTGTTTTAACTTTGGTACTGGCGGCGCTTAGCATGACACTGGCGTCCTGTTCGCTGCTGGACAAATTTCTCAACAAGAATGACACCGTCGCGCCCAGCATTGTCAACGTCATTCAGCTAAAGACCGACCTCAACTACCTGACCAGCAAAGAATATCTCTACAACAAGGACTCGGGAGCCATTATGCCCTTGAGGAGCGGGGAGAGTTTCTTGCTTCAGATTGAATACGAAAACCCCGGGAACCATTCCATAAGCTATGTAAAGATTAACAACGAAAAAATCATGGCCTCCAAGTTTGAGGAAGGCTCCGACAAGACAAAGACGATAATAAAGCTCAAAGTCTCCGATGACAAGACGACGCGAGAGGAGACCTTTACGGTCAACAGCATATTCTACAACGCGGGCACCGAGACAAAGAGAGTGCCTTTCAACGACGAATTCGACATGAATTTTAAAGTAGTTGTCGAGCCGTCATATTATCTTACCCTCAACTATCAGAACGCCGACAGGCGCGCGGCGACCGTTTCGGAAGACCAGAAGTCGGCGAGGCAGATGATAAGCTACAAGGCCGACCTTGCAAGCTACAGCGTAGCCAATCCCGACTATTCGGCTGTCGCGGGTCTTCCTTTCAAACCGGGCGGCTGGGTGTTTGAAGGTTACTTTACCGAGCCCAACGGCAGGGGTATGCAGGTGACCAAGGACGACTACTACTTCTTCTGGGGAGATGTGACGCTCTACGCGCATTTTTCCAGGCTCTTTACCTATGAGATAGTCGACCTTTTGCCCACGATAGGAATCAACACAATAGACTATACATACAGCCGAAACGGCGAGCAGCAGACCAAGACCTTCTATAAGGGCGCGGTCATCACGGGCAACACCAAGAAAGGTCACCCCAACATCGACATAGGCGACACGCTGGTCGACGAAGTGGCAAATTACAATAAGGAAACGGGGGCGTTTATAAACTTCACCGCCACCGAATATCCCATTATTAAGATTTCCAACAACGCTTTCAAGGACGTAAACACGGTCATTAACTTGTCAATCGGAAAATTTGTTGTGGAGATAGGGGCATACGCCTTTGAAAACTGCAACAAGATGGAAAAGGTGACGTTCTCCAACGGCTCGTGGCTTAAGTACATAGGGGATTGCGCCTTCCAGAAAACTACCAATATGGGCGTTTCCTATCCCTTCACCATTCCCGAGAATGTCGAATATATCGGCAACTTCGCCTTCCGTAACAGCGGCTGGAAGAACACCGAAAACAACGGCAAAAACGAAAGCGAGCTCCATATAAGACCCGAGTTCAAGTTCCTCGGAGTGGAGTGCTTCTTCGGCACCAAGTTCAGTAAAGTCATTTTTGAGCCCGGCTGCCACTTTGACGGACAGATAAACCTGGCTGACGGCGAGGCGATTGACGACATCGGCGGCTGGAGATCCATTGGTAACATGGCGGAAACGGGAGAAGAAACGTACCCGAAACTCATCGGCTCGGGACTCTTTGCAAACAGCCCGCTGCTTATAGAAGTTGTGTTTGAAGGCAAGACGGTAGACGACGTTTATGTGCCCGCGCTTAACATAATACCCGACCTTGCGTTTGACAGGGAAAATTACACCACAACGGGACTTATCGCGGTTAGGTTCGACGAAGGCGTGGAGTATATCGGCACAAGGGCGTTTACCTATCAGGAAAAACTCCAGCAGCTCATACTTCCCGCAAGCCTCAGAGAGGTGGACAAGAAAGCGTTTTACAACTGCACCTCGGTTTATGACCTCACTTTCAGAGAGGACAGAACGAATAACGTATTCAGCCAGCTGAGAGTTTTGCGCTCGTCGTGCTTCGGCAATATGTTGAGCCTTGTAAGGGTGCAGATAGTCAGCACGGTCATGGAGAGGTACGGCAACGGCCCGTTCGCCAACTGTGATAACCTTAAGAGCATAGAATTTCCTTATATAGAGAGTGAGGAACAACTGCCCAGGGGTTACAGCGAGGCCGAGGACTCTTCCGAAGTTTATGTCGGGCACCTCTATTCCGACTTCATGTACTCGACTTTCGAGTCGGGCAAAATCCGCACAACCGACGGCACCGACGCCCAGCAGACCTACGCGGTACCCACCAGGGTGTTCTGCAAGGAATCGGTGCTCAACAAATTCAAACAGATACTCCAGGACGGCAAGAAGCTCAAGGCGGGCGGCATGGAAACGGGCAACGGCGCGTACAGGGATTCTATATTCCTCTACGACATAAACCTTATATACCGCGATTACGTAGTCGACCCGACAAACACCAACAGCGCAAAGACCGACATCGCGCTTCAGAAGATTTACAGCGCGTCAAACGACGCTGTCATCGGCTACAGCATGGCGTTCTGGTCGGACAGGAGCAAGAATATCACAATCCCCGCGTCGCTTACCCTTACCATAGACGGAAGCCAACAGACCTGCAACATAATTCAGATAGGACCCAGAGCCCTTCCTACCAGCGTGCAGACGATAACCGTACCCGCGAGCGTCACAAGAATTTCCAACGACGCGTTCAACAACTGCACCGAGCTTACCGAAGTGCGCTTCGATAATATCAATACGCTTGAGTACATCGGCGACTACGCCTTTATGGGCACGCTTATCACCAGCTTTACGGGCGGTACCAATCTCAAGGTCATCGGGCAATACGCTTTCTGGAACTGCTCATCGTTAAGGTGGGTGGATCTCAGCGCATGTTCGTATATCACCAACGCCTACGCGGGCAGAACGAAGGTTAAGACCCAGTACATTTACGAGTACGAGAAGGCCGCCATCGGGAAAGGCACCAACGAAAAGGACGCGCTCGACTATAACAACGCGCTCTACAACGGCGCATTCCAAGGCTGCAGGTCGCTTACATGGATATACCTGCCCCCCAACATCTCCAGAATGAGCCAGAGCCTGCTTGCCGGTTGCAGAAACCTCACGACCGTAATTATCGAGAACCCCAACGTTCCTACTTCGACCCAGGTTTCCGACCCCGGCGAAATCTGCTTCTATCCTTACGCACAGGCTACCAGCGTGTACGACAGCGAAGCTATCGCCAAAGGCATGACGATTTACGGCAACAATATCGAGAGTACACATAGACTGATTTTCTCACAAGGCAACTACAAAATCTTCGGCGTTGAAATGCCGGGTCACCCGTAATTTACGTAAATCGAAATTTTTATTTGTCGAAAAACAGTTTACACCGGCGAAGGTTCAAAGTATAATGAAAGTGCTTTAACAAGCTAAAGCATTAAAGTGAAATTATCGATAAGGAGATTTGAACCATGAAGAAAATAGTGACGGTTTTGGCAGTTGTCTTTGTTTTGGCAGCGATATTGACGGGCTGTGCGGCAACAGAGCTGAATTTCGGAAAGAAGCTCGTAAAGACTGAGGACATGATAACCATTCTTACCGAAATATCTTCGGGCACCGCCGACGTAGGCATTATGGACAGCATTATGGCCAACTATTACATGAGCCAGGATACCAACTATGCCGACAAGCTTATGCTTATAGACGGACTTGTCCTTGCCGAGGAAGAGTACGGCATCGCAGCGAGAAAGGCGGCAAATTCCACCATCTACAACATCAACAAGGCGCTTGTAGAACTTAAGAAGAACGGCTCCGCCGACGAGATAGCCGCAAGATACGGTCTTACCAATGACCTCATCATCGACGAAGAGTACAACGCAGGCGAAAACACCGCCACCGACGACGATTGGTCGACGATAGTAACCAGCGGCAAGATTAAGATCGGTTACACCGTATTCGCGCCCATCGCTTATAAGGACGCCGACGGCAACTTCATCGGATTTGACATCGACCTTGCCAAGGCTGTTGCCGCTTACTACGGCATCGAGGCGCAGTTTGTGGAGATAGAGTGGGGCAAGAAGGAATTCGAGCTCAACAGCTACAACATCGACCTCATCTGGAACGGCATGACCATCACCGATGAGCGTAAAGAGACTATGAACATCTCCATACCTTATCTTATGAACAACCAGGTTGCCGTAATAAGGAAGGCCGACAAGGACAAATACACAAGCACCGAGTCCATGAGCGACGCGATAATCGCCGCCGAGAGCGGAAGCGCCGGACAGAGTGTGGTGGAGAAAGCTAAGAAGTAATGAGTTTCGGAAAAGTATTTTTAGCCCTGCTTGAGGGGTTTGGCGTCACCTGCACGATATTTATTCTCACGCTGTTGTTCGCCATCCCCCTGGGGCTTGTGATTGCGTTTGGCTCAATGAGCAAATTCAAACCCCTTCGTTATCTTACGCGGGGGTTTGTCTGGGTAATAAGGGGTACGCCCCTTATGCTGCAGATAATAGTCGTCTTTTATGTGCCGGGACTGCTGTTTAAGGTCAATTTTACATCGCGCCTTATGGCAGTTATCATCTCGTTTGTCATAAATTACGCCTGCTATTTCAGCGAAATTTACCGCGGAGGAATCGAGAGCATACCCAAAGGGCAGTACGAGGCGGGAAAGGTGCTGGGCATGACAAGCTCCCAGATTTTCTTCAAGATCGTGCTGATGCAGGTGGTTAAGCGCATAGTTCCGCCCATGAGCAACGAAATAATCACGCTCGTCAAGGACACATCCCTCGCTCGCGTCATTACCGTTGTGGAAATCATAAGACAGGCGCAGGAGATTGTCAGCATATACGGCATACTGTGGCCGTTGCTGTTTACGGGAGTGTTCTACCTCGTTTTCAACGGCATTCTCACACTGCTTTTCGGCTACATCGAAAAGAAATTGAATTATTATCAGGGATAGTTTTATGGCGCTTCTTCAGGTTAAAAACATGCGAAAGGATTTTGACAGGCTGGAAGTCCTCAAGGGGATTGATTTTGAGCTTGACAAGGGAGAAGTTCTTGCCATAATCGGCTCCTCGGGCAGCGGAAAGACGACGCTTCTCAGGTGCCTCAACTTTCTCGAAACTCCCGACAAAGGGCAGATCTATATCGACGGAGAACTTATCTTTGACGCCGAAAAGGACAGAGAAGTCTCCGACGCCGACTTAAGAGAGAAAAGGCTGAATTTCGGACTGGTCTTTCAGTCCTTTAACCTCTTTCCCCAATACAGCGCGTTAAAAAACGTAACCCTTGCTCCGTCCCTTTTTGTGGCGAGCGAAATTAAGCAGAAAAAGGCGACTGCTTATAAAGAATACCTGAAAAATATCTTTGTCAAGGGCTCCTTAAAGAAGTTCCGCGAGGAGAGGGCGATACTCGGCGAGCAGTCGAAGAACCTTCGCGAGGACATCGAAAAGAGAGCGTTAAAACTTCTTGACAAGGTAGGCTTAAGCGACAAAGTGGATAATTTCCCATGCGAACTTTCGGGCGGACAGTGTCAGCGACTTGCCATAGCCCGCGCCCTTGCGTTAAACCCCAAGATACTTTGCTTTGACGAGCCTACCAGCGCGCTCGACCCCGAGCTTACGGGCGAAGTGCTTAAAGTAATCAAGAACCTCAAGAGCAAAGAGACGACGATGATTATCGTCACACACGAAATGGAGTTTGCCCGCAACGTCGCCGACAAGGTAATATACATGGCAAACGGCATTATTGAGGAAATGGGCACCCCGGAAGAAGTTTTCGGGAACCCGAAGAGCGAAAAGACGCGCGCTTTTTTGCTTAAAGACGATTTGAGCGGAGGTAAGTATGGAGTATAAAATCACCCGAGAAATGATTGAAGAACTGTATGACGCCTTTATCGTTCTGGAAAACCGCGACGAATGCGAGATTTTCTTTGAGGACCTGTTTACAATCGGCGAGCTTGAGCAGTTTGCCCAAAGACTGAGGGCTGCAAAACTCATCCTCGACGGCAAGACCTATTCGAGAATCATCGAAGAGACCGACATAAGCAGCGCGACCTTGAGCCGCGTCAGCCACTGCGTCAAGCGCGGGAGAGGGGGATACAAGACCATAATCGAAAAGACAAAGAAATAATCTGCTTATAATAAAGCAATTTTTATTTTTTCGTAAAAATTCGTACATAAAAAAACACGCGCGCCTAAATCCCGGGCGCGTTTTTATTTTAGTAAAATCGATTGACATCGACCTTGCGGCAGAGTATCATATAAGTAGAGTTAGCATAGGCGAACTGAAGCGAGCAAAAAATCTTTGATTTTTAGCGAGAACCCGAAAGGAACCCCCCAAAATGCAAGCGTTTCGGGGGAACAATACAACGCTCGGGAGAGAGGGAAGTAAGGGCTACTTACGGTAATGCCACTTTGTATAAGCACTGCGGCGAAGCAGTATAATAAAGCAGGAGCAATAGAAAACATGAAGTGGTACGAAATCTTAATCACAATAGCCGCAACCGCTTTTGTTGCGTTCATAATAATTTTTAACTTCGCAAACAGGAAAAAGGGAAAATCTTCCTGCAGTTGCGGAGGCTCTTCGCAAAAAGGCTGTTCCTCGGGTTGCGGAGGCTGTCCGTTTGCCGATAAGTGCCAAAGCAATGATAAGGATAAGTAAATAATCGCAAATTATCTCCGGTTTTTTCGTTTTTCACGCCCCTTGTAAAGACCATTTGCAGGGGCGTGAATTTTTTTGGTCGGCTTTTACGGCAATTTCGTATTGACAAGGGTAACTTGCAGGCTTTATAATATTTTATTATTACTATTATTATTTTATGGAGGAGTCAATGGTAAACCACTTAAGACGTAAAGGCGTTTTTATCGCGCTTTTTGCCTGCATTCTTGTGCTGTGCGTCGCCATGGTGTGCGTAAACATCATACCGCAGAGCGCCCAGGCAGCCGACGAGATACTTAACGCCAGAGAGGAGAACATCGCTCATATTACAGATACTCACTACTATCCCTTCCGACTGGGATATTACGGTAGCACCACAACAACCAGCAATCACGATTTCTTCTACAACTACATAATGGACAAGAGCACCAAGCTGTGGCTGGAAGCCGAAGCCGTGTTTGACAACGCCCTTCTCACCGTAAAGGACGAAATGCCCGATTACCTCGTATTGTCGGGCGACGTCGCCCAGGACGGCGAGCTTCTTGCCCATATAGACCTTGGCAACAAGCTCCGCGCTCTCCAGAACGAGATAAGAGCCGAGAGCGGTAACGATAACTTCCAGATTTTCGTCGTTATGGGCAACCATGACCTTTACAATCCCGAGAGCTACCGCTTTGACAACGCCCAGGGACTTAAGGAGAGATTCTACTATACCACCCGTATGGACGTTGCGTACATCTACGCAGGACTCGGATACCCCAATATCACAGCCACCAAAGCCGCGGAATACTATTCGCACTTAAGTGATGACCTCCAGGGACAATATGCTTTTGTTCAGAGTTACTTAAGCAGTAACTTTGATTGGGCGTGGGAGTTTGTCAAGGACGACGCGGAAGGAAACACCCGCTTCTTCACCTATGACAGCACCGCTTCCGAAGCCGAGAAAGAAAGCGTCTCAATGGACTACCTCCTTTCAAATAACCTTGTAAAAACCATCGATAACAGCTCCTATTTTGCCGCATCGGGTCAGAGCTATCTCTATGACAAGTTCGGCTACGGTCTCGATATAGACGTGGGCGAACTTACCTTTATCGGCGCAAGAAAAGACGGCGACCTTTCCTTCTTAGGTATGGACGTTGTTTTGTCCAACGTAATCGGCGGACACGTGCTCGGCGCCCTTCTCCAAAACAGCAGCCGAAGCTTTATCGCAAAGAACGCGTCGACCGTCAGACCCGACAATGATGCGGTCATCATCGGCGCAATGCACCACTCACTCATTCCCCACTGGGAAATGGAAGAGGAAATCACTACGGGATTTATCGTCTACAACTGGGTTGAGACCGCGGACTTCCTCGCCGACTACGGCATGAGATATGTCTATACAGGACACATGCACGCCAACGACCACGTCAGCTACGTATCCTTCAACGGGAATCAGATCGTTGACATCGAAGGCAGCTCAAATGCCAGCGTAGGAAGCGCGGTTAAGATTACCCGCGTCGTTCACGGCAGAAACTCGGCAAACAAGCTCGCCGAAAAGACCTATGTAAGGTATCTCGAAAACAAGAACGTCAGCGGCGAAACCGCCAACGTGCAGCTTTTCAGCAAGGTTTTCCAGAACGATAAATACGGCTATGTAGCCAAAAACAAAATAAACGAATTCCTCGACTACGGCAGAAAAGTCATCACCAACTACTCGGGTTACTCCCAGAGGAGAGTATATGATAACGCCATAGTCAACAAGCTTGGCGAATTCCTCCGTCCCGACATCGCAGATATGCTCGGCGACCTAGTCGGCGGCATCAACATCAAAATAGGCGCATTTAACCTCAGCCTCGGCACCTTCAGCGCCGACGTGGTTCAGCTTGCCCAAAACCTTCTCAAAAAGATAAGCACAGACATACTCAAGGACTATACCTACAAGGGTTCCAACGCCCTCTATAAGATAGAAGAGAACAAGGTGTTCGGATACGTTGAGGAAATGGTTATGTCCCTTGTCAACTACGAACTTGCCGAGGGAGTGACGGTATTCGACTTCTTCATGGGCGCATACATCAGCCACAACGCGGGTACCGAAGTAAAGAGCTTAGAGGAGTATACCGCAGCTCAGCAGGCCGCTCTCAACAGGATCTACTCGGGTGAGTTTGTGGAAGTGCTCTTTGATACGCTTCTCGACAGAGAAAAAGGTCTTTACAGACTTATCGAAGGTCTCCAGAACACCACGCTCGACCTCAGCGAAGGCATCAGCAGCACCTTCCGCGACCAGCTCGCGCTCATTGGCGGCGTTGTGGGCTTCAGCGGCGAAAACAAGCTTGACCTCTCCAAGTTCAACCTCGGCAACATTCTTAAGACCGTAGGAAGCGCAGACCTTGTCAAGAACCTTATCGCAAGCACGGGCTTTGACATCGACCTTTCCAAAATGACCCTTACCGAGGTAATCGACGACATAGTCTCCAAGTACCTCACCAAGAGCTTCTGCAAGGCACTCGGCGAGTACGCTCACGACATAATCAAGAGCTTCGGCGTTGACGAAAAAGACCCCGATCCGCTCACCTCCAACGAAATGCTCCTTACCATAAGAGAATTTGACGACGCCGACGCGAGAGTATTTACCTACCTCGAGAAGACGAGAACCGAGGTCATCACCGTAGAAAACGGCAAGAAGCCCGATATGATAGCGATTAACTTCGGACAGGATCCGTCCACAAGCATGGCGTTTACCTACTTTACCGACAGAAGAGTAAACGCGGGCGGCATCGAGTTTGTCGAGACCAATGAGGACGGCACCTACAACAAGAACGCCGCGACTTTCAGGTCTGCAACAACTCAGATTTACGGCACGACCAAGCCCCTTATCGACCTCGGCATCTGGTGCCAGTCGGGATATGTGGAACTTGGCAGGCACACAATAACCCTTACCAACCTCAAGCCCGGCACAACCTACGCCTACAGATTGGGCGACAGGTCGAGAGGATACTGGTCCGACTGGTATACCTTCACGACCGCTCCTTCTGCCGAGGAGGACTTTGAAGTTCTCATCGGAAGCGATCTCCAGAGCTCCACAAGATACGCTTACGAGCGTCTCAGCACCATTTACGGCAAGCTCGACCAGGTCTTTGAAGGCAATATCGCGTTTATGATTAACCCCGGCGACGCCGTTGACAACGGCCGCAACCTCTCCCAGTACAGGTGGTGGCTCAACTCCGCAACCGAGTTCTATGCGTCCACTCCCATGGCTATAGCCGCGGGCAACCACGACGAAAAGAGCTTTGCTCCTGGCAAAGCCGGCAACATGGCATACTATGGCGGCAACGCAAAGACCTCTTACTTCGTATCCAAGGAAAACAAGACAATTTCCGACAGCTTCGGCGCAAGTGCCGGCGCGATGATAAGCGAGTACAACTATCTCTACACTCACTTCAACTATAATCTTCCCGCCGCACAGGCGCAGAAGACGGGCTTCTACTATTCCTTCAACTACGGCGGAGTGCATTTTATCGTGCTCAACACCAACGACATTGACGAGGATAACAAGCTCGCTCAAGCTCAGTACGACTGGCTCGTTGCCGACCTCGACGCGGCAGAAGATATGCTCAAAGTCGTCATCATGCACAAGTCGCTCTACAGCGCCGGCAGCCACTCCTATGATAAGGATGTCGTCGGAATGCGCGCCCAGCTTACCCCCTTATTTGCCGAAAAAGGCGTATCGGTAGTAATCGGCGGTCACGACCACACCTACTCCGAGACCTATTATCTCGACGCCGAAGGCAAGAAGATATTCTTAAGCGGCGGCAAGGACGAAATCACGGGCGAGGGCGTCCTCTACCTCACGATGGGCACCATGGGCGAGAAGTTCTACAACTACGTCTCCAATCCCAATGTCCCCGTCAACACAGGGTACTCCCTACACGACGACGACATGAAGCTCAGCGACCCGACCTTCGGCAAGCTGAAATATGACGCCGCCAACAAGAAGCTCTACTATTACGGATACGAGTATCTCCGTGAGCTTGACGAACTCGGCAACCTCATCGACGGCGAAATCGTCAAGATCAAGAAGAGCAGCGACTGGAACACGCTCATTGCCATAATACTGCTCGGACTCGTTGCGGTTCTCGTAGTGGTTGCGGTAATATCCGCCGCTGTCCACAACGCCAAGATCCGCAAAGTAAGAGACTAAAACCTTAGTTCAAAACACAAGGCTGCCGCAAGAAGAGCGGCAGCCTTTTTGTTTGTTACATCGCAATAAGTATGGTATAATATTAGGTATGAAAAAAGCGGCGCGGATCATTTCGGTTTTTCTTATTGTGGCATTTATCGGCATGCTTTTTGCCGGCTGCAACAGGAAATCGGATTTTTATAAAAAGTACTTTAACGATTTTGTGGGGCAAAAGCCATTCACAAAAGCCGTTTCGCGCATCAATCTCGACTCGGGCGTCAGCGTTTTCAGCTATGACAGCATAAGTGACGTCTTTGTTACGAAAAAGACCGCGGCAAATCAATATTCTACTGGAGAAGACGACAAGGTAATCACCTTGTACGGCTTTTCTTCCCTCGATACTCAGTACGTCAGCCCCATTTTTACGCGCGTGCTCTCCATAAAAGGCGATTATGCCATTGTCACAAAGCCCTATGTCGACACGACAAAAGCGAGCATAATCGAGATAGTCGGCGTTATTAAATTCCGCGGCGAAAACGCGGGGGAAAAGACCGATTTTACCAATCTCGGCTGCATATTCAATCCCGCATATACCCAGTTTTCCTTTGTGGGCGACTATATCGCCGTCCCCGGAAGCAAGGCAAGCCCCTCGGTCGAGGTAAACTATACTACCTTCTACGACTATAAGACCAAGGATATGCTGCTCGAGACTTTCAAGGTGGGCGTGGGGTATAAATACTCCTTTGCCATGTACGATAATATCCTTATTGCGATCGGGCAGGCAATGGCGTACTTCTTCGCGCCCAATGACATTCTTCAGAACGGCTTTTTGCAGGTGGACGATAAGAATTACTACAAAGCTTTCCCCGAGGACACCAAAAACGAATACGCCGACAGCATTTCCATACAGATTTTTTACATCGGCAACGGCTGGTTTGTGCGTTCTGCAAGAATCGAGAGCGAAATCCCCTTTACGGGTTACAACGTCACCTACAACAAGTACGACATCGGGTCGGGCATAGGCTCTGTTGTGTACGCTCTTGTGCGTACTGATATATATAATTTCAACTCTAAGACCGCCACCGACCACAAATGGCTCCTTGTCGACAGCGTGGCAAACAAGTATACGTCCGACGCGTACACCTATTCTGCCGACGCGATTAACAACCTCGCCGTGCCCGAAAACGACCGCTATGCCTATTATATGCCCGTCCTTAACCCTGCAAAGTTTATTAAAGACGGCTATTCGATAGCGTATTTCTACTATACGCCTTATGTCGAGTTTGAGGACTATTCTTACGAAATTTCCTTCTGCCTGCTCGACGAAAACGCCAACATAATAAGAATGAACGACGTCCTTATGCCGCTCGCCTTTATCGACGGAATCGGCGTGCAGAACGTCGATCCGACATACCAAAGCATTTACGGCAATCTCCAGTATGTCACATACGACAATAAGAAAGTCGACCTTAAAGAGATACAGTCGGGAATTACTTACGAAACTTATTACGCCCATTCGGGTATTGTCATCGGCGCAGAACTGAATTACGCCGACAACGCGACATACTTCGGCGCGATGGACGCAAAGACCAAAAAGACCGTGCTTCCGTTCAGGTATAAGGAGCTTACTCCGTTTTACGGTTCTGACGCGATAGGGCTTTTAACTTACGAAAACGCCTTTACCTATGTGAAAGTGGATACCGACGGAAACGAGACTGTCCTCAACGACGTCGTAAACGTGCGCCAGGGAGTTTACGTCTACACATACGGCGGCAAACTAGGCGTAAAAAACTACGCGGGAGACGTGCTCATCAACGCTTTATACGACAAACTCGAAGTATACGACGTCTTTATGACAGACGGCGCGTTCCAGAAGAGTTTTGCGATTGCCACATCGGGCAACTATACTTATATATTTACTCTGGAGTAAACAGAAGATGTACGATACAAAAACCGGCGGTATTGAACTGATTGACGAGGCCGCACGCCTGATAAAAGCGGGGGAGCTTGTGGCGTTTCCCACCGAGACCGTTTACGGACTGGGCGCCGACGCGCTCAACTCCGATGCGGTAATGAAAATCTTTGCCGCAAAAAACCGCCCCGCCGACAATCCGCTCATCGTCCACGTCGCCGACATAGAGCAGGCAAAGAGAGCGGCTTATGTTTCCGAAGAGGCCGAAAAGCTGTTCAAGAGGTTTTCTCCGGGTCCTCTTACCGTCGTTTTACCCAAAAAACCGTGTGTGCCCGATGTGGTCACCGGAATGATCAATACCGTGGGGATAAGAATACCCGATAGTTTTCTCGCACTCGAACTTATAAGAAGGAGCGATTGTCTCATTGCCGCGCCCAGCGCAAATACGTCAAAGAAAGTCAGCCCCACAAAGGCAATCCACGTTTATGAGGATATGAAAGGCAAAATCCCCATGATACTGGACGGCGGAGAGTGCAAGGTAGGTATCGAGAGTACGGTTTTGTCATTGGCGGGAGAAATTCCTACCGTTTTACGCCCGGGCGGGATAACGATTGAGATGTTAAATGAAGTTCTTCCGAAGGTGAAGAGCCATACGGGAGAAGTCAAGGTCGCTCAGGCGCCCGGGATGAAATATAAGCATTACGCCCCGACGGTCGAAGAGTGCCTCTTGTTTGACGACATTAAAAAAGGCGTAGACTACTACGACAAGGAAGCGTCACAGGGCAAGCGCGCCGTTTTGCTCGTTACCAGTGACAAAATACCGTTTTTGGGCGGCAGGGAGTATGTCGATATGGGCGCAAGCGGCGAGGAAGTCGCCCACAATGTTTTCAGCATTTTGCGCGATTGCGAGAAGAAATACGAATGTATTCTTATCGAAAAACTGCCGGATATTGGGATATACGCGTCGGTAATGAACCGCCTAATAAAGAGCGCCGAAGGCAAAACGGTATAAAATTAATACTTGTAGAAGGCGCATTGTTGTGCTATAATAATCAGCGAATAAAAACCTTAGGGAGCGGTATTATGAAAGTTGGAATAGGTTGCGACCACGGCGGAATTGTACTGAAAAACGCCTGTATTGAAGCACTTAAAGAACTTAATATTGAATACGTTGATTACGGTACGTATACCGAAGACAGCGTCGATTATCCCGATTACGCCGAAAAAGTGGCAAAAGCAGTACTTGGCGGGGAAGTTGACAAAGGCATTCTTCTTTGCGGCACAGGGATAGGCATAAGTATCGCCGCAAACAAATTCAGAGGCATAAGATGCGCCCACATAACAAACGTCTTCAGCGCCAAAGCCTCATCCGAACACAATAATGCCAATATCATCGCCATGGGAGGAAGGATAACCACTTCCGAAGAAGCAAAAGAGATGGTGCTGGCGTTTTTTTCTACCCCTTACGCTGGCGGCAGGCACCAGACGCGCCTTGACAAGATAACAGAAATCGAAAAAAACTACCTTTAAGGAGAAAATTTTATAATGAACATCAACGTAGTGAACCATCCTCTCATCGTCCACAAACTTTCCATGATGAGAGAGAAGAACACCAACCCCAAGGATTTTCGTCAGCTTTTGAAGGAGATCTCACTCCTTATGGCGTACGAAGTGACCAGGGACCTTCCCCTCGTCGATACCGAAATCGAAACTCCGATAACCAAGTTTACAGGTAAGACGCTTGGCGGAAGAAGCTTAGGAATAGTTCCTATCCTAAGGGCGGGTCTTGGCATGGTGGACGGAGTACTGGAGCTTGTGCCCAGCGCAAAAATCGGACACATCGGCTGCTATCGTGACCCGGAAACCCATATGCCTGTGGAATATTATTGCAAACTGCCCGTTGACGTTGACCAACGACAGGTAATCGTCCTTGACCCCATGCTCGCAACAGGCGGCAGTGCTGCTATGGCGATTGACTTTATCAAGCAGAGAGGAGTTACCGACATCAAGTTTATGTGTCTTGTCGCGGCTCCCGAAGGCGTAGAAGCTCTTAACAAGGCTCACCCCGACGTGCCCATCTTCTCCGCGGCGCTCGACGAGTGCCTCAATGACCACGCTTATATTGTCCCGGGTCTTGGCGACGCAGGCGACAGGCTGTTCGGAACAAAGTAAAAAAAATCAAAAAGGCTGTCACGAAAGGTGGCGGCCTTTTTTATCGCTCGCAATATCGTGTGATTCTGCGGGGTATACCGACCGTTATATTTTTGCCGAACCGGCATAATGAACAAAAAAAAACGGGCTGTTTCATTTCGAAACAGCCCGTTTGTAATCCATATTTTCAGTATTCGTTTCTGATGGAGATTGCGAGGAACCTTTTCGGGTCGAAGAATTTCCACGGCACGTCTTCGCAAGGAGGATACACGCGGAACATCATCTTTTCCTTGCTCACAGGGTGTAAGAACTTAAGCTCCACCGCCCAAAGGGCGAGGTTGTAGCCCGCGGGAGTTTTGTCGCCGCCGTACTTCTGATCTCCGAAAAGGGGAGTGCCCAAAGTCGACATCTGCACACGTATCTGGTGACTTCTGCCCGTGAAGAGCTTAATATCGACCAGGCTCATTGTGGCGTTTTCTTCCAGTATTTTATAGCTTAAGACCGCTTTTTTCGCGCCTTCTTCGCTCATGGGGGCGACATAGACCATATTGCGTTCCACATCTTTTTTAAGGTAGTGGGTGAGGTAGTTTACCTGCTTTTCGCGGGGAGTGCCCATAAGTATTGCGAAATACCGCTTGTCAAATTCGCCGTTTCTTATGCTCTCAGAAAGCCTTGCCGCGGCTTTGCTGGTCTTTGCGTATACCATTACGCCGCCCGTAGGCCTGTCAAGTCTGTGAACAAGTCCGACATACGCGTCGCCTTTCTTGTCGTATGTCTTGATAAGATAATCCTTTATTATGCTTATCATATCGGGATCGCCTGTTTCGTCGGGGCAGGCGGGAATGTTCTGAGGCTTGACGACGACAATTATGTGATTGTCTTCGTAAACAATATTAAGGTCTTCCACGGTAAGCGCTTTAGTCATATCGATATTATGTATTAAATTGCGCTAAAATGTCAAGTAAACACAAAAGATTGTTGCCATTCGGCGGGAAAATCGTTATACTAATTATATTAATTATTACTTATAAACAACAATTGCATACGGAGAAGCACATAATGAGTGTAAAACTGATTAACAGAGGAGTATATTTTTACAACAATAAGCAGGTCGCGAAAAACAGAATTGCCGACCTCGACTTCGAAAACGCCTATAAAAATACCATAACATACGGCATTTTGGACAGACACAACCAGAACAAGCCTACGCAAAAGGACAGTCTTTTAAAACTTAGATTCGACTGCCTCGCCAGCCATGACATAACATATGTCGGCATTATTCAGACGGCAAAGGCGAGCGGGCTTGAAAAGTTTCCCGTGCCGTATGTCCTCACCAACTGTCACAACAGCCTTTGCGCCGTGGGCGGCACGATAAACGAGGACGACCACATGTTCGGCTACTCGGCGGCGAAAAAGTACGGCGGCATATACGTTCCCGCGCACCAGGGCGTCATACACAGCTATATGCGTGAGAGAATGGCAGGCTGCGGCAAGATGATATTAGGAAGCGACAGCCACACCCGTTACGGCGCGCTCGGCACCATGGCAATAGGCGAAGGCGGCGGCGAGCTTGTTAAACAGCTTTTAAAAAAGACCTATGATTTCAAGTACCCACAGGTTGTCGGCGTACAGCTTACGGGCAAGCCCAGAAAGGGCGTAGGACCCCAGGACGTTGCGCTCGCTATTATTGGAGCAACGTTCAAAAACGGCTTTGTAAAAAATAAAGTCTTGGAGTTTTTCGGCAGCGGCATAAAGAACCTGCCCATAGAATTCAGAAACGGCATTGACGTAATGACCACCGAAACGGCGTGTCTCAGCTCTGTCTGGGTGACCGACAAGGAAGTCAAAAACTACCTCGAAAATCACAACAGAGTGGCGGAATACTGGGAACTCAAGCACACAGGACTTGTGTACTTTGACGGACTTATCAAAGTCGACTTGTCCAATGTCGAGCCTATGATAGCTCTACCGTTCCACCCAAGCAATGTCTATACGATCCGCGAACTCCTCGAAAAACCCTATGAGATACTCTCAAAGTGCGAGGAAGAGGGGAGAAAACTTCTTAAGAACGACAAGTTCAAACTTACCGACAAGATAGTGGACGGCAAGATAAAAGTCGACCAGGCGATTATCGCAGGGTGCGCCGGCGGTACTTATGACAACCTTATGGAAGCCGCCGCCATACTCGACGGAAAGAGCATCGGCAATCAGCTCAGCATGAGCGTATACCCCGGGAGCCAGCCCATTTACATCGACCTTGTCAAGAAAGGGGCGGTAGCGTCCTTCTTAAAGACAGGCGTAAACGTCAAGACGGCGTTCTGCGGACCGTGCTTCGGCGCGGGCGACGTCCCTGCCAACAACGCTTTCAGCATCCGTCACACAACGCGCAACTTTGAAAACCGCGAGGGAAGCAAGCCAAACGACGGACAGATTGCGGCAGTGGCGTTGATGGATG